>FWPU01004289.1_pt1 | contig 33526 bp, 28 predicted proteins | sample 2228361 | NCBI WGS metagenome assembly FWPU01 (sample SAMEA103939777, study PRJEB20133) | metagenome
GTTCATCCTATTTCGGCGGCAGACGCTAGATCTATTGCTAAATCAACTCTGCTATGCCGCTTGAATGGACAAACTGGAGCTCCAAGCACACTTTAAGTCGAAGAAAGCGATAGTGGCACTTTGTCGACCGGAGTTGCGCCTGGCTCCCGAACACTTTCTTTGTCAACCGGCAGCGCGACCGTGGAGATGGCCTCCAATGGCGGCATCGGTGCAAGTGGACCATTATCATCGGTGTCTTGCGTCATGTTGACTTAGCACAAGCGGCGCGGCCAGGGCAACGACTGTGCGACGCTGCGTCCTCTGGCGAGTTCGGCGCATGAAGTTGTTCCGATTGCTCTGGTCTTGGCCGATGCGGAGTTCGATAGCGAGCCGAATCACGAGCACGTACGAGAGGTGAGCGGACGTCTTAAGACGATCGCTCGGAGCAAAGAGCATTGTTCCAGCTAAACGCGGCAAAGCAGACTGGAAGATCAAAAGGGTCGGAGCACAGGGATGCCGGTTCCCGCGTAAACAGTACAGTCAGCGAGCACAGGTTGAAACTATCTTTTCAGCGGTCAAACGAAAGCTATCGGGCCGCGGCGCTCTGTTGAGACGCAGCGCACGCGGGCCTTGTTGCTGGGCGTGGCCTACAACATCCATAGGCTGTAGCTGTGCCTTAACTTCGATGATTTCTTTGAGGATGTCAACAGAGCCGACGCGGGCCTAGGTTAACAACTCAAAAGTGACGGGTAGATGGGGTTGGGCCGATGCATGTGCCTGTAAACACGTAACTTGCAAACCAAAATTCCTCAGAAGGGAGAAGAGCTAATTATGAAGAACAAGGGAAAAGGGTTGGTCGGGCGAGTTGCCCATTACCGGTGGCAAGAGGGCAAGGGACAGGAGGCGCTCAATCAGGCTCTTAAGGGGATCATACCCCAACTAAAACAGCAGGAAGGTTTCCATTCATATACAATCGTGCAGGTCGGGAAGGACGAGTATTTTACGTTCACTCTGTGGGAGGACCAAGATGCTATGAAACACGCGGCAACAGTGACTCAACTGGTTCGGGAGCAACTTCAGCCCCTGCGGTCGGAATTACCACAGCTGAATCCAGTGCTTGGGGAGGTCGTTGTTAACGAACGTAGCGCGGTATAAAGGAGTCCTTATGCCGTAATTCAGCAGCAAAAGAGTGGGGCGTAGATCATAGAACTATAAGAGACAGCGAGTTATTTGTCATAGATCCCACGGCTGAAGCCGGGGGCTTGTAGAAGCCCCTCTATGACCAGCCCGAGCCTCAGAGCGGAAGGAAAAAGCGATGAAGAAGCTATGCTGCCTCGAGAGCCAAACGACCCACTCCGGGATGCTTCTCCGGTCCCGGATCTTGGAAACCTGCGTTGCAGACAGCCTTCGGGGTGTGGGCGAAACGGGCGCGGGCAGACGGCTGACAGGCAACATGGGCGAGGGGAGCGCCTGAGAGAGTCCGCTACGGTCCTGCACGGAGATGCGCGCCCGCTTGCTCCTTGAGCGAGGCTGTGCAGCTGTCCATTGTGTGTGCTTCAGCATTCATAGGACCAAGGGCGTTGAATACCAGCGGGGCGAGCTTCTCGGCTACGAGTTGCGCGAGTACTTGCTCGAGAGATGGGGCCGAATTCTATCGGGAGTTCGTGCTAACAAATAGGCCGGATGGCTTAAGGAAAGACCATGCGCGCGCAAGTGAAACCGCTAACAAGTGAGAGCTTGGTCCAAGCCGCAGATTTAGTAGCCGAGGGACAGATCGTTGTTATCCCCACTCATAGCAACTACAATCTCGTAGGGGATGCCACGAATACTCTGGCAGTGGAGACAATGTACCGGGTTAAAAAAAGAGGGCCGTATAAACGCTTGCCCATTTACATCCCCTCTGCTGAGTCCTTAGAACAATATGCCAAGATACCCACATGGGTTGACCCGTGTCTGTTTCGAGCCGTGTGGCCAGGAGATGTCGCTTTTGTCCTTGAAGTCAGTTATCCATTCCCTAATGCGCTGACTTGCAATGCCCCGACGGTAGTCGTCGGATGTACGGATCACGAGGCTGTGGTCGCGCTGACTGCTCGACTGAAGCGCCCGATTGCTGCTACTTCAGCTAACCGGTCAGGCGAGGGGCAAGGGTACGTTGGGCTGCAAACCGCCATAGAGCAGCTGGGCGACTCTGTTCCCCTTATAATTGACGGGGGCGTAACCAGAGGCGCACGACAGCACGGTTGCCCGACTGTCAATACGATCGTTGACCTAACCACCCGCCCGGCTCAAGTTCTCCGACCGGGCCTGGTGCCAGCCCACACGCTTGCTCGTTGGCTTCCTGACCTTAAGGTACCTAGCGAGATGTGAGCTTGTTTCACGCCTCGCATGGCGAGGGAAGAGGAGTAGGGCCCATATGAGAAAGCTGCAAAAGCTAAGCATCTTTGATACGACTTTGCGGGATGGAGAGCAAGCTCCTGGCAACCAAATGACTGTTGATCAGAAGGTAGAGATGGCTCGTGTGCTTGACGATCTGGGGGTCAATGTAATCGAAGCTGGTTTTCCTGCATCCTCACTTGTGGACTTCAAGGCTATACAAAGGATAGCAAAAGAAACTCGCAACGCAAAGATCTGCGCTTTTGCTCGATCGAAACCCGGCGATATCGAATGCGCTATTGAAGCGCTGCAACTTGCTCATTGCTTTCAAGTGGAACTACTGGCCGTTGGCTCGGACATTCACCTGAAGTACAGGCGCCGCATGAGCCGTGAAGAGGCGATCCGCGAAGCCGTGGAGGCTGTATGTTATGCGCGAAAGCTTGGCGCGAACGATGTATCCCTAGGCGTAGAAGATGCCAGCCGTGGAGACCTCGCGTACTTACGTGAGCTGACTACCGCAGGCATCGATGCTGGAGCAACTATGGTCGTGATCGCAGATACCGTGGGGGTTGCGCTCCCGCATGAGTTCGGAAACCTGACCAGGGTGGTGAAGAGTTGGATCGGGCAGTTGCCCCTTTCCGTTCACTGCCATAATGACCTGGGCCTCGCGCTAGCGAACACCCTAGCTGCAATTGAGGCGGGCGCTAATGAGGTACAAACGACGCTTTGCGGCATCGGGGAACGAGCTGGAAACCTGGCCTTAGAGGAGTTGATAGCTGCTCTCCTCGTCCATAACGAGCACTTCTGTCGGGAAACGACTATACATGCCGAAAAGATCTACGAAGCTTGCCGGCGCCTCATAGATATGATTGGCCTGCCAATGAGTCGCCAAAAGCCGATCGTTGGCGATAACGCCTTCGCTACTGAGGCCGGGATTCATCAGCAGGGTATTATTGGACACCCTATGACCTACGAGTGTATAGACCCGAGCATATTCGGCCGCAAGAGAAGACTCCTAATCGGCCGGCACTCAGGACACCACATACTGGAATTCAAGCTAAGGGAAGAGGGGATTATTACGCGAGCAGAGGTCCTGGATCTCCTGTATAAGCGGGTTGTAGAGTCTGACTCTTGGGATGTGTTCAATGACAGCAAGGAGCTAGCTAAATTATACCGTTCCCTGGAGATAGGGTACTATGACATGATCGCCGGGTGAATGCTACATCTTAATTGAACATTGCGCTGGTTCCGGTAATATTGCCTGACGGAGCTTCCCCTTAAATGAAGTTCAGGCTGGTCAACAGAAATCGGAGGCTATTGGGGTTTAAATGTTACAAAAACGGTTCCATGAGGTTGCGGCAGAGGAGGATTTGATCGATGTTGATCTGCACCAAGTAGCCATGGCCTATGATATGATCGCGCAAGGCGGACTTATCCTCGTGAAAGGTGACATCGGTTACGGTCTCATCGGTAACTCGGAAGACTCAGTCCGTCGAATGTACGCGCTCAAGGGACGTCCGATTTGGAATCGATGCATAATCGTTGGTAATCTTAACGTCTTGCAAGACGTTGGGCAGATTTCCGACAAACGGATCTATGATTGGCTGCACAGGCTCCTGAAGTGGACCACCGTCGCGGTATCCACCCGAGTAAACCCCGAATCCCGGCTCCTAAAAACGGTGACAGGTTGGGTTCATGGACAGCTACTAAGAGAAGGGACAGTGGCAGTCTTCCTCCGGACCGGTGCCTTCCTTGAAAAGCTTGTCGAACGCGCCGCCAGCGAATGTCTCTTACTCATAGGGACCTCGGCGAATCGAGCATTCCAGGGCAACAACTACCGCTTCGAGGATGTACCTAAAGAAATCGTCAATGGTGTAGACCTTTTCTTCGAGCACGGAACTGCCAGGTACGCCAATTCTGAGAAGCTAGCCACAACCATCGTAGATCTAACGAACTTCTCGATTCGGAGGCGGGGAGTCAATGCAGAGAGAATAACCCTGGAGTTGGAACACCTAGCTAAAGAAATGAACTATGGATATTCTGAAAGAGATCGATAGAATTATCGACCAAGGGCGCTACAGCAAGCACTCCTTCGTGCAGCGAATCTGCTCGGGAGCCTGCACACGCGCACAGATCAAGGCATGGGCTATTCAGAAGTACTATCAGACGTACGAGCAGAACCGAGTATTTAGCGCAATTCATTCGAACGCTCGCGACAAGGATATCCGCCAGTTCATGATCGAGCAGTTGATTGAAGAGGAAGTGGGAGTTAAAGGGAAGCATGACGCCCACTTCAACCTGATGAAACGGTTGGCTCTGTCGATGGGTGCCTCTGAACAGGAGATATCGACGACATCCATCGGGAAGCCTGTCGAGCGCTTTGTCAACTACCTGTTGATGGTGTGCAAACGTGAGCATCCCATCTACGGAATGCTTGCAGTCTATGTAAATGAACGCCAAACGCCAGATGCGGTCATGAGGCTTTATCACCAATTCAAAAAGCAATTCGATATGTCCGATTACGAACTCGAATGGTTCCTAGTGCACGGCCAGATGGACGTCGACCATAGCAAACGGATGCGGGATCTGATTCTGAAGTACGCTCCCCAGATGGACGAATTCCCCTCCCGGTCGGGAGCGATTGTCAGGCGGGGGATTAAAGAGTGGTTGGCGCTGCACAATTTCTATTATTCTCTGGTCATCTGACGTGAGGACGGTGTGCCCATGCGGTATATATCAGACACAGTGATAGTAGATGCAGACTCGCACGTCGAGGAGCATCCGGTTATATGGGAGCGCCTCGACAAGAAGTATGCAAACCGGAAACCTCTAGCAATTGAGGTGGGTGACGCCATTCAAGGGCGGCCAGAGCGTAACGTAGTTTGGTTAATCGACGGTCGGATATGCCCCAAGCTAATGGGGCACGGGGCCACCTGTCATGGGAGCCCACCGCTCAGCGAGTTTGCCAAGCGCAAGCCGGTAACCATTGAATCCCAAGCAATGACGGACCCAACGGCCCGCCTGAGGGATTTAGATAGCGCTGGCATCGACGTGACGACACTGTTCCCTACATTGTTCCTGGAGCCCATTACCGATGATTTGCCGTACGAGGCCGCGCTGATGCGCGCGTATAACGATTATATGGCTGAAGCATGTGAGCCCTACCGCTCGCGCCTGAAGTGGGTTGCCCCGGTGCCACTTCGAGAGGTGAACCTAGCCATCAACGAGATGAAGAGGACTCAAGAAAAGGGGGCAGTTGCTGTGATGGTTCTTGCCACAGCAGGCGGACGATTGCTCCACGATTCAGTTCTAGATCCCTTCTGGGCTGAGGCTGAGACGAGCAGAATTCCGATCTGTGTTCACGTTGGTTGGCCCCATCCCGGCTTGCTGCACAGTTGCAATGGAACTGCGACATCGATGCTCGTTGCATTTGAACTGAGCATGCCGATAGCGCTCTTCAGCTTTCTCGGCGGCGGGATTCTGGATCGTTTTCCCAAACTGAAGGTCGCGTTCGTTGAGGGGGCGCTCCAGTGGTATCCGATAGCTATCGAACGTATGGAGCACTGGCGATCGACGCCAACCGCTGCTCCCTGGCCTACGAAGAACGGCCCTCAGTACTACTTGCGAGAACGAGACGTTTATTTTACCTGTGAAGGAAATGAACACCGGCTGGCGGAATTCGTGGAGATCTTTGGACAGGATAGGTTAATGGCGTCAGCGGATTTCCCCCACGTTCACTACGATAGTAGTAAGTTGAGCACATCCTTTGATGCGCTAGCTTGCCGGGACGATCTTGCCGACACGGTCAAGGAAAGGTTGATGGGAACAAACGCTGTTCGCTTTTTCCAGCTGCAATAGCTGCATTGCTTAAAGCTTCTCCAAGAAGGTCTCTCGCTCGATGCAAACTCACGGCTGGATTTCAGCCGGTCCCTTTTGGGACCGGCCATGTTTGGCCTGGCCACCTGGCCCCAGCAATTATGCTCTTTGAAAAATTAACCCGGACAAGGCCGACGCAGCGGATCAACTCCGTTCTCCGGCGTTGCTCGGGGCCCGAGTTGACCTATATCCATCACAAGGCTTTCCCGCAATCCTAACCATGTCCTGATTAATTTGTCAAAGTTCATAATTGCTGGGCTGGCTTCACCCGGTCCTTACGGGACAGACCGGGCCTATCTTTGAAATGATTTAATTCCAGCAACTTACAAGTACGCGCTCAAAATGATCCCAGAACTGACCGGACAAAGGATGAGAGAACCATGGCTGAGCGGGATTTGATCAGTCCCGCTCGTGAAAATGTAGGGTTATAGTAGGCACAAACGTCGAACGCTCTAAATAATTAATAATCAAGGACATATAATTGCAACTTTAAATTCCTGCCCGTAGCCTCTTCCAAAAGAGAAGGGTTCGGCTATCTTTGTTTTTGACGCCTATACCACCAGCCTCCCGATAATGTATGCGGTCCGCAGCAGCCCAATTCCGGAAATCCACCATGAAATAACTTGTAAACACACCTGGTAAATACTACAATGAAAAGGACGACTTCGTAGGTCTGTGTCGGTCAACTACATGGGAAAGGAGAGTAGACAATGACGAAAACAGCAGCTACGGCAGGCAGAGGCCTGGAGGGGGTCGTCGTCGCAGAAACGCGAATAAGCCACGTGGATGGCAAGGCGGGTGAACTGATCATCGGCGGATATGCTCTGGACGAAATCGCCGGTCGCGCTACCTTCGAAGAGATATGTTACCTGTTGTGGCACCTATCCCTTGAAGGCAAGGGTGATCTGCCCAACAAGGCTCAGCTCAACGGATTGCATCAGGAGATGGCCGGGTGGCGGACGCTACCACCGTTGGTGATGTCGATCATCAAAGCTGCTAAAGATGCGCCAGCTATGGACGTTCTGCGCATGTCGGTAGCGGCGCTTTCGTTGGACGACCCGAACCCGAAGGACGAGTCTCTTACCAATAACTTTCTGCGCGCCAAGGCGCTGACAGCGCGCGTGCCCACGATCATAGCGGCACAGGACCGAATAAGGCGTGGGCTTGATCCGATCGCTCCGCGCAGTGACCTGAGTCAGGCGGCGAACTTCCTTTACATGCTTAATGGTCAAGTGCCAGATCCTGGTGCTGTTCGCGCGCTTGACACATACTGGACAACTGTGATCGATCACGGGATGAATGCCAGTACTTTCACTGCGCGCGTTATTGCCTCGACACAGTCGGATATGTATTCAGCCGTTACTGGCGCGATTGGTGCGCTCAAAGGCCCGCTGCACGGTGGCGCACCTGGACCTGTGCTTGATATGCTTCTGGCTATTAAGTCGGTTGACCGCGCCGAGGCGTGGGTTCGCGATCAGATCGCCAGTGGTAAGCGCATCATGGGCTTCGGCCACCGGGTCTACAAGGTACGCGATCCGCGCGCCGATGTGCTGAGCCGGGCCGCTAAAGAACTGCACGCCGCCGGTAGCGGTGACAAGGCATTGTATGAGATGGCTACCCAGGTCGAACAAATTATCCTGCGCGTGCTAGAAGAGATGAAGCCCGGCCGACAACTCAAGACCAACGTTGAGTTTTACACGGCACTGTTACTGCAGAGCTTGGGGCTGCGACCGGACCAGTTCTCCTCGATGTTCGCCGCCGCTCGTACGGGCGGGTGGACCGCGCACATCCTGGAGCAGTTGGCTAATAACCGATTGATTCGCCCAGCTTCTGACTACATTGGGCCGCGCGGGCTGAAATACAGACCGATCGAACAGCGTTGAAGAATCCGGGATAAGATGTATCTCTAGCCTAATCCCTTTGCTGATCACACCAGGCTCTGTCGGGGGACAACAAAATGACCGCTAGAAAGCCGGCAACCGCGTGGAGAAGTAACACTTGGGTTTCGGCGGGAAGATGGCAATCTGGGCATTTGTACCTTGGAGGACATGGAGTTACTACTCGGCGAATGAAGCTGTCAAGAACTAAACCCCTTCCCGATGTCAAGAGAAAAGACAGTGGACCTCACTTCCAGCCGGGCAGTTGCAAGACGTTTCTCCGCCTGTTATAGCAGGTTTCAAACGGGAGTACCGGGCATTGGAATGCCGGCTCGGGTTCGAGCAATATTTTTCACATAGATCGCGGAGTAATAAAGAACGTCTCCGCGCTCTCGGCGGGCTCTGCGGTAAATCAGATTTACTCTAGCTTCCGGCTCCTATTTACTCGTCGGTGAGCCACTGTATAGCGACCAGGAGGGTCCCGGCCAGCTCGCGCGGTCTCTCGATATGCCCGTAGTGCGTCATCGGCAGGTCGAGAAGCACTACGCGAATCGGGATGCCCGGATTCGCCTCGCGAAACTGGTTGGCGATCCCCAGTTCGCGCGACCGCTGCGGCTCCTTTTCGTTCCAGTGTCCATTGTCTTTTCTGGCAACCAGCCAGAGCATTTTCCGGTAGCCGCTGAGCGGAGCGCGAACGGTGGAAAAGAGGTCGGACAGCACCTCCTTGACTTCGACGCCGAACTCATTGCCGGCCAGCGCCTGGCGGATTTCTTTCTCCAATCTCGGACGGTGCTCGACCATCCCGAGATGCTCCATATCCTGAAGCACCTGCTTGAAGTGCGGCCGCCGGCGGCCTTCGCGCTCGAACCATCCCTTTGCAACTTCCAACTCGGTCTTCCCCGGTATCGGGTTCAGCGGCCCCACGTATCTGCTCCCAACATACCCTTCAGCGCTGCGCGGCCGCAACTGCCAGACGGGCGGATAGCCGCTGACTCTCTCTACCTGTCGGGCCCTCGCCCCGATTTTCTCGTCCCATCTCTTAGCCGATATGGCCGGGCCGCCGGTCCCCCAGCCCAGAGAGAGCCCGCCCAGGCGCGCCTTTAAAGGAGAATCGTTGAGCAGAAACTGAATCTCTCCGCCGGTTGAGTGTCCGACGATGAGCACCGGCCCGGCAGTGGCCGTTTCAATCAGGCGCTTCACCCCTTCGGTTACCACGCGGAAGGTATAGACGGCATTGCGCACCCCGAGTTCTTCAGGGGTCAACTTCTGTCCCAATACGTACGGCGGGACGCGGTCCTGGTTCGGCTCGGTCCACCCGCCCGGCCTGTAATTGCCCGGGATAGTGATGAGCAGCACCGGCACCCTTTGCGCCAGGTACTGGCCGAGACCCGCGTTGTTCAGCGGGTCCAAGAAAAACTCGTACCAGTTGGCAGAGCCGCCGTGGATAATGGCTACCGTGGGCATACCGGCCAGAGCACGATTCGGCATCAAATGCAGGCCGGTAATATCCCAGTCCAGGCCGTACCATTTGTATCGTACCACGTGCCATCTGGCCCGGTAGCCCAGCTTCTCGGGCGGCAGCTTTTCCAGATCCTTGGGATCAAAAGCGCCGCCCGCCGCGGCATCGGCCAGAGCTTTGACGCTCGAGCCGCCGTCCGGCAGACCCCATCCGAGCTGATCGAACAGCGCCTCCGAAACCACGGTGTAGGGCTGGTCTTCTTCGAGTAGCTTGAGAAGCTTTTCTTCGGGAGAGTCGCCTGCGGCCGGCTGGACCGGAAAGGCCAGCAGACAGAAGAGGACAGGAGCCAGAACGATTTTTTGCAACAGCCGAACGGCATGCTGTCTGAGCAATAATAATTTACGCATAGTCAGATAGCTTTGGAAGTTAAATTTCACGTTATTTCTTTTGAACCAGCTGAATATTGTAACCATCGGGGTCGGCGAAAACCGCCAGGATGCCGAAGCCCTCGTCCCTCGGCTCCATGATGAAGCGAACGCCGCGCTCTTTAAGCGTCCTGACCGTGGCCTCCATGTTCTTCGTGGCGAAGCCGAAAGAGGCTCCCGATTTGTCGGCATCTTGAGCCTTCAGATGTTCGCCTTCGGGATGAAGCCCCAGGGCCACGCTGCCGACGTCGAACTCGGAAAATCCGGGCGACTGGATCTTCAACTTCAGCCCCAACACATCGCGGTAGAACCTCACCGAGCGATCCATATCCGAGACGACGATCATGACTATCTCGAATTTGTCGAACATGAATAATTCTCCTTCGGCGGCATAATCCGGCTTCCCCGAAAGGCAACGGCGACATTATATCAAAAAACAGGAGCCAGGGGTCAGGAGCCTAAAAACAGGAGCTAGAAGCTAGGAGTTAGAAGCTAGGAGATTAATCTAGATAAAGCTACAGGCGTGGTGGTGCAGCAATGAGTAGAAGATAAAGGGCAGATCTATTCCTCACCCCGTGTCCACTCCTTATGCCTGAATGCAAAGCTTTATTCTAGCTCCTAGCTTCTAGCTCCTAGCTCCTATTTTCGCGAACTGATCGTCGGCGTGGTAGGAGCTGCGCACCAGCGGTCCGGCCTCGACGTGTCCTATGCCCAGCTCTTCACCCATGCGCTTCAATTCTTTAAACTCGTCCGGGTGGTAATAGCGGGCCACCGGCAGGTGCCACTTCGTAGGCCGCAGGTATTGCCCGAGGGTCAGGATATCGACCCCGACGGCGACCAGGTCGCGCATCACGGCAACTATCTCATCGCGCTCCTCGCCGAGTCCGAGCATCATGCCGGTCTTGCTCAAGACCCACGGGGCGTACTCTTTAGAGCGGCGCAAAAGTTCGAGCGAGACATGGTATATGCCGCCGCCTCGGGCGATGCGGTAGAGGCGCGGCACCGTCTCCATGTTGTGGTTGAGGATATGCGGTCCGGCATCGAGCACCGTGCGCAGGGCATATTCGTCGCCCTGGAAGTCCGGGATCAGGACTTCGATGATGCAGCCGGGCGAGGCCTGTTTGATGCGCCTGATGGTCTCGGCGAAGATAGACGAGCCGCCGTCTTCCAGGTCATCCCGATCGACCGAAGTGATAACGGCGTGGCGCAGGCGCATCTCGACCACCGCCTCGGCCACGCGGCGCGGCTCGTCCAGGTCGAGAACGGCGGGCTTTCCCTTAGCGACGGCGCAGTAGCGGCAGCCCCTGGTGCAGATATCGCCCAGGATCATGAAGGTGGCCACGCCGCGGCCCCAGCAATCGCCGAGGTTGGGACACATGGCCTCCTCGCACACTGTGTGCAAATTGTTCTTGCTGACGATGCTCTTCAGGCGCTTGTAGTTCTCGCCGGCCGGTATCCTGGCCTTAATCCATTCGGGGTGCCGTTTGGTCACTTCGCCCATATTACTTAGAAATCCTAACGAAACCTGGACTGAAAGGGCAAGCCATCACCGAGTTTTGTTACGCGCTCTGAGTTCATAATGCCTTCTTAAAGTCGGAAACGGTGAGGGCCTGATCTACAATCTCGATGCCGAAAACCCCGCCGAAATGCTCGGCCACCCGCTGCTCGACCAGGTCCATCTCGATGGGCCGCGCCAGCAATTTACCCATCGAGGTCATCTTGACGCCGGACAGGCCGCAGGGAACGATCAGGTCGAAATAGCTCAAATCGGTATTGACGTTCAGGGCGAAGCCGTGCATGGTTACCCAGCGGCGCAGGGCGATGCCGATGGACGCTATCTTCTCCCCCTCGACCCAGACTCCGGTCCTGCCCGGAATGCGCCCGGCGTCTATGCTGAAATCATCAAGCGTGCGTATTAATACTTCCTCCAGCCTCCTCAGGTAGAGGGTAACATCGCAGCGCAGATTTTTCAAATCGAGGATCGGATAGCCGACGAGCTGGCCCGGGCCGTGAAAGGTCACATCGCCGCCCCGCTCGATGAAATAGAGGCGGGCGCCGCGCCTCTCCAGCTCCTCGGGCGGCGCGAGCAGGTTATCGAGGCGGCCGCGCCGCCCGACGGTGTAGACAGGCGGATGCTCGAGGAGCAACAGCTTATCGGAGGTCCGGCCGTCGCGGCGCGCGGCGACCAGTTCCCGCTGCATCTCCCAGGCCTTTTGATACTCGATCAGCCCGAGCCTGACCAGCTCGCACCTGCTCATACCCGCTCGCTCTTCAGCCCGGCGATTACTGCCCGGGTGAACTCCGAAGTAGTTGCCGAGCCTCCCAGGTCGCGCGTCAGCATTTTGCCCTCGGAGTAAACGCTTTTCAAAGCGCGCTCGATGCGCGAGGCAGCCTCGCCCTCGCCTATATATTTAAGCATCAGGACCGAAGCCAGGATCATGGCCGTGGGATTGGCTATGTTCTTGCCGGCAATGCCCGGCGCCGAGCCGTGGACCGTCTCGAAGAGGGCGCAGGAATCGCCGATATTGGCGCCCGGCACCAGGCCGAGCCCGCCCACCAGCCCGGCTGCGATGTCCGATATTATGTCGCCGTAAAGGTTCTCGAGCAACAGGACGTCGAACTGCCAGGGATTGAGGACCAGCTGCATGCAGGCGTTATCGACGATCATCTCGTGGTATTCGATTTCGGGATGTTGGGCGGCGACGCGCCGCGCGCACTCGAGGAAGAGTCCATCGCTCAGCTTCATGATGTTGGCCTTATGCACGGCGGTCACCTTGCGGCGCCCTTCGGCCCGCGCGTGGCTGAAGGCGAAGCGGGCGATGCGTGTAGAGGCCCGCTCCGTGATGATCTTCAGGCTCTCGACCACTCCCGGCACCACAACGTGCTCTATGCCGGAATAAAGGTCCTCGGTGTTCTCACGTATCACCACCAGGTCGATGTCGCTGTAGCGCGCCGGCACGCCGGGCAGGCTCCGCACCGGACGAAAATTGGCGTAAAGGTCTAGCTCCTTGCGCAGCGCGACGTTGACGCTTTGAAACCCTTCGGCAATCGGTGTAGTGATCGGCCCCTTGAGCGCTACGCGGTTGCGCCTGATCACCTCGAGCAGATCGGGCGGCAGCGGCACGCCGTGCTCTTTGAGCGCCGCCTCGCCCGCCTGGTAGCTCTCCCACTCTATCGCCACGCCGGCGGCGCCGATTACCGCCACGGCCGCCTGCGTCACTTCGGGTCCAATCCCATCTCCGGCGATTAGCACCACCTTATGCATGCCCGTTCAAATTTTTGAATGTCACATCCAACGGATTGGATAAAACGCGAGAACAGATTCGGCCCGGTTTAAACCTAATCCCTAACCCATTAAAAACAAAGGACTAGCTTGCGAGATTTTATCTCAAACCTCCGGCATGGAAATTGCTTATTTAACATGGCGAGCCTGATCCAGTCTCGCTAAGGGCTCGTGAATTTTTAGGAGCGCCTCATACCCCACGGGGAGGGGCTGCCGTGAGGCAGCCCCTCTCGGCTTTTAAGCGGGAGCAAGCAGCGCCGGGAAGAGCGCGTAGAACATGGTTGCCTTCAAGATCTGCTCTACCGGCACATGCTCGTGCACCGTGTGGGCCAGCTCCTCGAGCCCCGGCCCGAAGCCGATGCTTGGCACCCCGGCGATTCCCATAGTGTAGATTCCGTTGGTGCTGAAGTCCCATCTCGAGACCGCCGGTCTCTCATCGAACAGCTTGGCATAGCATTCGGCTGCGACGCGCACCAGCCTGTGATCTTCATCTAAACACCAGGCCGGGTAATACTTCTCAACTGGAATTGTAACCCCGGTATAACTTGGATTTCGATACCAGGGGACCTCTATCTCCACCTCTCCGGCGATACGCCTGATCTCCTCCAGGACAGACTCGCGGCTTTCGCCTGCGGTTAATCTCCGGTCCAGATAAATGGTCGCCGAATCGGGTATGGCATTGAGCGAGGCGGTGCGACACTCGATCGAGGTGACGGCCACGCTGCCGCGACCGAGGAAGGGGTCGCGCGGCAGACGGCTATCCAACTCGGCGATCCTCGAGATCAAAGGGACAAGCTGATAAATCGGGTTTACGCCCCGCTCGGGAGCGCTGGCATGACAGCTTACGCCGCGCGCCGTTATTTTAAACTCGATCCTGCCGCGCTGGCCGCGCATGATCTTAAGCCCGGAGGGCTCGCCGATCAAAACATAGTCCGGCACCAACCGGTCATCCTCGAACAGCGATTTGTAGCAGAGGCCCTCGCAGTCCTCTTCCATGACCGAGGCAATAACGTAAAGGGTAAAGTCGCCCGAGAGGCCCAGCTCTTTCATCAGCCAGCCGCCGTAGACCATCGAGGCAAGCGAGCCCTTGGCGTCGGCGGCGCCACGTCCCCAGACCGCGCCCTCAGCTACCCGGGCGCTATAGGGATCGCAGGGCCAGGCGCGCGGGTCCCCGATCCCCACTGTGTCCATATGAGCATCGTATAGTATCTTGACGCGCCCGCTCCCCAGCCTTCCCACCACGCTCCCCAGGCGGGCGCGGCTGACTGCGTAGCCGAGCCTCTGCATCTCTGCGGCCACCAGCTCGGCCACCGCGCCTTCGCCACCGCTCGGGCTCGGTGTTGCCACCAGCCGGCAGAGAAATGAAACGATTTCATCGAGCGCCGCCCGCGCCCGCTTTTCGATCGCTTCGCGCATTTTAAGAACAGGAGTTAGAAGCTAGGAGCTAGAATATTAATCTCGATAAAGCTGCCGGGGTGGTGAGGCCAGAAAGAAGCAGAGAATCAAAAACCGGCTCGAGGAGATTATCTATCTCTTTCACTCCTACACAATGAATTTATTCTAGCTTCTAGCTCCTAGCTTCTAACTCCTCATCGAACACCCGTTTCGCGATGGTCAGCCCTTCCCAGGTCGCGGGAAAGCCGATGTAGGGGGCGACGTGGAGCAGAGCCGATAAAATATCTTCCTTCGATGCTCCGTTTTTCAAGGCCATTCTGATATTCAGCTCCAGGCCCTGCGTGCGGCCGAGCGCCGCCAGCGCGGTTATGGTACAGAGGCTCTTGACGCGAAGCTCGAGGCCGGGACGGGTCCAGACCTCGCCCGCCAGGAACTCGACCACGAACCTTTCGAAATCGGGATAGATGGCGCGCCAGTTGCGGCGCACGGCTTCGGCCTGCTCTCTGCCCAGCATCTTATCCATGATCTCGGTCCCCTGTTTGCGGCGCTCGCTCTCCGACATTGTAATTCTCCTTTTTCTGGGCAGGCACGTAGGCCTGCCCCTACATTATTCGATATGGTATCCGGCTGAGACGGCAATCGCCTCGCCCGTTATATTTTCCCCCTCCTCGGAAGCGAGGAAGAGGGCAACGGCTGCGACATCTTTAGCTTTAACCATACGTCCTAGGGCCGCAGCTTGGCGGAACCTGCGCTCTACTTCTTCTTTAGATATGCCGAGCGCGCGCGCCCGCTCTTCGATCACGCGCGCCATTCGTTCGCCCTCGACCGGGCCCGGGCAGATGGCATTTACCGTGATATTATAGCGCCCCACCTCGGCGGCCAGGGCCATGGTCATGCCGATCAGTCCCCATTTCGAAGCAGCGTAGGGGCTGCGCAGCGGGTAAGCGATTTTACCGGCGATCGAGGCGATGTTGATGATCCTGCCGCTGCGGCGCGCGATCATATCGCCCAGCACCGCGCGGGCACAGAGGAAGGGCCCGGTGAGGTTGACGGCCAGCACCTCCTCCCAATCGCTCTCCCCTATCTCGTGCAGCGGAGCGGTCGGCCCGATAACCGCGGCGTTGTTGACCAGGATATCGACTTTTCCGAAGTGCGAGAAGGCCGCCTGCGCCATCCGCTCCACGTCCGCCGCGTTAGAGACGTCGGCGACAAACGGCTGGGCCTTGCCGCCGAGCGCCCGCGCTTCATCCGAGACGCGGGACAGGCCCTCCGCCTGCCGGTCGGCAAGCAGGAGCAGAGCGCCCTCTCGGGCAAAGCTGAGCGCTATCTCGCGCCCGATCCCCCGGCCGCTCCCGGTGATAATCGCACTCCGCCCCGCAAGCTTCATTTTTCCCTTCCTCATATTTTTACCACAGAGCGCGCAGAGAGCGCGGAGAATCATGATAACAATTCTCTGCGCCCTCCATGGGCTCTGTGGTAAATATAAAAAGCTTTGGAGGAAAGACAATGAAAAAATCGAATTTTATTTTCCGCCTGCTTCTTCTGCTCGCGCTTCCGGCCTTTGCCGCCGCGCCGGGCAAACCGCGCGCGCGCGACCTGGGAATACCATTCGAGGGGACCCCCGGGCCGCTCAACGCTATCACCGACGTCGCGGGTATCGAGGTCGGCCACAGCACGATCATCTCCGGCCAAGGGAGGCTGAAAGTCGGGTCGGGCCCGGTGCGCACGGGGGTCACAGCGATATTGCCGCGGGGCAAAGGGTCCGATGACCCGGTCTTCGCTGGCTGGTTCTCTCTCAATGGAAATGGAGAGATGACCGGCACCACCTGGGTCGAAGAGTCGGGTTTTCTGGAAGGGCCGATCATGCTCACCAATACTCACAGCGTCGGGACCGTGCGCGATGCGGTCATCGCTTGGCAGGTCAAGCGTGGTCTGAAAGACTTCGCCTGGTCTCTTCCGGTAGTTGCAGAGACCTGGGACGGCTATCTGAACGACATCAACGGCTTTCACGTCAAGGAAAGGCACGTCTTCGAAGCGCTTGACATGGCCCGCCCCGGGCCGGTCGCTGAAGGGAACGTCGGCGGCGGCACCGGAATGGTCTGCTTCGAATTCAAAGGGGGGATTGGGACGGCGTCGAGAAAGCTGGAGGAGAGATATGGAGGCTATACTCTAGGCGTGCTCGTGCAGTGCAATTTCGGTCGCCGACATCAGCTTCGAGTGGCCGGCGTTCCGGTCGGGCCGGAGATCAAGGACAACCTGGTCTGGTCGCGCGAGACCGGCTCGATCATCGTAGTTATCGCCACCGATGCGCCGCTGCTCCCCCATCAGTTGAAGCGGCTGGCGCGGCGCGCCTCGCTCGGACTTGCCAGGACCGGCAGTACCTCGGGCAACGGCTCGGGCGATATTTTCATAGCCTTTTCCACAGCGAATCGCGGGGCCGCCAGGCGAGATGGGATCTCCCCTCTGGCCATGCTCCCCAACGATCAAATGAACCCCCTGTTCGACGCAACCGTCGAGGCGACCGAAGAGGCGATCATCAATGCCATGGTGGCGGCCGAGACCATGACCGGAGTTGATAACCGGAAAGTAATCGCCCTGCCGCACGATCGCCTCAAAGGGGCGCTGAAGAAATACAACAGGCTGGCGCAAGCCGGGGTCAGATGACTCCAGGCCGACTCACAGCGCAATTTCCGGCGTGATCATCCAGGCCAGCGTCCACCGCGACGCATCCTCTCGCGCCAGGCAGACGATCCCGCCCATCCGAAAACGAACGATTGTCTTGTCAGAATCTCCAGCGAGCAATAAGCTGGCAAGACGCGAGAGGTGAGGCAGATGGCCGACCAGCATCAGGTTATCTTTCTCAGCCAGCAGCGCTCCGGCTAAAGGTTGTACGTCGTCGTTCGGCGCGAGCCCGGAAACCGCCTTTACCTTTTCGCTGAGGCCGAGGGCCTGGGCGAAGAGCCGGGCCGTCTCCTCAGCTCGACGCTTGCCGCTGTGGCGGATCTCAGCGGGCTTCAGGCCGATCTTTACAACAAACGCTGCGACGCGCCCGACCTCTTCCCTGCCTCTATCGGTTAAGGGGCGCGCCGGGTCCTCAGCCTCGCTTTTAGCCTCTCCGTGCTGAACAAGATACAGCTCCATAGCTTAGCCTCCTCAGATTTCCGCGCCATTTTTATATTTGGGCCGGCAATTAATTTTATATCAGCACGCTGAAATCAAGCCCTCGATTTACAGACCCTTGATTAAGGACAGGGCTATATCTTTACAAGCCGTCGCGTTTGGCTTAAATTTAGCTTGCTGGAGCTTTTATGAAAGCAATCCTCCTGGCTGCGGCGGTCCTTTTCTTGCTCGCCGCCCTGGTCTTCCTGGTCCGTTTTGTGCTCGGCTTCAGGAGGGCGCTCGGCGCTTACAGCGACCAGGCTGCCGAAAGGCTGCTGCGCCTGTCCAAAGAAATGGACCGGCTGCCCGAGAGATGGCACGAATACGACGAGGTGCTGTCGGCGCATCGGACGGACAACGGCGCCGCCAGGAGCCTGAGTCCCGACCAGCGCGACTGGAAACGGGAAAAATAAAGACGAGAAATCGGGGGTGCAAAAATAGATGAAAATACTGGTCTGTATCAAGGCGGTCCCGGAGAAGGAAGCGCGGCTGCTCATCAACGAGGACCAGACCTGGATTCGCGAGCAGGATATCACCTTCGACGTCAACGAGTGCGACCTCTACGCGCTGGAGGAGGCGCTGCGCGTCAAGGAGAAGCACGGCGGCGAGGTTGTGGCGATATCGCTGGGCGATGAGCCCGCGGCCAAGGCGCTGAAAGATGCGCTGGCGCGCGGCGCCGACCGCGCGGTCCACCTCAAAGACCCTGCCTTCCGCGGCACTGATCCCTTCACCGTCGCCAGGGCGCTGGCTAAGGCTGTCGAAAAAGACAACGGCTACGATTTGGTCTTCGCCGGCATGCAGTCGGACGATCTGGCCGCCGGACAGACCGGCATAATCCTGGCCGAGTTCCTGGGGCTGCCGCACGCCACCATGGTCGTGGGGCTTGAGGTAGACGCTCAATCATGCAAGGCTCGAGTCACGCGCGAGCTTGAAGCCGGGCTCCTGGAGATCGTCGAGGTCCCGGTCCCGGCATTGCTCGCCATTCAGTTCGGCATAAACCAGCCGCGCTACGCCTCGCTGAAAGGGATCATGCAGGCGAAAAAGAAAGAGGTCAAAGTCTGGAGCGCCCAGGACCTGGGCCTCAAACCCGAAGAGGTCGGGCGCGCCGGCTCGCAGATCGAGATATCGAAAATCTTCTTACCCGAGCAGAAGCGAAAGGTCGAGATAATAGACGGCAGCCCGGATGAGGCGGCGGCAAAGCTGCTGGAAAAGCTGCGCAAAGAAGCGAAAGTGATTTAGAAAAGCCAGGAGCCAGGAGCTAGGAGTTAGGAGCTAGAATAAATGCATGGGCTGCAAGGCGAGAAAAGTAAGGGGCAAGAAGACTCCTCTGCTCCTGACATCTTGCCCATTGCTACACCACCAGGCCTGTAGCTTCATCGAGATTAATATTCTAGCTCCTAACTCCTAGCTTCTAGCTCCTAACTTCTAGCTCCTCCTGAGGAGAAAGCTTATGGCAAACGAGATCTGGGCGATCGCAGAGCACCGGGACGGTAAAATCAAGCCCGTTACCTGGGAGGCAATCGCTGCGGCGCAGAGGCTGGCGTCCGAACTCGGCATGGAGGCGGCGGCGGTGGCGCTCGGCAAGAATATCCAGGGGATGGCCGAGGAGATCGCCGGCAAAAAATTGCGGCGGGTGCTTGCGGCCGAGCACGAGCTGCTGGCCGATTATACGCCCGAAGGTTACGTTCGCGCGCTCGAGCAAATAATCGCAAAGCACAACCCTCACATGGTGTTGATTACCCACAGCTACCAGGGCGCTGAGTTCGCCCCGCGGCTCGGCGCTGCTTTGGGCAAAGCTGTGATTACAAGCTGCGTTGGTTACGAGCGCGAGGGCGGGTCGCTTGTCTTCATTCGCCCGATCTTCGGCGCCAAGCTGCACATGAAAACAACCTTTCGCAGCGGCCCGCCGCACATCGTCACCTTTCAGACCGGCGCTTTTCCCTCCGACGAGGCGGAGGCCGGCGACGGCCGGGCCGAGATAGAGATGGTCGAGGTTGAGCTTGCGCCTGGCGCTGTGGCGCGCAAAATCATCGAATTGACGGGTGCAACTAAAGACCGCGTCGATCTCAGCCAGGCCGAGATAATCGTAGCCGCTGGCCGCGGCATAGGAGGCCAGGAGAAGCTTCAGATGATCTTCGAGTTGGCCGAAGCGCTGGGCGGCGCGGTGGCCGCGTCGCGCCCGGTGGTTGACAACGAATGGCTGCCGCGCGAGTATCAGATTGGCAGCTCGGGCCAGACTGTTTCCCCCAAGCTCTACATCGCCTGCGGCATCTCGGGCGCCGTCCAGCACCTGGTGGGGATGCAGAACAGCCGCTGTATCGTGGCGATCAACAAAGACCCCAACGCGCCGATCTTCAAAATTGCTACTTACGGCATTGTGGGAGACCTGCACCAGGTGGTCCCGGCCCTCATCAAGCAGATCAAAGAGTCCCGTCAGGCGTAAGGGATAAATAATCTCCTCACGCCTCACGGTTTTAATGAATGTACGATGCGGTGATCATCGGTTCGGGCTTCGGCGGGGCTGTCGTCGCCTGTCGGCTGAGCGAGGCCGGGATGAAGGTCTGCCTGCTCGAGCGCGGCCGGCGCTGGGGCCGCAGCGATTTCCCGCGCCCCGGCACGGGCAACTGGCGCTGGGACCCGCCGCGCGAGACCGGGATATTCGAGATGCGCAGGCTGGGGCGCCTCGAGGCGCTTGTGGCCAGCGGCCTGGGCGGCGGCTCGCTCGTCTATACTAACGTGCAGATGCGCGCGCCCGAGGAGGCGCTCGAGGGCTGGCCCGCGGAGCTGAGGCGCGCTGCGCTCGAGCCTTATTACCGGCGGGTGGAAGAGATGCTCGAGCCCGCGCCGCCGCCCCGCACGCTTCCCAAGATGCGGGCGCTCGAGCAGGCGGCGCGGCGCCTGGGCCGGCCCGATAGATACGAGCCGGCGCGCCTCGCCATACACTGGGGCGAGGAGGGCGTCGAAGAAGTAAATAAGCACGGCGCGGCGCAGACCGGATGTATATATTGCGGCATGTGTGTGCTTGGCTGCCACATCCACGCCAAGAACACCCTCGATCTGAATTATCTCAAGCGCGCCGAGAACTGCGGCGCTCATATCATCGCTTTAGCCGAAGCTGCGGCCATCGAGCCGCTCGGCAGCGGCTACATTGTTCGCTACCGCGACCTATCGGCTGATGGGATCGATAAATCCGTCTCGGGGTCTATCGTTGTCGTCTCGGCCGGAACGCTGGGCAGCGCGGAATTGTTGCTCCGCTGCAAATATCTCTACAAGACTTTGCCCGCCCTCAGCCCGCGCCTTGGATATAACTTTTCAGGCAATGGCGACTTCTTCGGCGCCGTTATCCAGAGCTTGGACCGGGTCGAACCTTATTACGGGCCTACTGTTACAGCCATGCTCGACTACTGGGATGAGGCGCGTTTTTTTCTGCTCGAGGGGGGACTGCCGGAAGCCTTTGCCGAGCGGTGGCGCGCTCCGCTCCTTCGATTAGCCGCGCTCTATAATTTCAAGCTCAAGCTCTCGAATCTCCTGGCGCGCCTCGGTCTGGCAGAGGAGCGGCCCACGCCGCCGCTTCCGGGCAGATCGGCGCGCGAGGCTGCCGCGCGCCTCATGCCGCTCTTTCTGATGGGTCTGGATGCTTCGGAAGGCCGCCTCTATTTAGATAAGAAAGGGAGGCTGGCGCTCGACTGGAGGCACGGCAAGAGCCTCGATCTCTTCCGCGAGATGAAGCGGCGCATGAGGGAACTCGGCCGCGCTGCGGGCGGGCTCACCCTAATCAGCCCGCAGTGGACTTTTCGTCGGAGGCTCACGACAGTTCATCCCCTGGGCGGCTGCTCCATCGGGCGCAGCCTGCAGGATGGGGTTGTGGACGATTACGGGCGCGCCTTTGGCTACCGCGGCCTCTATATAGCCGATGGCTCCATCCTTCGTGGGGCCATCGGCGTCCCCCCCTCGATGACCATCGCCGCGCTCGCCGAGCGTATAGCGGAGGGGATAACAGCCGATACCGGGGAGAGGAGTCGAGAGCTGGAAGTCGGGAGATAGAATAAAAACGATTGGGCGAACAAGCTTAAATCGATTTGTGACAAACGCGCGGCACCTCGGTTCTATAGCAGCTTTTCTCCCGGCTCCTGACTTCTTGCTCCCGTCTCCTGTATTCTATCTTCTCTCCGCCATCGGCCTCTACATCTCGCTCTATTTCGCCCTGGTCTACTACGGCGTTTTGCCCGCCAATACCCGCCTCGTGCCGGAATTTTGCCGAATGGAGGAGCAGGCTTGCCGGAGCGTGCTCGACAGCCCCTATGCTAAAACCTTTGCCCTGCCGAACTCGCTTTACGGGGTATTCTATTATCTGGCTATACTTGCAGCTTTCGGCTCCGGCCTGGTCGCCGAAGTCCCTGCCCTGCTTTCAACGCTTAAGCTGGTCGCCTGGTTTACCGTGGGGTTCGGGGTTTATCTCACCTATGCCCTTTTTTTCAAGCTGCGTGTGCTCTGTCCGCTCTGCCTGGCATCGCACGCCATCAATTTGCTTCTGGCCTTGCTCTTCAGCTACGCCTGAGCCGCCGCCTCCAGCTCGCGCGCCTGCTCGGGCGCCAGCGGCGGCTCCTCGCCCGCCCGGGCGTTTTCGCGGAGCTGCTCGGGAGTTTTCGCTCCCGGTATAACCGTCGAAACGGCGCTGTAGCTCAAACAGTACTGCAGGGCGACCTGGGCCATAGATTTGCCCCAACCCGCGATGGTGCTTTTGATTTTCTCCACGCGCGCCACCAACTCTCGGACCTTTTCCGGAGGATAGCGCAACGAGCGGTGGTCGTCGGGGGGGAACCTGGTCTCGGCGGTGAATTTTCCGGTGAGGAAGCCCGAGGCGAGCGGGACGCGCGCTATGATGCCGACGTTCTGTTTTTCGGCAACCGGGAAGAGGCCGCGCGCCGCCTCGCGCTCGAGCAGGTTGAACAGGATTTGCAGGGCATCGCCGCGGCCGGTCTCTATCACGGACAGGCCGTGCCGCCAGGGACCGACGGAGACGCCGTAGAAACGGATCTTGCCCATCCTCTTCAGCTCTTCGAAGACATCGAACAACTCCGGCGTATACCGGAAATCTTCGTGCGGCGAGTGGAGCTGATAGAGGTCGATGTAGTCGGTGTCGAGCCGGCGCAGGCTCGCCTCGACGGCCCGCAGCACCCATTCGCGCGAGAAGTCTTTAAACCAGCCGCGCTCGGGCGTTTCGCGGTTTCCGACCTTGGTAGCTATTATAACTTTATCGCGCTTTCCCTTGAATGCGCGGCCGATTAACTCCTCGCTGTGGCCGTGCCCGTAGACGTCGGCCGTATCGATGAAGTTGATGCCGCAGTCCAGGCAGGCTTCGAGCGTCCTGAGCGAAGCGGCATCGTCCACCTTGCCCCAGCCTATCGGCATGCCGCCGAGAGTAGCCGGCCCGCCTATCGCCCAGGCTCCGAAACCGATTTCGGAGACTTTCAGGCCGGTTCGCCCCAATATGCGATAGCGCACTCTCCACCTCCGGTCGAGCTGCTGAGTTAATTATACGAGGGGCAGCGGTGTTTTGTAAGAAGCAAAGACGAATACCTGCGAAAGCAAATTTCAGGGCCAGGCGGGCTGCTCTCAATCGCAGAGGGTGTGCAGGAGAAGGCGCTAAAAAGTAGGGATAAACAGATTCGGTCCGTCTGGCTCCTGACTTCCGGCTCCTGCTCAGTGCATGTAAAAGAAACAGCTTATTATGAGGTTCTGCACCACCGATATCTTGCCATCGTATGAGATTAGAGGGTCTATCTGGCTAGGCATATCTTCAGCCGTCATCGCCGTCGCCTTATTCTCGAGCACTATATCAGTTCCGGGCTGAGCATCTTTGGAGATCTCGAACGTGATGTAGGCGATTGGGCCATCAGGTATAACCCTGCGAGCCTGCCCTTCATCCTGAGCGGATATGATTAGTTTCAGCACGGATTTATTCTTATCCTCGCCATGCTCTTTCACCTCGGCGCTCAAGCTGGCCCCGCCCCCCTCCAATACATAACTCTTCTCGCTCTTGACAAAGGATAGGAGCTTATTCGGAAAGGTGATCTCAAGCCTCAGAGATCCCACCTTGATGCCGGAAGCCGCCGCCAGGTAGATGGGAAGCGAGACCTGGCTTGAAGGCAGGGCTGAAGTCGGGCCGATGGTGATACGGGTGGTCTTTTGCGCCTCATCTCGAGCAGGCGAATCCGCTCTCGCCGCGCCGAAAATCGAGATAAGCATTATAAAAGCTACAAAACTCACAGCAGACATATGTTGTCCAGATCAGTTCAATACCTGGCGATCAGGGGCCCTGGATTTTCCCCTTCAGCTCGGCAAAGGTCGGATGCACGATCTTCTCATAGCCTCGGGCAAGCTCCCGCTCCAGCGCCCGATCAACCCAGGTTATTTTGCCGCCCAGCATGGTCATGAGCACCTTTATTGTGTGGATCTTGTCCTCGGGAACAGCAAAATAGTCTTTATCGAGGACCATCAGGTCGGCGAAATAACCGGGTTTGAGGTTTCCAAGCACATCCTCGCGCATCAGATATCTGGCCGGCCAGGTTGTGATGGTCTTGAGCGCCGTTACCCTATCGACCGCCTCCTTAGCGTTGTATACCCTGCCGTTGTAATTTCTCCTCACCAGGAACTCTAATTCCCAGAAGTACGTCATGTCGTCTGTAGCCAATCTGTCGGAGTTGATGGTCACCGGCATGCCCCCCTTTACGAAGCTATTGATCAGGAACATCCACTCTTCGATTTCGGGGCCGAACATCTTAATCAGGTCTTCGCCGTGGTGGATATACCAGAGCGTGACCGAAGGCACCATCCCGAATTCCTTGATTCTCTCGATTTGATCCGGCCTAGTGAGCAGCAGATGGTCGAAACTGATGCGCAGTTTTCTCACCTCGTCCATGGTCAAGCCGCCGCGCTTCATGCCCTCCCAGACCGCCTCCATCAGCTGATCGTAGGTCAAATCGGCTGAGCCGTGAAGCTGCGAGGCCCTGACGCGATTGGCGACCATATTGACCACCGCCTCTCTCATCTGGGAACGGGGGTCCAGGCCGCAAACCGGCGAGTATTCCTGCCTGTATTGGTCCTTGACGCGGGCGGTGGTGCACAGCGCCTGTGGGAACGGGATGTCGCTGTCCCCTTCGCTGCCGGCGCCCATGTTCCAGAACAACTCGTTGCCTATGTTATTGAAGTCGCCGACCAGCTGGAAAAACGATCCGGCCGGGCTGCCCAGCAGGCGGCGCAGCAGGTGATGCGACCAGCCCATCCTGATCGCGGCCTTGCCCGTTCTGGCAAGCTCCGCAAAGGCCGAGATATCCGTCGGGTAATCGACGCGGTTGCCGATGCTCGTTACACCGTATTTAGCATATTCGAGAAAAACCGTCTTGAGGCAGTCCTTGAACTCCTTGAAGTTTTTGGGAGCAATAGACTGCAATGCGATATAAAGGCGCATCGGGACAGCCCGGTAGGTTATGCCGTTCTTCTCCACCTCATCGAAGAGCCGGGATATGTATGGAGTTGGATTCATTTCCCTGACCACTTCGATCGCCGTGCTGTTTACCGCCGCCTCCCGCGGAGCCCAATCCGTGACAACCAGCACCGGATTATCCGGCGCAATTTTATCCAGCCAATCCTTATTGATAACCGAACCGAAAAACCTCCTCCCCTGCTTTGATACCAGCGCCAGAATCCACTTATCGGGCCCTGGACCGAGCTCGGCAGCCGCGCTCTTTATCCTGCGCTCGAGGCTCACAAGCATCTCGCGCGGCGGGTCATCGAGCACCGGGCCCCAGCCCAGGAACACATCCGATCTAAGCTCCTTGAATCGGTCGTCTGGACCCGCGAGATAGACGAGTTTGACATTGGGGATGAACGAATCGTACCTGAAGTAGTGCGCCCATTCTTGCGGATGAGTGTGTGGGTCTACAAAGCCGGGCAATATTATCTTTCCCTTCAAATCGATGGCCTGAGTTTCAGGCCCTTTGAGCTTTAGAAGGTCCTTATCGGCTCCAACCGCCATAACACGGCCGCTCCTGATCGCTATCGCCTGATGAAAGAGCAGCTTCTCGTTCATCAAGGGGCCATCGAATGCGGCTATCTTTCCGTTGAAGAGTATAACTTCCGGGTAGCTTATCAGCTCCGCCGGTATGCGTGTCTGGGCAAGCATAGATTCCGAAAGGACCAATTGAGACAGAGCCAGAGTGAAAAGCGGGACCACTCTTAACATAGCCAGCCTCCTCTCATTAAAATCACCTGGAAATATAGGACCGATCCAAGTTAGCGAATTTGTTTGTGCGGCCTGCCCTCGCCGGCGAGGGCAGGCCCTGTTAGCTCTTGGTCAAAGAAGCAATCGGCCTTCGGGCCAGCCGGATTTTATCTGCCGGCCCCGGCCTCGGGAAGAGATTGATAGACCGTCTTTCCGCCCACCATGGTGAGCAAAGGTCTGATTGTCCCTATCTGCCTAGCCGGGATGGTAAAGTAGTCCTTATCCAGGACAACCAGATCGGCCAGCTTACCTGCCTCAAGCGATCCAAGCTCGTTCTCCCGCAATGCTGTGTAGGCGCCGTAGATGGTCAGCGTCTTCAGAGCTGTCCATCGGTCCACGGCCTCTTTTTCGTTCCAGGTCTCGCCTGCATATTCTCTGGTCACCAGGAACTCCAGGATGTCCCACATCCCTTCGCCCTCTTCCCCTACAGTTGGGCTCATATCCACATTAGCGGCAACTGGAACGCCGGCTTCGAGCAGGCTTTTAACCGGCCAGATATATTTTTTAACCTCCTCGCCGTAAGCAATTTTCAAGCGCGGCAAATCGAACATGGTGCGCCAGGATGGCCCGACGATCATTCCCCACCTCTTCAGCTCAGGTATCTGTTCAGGACGCACCAGGGCAAGGTGGGTCAGGTAGAAGTTTCTCATCTTGCGGATCTTCTCTTCGCTCCAGCCGGTTTCCTTCTGTAGCTGTTTCGAGATATCGATAAACATATCGATCGCGCCGTCCGAGTAGCAGTGCACGTCGCCAACTCTCACGCCGTTTCGGAGCCACTTCAAGATCATCTCTCGCCCCGGCTCGCCGGGCTCGGCGCGCAGAGCATCATCGATGATCTTCTCTTTGACCTTTTGCAGGCGGGGGTCTTTCGGCGTCAGCTTGCTGGCATAGGTAGTTGCTTTGCCTATTTCGGTGCCCCAGAGCGACGGGTCTATTGCGCTCGCCAGCGCCTCTTCCAACACTACGCCCTCGTATTCCACCCCCACGTTCCAAAAGTAGTCGTCGCCGACCCCCTCGAGCCCGCCGAAGTCATGGTGGTTGACCGCCGTGTACCATACCACCCGGCCAGGGAGCTTTTTCTGTTTGGCCAGCATGCTATGCGCCGTCACCACGCTGGGTCGCCTGAACCAGGTAGTGATCGTGGTGGTAACTCCTTCCGCCTCGGCCCAGAACTGCAATTCTCTTCTTATCGCCTCGGCGAAAGCATCGAGACCGGCCAGCTCCGGAATAAGTTCGAGCATGATATCGCCCGTGGTTCCGGTCGCGCTTGCCCCTTCCAGCATTCCCTTCTCCCCAAGTATCCCCTCGGCCTTCGAGTTAATTATCATAGCCCTTGCGGCCGAGCGCAGCGGCGGGCCGAATCCTCTATAAGCCTTTTCCACAGCCTCGACGCTGTTGAGAACCTTGCCGTTCTTGCTGACGGCCACATCGATGTACTCTGTCCTGACTACCACGGGGTTTTGTGGGGCCAGCCTGTCCAGTTCGGCCCTGGTGACCAGGCCGGTGCGCAGAGCCCGGTCCCCGTCCTCATCTGTCCTGATCAAAATCCACTCGCCCGGCTTGCGCTGCTCGACTACCTTCTCGACCGTGCTCTTGATGGCGTCGGCAGCCTCTTCGGGAGTGTTGCCGATTGCAGGCACCGAGCCCCATTGGGGATTCACCTTCGAGCCGGTATCATGGAACCAGGATATCCAGAGATGCGGGTGATCGTGAGCGCTGATCAGGCCCGGGACCACAGTCTTCCCCTTCAGGTCAATGACCTTGGTCTTAGGGCCGGCGAATTTCCTAATCTCCTGATTCCCTCCCAGTGCGGCAATCCGACCGTCCCTTATCGCCACCGCCTCGACGAACTTCTGGGCGTCGTTCATCGTGGCGATCTTCCCATTCAGCAGAACGGTATCCGCCCAGCCGGACGGGGGTGGCACATTCTTTGCTTCCTGAGCATATGCCCCAGACACCAGCACGCCCAGTACTGCCAGCAGAGCTAAAGCAGATGAGGTTTTAAACTTTTCCAGCATGCTTCACCTCCATTTGTGGCGTTCGGTTAAGTAGCAATTTATATTCGGTTCGATCCTCAAAATAACCCTGCATAAACCGGAGCAGAGTCGTTGCATCTATTGACGCTTCGCATGAGCCTCGGCCTCGCTGTGCTCCGGCGATCATTAAAATAGAACTTTCAAGCCGAACTGGACCTGCCGCGCAGTGGTAACGGTTTCGGTAATTCTCCCAGCGCTCCGGTTGGGAATCCCGCTCGGATCGGTGAAAACGGCCAGGTTCGTCCGAACCGGTATGGCGAAGTTGGCCCGGTTGAAGATGTTGAAGAACTCGGCGCGGAACTGGATAGCGAAATCTTCCGACAGGCCCTGCAGGCGGATGGTCTTAAGCAGGGCGAAGTCAAAGTTCACCAGCCCGGGCCCTATCGCGGTATTGCGACCGAGATTGCCGAAGGTCCCCGCCTCCTGTAGCTCAAAGGCCGCCGTATCGAACCACCTATCTGGAATCCCCAGCCTGGGATTGTTGCTGGCGCCGGGGCGCAGGTTTGGCCGATCGTGGCGAGCGTTGCTGCCTGTATTGCCTCGATCGAAAGCATTCTGAATTGTAAACGGCGCCCCGGAGCTGACGCTTATGATATTGCTGATCTGCCAGCCGCCGAAGAGCCTCCCCGACCCGAAGGGGAGATTGTAGATGAAATTGGCGGTTAAATTCTGCCGGATATCATGGTTCGAAAGGCTGCGATCCCTCGACCTATCCCCTTCAGGCTCCATGAGCGTATCGGGGCTGCCCAAATTCTCAGATATGAATGTCGAGGAGATGTCGTCTATGGCCTTGGAAAGGGTGTAGGCAACCTGGAACTGAAGCCCACGGCTGAGCCTCCTGTTGACCGCCATCTGTAATGAATTGTAGACCGAGTTAGCATCGGGAAATTTCAAGGCGAGAGTTCCGAAGTTGGGATTGGGGCGCGGGGCGCCGACCGGCCGGAACCTTCTTCCATCCGGCAGCCTCTGGGCGACAAAGGCATTCAAGTCCCGTCCCAGGAAGAGATGGGCTCCGCGCGAGCCGACATATCCTATTCTAAAGACCGTGTCCCCGAAGATCTCCTTCTCGATGTTCAAATTGTATTGCATCATGTAAGGCGTGGCATGGACGCTGAAGCTGGTCACCGGCGTAACGCTCGGCCTGAGGCCGGCGATTCCCTTCTCCACCGGGTTCGGAAAGCTCGGGAACAGCGAAAAGCCTAGAATCGTGAACGGCGGGTTGAAGGCGATATGGGCGTAAGTGCGCGGCAGGATCTGATTGTAAAACATGCCGAAGCCGCCCCGTATGGAGAACTTCCTATTTCCAAAGGGGTCCCAGGCGAAGCCGAATCTAGGCCCCCAATTTCGCAAAGATGGGTTCTTTGCAAATACATGCTCGACCTTAGTGAACTCCGGATCACGGAACGGATCGATCAAATGGAATAACTTTCCGTGCGCTTCGGTAGGGTTTGTTGAAAATTCGTATCTGAGCCCTAAATTCAGGGTCAACTTCGGGCTGATCTTGTAGTTGTCCTGAAAGTAAAATCCGAGCAGGGTCTGTCGCCAGCCGCGGTGCGTATCCAGCTTGCCGGGCAGCGCCCCGATAAACGAGAACGGCCTGTTTTCCAGGAAGTCCCTCAAGTTGTTAAACGTGTACTGGCCGCCTGAGAAGAAGTCCAAAAAGTAATTGTTCTGGATCCTCTGTATCTCCAGGCCGAATTTCATCGAGTGGCCGCCCGCGATGTAGCTGACGTCGTCCGATATAGTAAAGGTGTTCATGATGAACTGGAAGGGCGTAAGAATGCTCGCCCCTGTCGAGCCTATCCCACCGATGTTTATAGCGCCCACCTGCCGGCCGGGGAAGAACTGAAGGGCAGAGAATTCTGAAGTGTTTGACGCGGCGTGCTTTGTCCGGACAAAGCTGAAGCGAGCGACGTTCAGCAGGCTGGGCGAAATGATCTTCTTTTCTTCCAGAGTGATGTATTGGTTGCGGGCCACGGAGCCCTCCGGAAATCCCGGCACATCGGTATTGGAAAACGGCTCGACGAGCGCAGCGTCATCGAAGCTATAGCGGCCGAAGATCGAGTCTGAATCAGATATGCTATGATCGATACGCACTACAAAGAAGTCCTCGTCTATCGGGCGAGAGCGAGTGCTTATCAACTCGGCGGTCCCGTTGCCGAAATTTCGCCCATTTGGCAAGGGGAAGACGGCCAGGATAGGAGTCACAGCCGGAGAGATCACGACATTGATAAAGCTCCCCGGATTTCTCGGATCGGGCAAAAGCCCGCGGCGCGCCGCCTCGTCCGGCACGCGCGCGATGCGCGTCAGCCCCAGGTTTTCCCTGAGGCCCTCATAGTTGGCGAAGAAAAAGGTCTTGTTTCTGCGTATCGGTCCTCCCAGATAAAAACCGAACTGATTCCTCTTGAACTCGGGCGGATTTTTACCCGGATCGAAGAAGTTCCTGGCATCCAGGTTATCGTTGCGGTGAAATTCGAACACAGAGCCGTGAAGCTCGTTAGTTCCAGACCTGGTCACGGCATTGATCACCGCTCCCCCTGCTCTGCCGAACTCTGCGCTATAGGTATTGGTTATCGTTTCGAACTCGCGGATCGCTTCAACTCCGAGCGTCGTGCCGGCTATACTCGCGCCGGCGCCCAAATTCCAAAATCCCTGTATGTTGGTGTTGTCGAGCAGTATGCCCTGCCCTTCCGGACGCGCGCCTGCCACAGAGATCTTGAGCCCGCGGCCCATAAACGAGGCGGCCTGGCCGGTCTTGAACTGCTGCACGCCGGGCACGAGAAGCGCAAGCTGATCGTAGTTGCGCCCGTTGAGCGGCAGGTCGCGCATCTGCCTCTCATCGACCAGCGCAGCAACGGTCGCACTGGTCGTCTCGACGAGAGGCGCCTCGCCTGTCACGATGAGCTTTTCAGTTATCTCGCCCACCTTGAGGGTGAAATCGACTATCACCTCTCTTCCGACGGTGAGGGTTATCCCGCTCCTAACCCCGGTCTGAAACCCCTGTAGCTCGGCCTGAACCTCATAGCTTCCCAGAGCCAGATTGGGCGCATGGTACCTTCCCTGCTCATCCGTGACCGCCGTCCTGGTTATTCCCGTATCCAGGTTCTTTATGCTTATAGCGACTCTTGGAAGTATAGCTCCTGTTTCATCTTTTATCGTTCCAGAAATCGTAGCCGTGGCGACCTGGGCTAAAACAAGCTGGCCGGGAAAAGCCAGCCAGAGCAAAGCTGCAAGGGCAGCCAATTTTTTAGACATAGACACCCCCTGATTGTCGAGTGGATTTCCTCTTGGTATTTGGTATGACTGCTCTCCTTTTACCTGATATGCATTCCGCAATGCTTTCTCGAATCATTGCTTTCAGCCAACGACACGCATTTCGCACGGAAGGCTGTTTAACTCCTCACAGCCATCCTCGGTGACGATGACGTTGCCGCCGATGTTGATGCGATTTCGGCCCCAGCATGAGTTGGGCTCGAGCTGAAAGGTCATTCCGGGCCGGAGCACGATATCCATGCCGGTGGCCTGCCTTTCCGTCATTCCCGGAAATCGCTCCATCAATGCAGTAAAATTCTTGATGCCTTCGCTCACCGGCGAAACGCACTCGAGCGGGTTCATGCTGTGAATGTTGGGGGTCAAATGCCAGTAGCCCGCGCGCAGGTTGGGCTGGTTCATCGCCTGCGCGACCTCAGCGAATTTCACGCCCGGCCGGATCACCTTCAACCCGATTTCGTAGGCCTCGCGGGCCGTGCGCGCCAGCTTGTGGTTGATCTCAGCCACCCTGCCCACTGCGATGCACATCTGCGCCTGGGCCTCCAAGTGACCATAATGCGGGAAGATTTCAGTAACAATTATGTCACCCTCCTGGATTATCCGCGGCCTCTGCGCCCGGTGCTGCCACTTGGGCGCTCCCCAACTGCAGTTGTCCGGGCCCGAATGCAGAATCAGCCAGCTGGTGCGGCCGCCGTGGCGAAGGATCTCGCACTGGATTGCGGCAAAGATATCGGCCTCGCTAACGCCGGGCCTGGTGGCCTCCAGCGCCGCCTCGCTCGCCACTTCCGCCAGGAGCGCGGCTCTCCTGAAAACGGCCAGCTCCTCCTCGCTCTTGGCCAGCCAGCGCGGGACGAACTGGTCCCAGAGTTCCACCCAGGTGACCTCGGGCAAGGCCTTGGTGAGATTGGTCCAGAGCCCGTGTGAAACAGATCCGTTGGGACTGAAATGGCTCCCCTTGAGGGCCCCAATGGTCCCAATGCGCGAGCCGGCGAGTTCTTTTTCCTTAATGACTTTGACAATCTCAGGCAAGCCTGGCCGGAAGCGCCAATCCTTCACCCAGGAGACCTCGCCTCTCTCCTCATTCTGCAGCCAGCTTCCGGCGCGGAACGAATTGTCTCCCGCAACGGCTACCGGCTCACCCTCCACAGGAAAGATCACGATCGAGCCCTCATCGTTGGTGAAGTAATTGTCCGCGCCATCGCCGAGCACCAGGAGACATTTGACATCGTTCTCCCGCATCATCTTGCGCGCGAAATCCCAGCGCCGGTCCCGCTCCTTCAACGAGAGGGTCGGGAACTCGGAGAGCTTGCTCCGATCCACCTTCTGCCGCGCCGATTGCGAACCCCTGCATCCGGCTGAGGCGAGCCCCAATGTGCCGACCAGGGCTCCGGCCCCGGCATACTGCAAAAATTCCCGCCTCCTTACGGCGCCGCTCAGTATTTGGCCTGCTTTGAATCCGGTCATCGCTGCCCCTCTCAAAGTGGATAAAAACGCTTACGTTTACAGCCGCGCCCTCCTGATGGAGGGCCTGAAAAACTGCAAAGCTAAAACATGATCTTCAACGAGAACTGGATCTGCCGCGGCGTGGTCACGGTCCGCTTGATTCTGCCTGCACTCGGACTCGGCCTGCCGCTTTGGAACCCCGTAGTTCTGCCTGTACCGCATAGTTGCCTAACGCCAGATTCGGAGCATGATAACGGCCCTCATCGATCGCCCTCTCTGCGCCCCGCGCGCTTCTCAGCAGCTTGCTGTGCTGTAAAAGGCTCCACCGGCCATAGCTGAACGCACGCGCTAAGTAATTTTTGGTAAAATATATCCTGTAAAATCTTTTAATGCCCAAAAGCCGCGTTTTAGATACTGCCACCTTAACATCGATCAAAAGCCTATCTAACACAGCAGCCGGAGAAGAAATCGGGGGATGAGCGCTGAAACCCAGATTCTTTCTTTATTCATTTTTTATGAATACAAGCCAGCAGCCTATCCCAAGCCGTAACGACCTGTACCGCAATCTGTGGGCTATTTTATTTGCAAAAACCCGGACTGGACTTTGGCCAAAAAAGAGTTGGCAGGGGGCCTGGATTTTCCTTACGATAGAGTCGCAAAAGCGAGA
>FWPU01004295.1_pt1 | contig 33484 bp, 33 predicted proteins | sample 2228361 | NCBI WGS metagenome assembly FWPU01 (sample SAMEA103939777, study PRJEB20133) | metagenome
CACGAACCCCTCCTCCAGCGGCCGTTCGCCGCGGAGGTACTCCTTCGAGAGCGGGGGTCGCTCGTAGGGCGGGAGGGGCTCCTCCCCCACCATCACGAGTCGCCCGTCGAACCCGCCCGCCCGGAGGGCGGCCGCGGCCGAGGCCCCGGCGAGGCTCGCTCCGACGATGGCGAACGTGGTCACGATCGGGCCCGCGCGCGGCTAGACGGCCACCTGCAGCTCCCCGCCTTCCTCGCGGACCTCGAACGTCTCCACGGGCTCCGCCGCCGGGCCGTCGAGGACCTCGCCGGTCGTGACGTCGAACCGGCTCCCGTGGCACGGGCACTCGATGGCGGTGCCGTCGAGCTCGCCCTCCGAGAGCGAGCAGTGGGCGTGCGTGCAGACGTCGTCGAAGGCGTAGAGCGCGCCGCCGACGTTGGCGATCGCGACGGTCCGGTCGTCGACGACGTAGGCCGCGACCTCGCCCTCGCCGACCTCGCCGGCCTCCCCGACCTTCACGAATCCCGCCATCTCGTCCCTCCTCACGTCGCGCGCGTCGGCGCCCGACCCTCGGGCGCCGACCCCGAAAGCTTACGCCGGACCGCGCGTTCCCGGGGCCCCCGGGCCGCCAGGCCCCCGGCCCGGGCTCAGACGATCCCCGGGAGCCCGAGCTCCCGGGCGATCACGAGCCGCTGGATCTCGCTCGTCCCCTCGCCGATCTCGAGGATCTTGGCGTCCCGGTAGTAGCGGGCCACGGGCGACTCCTCGATGAACCCGGCGCCGCCGAAGACCTGCACGGCGTCCCTGGCGCAGCGCACCGCGGCCTCGCTCGCGTGGAGCTTCGCGACCGCGGCCGCCGCCTTGTACGGCCTCCCCCGGTCGCGGAGCCAGGCCGCGCGGTACGTGGCGAGGCGAGCGGTCTCGACCGCCACCTCCATGTCCGCCAGCTTGAACTGGATCCCCTCGAAGGCGCCGATCGGGCGGCCGAAGGCCCGGCGCTCCCGCGCGTAGGCGAGGGCGGCGTCCAGGCAGGCCTGCGCGAGCCCGACCGCGAGGGCGGCGGTCGTGATCCGGCCGCCGTCCAGGATCTCCAGGGCCTGGGCCAGCCCCCGCCCCCGCTCGCCGAGCAGCGCGCCCTCCGGGACCCGGCAGCCCTGGAACGAGACCTCCCGGGTGTCGCTCGCACGCCACCCGAGCTTCCGGTACGGCGGCCCGACCGAGAGGCCCGGCGCATCGGCGGGGACCAGGAACTGGGAGATCCCGTGGGCCCCGCGGTCGGGGTCGGTGACGGCGGCGACCACGAGGGCCCTCGTGAGGGGGGTCCCGGCGTTCGTGATGAACGCCTTCGAACCGTCCAGGACCCAGGCCCCGTCCTCGAGCCGCGCCGAGGTCCGGATGGCCGCGGCGTCCGAGCCCGCCTCCGGCTCGGTCAGGGCGAATGCGACGAGCGCCTCCCCGCGGCACAGCGGCTCGAGGGAGGAGCGGCGCTGCTCCTCGGTCCCGAACCGGTGGATCGGCATCCCGCCGAGCCCGACGGCGGCCGCCAGGGTGATCCCGACGGACTGGTCGACCCTGCCCAGCTCCTCGACGGCCAGGCAGAACGTGAGGAGGTCGGCGCCCTGCCCCCCGTACTCCTCCGGGAACGGGACCCCGAACAGCCCGAGCTCCCCCATCGCCCGAACCACGTCCAGGGGGAAGCGCTCCTCCCGGTCGGCCTCGTCGGCCCGGGGGCGGACCACCTCGTCGGCGAAGGCCCGGACGGTCCGGCGGAACTCCTCCTGCTCGGGGGAGAGGTCGAGGTCCATGGGACCGGCGTCAGCCCTCGACCGGTCGGAACCCGACGACGTCCAGGATGCTCCCCCGCCGCCGCTCGGGGGGCTCGAGCACCGCCTCGACCCGCATCCCCACCTCGAAGGCGGTCTCCTCCGCCTCCAGCACCCGGTGGAGGAGGACCGCGTCGGCGCCGTCCAGCCGGACCAGCCCGTACACGACGGGGGCCTCGAGCGGCCGCCCCTCGTGGTCGACGTAGGTGACCGTGAACGACTCGAGGACGCCGCCCGGCCCCACCTCGACCTCGGCGGCCGAGAGATCCGCGAAGCACCGCTCGCAGAACAGGCGCGCCGGCACGTAGGTGTACGCGCAGGCCTCGCAGCGCGAGCCGAGGAACGCGCCGCGGTCGCGGAGCGCCTCCAGGAACCGCGAGCCGGCCACCCCCGCCGTGTAGCGGTACCGGAACGGGAACGCCCCCGGCCAGGTGCGGACCTCGGGTGCGCGCTCGAGCATCAGGCCTCCCCCCGTGGCCGGAAGTGGGCGATGTCGAGGATCGAGCCGGTTCGCTCCGCGGGCGGCCGCCACGCCGGCTCGACGGCCATCCCGATCCGCACGTCCTCCGGCCGGACGCCGCCCAGCCTGTGCAGGAGCCCCCCGTCCGACCCGTCGAGGGCGATCACCGCCGGGATCTCGGGCTCCTCGAGCGGGCGCATGTCCCAGGACACGTGGCAGATCGAGAACGTCTGGACGACGCCCGTGCCGGGGAGCTCGACCCAGCGGGTCGTCGGCCGGAAGCACCGCTCGCAGAACATCCGCGGGGGCACCAGCACCCGGTCGCAGGAGGGACACGCGCGGCCGAGGAGCCTCCCCTCCCCGAGCCCCCGGAGGAAGCCACCGACCGCGACCCCCGCGTCCCACGCGTAGGCCGCGCCCAGCTCGTCGTCGACCGCGAACGGGTCGGTCCGGAACGCCTCGGCGGACAGCCCGTGGCCGGGGGTCACGAGGGGCGGGGTCCGGAGGGCGGCCTGGAGCACCGCCCCCGCCGGGCTCCGGGCGGGGGGAGACGGCGCCCCGCCCCCGGGGCCCGCGGCGGAGCCGGCCGGGGATCCCCCCGCCGGGGCGACCGCCGGCGGCTCGGTGCCCATCACCACGACGGTCCCCACCTGCATCAGGTCCCCCCAGGCCTGGGCCACCCCGCGCTCGGGGTTCCCCGGCACCTGCCGGGCCCCGGCCTCGCCCCGGAGCTGCCAGAAGAGCTCGGCCACCTTCATGAGCCCCGCCGCCGCGATCGGGTTCCCGACGCCGAGCAGGCCGCCCGACGGGCAGGAGGGGAGGTCGCCGTCGCGGTCGAGCACGCCATCCCGGGCCGCCTCGGGCGCCTTCCCCGGCTCGAACAGGAGGAGCCCCTCGAGGTGGTGGAGCTCCTTGTAGTCGAAGGGGTCGTAGGGCTCGGCGACGTGGATCTGCCGCCGGGGCTCGGTGACCCCGGCCATCGCGTAGGCCATCCGCGCCGCGTCGGCGACGTACCCCGGGAACACGAGGTCGCGGTTGGTCCAGTACGCGGTGTCCAGGTTCCACCCCACGCCCTGTACCCACACCGGCCGGTCGGTGAGGCGGCGGGCGGCCTCCTCCGAGGCCATCACCACCGCCACCGCGCCGTCGGAGACCGGCGAGACGTCGAGCCGCTGGACCGGCCAGGCCAGCACCTCCGAGGCGAGGACGTCGTCGACCGTGAGGTCGGCCCGACCGAGCTGGGCCGCGGGGTGGTCGGCGGCGTTCCGCTTGTTCTTCACCGCCACGGCGGCGACGTCGCGCTTGTCGATGCCGTGGACCGCCATGTAGCGGTGCATCTCGAGCGCGAAGATCCACAGGAGGTTGGGGCCGAGGGGCCGCTCGAGGACGTTGTCGAAGATCGTGAGGAACGCGCCCTGGGGGTGCGGCTGGCAGGAGGACATCTTCTCCTCGGCCACGACCAGGACGACGTCGGCCAGCCCCGACGCGACCGTGTACCAGCCCTGGATCGCGGCGAACACGCCGGTGCCCCCGCCCACGAAGCTCCGGACGAAGGGCCTCCCGTACGCCCCGCACCCCTCGGCCAGGTACTCGCCCTTGCGGTGCACGCCGTCGAAGGCGTCGGGCGCGCTCCCCAGGCACACGGCATCGACGTCGGCGAGCGTGAGCCCGCAGGAGTCGAGGGCGGCCTTCGCCGCCTCCCACGAGAGCTCCTTGCCGGTCTCGAGGGCCCGGCGGACGAACCGCGTCATCCCAGCCCCGACGACGGCCACCGGCCGGCTCATCCCGCCCCCTCCCCGTCCGCCCGGAGCACCGCCACCGCCCCCGAGTCCGAGGGGAACCCCCGCCAGGACTGCGCCACCGCCACCCGGGCCCCCGGGACCTGGGCCCGGCCCGCCTCCCCCCGGAGCTGGGCCACGGCGGCCGTGAGCCGGGCCAGGCCGGCCGCCTCCCCGAGGTGCCCCTCGCCGAGCGCGCCGCCCGAGGGGTTCACGCGAGACGCGCCGTCCCGCTCGAGCCGCCCGGCCTCGACCATCGCCCCGGCCTGTCCCTCGGGCGCGAGCCCCAGCGCCTCGAGGTGGAGCAGGGCCCGGTACGAGAAGGCGTCGTCGACCTCGGCGACGTCCACGGAGGCCGCCGGGTCCTCGATCCCGGCCTGGCGGTAGGCCATCGCGGCGGCCCTGGCGACCGCCGTCGCCCGGCCCCAGTCCCGGGTCTCGAGCGAGGAGGCCCCGTTGGCCCACCCCACGCCCGCCACCCACACCGGCCGATCGGTCAGGTCGGCGGCGCGGTCCCGGGCGGCGAGGACCACGACCACGGCGCCGTCCGCCGGGAGCGCCGCGTCCAGCGACCGAAGCGGCCAGGAGACCGGCGGGGCCTCGAGGACCTCCTCGGGCGTGAGGTCGGCCGCGTAGGCGGCGCGGGGGTTGGCCAGCGCCGACCGGCGGTGGCGCGCCGCCACCAGGGCGCAGCGCTCCTCGGTCTCCCCCGAGCGCTCGAGGTAGCGGAGCATGTCCAGGCCGGCGAGGGCCGTGACCGGCACCTCGAGGGGCCGGTTCCAGATCGGGTCGAGGGCGAACCGCTCCACCCGGCCGGGGGTGCGGACGTCGGAGGCCTTCCGGTGGCCCTCCGCCACCACCACGCGGGCCAGGCCGGAGCGGATCAGCATCACGCCGGTCGCCACCGCGTGGAGCCCGTCGGCGGCGAGCGTCTGGACCGGCCGGCGGGCCGCGCCGAGCTGGTCCGGCACGTACTCGTCGAAGATGCTGGTCCCCTCCTCGAGGTCCTCGGAGACGCAGACGAACGAGTCCACGTCCCGCCGGGGATCGACGCCCGCGTCGGCGTAGGCCCGGCGGGCCGCCTCGTGCATCAGCTCCTTGTAAGAGACGCCCGCGATCCCCGGGGAGAACCCGGCCACGCCCACGCCCACCACGGCGACCGCGCGATCCACGGGGTCGTTTATACCCGAACGGACGGGGCGCCGACGAACCGAGGCCGCGGCTACTGCAGGATCCGCGCGAGGACCCTCGCCGTCGCGCCGCTGCCCCCGGTGTCGTCGGCCCGCTGGAGGATCCGCTGCGGGAGGGCGATCGCGATCCGCCGGAGCGGTTCCGGGGGCAGCGGGACCCGGGGGGCCGTGAGGACCGGGAGGTCGGCGAGGTCGCTCTCCCGACCGAGGGCGAGGTCGCGGACGACCTCCCCGACGAGGTGCGCGGGGCCGACGTCGTGGGCCGAGTAGCCCACCACGTAGACCGCTCGACCCCCGCCCAGCCACCCGACGTGGGGCATGGCCGTGACGGTCGCGTCGATGGGCCCGGACCACCCCCCTTCGATCCGGACCTCCGCGAGCTGGGGGAAGGTCGCCCGGAACGTCTCCTCGAGCCGGGCGTAGACCCAGGGGATGCGGTCGAACCTGGGGTCGGGGCCGCCGGGGACGTAGGGGGCGTCCCGCCCGCCCCACAGGATCCGGCCGTCCGGCGTCGGGCGGAAGAAGTGCGGCATCGTCCGCCTGTCCTCGACCCCCAGGCCCCCGGCCACCCCACCCGGGCGGCGGCGGCCCTCGCCACCGCCCGCCCGATCCCCCGCGAGGCACCGGTCACCACGGCGACGGACCCCTCCCAGCGCACCGTGCCCTGGGTCTACACCGCGGCGCGGCTCGGGATCCAGCCCCAGGCGCTCAGCCCGGCGGGGCCGGCCGGTACCGCGCGTGGTCCGGGTACCACATCGCTCGGTCCTCCGCCTCCTCGACCGCGGCCCGGTCGGGCCGCTCCCCCCGATCCGCGGCCACGGAGAGGGCCACGGCCACCGCGATCGCGCGGGAGACGCTCCGGAGGTCGGAGACCGGCGGGAACAGCGCCCCCCCGCCGCAGCCGGTCCCCGCCGACGAGCGCGGCGAGGGTGCGGGCCGCCACCAGGAAGACCTCGTCGCGGACGGTCCGGGCCTCGGCCACCACGAGCCCCAGGCCCACGCCGGGGAAGACGAACGCGTTGTTGGCCTGGCCGATCACGTGGGTCCGGCCCCCGGAACGGACGGGCTCGAAGGGGCTCCCCGTGGCCACGAGCGCCCGCCCGTCGGTCCACGCGAGCAGGTCGGCCGGCGTCGCCTCGGCGTTCGAGGTGGGGTTGGAGAGCGGAAGGATCACGGGGCGCTCGCGGTGCCGGGCCATCTCCCGGACGGCCGCCTCGGTGAAGGCGCCGGGCGTCCCACTCGTGCCGACCAGGATTCGTGGGCCGCACCCGACGCACGACCGCCTCGAGGTCGAAGCGGTCCGCGCCGGCGAAACCGTAGGCGGACATCTCCGCCGGGCTCGGTCCCCCATCGGACGGGCCCTTCGGGCGGGCGCCGGCCGCGGGTGGCGGGCCGGCGGTCCCTCCCCGGGCCGCTACCCCGCGGCGTCGTCGGCCGGCCGCTCGGCCCCCGCCCCCTCCTCCGCCCGCCGCCCGGCGAGGCGACGCTCCACGTACGGTTGCCCGAAGAAGGCCGCGGCGGCGAGGAGGTAGAACCCGGCCAGCCCCAGGATCCCCGCCCGGAAGCCGAGGGGGAGCATCGCGGGGAGGAGCGCGCCGAGGACCCAGGCGAGCTGGAACGCGACCTCGTAGCGGACGAACACCCGGCCGAGCGCGCCCCCCGGCGCGTGCCGCTGCATCAGCGCCTGGAACGCGAGGCGCCCGAACTCCGTCGCCGCCCCCACCGCCACCCCGAAGGCCGCGAGCACCGGGAGCGCGAAGGCCTGGAACGCGATCAGCGCGCCGAGGCCCGCCCCCAGGACGCAGCCCACCACCACCGCTTCCTCGCGGAGCGTGGCCGGGAGCCTGGGGGCGAGGAGGTCGGCCAGCAGCCCTCCCCCGGTGCCGGCCGCGGCGAGGACCCCGAACCACCAGGCCGGGAGCCCCTCGCGGCGGAGGGCGAAGGCCAGGAGGAACAGGAGGAACCCGGCGGCCGCCCGGAGCCCGGTGGCGCCGATCGCGGGCGCGGTGAGCGCGGGGATCCTCCCCCGCGGCCCGACCTCGCCGAGGCGTCGGCGCACCCGCGGGTGGGGCAGGCGGAGCGCGAGGAGCGCGGCGAGCGCGTACGCGACGGCCGATGCGACGAGCACCGCATCGGAGCCCGCGAGCCGCAGCAGCAGGAGCCCCGGGGCGGCCGCGAGCGCCGCGCCGGCCACCGCGATCCGCCCGAGGCGGGCGTTCGCCGGCATCAGGCCCTCGCCGCGGCCCGCGTAGGCCACGGTGAAGCCGTTCTTCGCGACGCCGTGGACCCGGGACAGCACGAGCAGCAGGAACGCCGCGGGGAACAGCAGCAGCGTGCCCAGGCGCGGCGCCGCGTAGAGCGCGAGGACGGCGCGGCCGGCGGCGGCCCCCACGGCGATCGCGCGCCTGGGGCCGGCGCGGTCGAGGAGCGGCACGAGGAGGGGGGCCGCCACGGCGAACGGGGCCATGGTGAGCGCGAGGTAGAGGGCGACCCGGACCTTGGCCTCGTCGACCGGGAGCTGGAAGAACACCGAGTCGGCCAGGGCCACCGCGAGCAGGGCGTCCCCCCCGACGCTCGCGAGGTGGGCGAGGGCGTAGGCGTCCAGGGGCTCGCCCGAGCGCCACATCCGCCGGAGCGGCCAGGTCGCGGCCTCGACCAGCCCGACCAGGCCCAGGAGGATCAGCTGCCACCAGGGGTAGCGCGGGGGCCGCTCCTGCCTCACGGGCCCGCCCCCACGGCGGCTACCCCCGGAGCCGCTCGAGCAGCAGCTCCCGGGCGAGCTGCGGGTTGGCCGAGCCGCCCGTCCGCCGCATCACCTGCCCGACGAGGAACCCGAGCACCCCCTCCTTCCCGCCCCGGTACTGCTGGACCGGGCCCGGGTGCTCGGCGATCACCGCGTCCACGACCGCCGCCAGCGCCGCGGCGTCCGAGACCTGCCGGAGCCCCCGGGCCTCGACCACGGCCTCCACCGGCTCGCCGGTCTCCACCACGGCCTCGAGCACCTGCTTCGCCCCCGCGGTCGAGAGGGTCCCCTCGGCCACGAGCCGCACCAGGTCGGCGAGGTGGGCCGGCGTCACCTTCGCCTCGTCGATCTCGAGCCGCGCCCGGTTCAGGAGCCCCGCCAGGTCCTGGGTGAGCCAGTTCGCGGCGGCCGCCGGGTCGGCGCCGAGCTCCACGGTCTCCTCGAAGAACGCCGCCCAGGCCCGCGACCCGGCGAGGATCCGGGCCTGGTCGGGGCGGATCCCGAGCTCCCGCTCGTAGCGGGCACGCTTGGCCGCCGGGAGCTCCGGGAGCCCCGCCCGGATCCGCTCCACCCAGGCCGGATCGGGCCGGAGCGGCGGGAGGTCGGGCTCGGGGAAGTACCGGTAGTCGAACGCCTCCTCCTTCGAGCGCAGCGGGACGGTCCGCCCCGCCGCCTCGTCCCAGTGCCGGGTCTCCTGGACCAGGGCCTCCCCCGCCTCGAGGGCGGCGACCTGCCGCTCCTGCTCGAAGCGGAGCGCCCGCTCGAGCGAGCGGATCGAGTTCAGGTTCTTGATCTCGACCTTCACGCCGAACCCCTCGGCGCCCTCGGGGCGGACCGAGACGTTCGCGTCGCAGCGGAGGGAGCCCTCCTCCATCCGGACGTCGGAGACCCCGAGCGCCTCGAGGAGCGACCGGAGCTCGCGGAGGTAGGCCGCGGCCTCCTCCGGCGAGCGGAGGTCGGGCTCGGAGACGATCTCGACGAGCGGGACGCCGGCCCGGTTGTAGTCGACGAGCGCGTACTCGGCCTCCGAGATCCGCCCCGTGGCCCCGGGGTGCGTGGTCTTGCCGGTGTCCTCCTCCATGTGGACCCGGGTGATCCTCACCCGCTTCGTGCCGCCGTCCACCGGGATCTCGAGCGAGCCCCCCACGCAGACCGGCAGGTCGTACTGGGAGATCTGGTAGTTCTTCGGCATGTCCGGGTAGAAGTAGTGCTTCCGGTGGAAGAAGGACTCCCGGGCGATCTCGGAGCCGAGCGCGAGCCCGATCCGGACGATGAACTCGATCGCCCGCTCGTTCGGCACCGGGAGCGTCCCCGGGTGGCCCAGGCACACCGGGCAGACGTTGGTGTTGGGGGGCGCCCCGAAGGCGTTCGGGCACCCGCAGAACATCTTGGTGTCGGTCGCGAGCTCGACGTGGCACTCGAGCCCGATCACGGTCTCGTAGCCGCCCACGGCCCCCACGATACCCCTCGGCGGGAGCGGTGGCGGGCCCCGGCCCCGGGCTCGGGCCCGCCGCGTCAGGCGGGCGCGAGGACGGGCAGGCCCAGGAGCCGTGCCCCCTCCGCCATCCGAGCGTCGTAGGTGAGGATCTCGAGGAGGTCGTCGCCGAGGGCGAGCGCCGTCGCCACGTGGATCGCGTCGAGCGTCCGCAGGACCCCCGGCTCGAGCATCCCCGCCGCGTCGAGGATCCGGTCGTCGACGGCCACGAGGTCGACCCGGCGGAGCGCGGCCCGGACCGCCGCCCGCGCCTCGGGACCGAGGTGCCGCACGGCCCGCAGCGCCTCGGCCCGCAGCAGGGCCGAGGACACCCGGCGGGCCGGCCGCCGGGCCAGGTGGCGGCGGAGCGCGGCCGAGCCCGGCTCGTCCACGACCACCTTCACGAAGGCCGAGGAGTCGAGGTAGAGGGCGGTCACTCCCCTCGCCCCTCGGCGACGACCTCGGAGGGCCGTCGCGCCCCCCGCGGGCGCCGCACCCGCCGAACGTCGAGCAGGTCCCCCTCGGCGGGTCGGAGGAGCCCCTCCCGCTCGAGCCGGGCGATCCCGGCCGGGAGCGCCCGCACCAGCACGGCGACCGGCCGACCCCGGTCCGTCACCTCGACCGACTCCCCGGCGGCGACCCGCCGCAGGATCGCGCTCGCCTGGCGGCGGAGCTCCCGGACCCCTACCCGCTCCATGTGCGACACGGTAGCACATCCCTCGTCCGCCGGGCGATCCGGCGGCGCCGCGGCCTCCCGCATCCCCCGGGAGGAGGCGGCCCGCACGAGCCCCGCGCCACGCCGTCCGCTCGGCCCCCCTCCGCCGCGCGGCGCGGTCCACTTCATCCGGGGGACGACCCGCCCCGCGACCGGGGGATCCGCTCGAGGAGCGGGGGGCGGGCCGCGAAGGCGAGCTCGCGTTCGAGCGCGTGGGCCGCGCGCAGCACCGCGCGCTCCCCGAGCACCGGCCCCGTGATCTGCAGGCCCACCGGGAGGCCCCGCTCGTCGAGCCCGCAGGGGATCGAGATCGCGGGGACCCCCGCCAGGTTCGCGGGGATCGTGAACACGTCCGAGAGGTACATCGCGAGCGGGTCGTCGACCTTCTCCCCGAGCCGGAACGCGGTGGTGGGCGAGGTGGGCGAGACCAGCACGTCGAAGCGCTCGAAGGCGGCCTCGTAGTCGCGGATCACGAGCGTCCGGACCTTCTGGGCCTGGCCGTAGTACGCCTCGTAGTACCCCGCGGAGAGCGCGTAGGTCCCGAGGATGATCCGGCGCTTCACCTCGGCCCCGAACCCCTCCCCGCGGGTCCGCATCATCATCTCCACCGAGTCCCGCCCGGGGACCCGCAGCCCGTAGCGGACGCCGTCGTACCGGGCGAGGTTCGACGAGGCCTCGGAGGGCGCGATCAGGTAGTAGGCGGAGAGCGCGTACCCGGCGTGGGGCAGCGACGCGTCCCCGACCTCGGCTCCCATCCCCGCGAGGCGCTCCACGGCGGCGCGCACGGCGTCCCGCACGCCGGGCTCCACCCCCTCCCCCAGCGCCTCCGCGATCACGCCCACCCGCAGGCCCCGGACGTCGGTCTCCTCCAGTCCCGCGGCGAGGTCGGGGTGCGGCGCGTCCAGGCTCGTCGCGTCCCGGGGGTCGCGGCCCGCGATCGCCGAGAGCAGCACCGCCGCGTCCCGCACGCTCCGGGTGAAGGTCCCCACGGTGTCGAGCGAGGAGGCGAACGCGATCAGCCCGTAGCGGGAGACCAGGCCGTAGGTCGGCTTCATCCCGACCACCCCGCAGAGCGCCGCCGGCTGGCGGACCGACCCGCCGGTGTCGGTGCCGAGCGCCCACACGGCCTCCCCGGCCGCGACCGCCGCCGCCGAGCCCCCGGAGGAGCCGCCCGGGACGCGCTCCAGGTCCCAGGGGTTGTGGACCGGGCCGAAGGCCGAGTTCTCGTTGGAGGAGCCCATCGCGAACTCGTCGCAGTTCGTCTTGCCGAGGAGGACCGAGCCGGCGGCCCGGAGCCGCTCCCACGGCGTGCAGTCGTACGGCGGGACGTGGTCCTCGAGGATCCGCGACCCGCAGGTCGTGCGGATCCCCCGCGTCGTGAGGACGTCCTTGAGCGCGAGGGGGATCCCGGCCACGGCCGGCAACTCCTCCCCCGCCGCCAGGCGGGCGTCCACCGCCCTGGCCTGCTCGAGCGCGAGGTCCGGGGTCCGCTCGAGGAAGGCGCGGACCTCGGGCTCCACCGCCTCGATCCGGGCGAGGCACGACCGGACGAGGTCCTCGGCCGACAGCTCCCGCGCGCGCAGGGCGGCGGCGAGCTCGGTCGCCGCCCGGTCGCAGGGCTCGGTCACGGCTCGGCCTCGACGATCCTCGGGACCTTGAACCGGCCCTCCTCGACCTCGGGCGCCCCGGCCAGGGCCTCCTCGTGCGGGAGCGTGCGCCCCGGCTCGTCCGGCCGGAGGACGTTGGCGCGGGGGATCGCGTACGCGGTGGGCGGGACGTCGGCCGCCGCCACCTCCCGGACCCGGGCCGCGTGCTCCAGGATCACGCCGAGCTGGGCCCGGAGCCGCTCCTTCTCCTCCTCGGTGAGGGCGAGGCGGGCGAGCCGGGCGACGTGGTCGATGTCGATGTCGACGGGCACGCCGCCAGTCTAGCCCGCCGCGCGCGACGGCCCGCGGCCGGGCGGTCCGCGCCCTCGCCCGGTCCGCCCTACGCCTCGCGATCGAAGGGCGGCAGGTCCTCGGGGACCGGGTGCGCCTCCACGTACCCGGGGGGCGGTGGCTCCCCCGGCGAGGGCTCGTGCACGAGCCCCGGCCCCTCCGCGGCCGGCCGCTCCTCGAGCCGGCCCGACGCAAGGAGCTGGAGCATGTCGATGCCGAGCTCGGCGGGGTCGACGCTGCGGGCCACGTCCCACCGGTACCCGCCGCCGGGCCGCTCCTCCGAGAGGTCCCGCTCCTCGGGGTCGCAGGGGGTCCCGGAGGCGTCGAGGAGCAGCCGCACGGTCGGGCGGGCCAGGAGCCGCTCGTGGTTGCGGACCACCACCGCCACCTCCCCGGTCGAGAGCTGCACGAGCGAGCCCACGGGGAACAGCCCCATCAGGCGGAGGAAGGCCCGGACCAACCGCGGGTCGAACCCCCGCCCGGCGCCCGCCTGGAGGAGCGCGAGCGCCTGGCGCCGCTCCTCGGCCGCCCGGTAGGACCGCTTGCTGGTCACGGCGTCGAAGCAATCCACGACCGAGACCAGCCGGGCGGGGAGCGACGGCGGACGCCCGTCGCCGAGCGGGGGGTAGCCCGAGGCGTCGAAGCCGACGTGGTGTTCGAGCACGACCGCGGCGGCCGGGTGGAGCAGGTCCCGGCCGGTGATGAAGACCAGGCCGGCGCCGTCCACCGGGTGCCGCTGGATCAGCCGCCACTGCTCCTCGTCGAGCTTCCCCTGGTGCTGCAGCACCTCCTGGGGGACCTTCACCTTCCCCACGTCGTGGAGGAGCGCCCCGATCCCCAGGGAGATCACGCGGTCGTGCTCGAGGCCCACCGCCTGGGCCAGGGCGATGGCCAGCACGCAGACGTTCACCATGTGGTGGAACGTGTACTCGTCGTAGGACTTCACGGTCGTGAGCAGGAGGGCCTGGGCGGGGTCGGCCGCGATCCGCTCGGCGAGGTGCTCGGTGAGGCGCCGGGCCGCCTCGACGTTCGCCGGCCGGCCCGCGAGCAGCCGGGAGGCCGCCTCGCGGAGGAGCTCGAGGCCCTGGGCGTAGCTCTGGAGCAGCTCGGCGAGCCCCCCCTCGAGCGGGAGCTCCGGCGTGGCCCGGTTGAGGAGGATCCGGGAGAGCTCGTCCCGGGCGCGCTCCTCCCCCCCGAGGAGCCGCACCAGGGCGTCGACGTCGTCGCGGTCCAGCCCCGGCAGGAGCTCGACCGACTCGATCCCGGCGGCCTCGAAGGCCGCGACGAGCCGGTGGAACGAGAGCGAGGGCCAGGCGAGGAGCGTGAGGCCCAGGTAGAAGCTCCGCCGCGCCACGAACAGCACCGGGTCGCGGCCCAGGGCCCCCCGGAGCCGGACCGCCCTGGTCTCGACCTCCGCCGCGGCCGCGACCCTCCCCGGGTGCCCGGCCTCGTAGAGCCCGTAGGCCTGGAGCGCCGCGGCGATCGCCCGGAGGAGGTGGTGCGCCTCCCGGAGCGCCTCGGATGGCTCCCGGCCGTTCACGCGCTCCTCCCTCGGTCCCTCGCGAGCGAGGCGGCGAGCCGCCGGAGCCCGCGCCGGAGGCGGGGGCGGCTCCGGCGCGACGATAGCTCGAGGAGCAGGGCGGTGGCCTGCGGCGCCGCGTGCGCCCCGAGGGCCTCGATCGCGCGACGGCGGAGGGCCGCCGAGGGATCGCCCCGCGCCACCTCGGCGAGGACGCCCGCGGCCCCGGGGTCCGTGAGCGCCCCGAGCGAGTCCACCGCCCGCGCCCGGACCTCCTCCTCCGGGTCCGTGGCGAGGTCGCGGAGGATCCGGATGGCCCCCGGCCCCCCGATCGCCACCAGGGCCGCGGCCACCTCGCGGCGCACCGTGGGCTGCGGGTGGTGCGCCACGGACGCCAGCCGGTCCAGCGCGACCGGCGAGCCCACCCGCGCCAGGATCGAGACCGCGTTGCGCACGACGTACCAGCGCTCGTCGGAGAGGCGCTCGAGCACCGGCCCCGGGTGCGGGGCCGAGAGCTTCCCGAGGAGGCCGACGAGCACGGCCCGCCGGCCCCGGTCGGGCTCCTCCGCGAGCGCGTCGAGGAGGGCCTCCACGGCGCCGGCCCCGAGCGGCTCCAGGAGGGCGACGGCGTCCGGCGCCGCCGTGAGCTCCGCGAGCAGGGCCGCGTCGAGCGCCCGACGGACCGCCGCCCGGAGCTCGGCGGCGTGCTCCGGCCCGCGCTCCCGGGCCCGGTCGGCGATCCGCACGAGCGCCGCGAGCTCCCCGGACCGGCGCTCGGCGAGGGCCGTGCGCACCGCCTCGCCCCACACCTCGAGGACCTGCCGCAGCCGGACCGGGTCCTCCTCGAGGGCCACGTAGTCCTCGGCGACCTGCAGCGCGGCGGCCCGCGCCTCCTCGCCGCCCGCCATCCCGCCGATGGCCCGGAGGTCGTCCTGCTCGGTCGCCACCAGGTAGCGGGCCATCACGTCGGCCAGGGACTCCTCGCTCGTCCCCCGGTCCGCCAGCTCGTCGAGCCGGAGCCCGAGCTGCTCGAGCCCCGCCACGATCGTCCCCGCCTCCTCGTGCCCCGCCTGCAGCGCCGCGGTGAGGTCCACGACGTCGGTGGGGCGCACCCCCACCGCCGCCAGGTGGCGCGCGAGCTCCATCGGGTCCCGGCCCGCGCGGCCCAGGTCCACGAGGACCCGGGAGAGCTCGGCGTTGTTCAACGTGCCGATCAGCCGCTGGGCGAACGGGTCGTCCCCGACCCGGTCGATCAGGATCTCGTTCACGGCCAGGCGGAGCGGCCGGGGGAGGTCCGCCACCGCGTCGTAGAGCCGGCGGTGGAAGTCGGGGTCGCGCGGCGCGTCCTCGGGGGCCTGCGCCGCGAAGGCCCGCAGGCGCTCGAGGATCGTCTCCGCCTGCTCGCGCTCCGAACCCCGGAGGTCCTCGACGAGCAGGTCGGTGGCGGGCCGCTCGGGCGGGGGCCCGGGCGCCCGGTCCCCGACCACGTGGTCCGCCCCCAGGACCGGCTCCGGGCCCACCGGCGAGAGCCGCACCGCCCGGCCCTCGCCGAACGCCGCCTCGAGCCCCCCCGCCTCCTCGAGGGCGGCCGGCGGGGCCGCCAGGACGTCGAAGAACGCGGCCAGGTCGGCGGGGTCGGGCGGCGCCTGGATCGTGAGCCGCTCGGCGCCGCGCTCGAAGCAGGCGTGGGCGAGGCGGAGCGCGTCCTCGTCCGGCGGCAGCGGGTCGCCGGCCGGCGTTGCGAACCCGTCGGGGCCGATCCGGAGGTCCACGATCCCCGCGGCGAGGACCGGCTCGGCCGCCCGGGCGATCCGTTCGACGGCCGCGCGGAACCCCGGCCGCTCGAGGGCGCCCGGGTACAGCCGGTAGGCGGACAGGCCGTACCAGAGCTGCCTGAGCAGCGCGACGACCTCCCGCGCCCGCTGGTCCATCGTCACCCACCCACCGGCGCGGTCGTCGCGCCGGTGTGGCCCGAACGATACGCCGGCCGGGCCCGCCGTGCGGTCAGCGTCGTCCCAGGCGCCGGAGGAACTCCTCCTCGTCGATCGTCTCCACCCCGAGCTCCCGGGCCCGCTCGTACTTCGAGCCCGGGTTCTCCCCCACGACCACGAAGTCGGTCTTCCTCGACACGCTCGAGGCGACCCGGGCCCCGGCCTCCTCGGCCGCCCGCGCCGCCTCCTCCCGGGTCATCGTGGACAGGCCGCCCGTGAGCACGATCGTCTTCCCCGCGAGGGGACCCGCGGGGGCCGCCGCCCGCGGCTCGTCGGCCATCCGGACCCCGGCCGCCCGCAGTTCCTCGAGCAGCCGCAGGTTCGCGGGGTCCCGGAACCACTCGTGCACGCTCCGCGCGATCTCGGGGCCGATCCCCGGGACGGCGTCGATCTCCTCCGCCGACGCCCGGGCCAGCGCGTCGACCGAGCCGAAGGCGCGGGCCAGGAGCTGGGCCACGTGCGAGCCCACGTGGCGGATGTTGAGCCCCACCAGGAGGCGCCAGAGGGGGCGGTCCTTGGAGGCCTCGATCCCCCGGAGGAGGTTCGAGATCTTCTTCTCCTTGAACCCGGGGAGCTGCGCGAGCTTCTCGGCGGTGAGCGCGTAGAGGTCGCCGGGATCCTTCACCCAGCCCCGCTCGATCAGCGCGGTCCCCGTCTCGTAGCCGAGCCCCTCGATGTCCATCGCGCCCCTGGAGGCGAACGAGAACAGCCACTCCACGTTCTGCGACCGGCAGCGGCCGCGGTTGGGGCACCGCCAGTACGCGCCCTCCTTGACGAGCTCCGCGCCGCAGGACGGGCACCGCTCCGGGAACCGCCACGGCCTCGCCCCCTTCGGCCGCCGCGAGAGCACCGGCCCCACGACCTCCGGGATCACGTCGCCGGCGCGGCGGACGATCACGGTGTCGCCCTCCCGGACGTCCTTCCGCCGCACCTCGTCCTCGTTGTGGAGCGTGGCGGTGGTGACCGTCACCCCTCCCACGTAGACCGGCTCCAGCACGGCGAACGGGGTCACGATCCCGGTGCGCCCCGTGTGCACCTCGATCCTGCGGAGCAGCGTGGTGCGTTCCTCCGGCGGGAACTTGTACGCGATCGCCCAGCGGGGGGCGCGGCTCGTCGCCCCGAGCTCCTGCTGGAGGGCCACCTGGTCCACCTTGACCACGACCCCGTCGATCTCCCACTCCACGTCGTGGCGGTGCTCCTGCCAGCGGTGGATGTAGGCGATCACCGCGTCGAGGTCCTCGCACACCTCCGTGGTGGGCGCCACCGGCAGGCCCGCCCGCCGACACCAGTCCAGGAACCCCGAGTGCGCCTCGAAGCGGATCCCCTCGGCGGCCCCGAAGCTGTGGCACCACATCGCGAGGGGCCGGGAGGCCGTGACCCTGGGGTCCTTCTGGCGCAGGCTCCCGGCGGCCGCGTTCCTCGGGTTGGCGAAGGGCCGCTCCCCCCGGGAGGCGAGCTCCTCGTTCAGCCGCTCGAAGGCGGGGACCGGGAGGTAGACCTCGCCGCGGACCTCGATCAGGGCCGGCGGGTCGGGCACGGACAGCCGCCCGGGGATGCTCCGGATCGTCCGGAGGTTCTGGGTGATGTCCTCGCCGGTGTAGCCGTCCCCGCGGGTGGCACCGCGGACGAACCGCCCGTCCTCGTAGGTGAGGGCGACCGCCACCCCGTCGATCTTCTGCTCGCACACGTAGCGGGCCACCGGCCCCACGGCCCTCTCGATCCGGGCCACCCACGCCTTCAGCTCGGCCTCGGAGAACGCGTTGTCGAGCGAGAGCATGGGCGCGCGGTGCTGCACCGGCGCGAACAGCTCCGTCGGCTGCCCCCCGACCCGCTGGGTGGGGCTGTCGGGCGTGACGAGCTCGGGGAACTCCTCCTCGAGCGCGCGGAGCTCGCGCATCAGCTCGTCGTACTCCGCGTCGGAGATCTCGGGTTCGTTCAGGACGTAGTAGCGGTAGTCGTGGTAGCGGATCTGGTCCCGGAGCTCCTCCACCCGGAGCTTGGCCCGGGCCCGCCGGCGCTCCTCCTCCCGTTCCATCAGCCCCTCACGCCGCGAGCTCCACCCCGCCCGCCACCCCGATCCGCTCGTCCACCAGGACCAGCCCGCCCAGGACGCCCGGCACCTGCCGGAGGTAGCGGAGGGCGGCGGCCAGGCCCCCCTCCCGCCCGAGCAGGGCCTCGACCCCCGCCGCGGCCGCGTCGGCCAGCATGCACGACGTGGCGAGGACGGCGAGCGCGTCCGGCGCCGAGCCGCCGCGCCCGCGCCCGGCGGTCGTGGAGACCCCGATCCCCTCCCGGTGCGGGCCGACGACCACGGCGATGGGGCCGGCCGCGGCCCGGTGGACCGTGAGCTTCATCCGGCGGCGCGTCGCGATGAAGTGGTCGCCCCCGCAGCGGACCGAGACCTCCGGCAGCTCCCGGGCGAGGAACCGGCCCACCTGGTCCGCGATGGCCCCCCGGAACGCGTACATCGGGCCCACGCCGGCCCGGGCGGCGGCCCGGCACATCTCCCGCACGATCGCCGGCGCCTCGGCCGGGACCGGGATCGGACGCTTGCTGGTCCGGAACTCGGGGTGCTGCAGGGAGTAGGCCTGGACCTGCTCCCAGGACGAGAGCGCCGCCGCCCGTGCCTCGTCGAGCACGTCCTCCGGCGCGGTCACGTGGAGCAGGAGGTCCTGGACCTGGATGTCGAACGTCTTGGGCCTGCGCCGCAGCAGCCGCACGCGATCTCCCGCCGGTCCGGGGGTCCGAGCCGATGATACCCGCGGGCCCCGGCCCGGCGAGGAACCGGCCGCCCGGGCGCGGACCCCGGGCGCGCCGCCCCCTCAGCGGACCGCCTCGACGATCCGCCCGCCGCCCAGGAGCTCCTCGCCGCGGTAGACGACCGCGCTCTGGCCCGGCGCCACCGCCCGCTGGGGGACCCGGAACTCCACCCGGATCCGGTCGCCCATCGGCTCCACCACGGCCGGCGCGTCCTCCCCCCGGGAGCGGATCCGCACCTCCGCCTCGAAGGGGCCCGCGGCCGGCGGCTCCCCCGCCACCCACGAGACCCGGTCCGCCACGAGCCCCCGACGGAGCAGCAGCTCGCCGGGGCCCACCACCACGCGGTTCCGCCGCGCGTCCAGCTCCACGACGTAGGTCCGGTCCCCCGTCGAGAGGCCCAGGCCCCGCCGCTGCCCGATCGTGAAGCGGGCGGTCCCCCCGTGCCGGCCGAGGACGTTCCCCTCGGGGTCCACGATCTCGCCCTCCCGGCGGAGGTGCGGGGCCCAGGCCTCGAACAGGGCCGCGGCGTCCCCGCGGGGCGCGAAGCACAGCTCCTGGGAGTCGGGCTTGCGGGCCACGGGGAGCCCGAGGCGCTCCGCGATCCCCCGGGTCTCGGCCTTCCGCATGCCCCCGACCGGGAACACCGCCCGGGCCAGCTCCCGCTGGCCCAACGTGTGGAGCACGTAGGACTGGTCCTTGCCGGGATCGGCCCCCCGGAGGAGCCGCCAGCGCCCGTCCCGCCGCTCGGTCCGGACGTAGTGCCCGGTCGCCACGAGGTCGATCCCGAGGGCGTCGGCCCGGGCCAGGAACGCGCCGAACTTGATCCGCTCGTTGCACCGGACGCAGGGGTTCGGGGTCCGGCCGGCCTCGAGCTCGGCCAGGGCGTCGTCGATCACCGCCTCCTCGAAGACCTCGGAGAGGTCCAGGACCTCGAAGGGGAAGCCGGCGATCCGGGCCACCGCCTTGGCGTCGGCCCGCGCGGTGGGGCCGCAGCAGCCGTGGTCCACCCCCTCCATGTGCACGAGCCGGAGGTGGCAGCCCAGCACGTCGTAGCCCGCCTCCGCGAGGAGGCAGGCGGCGACCGACGAGTCCACCCCGCCCGACATCGCGACCAGCACCGACGGCCCGCGTCCCACGGGAGCGAGGCTAGCACGCGGCCTCCTCCCCGCCGCCCGTGTATCCTCGGTGCCCGGCGCCCGCGGCCCGGCCGCGGGCCGTGGAGCGCGTCGGGAGGCAGGATGCAGGTCGTCGTCCTCGCGAAGCACGTCCCCGACCCCCAGGGCACGCCCCGGCTGGGGGAGGACCACCTCCTGGTCCGGGAGGGCGTCGAGGGGGTCCTCGACCCCGGCGACGAGTACCCCCTGGAGGCCGCCCTCCGGCTCGTGGAACAAGAGGGGGGCGAGGTCGTCGTGGTCTCCATGGGCCCGGAGGGCGCGATGAGCGCGATCCGCCGGGCCCTGTCGATGGGCGCCCACCGGGGGCTGCTGGTGACCGATCCCCGGCTGCGGGGCGCCGACGCCCTCGTGACCGCCCGGGTCCTGGCGGCCGCCGCCCGACGGGTGGGGTTCGACCTGGTCCTCGCCGGCGTGGAGTCCACCGACGGGTCCACCGGGACCGTCCCGATGACCGTGGCCGGGTTCCTCGGGGTGCCGGCGGCGACGTTCGCCCGCCGCCTGGACCTCGAGGGGGGCGTGCTCCGGATCGAGCGCCCCACCGAGGCCGGCTACGACGTCGTCGAGTGCCCGCTCCCCGCCCTCGCCACGGTCACGGCCGGGGCCACCGAGCCCCGCTACCCCACCCTCAGGGGGATCATGCAGGCCAAGCAGAAGCCCGTGGAGCAGCTCACCGCCTCGGACCTGGGGCTCGGGGACGACGACCTCACGCCCACCCAGGCCGTGGTCGCGGTGGAGGACGCGCCCGAGAAGGGGGCGGGCGAGGTGGTCGGGGCCGAGGAGGGCGTGGCGAGGATCGTGGCGCTCCTCGAGGACGCGAAGGTGATCTAGGGATGGGCGGGGTCTGGATCTCCGCGCAGGTCGGCCCGGCGGGCCTCCACCCCACCGCCCTCGAGCTCGCCGCCGCCGCCCGCCGCCTGTCGGAGGATGTGGCGGCGGTGGCCCTGGGCCCGGGGGCCACGGAGGCGGCCGCGGTCCTCGGCGAGCACGGCGTGCGCCGGGTGTTCGCCTCGGACGACCCCGTCTACGCCGACCACCTCGGGGGCCCCGCGGCCCACGCCCTGGAGGCCCTGGTCCGCGAGCACCGCCCGGCGATGGTCCTCTTCCCCACCACCTACGACGCCCGCGACGTGGCCGGCCTGCTCCAGGCCCGCCTGGGCTCCACGCTGCTCTCGAACGCCACCGACGTGCCGGCCCTGGACCGGGCGCGGATGGAGATCATGGGCGGCACGAAGGTGGTGGACGTGGAGCTCCGGGGCCCCGACCCCAAGCTCGTCCTGGTCCGCCCGAAGTCGTTCCCGGCCGAGCCCGTGGGCGGCAGCGCCGAGGTCGTGCCGGTGGCGGTCGAGGTGCCCGCCGAGGTGCGCGGCGCCCACCGCGTCGAGCGCCACGAGGAGCGGGCGACCGGCCCCAAGCTCGAGGAGGCCCGGGTCGTGGTGGCCGGCGGGCGGGGCCTCCAGGACCCCTCGAACTTCGGGCTCCTCGAGCGGCTGGCCGAGGCGATCGGCGGCGCGGCGGTCGGCGCGAGCCGGGCGGTGGTCGACGCCGGCTGGGTCCCCTACAGCTACCAGATCGGGCAGACCGGGAAGACCGTGAAGCCCGAGGTGTACATCGCGGTCGGGATCAGCGGCGCCACCCAGCACCTGGTCGGGATGAAGCGGTCGAAGCGGATCGTGGCGATCAACAAGGACCCCGAGGCGCCGATCTTCAAGGTCGCCGACCTGGGCGTGGTGGCGGACTGCCTGGAGCTGCTGCCGAGGCTCATCGAGGAGATCTCCGCGAGGAGGGGCTGAGCCCCGCCGGCCGGGGGGCGCGATGATCGAGGCCCGGTTCGACGACCTGTCGGGCCCGGGCGCCCCGTCGTTCCGGCTGGTCGGGCCGGCCGGCGTGGTCGAGGCCCGGCGGCCGCAGGAGGTGCCGGGGGTGCTGGCGGCCGCCGAGGCCGCCGCGGCCCGGGGCCTCTGGGCCGTCGGGTTCGTCGCCTACGAGGCCGCCCCCGGGCTCGACCCCGCCCTGGCGGTCCGCCCGAGGGCCCGGGACGACCCCTTCGCCGACCTCCCGCTCGCCTGGTTCGCGCTGTTCGAGGGCCGCGAACCCGTGGGGCTCGCGGAGCCGGGGACGCCGCCCGACCCGCCCCCGCCCGGCGCCTGGCGGCCCGAGGTCGACGACCGCCGCTACCGGGCCGACGTGGAGGCCATCCGGTCGCTGATCGCCTCGGGCGAGGTCTACCAGGTGAACCACACGCTCCGGCTCCGGGCGCGCCTGGCCGGCGACCCGCGCGGCCTCTACCGCGACCTCTGCCTGGCCCAGCGAGGCGCCTACAACGCCTACCTGGCGCTCGGCCGCTACCACGTCTGCTGCGCCTCGCCCGAGCTGTTCTTCGAGCGCACCGGCGACCGCGTCGTGGTCCGCCCGATGAAGGGGACCGCGCCGCGGGGGCGGTGGCCGGAGGAGGACCGCGCGGCCCGGGAGCGCCTGCGCACCTCGGCCAAGGACCGCGCGGAGAACGCGATGATCGTGGACCTGCTCCGCAACGACCTCGGGCGGGTGGCCCGGCCCGGGACGGTCCGCTGGCCGCGCCTGTTCGAGGCCGAGCGCTACGAGACCGTCTGGCAGCTCACCTCGACCGTCGAGGCCGAGCTCCGCCCGGGGGTGGGGCTCGCCGACCTGTTCCGGGCCCTGTTCCCGAGCGGGTCGGTGACCGGCGCGCCGAAGGTGCGCGCGATGCGGGCCATCGCCGAGCTCGAGGCCTCGCCCCGCGGCGTGTACACGGGGGCCGTCGGCTACCTGGCCCCCGGCGGGGACCGGCTGGCCCGGTTCGCCGTCGCGATCCGCACGGCGGTCCTGGACGCCGAGACCGGGGTCGCCGAGTACGGCACGGGCGGCGGCATCACCTACGACTCCGACCCGGAGGCGGAGCGGCGGGAGGCGGTGGCCAAGGCGGCGGTCCTCGCGGTGCGCCGGCCGTCGTTCGAGCTCCTCGAGACGGTCCGGGCCGAGCCGGGCGGTCGGATCCCGTTCCTCGAGGACCACCTGGACCGGCTCGGGGCCTCCGCCTCGTACTTCGGCTTCGCCTTCGATCGTCCCAGGGCGGCGTCCCTGCTGCTGGCGGCGGCCCGGGGCGCCGAGGCCCCGCTCCGGCTGCGGCTCACGCTCGCCCGCAGCGGGGCCCTCGACCTGCGCGCGGAGCCCCTCCCCGGGCCCTCGCCCTCGCCGGTCCGGCTCGCGGTCGACGCGCCGAGCGTCGATCCCGCCGACCCCCTGTGGTTCCACAAGACCACCGCCCGGGACCGGTACCGCGAGGCCGCCGCCCGCCACCCGGACGCCGACGACGTGCTCCTCGTGAACCTCGGGGGCGAGGTCACGGAGTCCACGATCGCGAACCTGGCGGTCCGGATCGGGGGCCGCTGGTGGACCCCGCCGCTCGAGGCCGGGCTCCTGCCCGGGGTCTTCCGGGCCCGGCTCCTCCGGGCCGGGAGGCTCCGGGAGCGGCCGATCCGCGCGGAGGAGCTGCCCGGGGCGGAGGCCCTGGCCCTCCTGAACGCCGTGCGGCTCTGGCGGCCCGCCGTCCTGCTGCCGCGGGCTTGAGGCCGCCCCTCAGCGCGCCGGCGGGTCGGGCTCCTCGGCCCCGGCCGGGAACGCGAACGGCCGCATCCGCTCCTCGTCGAGCGGGCAGCCGCACAGGGGGCAGCGCGGCGGCTCCTCGTACACCAGGACCCGCCGCTCGCAGAACGGGCACGCCGCCTCCCGCATCGCGGGGGGCTCGCCGAGCCCGGTCGTCACGGGGCGTCCGCGCCGGGGGGAGCGGTCACGCCAGATACATCGGCCGGGCGCGGGCGGGCCTTTACCGCGCCGATCCCCTCAGGCTGCCCTCCGGCTCCGCTTGCCGCGCGGGACGTACGCGTGCGCGGGCTCGTGCTGCCAGCAGTGGTCCCAGCGGTTGTAGATCGACAGGACGGTGTCGCACCCGGGGGCGGCGCACACCCGTCCCCGCGGGAAGGTCCGGTTCCGCCTGGGGAGCTCCCGCACCGGAGCGCCCTTGAACGTCTCCTGCGCCATGTGCCCTCCTGGCCGGGCGGGCTCTATCGCCAGCCCTCGCACACCATACGAACGCGGGCCCGGGGCGGTTCATTCCCGGCCGCCGAGGCTCGCCGTCGAGGAGCCGCGGCGACGGGCGCGGGCCGGGGTGCCCGCTACCCCTCGTCGCCGAGGCGGGCCGACAGGGCCTCCGTGGAGGACGTGAGCTGGACGACCCGGGGGGTGAAGCCGAGGGCCTCCCAGAACTCCATCGCCCCGCGGTTCTGGGCGAAGACCTTGAGCGTGACCCAGGGGACCCGGCGCTCCCGGGCGAACCTCGCCGCCTCCTGGACCAGGGCCCGCCCCACGCCCTTGCCCCGGTGGCCGGCGTGGACCACGACCCCGGAGATCTCGAGCGCACGCTCGTCGGAGAACCGGGACGGCACGTGGATCTCACCGTAGGCCATCCCCACCACGTCGCCCTCGGCCTCCGCCACCAGCACGACGGCGTCCTCCCGACCCATCGCCGCCCCGTACTTCGCCCCGACCTCGTCGTAGAAGCCGGGCCGCGGGGTGAAGACCCGCCAGTCCCGCTGCATCCGGTCCAGCTCCTTGAACAGCGCGACGAGGGCCGGGACGTCCTCCGGCGTCGCCTGCCTGACCTTCACGCTCCTCACCTGCCCTCGAACCTCGGCTCGCGCTTCTCCAGGAACGCCCGGATGCCCTCCGCGGCGTCCCGCGTCGCGAACAGCTCGCAGAACGCGTCGCGCTCGAACCGGAGCCCCTCGTCGGGATCGCCGCGGAGCGAGGCGCGGAGGGCGGCCTTGGCCGCCGCGAGCGCGCGCGTCGGGCCCGCGGCGTACCGCCGGGCCTCCGCCGCCGCGGCCTCGAGCACCTCGTCGGGGGGGACCACCATGTCCACGAGGCCGATCGCGAGCGCCTCCTCGGCCCGGACCCGTCGGCCGCTGTAGACGAGCTCCCGGGCCCGGCCCAGGCCCACCAGGCGGGGCAGGCGCTGGGTGCCGCCGGCGCCCGGGATGATCCCCAGCCGGATCTCGGGCTGGCCGAGCTCGGCGTCCCGGGCCGCCACCCGGAAGTCACAGGCCAGGGCCAGCTCGCAGCCGCCCCCGAGCGCGAACCCGTTGATCGCCGCGATGGCCACCTTCGGGAGCTCCTCGAGCGCGGTGCAGACCTCGCCGAGCGCCGTGACGTCGGGCCGCACGTCCTCCGGCCCCCGCCCGGCCATCCGCTTGAGGTCGGCGCCGGCCGCGAAGATCCGCGGACCGCCCCACAGGACCACCGCGCCCACGTCGTCGCGCTCCCCCGCCTCGCGGAGCGCGGCCAGGAGCTCCTCGGAGACCCCCAGGTCGATGGCGTTGGCGGGCGGCCGGTCGATCCGGACCGTGCCCACGCGCCCCTCCACCTCGAACGAGACGACCCGCCCCACGTCCGCCCTATCCTCCCAGACCGGCCGCGGCCCGCCCGAGCCCCTCCACCGGGGGCGTGCGCCGGACCCCGGAGGCCGGATCGACGATGGCCCGACCACCTCCCACCCCACGAGGCCTCGACGCGCCCACGAACGCCACCGCCCGATACTACCGGCCCCGGGCGCACCCCCGGTCTGTTGCACCTGCAAACCTTCGCTATCATCGCACCGTGGGTTCCTCCTCCACCGGGAAGGGGCGGGCGGGGCCGACCACGGAGGACGTCCTCGACCTGCTGCGGCGGCGCGGGTTGCGGATGACCCCGCAGCGCCGGGCGATCGTGGCCGAGGTGATGCGGACGACCGGCCACATCTCCCCGCCGGAGATCGCCCGGCGGGCCCAGGCCGCGATCCCGGGGGTGAACGCCTCGACGGTCTACCGCACGCTCACGCTCCTCGAGGACGTGGGCGTGCTCTCCCACGCCCACCTCGAGGGGGGCGCCGAGTACCACCGGGCCGAGGAGGCCGAGCACGTCCACCTCACCTGTTCCCGCTGCGGGGCCGAGGACGACCTCTCGCTCGCCGAGGCCAGGGCCCTGGCGCGCCTGATCCAGCGCCACCACGGCTTCCTCCCGGACCTCACGCACTTCGCGATCTCCGGGCTCTGCAGCGACTGCCAGCGCCGGGGCGGCGCCGCGGAGCCGGGCCGCGCACGTCGCGGCTAGACGTGCACGTCGGCGGCCCCGGAGGGCAGCCGACGGCGCCGGGCCGCCGACCAGGCGTAGGCGAGGACGAAGAGCGCGGTGGCGGTGAGGACCACCGAGCCCCCCGAGGACCAGTCGAGGTAGTAGGACGCGTAGACCCCGACGAACCCGCAGGCGGCACCGACGCCGGTGGAGATCGCGAGCATCCGGGCGAAGCTGTCGGTGAGCAGGCGCGCGATCACCGGGGGGATCACGAGGGCCGCCGCGATCAGCGTCACCCCCATCACGTTCATCGTCGCCGTGATGGTCGCCGCGAGCACGAGCGCCAGGAGGAGGTCGGCGCGGGCCACGTTCACCCCGGAGACCTCCGCGACCTCGGGGTCGAAGGTGGAGAACAGGAGCTGCCGGTAGCGGAGGAACACGACCGCCGCGGCGAAGGCGGCCACGGACCCCACGACGGCCACGTCGGCCGCGGTGACCCCGAGCACGTCCCCGAAGAGCGCCGCCTCGAAGTTCCGCGTGAACGACCGGTAGGCGGAGATCAGCACGATGCCCGCGGCGAAGCTCGCGTTGGTCACCACCCCGATCGCGGCGTCGGCCCCGATCGTGCGCCGGTGGGCCACCCGGTTGATCAGGAGCGCCGCGACGAGCCCCCAGACCCCGGCCCCGAGGTAGAAGTTCACCTCCATCACGTAGCTCGCCACGGCGCCCCCGAAGATCGCGTGCGAGAGGCCGTGGCCGATGTAGCTCATCCCGCGGAGCACGACGTACACGCCGACCAGGCCGCAGAGCGCGCCGCCCAGCACCGCCACGGCGAGGGCGTGGCGGAAGAACCCGTAGGCGAACGGCTCACGCAGGGTGTCCATGGTGCCCCTCCCACTCTCCCACCGCGGCGACCTCGGCGACCTCCGGGTACCGCTCCACCACGACCGGCATCCCGCCGTGCGAGAGGACCTCCATCGAGGCGCCGTAGGTGCGCTCCAGGACCTCCGGCGTGATCACCTCGGCGGGCCTCCCCTCGGCGATCACCTCGCGGTTCAGGCACACGAGCCGCGGGAGGTGCGCGGCGATCCCGTTCAGGTCGTGGGTGGTGAGCACGATCGCCAGGCCCTCGTGGTGGAGCTCGTGGATCAGGTGCATCACGTCGTGGCGGGTCCGCACGTCGACCCCGGCCGTCGGCTCGTCGAGGAGGAGCAGCCGGGGCCGGCGGAGCAGGGCCCGGGCGATGAACACCCGCTGCTGCTGGCCGCCCGAGAGCTCCCGGATGTGCCGGCCGCCGAGGCCGCCCAGCCCCAGCCGCTCGAGGACCTCCTCGGCCTCCCGCAGGTCCTGCCGCGACGGCCAGGGCACGACCCGTCCGTCGATCCTGGCCATCAGCACGGCCTCCCGGACCGTCACCGGGAAGAACCAGTTCACGGTCTCGACCTGGGGGACGTAGCCCACGGCCACCGCCCGGTCCCGGACCACGCGGCCGGCGACCGGCCGCACCGACCCCGCGATGGCCCTGAGCAGCGTCGTCTTGCCGCTCCCCGAGGGCCCGACCACGCCCACGAAGTCGCCGGCGCGGACGACGAGGTCCACGTCGACGAGCACCGGTTCGCGCCCGTACCGACAGGTCACCCGCTCCAGCCGCACCAGCTCGTCGCCCATGGCCTCAGGTCCGGTAGTCGGCGCAGCCCTCGCCGGCGACGTTGCCCGTGTCGAACCCCTCGAACGGGGAGACGTCGCCCCCGAGCGCGCCCATGAACGTGCGGTAGTCGAACACCATGAGCCCGAGGTAGCTGTGCTCCGGATCGCCGGGGTCGCCGGGGAGGTCGTCGTCCCGGAGGTCGTCGACGTAGCGGGCCCCGGCCTCCCGCGCGATCTGCTCGAGCACCGGGCTCGGGAACACCTCGGAGCCGAAGATCGCCGGCACCCCCTCGGCCCGGATCTGGTCGATCAGCGCCGCCACCTCCCGCGGCGTCGGCTCGGAGAAGTCCGAGGGCTGGATGGCCCCGACGATCTCCCAGCCGTACTCCCGGGCGAAGTACGGGAACGAGTCGTGGTAGGTGAGGAGCTTCCGGTGCTCCGGTGGGACGGTCGCCGTCACCTCCCGGACCAGGCGATCCAGCTCCTCGATCCTGGCGAGGAACGCATCCAGGTTCCGCCGGTAGGTGTCCGCGCCCGCCGGGTCCAGCGCGGAGAGCTCCTCGGCCACGGTCCGCGCGTACGCCGCCGCGTACGGCGGGTTCGTCCACAGGTGGGGGTTCGGGTCGCCGAGCTCCCGGGGGAAGCTGAAGTCGAAGATGTACTCGTCGGGGGAGATCGTCCGCTCCGCGAGCCGCACGATCGGCACGCCCTCCCGCACGTTCGCCTCGGCCAGCTCCAGCGTGGGCAGCTCGAGGTTGAGCCCGTTGACGAAGACCACGTCGGCCTCGGCCAGGAGCGCCGCGTCGGACGGCGCGGGCTCGAACGTGTGGCTGTTCACGCCCTCCGGGACGATCCCCGTGACCCGGATGCGGCAGCCCCCCACGTTCTGGACGATGTTCGTGATCGGCGAGACCGTCGTGACCGCGAGCAGACGGCCGCCGCCCTCCCCCGCTGGCCCGGGGGAGCACCCCGCAGCGACCAGCGCCGTCGCCGCCAGGGCAGGAACCGACCGCCGCAGCACCCGGCCGACCCGTGTCACGCGATCCACGCTACCAGGCTATCGCAAACAGATGCAATAGCATCCTAAAGCAAGAGCCCTGTCTCGCGGTCCACGCCCGATGGACCCGGGACGCTGGCGAGGGTGGACGGCCGGGGCGGGCAGGCGAGCGGCCGCCGGCCCGCTCCCTAGAAGCGCGGGTCCTCCCGGTACTCGCCGAAGACCTCGCGGAGCACGCCCACGATCTCGCCCTCGGTGCAGTAGGCGCGCGCGCAGTCCACGATCGGCTCGACGAGGTTCGCGTCGGTCGCCGCGAGCTGCCGGAGCCGCTCCAGGGCGGCCCGCGCCCGCTCCCCGTCCCGGCGCTCCCGGAGCTCCCGGACCGCCCGGATCTGGGCCGCCTCGGTCTCGGGGCCGATCTGGAGGATCTCGAGCGGGGGCTCCTCGGTCTCGGTGAACGCGTTCACCCCGACCTTGATCCGCCGCCCCTTCTCGTAGAGGAGCTGCTCGCGGTAGGCGGCCTCCGCGATCTCGGCCTGGAACCACCCCCGGTCGATCCCCGCGAGCACCCCCTCGAGCATCGAGCCCTTCCCCATCCGGTCGATCTCGGCGAAGTAGCCCTCGGCCAGCTCCTCCATGCGGTCGGTGAGGGCCTCCACGAACCACGACCCGCCGAGGGGGTCGATCACGTTCGCCACCCCGGTCTCGTGGGCGATGATCTGCTGGGTGCGGAGCGCGAGGCGGGCGGCGCCCTCGGTGGGGAGCGCGAGCACCTCGTCGAGCGCGTTCGTGTGCAGCGACTGGGTGCCGCCCAGCACCGCGGCGAGCGCCTCGATCGCCGTGCGGACCACGTTGTTGTAGGGCTGTTGGGCGGTGAGGGAGACCCCGGCGGTCTGGGTGTGGAACCGCAGGCGGAGCGCCCCCTCGTCCCGGACCCCGTAGCGGTCGCGGAGCCAGCGGGCCCAGATCCGCCGCGCCGCCCGGTACTTCGCGATCTCCTCGAAGAAGTCGATGTGGGCGTTGAAGAAGAACGAGAGCTGGCCGGCCACCCGGTCGAGGTCCAGTCCGCGCTCGCGGGCGAGCTCCAGGTAGGCGAACCCGTCGGCGAGGGTGAACGCGAGCTCCTGGGCGGCGGTCGAGCCCGCCTCCCGGATGTGGTACCCGGACACGCTGATCGGGTGGAACTTCGGGCAGCGCTCGGCGCAGAACCCGAGGAGGTCGGCGATCAGCCGCAGGTGCGGCCGGGGCGGGAAGATCCACTCCTTCTGCGCGATGTACTCCTTGAGGATGTCGGTCTGGAGCGTGCCGTCGAGCCGCTCCCAGGGCACCCCCTGCCGCTCCGCCGCCGCGAGGAAGAACGCGAAGATCACGACCGCCGGCCCGCTCACCGTCATCGAGGTCGTGATGGAGCCCAGGTCGATCCCGTCGAACAGGACCTCGACGTCGGCGAGGGAGTCGACGGCGACCCCGCACCGGCCGACCTCCCCCTCGGAGCGGGGGTCGTCGGAGTCCCGGCCCATGAGCGTGGGCATGTCGAACGCGACCGAGAGACCGGTCTGGCCGTGGGCCAGGAGGTACTTGTAGCGGGCGTTGGTCTCGGCCGGCGTCCCGTAGCCCGCGAACTGCCGCATCGTCCACAGGCGCCCCCGGTACATCGTCGGGTAGACGCCGCGGACGAACGGGTAGGCGCCGGGGTACCCGAGGTCGCGGTCGTGGTCGAGGCCACGGACGTCGTCCGGGGTGTAGACCGGGAGCAGGGGCTCCCCCGAGATCGTCTCGAAGTCAGCGTCGCGCTCCCCGGCGCGGCGGTACTCCTCCTCGAAGCGTGCGCGATCCTCAGACATGCGCCTCCCCGGCTCCCCGCGGCGATCCGAGCCGTTCCAACAGCATAGCCGCGGCCCGGTAGGGATCGGTCCGCCGCCCCTCGAGGGCGTCCAGGAGGTCCCCCGCGCCCTCCACGACGCCGCGGAGCCGCAGCCGGAGCTGCTCGGCGGCCAGGCGCTCGAGCTCGAGGGCGAGCCTCGCGCGCCGCCGCTCGCGGAGCCGGCCGCTCTCCTCCTGGGCCCGGCGGTGCGCCGCGGCCGCCCCCCACAGCTCCTCGAGCCCCTCACCCGTCACGGTCGAGGTCGCCACCACCGGGGGCGTCCACGGGAGCGGCGGGCCGAGCCGGAGCATGTTCCGGAGGTCCCGGACCGCCTCCTCGGCCCCTCCCCGGTCGGCCTTGTTCACCACGAAGACGTCGGCGATCTCGAGGATCCCGGCCTTCGCCACCTGGACGGCGTCCCCCCAGCCGGGGGCCACGACGACGAGGGTCGTGTCGGTGGCCGCGGCCACGTCCACCTCGGCCTGGCCGACGCCCACGGTCTCCACGATCACCAGGTCCTTCCCGGAGGCATCGAGGATCCGCACCGCCTCGGGGGTGGCGAGGGCCATCCCGCCGAGGTGGCCGCGGGTGGCCATCGAGCGGATGAAGACGGCGGGGTCGGTGGCGTGCTCCTGCATCCGGAGCCGGTCCCCGAGGAGCGCGCCGCCGGTGAACGGGGACGTGGGGTCGATCGCGAGCACCGCGACCGAGAGGTCCCGGGCCCTCGCCAGGCGCACCAGCTCCCGGGCCAGGCTCGACTTCCCCACGCCGGGGGCCCCGGTGATCCCGACCGTCCACGCCCCGCCGGTCCGCGGGTAGAGGGCGGCCGAGAGCTCCTCGAGCTCCGGCGCGCCGTCCTCGACCAGCGAGATCGCCCGGGCCACGGCCCGCGGGTCCGCTGCCAGCACCCCTTGGACCAGCACGGCGACGTCCACGGCCGAAGCCTAGCGGCCGGGCCGGGGGACGACCGGGCCGGCGGGGGAGCCCCGTCGACCATTACTGGTCAGGGGACGAGCAGGACCTTCACGGCCTCCCGCCGCTCGAACAGCTCGTAGCCCCGGGGCGCCTCCTCGAGCGGCAGCCGGTGCGAGATCAGCGGGAGGGGGTCGATCCGCCCGTCCCGGACCGCGGCCATCGCCTCCTCCCATCGGGCGTGGACCGGGCAGAGCCCCGAGAACCGGAGGGTCAGGGCCCGCGCCCAGTACACCCCGAGCTGCACCTCGGCCACCTCCCCCGCGTACACGCCGACCACGACCACCGTCCCCCCGCGCCGGGCGACGTCCACCGCGGTCTCGAAGGCCTCCGGCCGCCCCACGGCGTCGATCGCCACGTCCGCGCCCCGCCCCCCGGTCGCCGCCTCCACCGCCGCCTGCGGGTTCCGGGCCCGGACGTCGACCGGCGCGAGGCCGAGGCGCGCCGCCACGCCCAGGCGCCGCGGCTCGAGGTCGAGCACGAGCACGGGGTCGGCGCCGCGCGCCCGGGCCGCGGCGCCGGCGAGGAGGCCGACCGGACCCGCCCCCACCACCGCCACCGAGGTCCCCGCCCCCACCGCCCCCAGGGCGGCGGCGTGGACCCCGGTGGCGAGGACGTCGCCCACGAACAGGGCCCGCTCGTCGTCCACGTCCTCCGGCACCGGGAGGAGGTTCACGTCGGCCCGCGGGACGCGGACCAGCTCGGCCTGGGCGCCCGGGAGCCCGCCGGTGAACGGCCCCCCGCCGATCATCAGGAGGTCCTCGCAGAGCTGGGTCTCCCCGGCCCGGCAGAACCAGCACGCCCCGCAGGCGTTGTCGAAGGCCACGACCACGCGGTCCCCGGGCCGGACCCTCCGCACCCCCTCCCCCACCGCCTCGACCACGCCCACGGCCTCGTGCCCGAGGACGACGCCGGGGTCGTAGGGGGCCTTCCCGTGCAGGAAGTGGAGGTCGGACCCGCAGATCGAGGCTCGCCGCACGCGGACCACCGCGTCGCCGGGTTCCTCGACCCGCGGGTCGGGCACGTCGCGGACGGCGACCCGTCCCTCGCCCTCGAAGACGACCGCTCTCACGCCTCGTCGGGGAACTCGGTGGGCACGGTCTGGGTGAGCCGGACGAGCTCGTTCGCCGCCCGCACGTAGCGGACGATGGTCGCGAGATCCCCCCGGACCTTGAGCTTGCCCCGCATCATGGCCTTGATCGGGTCCAGCTCGCCCTTGAGGATGTCCTTCCAGCGCGAGTACGGCGCCCGCAGCACGTACGCGGCCCGCTCCCCCTCCTCCGGCTCGACCAGCCGGAACCCGCGGCACTCGCCGTGCCACAGGTCGAGCCAGGCCCAGACGTCCGCCGGGACCCCTCGGTCGGGCTCGGCCTGGATCACGAACGAGATGTCCCCCTCCCAGGTCGCGGCGGCCTCCCGGTACGCCTCGGACCCGTTGATGGCCCGGACGAACGCCTCGAACCACGCCTCGGTCGGGAACCTCGCCATCCCCCCTCCTCGCGTCGGCCGAAGTGAAGCACGGCGGCCCGACGGCGTCAGCCCTCCGCCGGCGGCTTCAGCCCCCAGCGAGCACGAACGCGAGCCCCACGAGGTTGAACGCGGCGTGGGCCGCGACCGGCGCCAGGAGGTTCCCCCGCCGCTCGTAGATCAGGGCCAGCCCGAGGCCGGTGCCCACCATCGCCCCCTGGAGCAGGAGCGAGTCGGCGAGCCGGGGGGCGGGCACGTAGTGGACCGCGCCGAACAGCGCGGCCTGGGCCCAGGCCGCCGGCCAGCGGCCGAACCTCCGGCGGAGCGCCGGGTAGAGGAGCCCGCGGAACACGAGCTCCTCCTGGATCGGGGCGGCCACGAGGCCGAAGACGATCGCCGCGGCGACCCCCAGGCCCGTGAGCTGCTCGGGGAGCTGCGCGGGGGGGCTGGGGCGGCTGCCCGAGATGGCCTCGATCGCCAGCGCGAGGAGGGGGGCGAGCCCCAGCGCGACCGCCGGGTACAGCGCCAGGCCGCCGAGGAAGCCCGCCCCCGCCTCCCGGAGCGGGCGCGCCGGGCGGCCGACGGCGTCGAGCCAGCCGGGGTGGAGGCGGCGGAGCCACACCGCGAGGATGGCCACCACCACCCCGTCGGCCACGACCGAGGCGACGAGCTCGGCCGTCCCCCGCGGCTCCACGGCCCGGAGGATCGGGAGGGACAGGGCGCCGGCCAGGAGCAGGGCGACCAGGTAGGCGGCGAGGGTCTCCCACCACCGCCACGTGACCGTCCCGGCGGGGGCACGGGCCGCCGGGGGGGAGGCGGCCGGGCCGGGCGGGGGGGCCGCGGCGGACCGCTCGGAGCCACCCGCGGCCG
>FWPU01004296.1_pt1 | contig 33482 bp, 31 predicted proteins | sample 2228361 | NCBI WGS metagenome assembly FWPU01 (sample SAMEA103939777, study PRJEB20133) | metagenome
TACCCCGTCCCCCCTCCCGCCGCCTTCGCCCCATGATGCGCCTTCCCCCCTTCGCCTACCAGCGCCCCCGCCGCCTCGACCAGGCCTGCGCCCTCCTCGCCAGCCACGGGGAGGAGGCGATGGTGGTGGCAGGCGGCACCGACCTCCTGCCCAAGCTCAAGCGCCGCCAGCTCCAGCCGCGGCTGCTCGTGTCGGTGCAGGGCATCGCCGAGCTGCGGGGGATCCGGGTCGACGGCGGCGTCGCCATCGGCGCCGGCACCCGCCTGGCCGAGGTGGCCGCCAGCCCCGCCCTCGCCGGCCCCTACGCCGCCCTCGCCCGGGCGGCGGCCCTGGTGGCCAGCCCCCAGATCCGGGCCGCCGCCACCGTGGGCGGCAACCTGTGCCTGGATGTCCGCTGCGACTACTACGACCGCCCCCCGGGCTGGCGGCAGGCCCTCGGCTTCTGCCTCAAGGCCGGCGGCGACGTCTGCCGCCTGGCCAGCGGCGGCAGCCGCTGCTGGGCCCTGGCCGCCTCCGACCTCGCCCCGGTGGCCCTCGTCCTCGACGGCCGCCTGCGGCTGGCCAGCAGCGCCGGCGAGCGCACCATCGCCGCCGCCGACCTCTACCGCGACGACGGCCTCAGCCCCCTCGCCCTCGCCCCGGCCGAGATCGTCACCGCCCTGGAGCTGCCCCCCGCCCCCGGCCTGCGGGCCACCTACCTGAAGGTGCGCCAGCGGGGCAGCATCGACTTCCCCCTGGTGGGGGTGGCGGCGGCGGTGCGGGTGGACGAGGAGGGCACCTGTCGGCAGGCCCGCATCGCCCTGGGGGCGGTGGCGTCGCGGCCGTTCCGGGCAGCGGCGGCGGAGAAGCTGGTGGAGGGAGGCCGCCTGGACGAGGAGACCATCGCCGCCGCCGCCCAGGCGGCAGCGGCCGAGGCCAAGCCCATGGCCAACACCGGCCTCACCCCCGGCTACCGCAAGCGGATGGTGAGGGTGTGCGTCAGCCGGGCGCTGGGGGAGCTGGCGGCGTGATCGGGAAGGAGCTGGGGATGACGGCAGCCCGGCCGCAGGACCTTCCGGGACTCTTCGAGGAGCACCATCCCACCCGCCAGCTCCAGCTCATCCGCAGCGCCTACCGCCTAATCGGGGAGCGAGGAGTGGATCGAGCATCCATCCGCGAGATCGCCGAGGCCGCCGGCATGAGCAAGGGCCTCATCCCCTACTACTTCAAGACCAAGGAGAACCTCATCCTCGCCACCATGCGCTGGGCGCTGCTCCAGACGGCCGACCGCATTCGGCGGGCCATGGAGGCTGCCCAGACCCCTGAGGACAAGGTAGTGGCGATGGTGGACGCCATCTTCATCGAGCCCGAAGCGAACCGCCGCTTCCACGTCGCCTACCTCGACCTCGTCGGGTCGGCCGCCCGCAAGGACCGGTACATGGAGCTCCGAGCCACGTTCGACGGCATCGTCAACGCCCTCAACGCCGACGTCATCCGGGCCGGCGTGGAAGAGGGGGCGTTCGTCGTCGAGGACGTGGACGAGGCCGCCATGGCCCTGCGGGCGCTCGTGGACGGGTTGTTCCTCCAGTGGCTGCAAGAGGAGGATTGGCGGGGCCAGCACGCCCGCTACCGGGACGTGTGCAAGCGGGGCGCGCTGCAACTGCTCGGGGCCAGGTGTCGCAACTCGGCCCAGACGGGTGGCCCCAGGTGATGGCGCCGGCGAGGTCCCGATGACCGCCGCCTCCTGCAACGGCTCGGCCGACCGCATGAACGCCGCCGAGTACGTCCTCTCCAGGGGCGAGGACGCCAAGGTGGCCATCGTGTGCGAGGGCGCCCGCATCACGTACGCCGAGCTGCGCGAGGCCGTGGCGCGGGCGGGTGCCTACTGGCAGCAACGGGGCCTCCAGCCCGGCCAGCGCGTCCTCGTCTTGGCGCCGGACTCGATTGACTGGGTGATCGCCTACCTCGGCGCCATCTGGGCGGGCGGCGTGGCCGTCGGCCTCAACTCACGGCTGTTTGAGCGGGAGCTTTCGATCATCCTCGCCGAGAGCGGAGCGCGCATCGTCTACTGCGAGCCGACGTTCGTGAGCACCCTCAGTCGACTGGTGGCCGGCCTATCGCCGGCGCCCGAGCTCGTCACCAACAGGGAGCTCTCCTCCGCCGTGGCGCGCACACCGCCCGCGGGGCCCGTCCAGCGCTCCTCCACCGACCCCGCCGTGTGGGTCTACACCTCGGGAACGACCGGCAAGCCCAAGGCGGTCATCCACAGGCACCGCATGGTGAAGGGCACAGCCGAGTTCCTGGCCGAGGTGCTGGGCGTGGGAGAGGACGCCAGGATCTATGCCACGTCCAAGCTCTTCTTCTCCTACGCCCTCGGGAATGGGCTGTGCGGAGGACTGCTCGTCGGGGGCACGGTGGTACTCGACCCCGAGTGGCCCACAGCCGAGCGCGTGGCGGCGGTGGTGGGACGCCACTCGCCGACGGTCCTCTTCAGCGTCCCCACGCTGTACATGAAGATCCTCAAGGCCGGCCTGGCAGCGAGGCTGTCCCCGGTGCAGCACTTCGTCTCCGCCGGCGAGACGCTTCCCACCGCGGTGGCCGCCGCCTGGGAAGAGGCCACGGGGTCGTTGCCCGTCAACGCCTGGGGAGCGAGCGAGACGGTGGTCCTCATGCTCTACTGCCGCCATGCCACCTGCGTGCTGGTGCCGGCCCCCCACGTCGAGGTCCGCCCCCGCGGCCCCGCCCCCGAGCCGGGAGCGGCTCAGCGCCTGTGGTTGCGCCACGACTCGGTGGCGGCAGGGTACTGGCAGCGCCCCGAGGCCGAGCAGGACGCGTTCGCGGACGGCTGGTTCTCGCCCGGCGACCTGTTCCGACCGCACGCGGGTGGTCGCTGGGAGTTCTGCGGGCGCAGCGACGATCTGGTGAAGATCTCCGGCCAGTGGGTTAGTACCATCGACGTCGAGCAGACGCTCCTCCGCGCCTGCGGCGACGCCGTGGCCGAGCTGGCAGCCGTGCCGTTCACGAACACCGACGGGCTGACATCGATCGCCGTCTTCGCTGTGGCGGCTCCACGGCGGACACGAGCCGCCGCCGCCCGGCTGGCAGCCGCCATCGACGAGCTTCCCAAGGTGAGGCGGCCGCGGCGGGTGCTGTGGGTGAGCGAGCTACCCCGAAGCAGCACCGGCAAGCTCCGGCGAGCCGTCCTGCGGGAGCGGTACCTGGAGAACGGGCAGCCGGCGGTCGCTGCCCCGGGAGTGTCCTGATGGCGAAGTCGGCACGCGAGCTGGAGCTGGAGAAGATAGAGGCCATCCGGGCGGCGCTCTCGGCCGTGGACGATCCCGAGCTGGGCATCGACATCGTGTCGCTGGGACTCGTCTACGGGATCGACGTCGTCGGCACCCGAGCCCGGGTCACCTACACCCTGACGAGCATGGGCTGCCCCATCGCGCCCGCCATCGAGCGGGGTATCGTCGCCGCGGCAGGGAAGGTGGAGGGTATCGAGCGCGTGGACACGGAGCTGGTCTTCGACCCACCCTGGTCGCCCGACCGGATGAGCGACGAGGCCAAGCTCGTGCTCGGCTTTCTCGGTTGAGGGGAGCGCAAGTCGCGGACGGAGGAGGGACGAGGCGATGAAGGCATACGTACTGGAGGAGTTCGGAGCCGATGTGGTCGAGCGGGAGCTGGACGAGCCGGCGCCGACCGGCGGGGAGGTACTCGTTCGGGTGCTGTCGAGCGGGCTCTGTCACTCCGATCTCCATTTTCAGGACGGCTCCTTCGATCTCGGCGGCGGCCGGCGCCTCAACGCCGAGGACATCGGGATTCGGCTGCCAGCCGCTCTCGGACACGAGATCTACGGCAGGATCGAGGACTTCGGGCCCGAGTCGGGGCTGAGCGACGCAGACCGGGGCCGGCCCGTCATCGTCTACCCCTGGCTCGGTTGCGGCCACTGCGAGCTCTGTACGTCCGGCCGCGACAACATGTGCCCGGTCCAGCTCGGGATCGGAGTTCAGAGACCAGGCGGGTTCGCCGAGAAGATCCTCGTTCGGGAAGCCAAGTTCGTGCTCGATGCGGAGGGGATCGACCCCCTCCTGGCCGGCTCCTACGCCTGCTCCGGCCTCACAGCCTACTCCGCCCTGAGGAAGCTCGGCCCCATCCAGGGCGAATGGGTGGCCATCATAGGCCTGGGCGGGGTCGGGTTGATGGCGCTGACCATCGCCAAGGGCATCGGCTTCGAGAAGGTCGTCGCCATCGACATCGACGACGGGAAGCTGGAGACGGCGGAGGAGTACGGCGCCGACCGGACGTTCAACGCGAAGAGCGGCGATGTCGTGGAGGCGGTGGCCGCCGACGTGGGCAAGCTGGCCGGCGTCGTCGACTTCGTCGGCTCCAGCGACACGGCCCTGCAAGCCGCCGGGCTGCTCAGAGGGGGAGGCGTGTCCGTGACCGTGGGCCTGTTCGGCGGCGAGCTACGCTTTCCGCTCCCGGCACTGGCCGTCCAGCAGCTCCAGTTTCGGGGCTCGTTCGTGGGCACGTTGGCCGAGCTGCAAGAGCTGCTCGGCTTCGTCCGCCAGGGACGGATCCGGGCCATTCCCGCTCAGGCGGTGCCCTTCGACCAGGTCAACGACTGCATGCGAGCTCTCCGCGAGGGCCGCGTCCGCGGCCGCATCGTCCTCACCCACGCCTGAGTGGCCCCTCCCGCTCGTCCGGCGCCGGACGAGGGCAGGGTCACCGCCCCCTCGAGCTCAGCGGCGCCGCCTTGCCCTGAGGGCCCGCTCGATGGCCCGCTCGGCCTCCCGGCGGGCCAGGTCGCGGCGCTTGTCGTGCAGCCTCTTACCGCGGCCGAGGGCGATCTCCACCTTGGCCCGCCCGTCCCGGAAGTAGAGCTTGGTGGGCACCAGGGTCAAACCCCGCTCCGCCACCCGACCGGCCAGGCGGTCGATCTCCCGCCGGTGGAGGAGGAGCTTGCGGTCGCGGTCGGGATCGTGGCCGGCGTAGCCGCTCTTCCCGTAGGAGGCGATGTGGCAGTCCACCAGCCAGGCCTCCCTGCCCCGCACCTCGGCGTAGGCCCGGGCCAGGCTCGCCCTCCCCTCGCGCAGGGCCTTCACCTCGCTGCCTGTCAAGACCAGGCCCGCCTCGACCCGCTCCAGCAGCTCGTAGTCGTGACGGGCCCTACGGTTCTCCGTCACTACCTTGGTGCCACCCCTACCGGCCACAGCCCCAGTCTAGGCCGGACGGAGCTCCACCTTTCCCTCCGCCCGCTCCACCCGGTGCACCCGCACCTCGATGCCGTCGCCCAACCGGTAGGAGCGGCCGCCGCGCCTTCCCTGGAGCCGCGTGCCCAGCGGAGAGAGCTGGTAGTAGTCGCCGGGAAGCCATCGAGCGGGCAGGTAGCCCTCGAACACGCGGCCGAAACGGACGAACATGCCCGACGGGGCGAGGCCGATGATCTCGCCCTCGAACGTCTCCTCCCACCCCCGGTCGAAGAGGGTGGCGTCGAGGAACCAGGCCAGGCAGATGGCGTCTGCCTGGTACTCGATGTCCGCCACCTCCCGCTCTCTGGCCGACAGGGCGTCGGCCAGCTCGGGGAGATCCTCGGGTAGGGGCTCGTCGGCGGCCCCGATCTCGGCCAGCAGGGCGCGGTGGCAGACGAGGTCGGAGTAGCGCCGGATGGGCGAGGTGAAGTGGCAGTAGGCCGGGCTGGCAAGACCGGAGTGGCCCAGGTTGCGGGGGGCGTAGCGGGCCTGCTTGAGGGAGCGAAGCACGAGCGCCGGGAAGGCCTCCACGCCGCGGCCGGAGCGACGGACGTAGTCGCTGACCCGCTCCGAGATCGCTGCCGCCAGCCGCTCGGCCTCGGCCGGGGACAGCTGGCCGGGCTCGGGGGCGGGCGGCGTGGGCACCTCCAAGTCGGCCAAGACGGCTAGGAGCCGAGCGATGGACTGAGGGTCGGGGCGCTCGTGGACGCGGTAGAGGGTCTCCCTCCCGCGGCCGGACAAGAGACCGGCCACCGCCTCGTTGGCCAGAATCATCAGCTCCTCCACCAACACGTGAGCGTGGGGCTCCGCCTCCAGCCAGGCCCGCTCCACCCCGCCCCGGCCGTCGAAGGCGAAGGCGATCTCGGCCGTCTCGATGCGCAGGGCCCCGCGGGCGAGCCGGCGCCGGCGAAGCTCCAAGGCCACCCGCTCGGCTAGGCGGAGGCCCTGCTCGATCTCCGGCTCCGCCCCCGAGGCTCCGGTGAGGACAGCCTCGGCTTGGGCGTAGGTGAGCCGGGCCCGGCTGCGGATGAGGGAGCGGTAGAAGGAGGGTGGCCCCGGTCGCAGGCGGCCGTCGAGAGGGACCTCCACGGTGACGGCCGGCCGATCCTGGTGGGGCCGCAGGCTGCAGAGGTCGTCGGCCAGGATGGGGGGCAGCATGGGAGCGACGAGGCCGGGCACGTACACCGAGAAGCCGCGCTCGGCCGCGCCCCGATCGAGCGGCGACCCGGCGGGGACGAAGCGGGAGACGTCGGCGATGTGGACGAGCACGCGCAGGCCCGATCCGTCGGCGACTACCGACACCGCGTCGTCGAAGTCCTTGGCCGTCTCCGGGTCGATGGTGAAGGCGGGAATCCCGCGCAGGTCGACCCGGCCCTCGTCCGAGGGAGGCGGCGGGGCGTAGGGCTCGAACGGACGACGCTGCCCCCGCTCCACCAGGAGAGCCTCGAGAACCGTCTCCACCCGATCGGCCGGCCCCAGTACCTGCTCCACCTGCGCCCGGCCTTTGCCCACACGCACCACGGCCAGATCACCCTCGCCGGCGTAGCCGAGCCCGCGCCGGTCGATGACGATGGGGACGCCGGGGGCAAAGAAGGGCTCGCCGACGATCAGTCGGCCCCGCCGGCCTACCTCGACCACTACCCGCCCGCTCGCGCTTCCCTCGCCCGCCATGGGTCAGAGAGCGCCGGCGGCGGCGGCGGTGCCCGGCACCGCCTGCCGCCTCACACCCGCAGGAAGCGGTGGACGGTGAGGGCGGAGCCCACCGCCCCCAGAAGCAGCCCCGCCCCCACGATGGCCAGGGCGGTGAGCTCAAACGGGAGGGCGCGCACGTCCGACGTTCCCGCATCCAGGTGGGGCAGGGCGGGGAGGACGAGCTCGCGGCCGGCGAGCAAGAGCAGCACCGCCGCTACCGACCCGGCCAGGCCGCAGATGAGCCCCTCCACCATGAACGGGCCGCGCACGAACCAGTTGGTAGCTCCCACCAGCTTCATTACCTCGATCTCCCGCCGGCGGGCGAAGATGGACAGCCGGATGGTGTTGGCGATGAGGAGGGTGGAGGCGACCAAGAGCACGGCCAAGCAGACGAGGAACACGGCCTCGATGATGCTCCCCACCTTCACCACCCGCCGCGCCTTCTCGCCCCCGTCCTTGACCGTCTCCACCCCCGGCGGCTTGGTGTCGCCGGGCCCGGAGCGAAGGAGGGAACGCTTGATGTCGTCGGTGTACTCGCCCTTGGTGGGAACCACCTCGAAGGAGGCGGGAAGCGGGTTGTAGGGGAGATCCTTGGTCAGCTCGGGGAACTTCTTGTGCATGACGCGGAGCGCCTCCTGGGGGGAGATGAAGCGGAACGACCGCACCCGCTCGTCCTTGGCCAGCCACAGGCGCACCGCCTCCACCTCCTTGGCGGTGGCCTCCCCCGCGCACCCCTTGCCCCCCGGGCTACAGAAGTACACCTTCACGAGGAGCTGCCTCTTGGCGTGGTCGCTCCACGACATGACCCAGGTACCGAGGGCGATGGTCAGGCCCAGCACGAACATCCCGATGAGCACGGTGACGGTGGCGGCCATGGTGGTCGACATGCTCGCCGCCAGGGAGCGCAGCGCCTCGCCGACGATGGTCCGCAGCCTCACTCGTAGCCTCCCCGCCGCTCGTCCCGGGTCAGCCGCCCCTGGTCGAGGGCGATGACCCGCTTGCGCATCTTGTTCACCATCTCCCGGTCATGGGTGACCATGAGCACGGTGGTGCCCGCCCGGTTGATGCGGTAGAGGAGCTGCATGATTCCTACCGAGGTATCCGGGTCGAGGTTGCCCGTGGGCTCGTCGCAGACGAGTAGGGGAGGATGGTTGACGACGGCTCGGGCGATGGACACGCGCTGCTGCTCGCCCCCGGACAGCTCCCCAGGGTAGGAGCTGGCCTTGTGGGCGAGCCCCACGAGAGACAGCACCTCGGGCACCTTGCGGCGGATGGCGTCCCGGTGCTCGCCCTGCACCTTGAGAGCGTAAGCCACGTTCTCGAAGGCGGTGCGGTTGGGGAGGAGCTTGAAGTCCTGGAACACGCAGGCCACGTTCCGCCGCAGCATGGGGATCTTGGAGCGCTTGAGGCGCCCCAGGTCGCGCCCCCCCACGATCACGCGCCCGTGGGTGGGCTCGATCTCCTTCAGGAGCAGACGGACGATGGTCGACTTGCCCGATCCCGATGCCCCGACCACGAACACGAACTCTCCCTTGTCGATCACGAACGACACGTCCGCCAGGGCGACCACGTCCGGCTCGTACACCTTGGTGACGTTCTCGAACACGATCATGGCCGGCCTACTGGCGGAGGGGGGCGAGCTGGGCGGGGGATCTGCGACCGCCTGGCGGTGGTGTGTGGGGAGATTCAGCTCCTGCACGACCTCAGGAGGCCGGATCCGAGGACACCGGCCGATGCGGGGGCTTCAGTGTAACGGACGCGCCGACCGACCTACACCACCCTACCCGCTGCTCGTGCCAGAAGGTACGTGTGAATGAGCTCGTCCAGCTCGCCGTCCAGTACCGCTTGGGCGTCGCCCACCTGGAATCCGGTCCGGTGGTCCTTGACGAGCTGGTAGGGATGGAGGACATAGCTGCGGATTTGACTTCCGAACCCGGTGTCCTGCACCACTCCCCGCTCCCGAGCCAGCTCCGCCTCCCGCCGCTCCTGCTCGAGCTCGGCCAGCCGCGACTTGAGGACGCGCAGGGCGGTGGCCCTGTTGGAGAGCTGGGAGCGCTCGTTCTGACACTGGACGACGATGCCGGTGGGAAGGTGGGTGATGCGCACCGCCGAGTCGGTCTTGTTCACGTGCTGGCCGCCGGCCCCGGAGGCCCGGTAGGTGTCGATGCGTAGATCCGCCTCGTCGATCTCCACCTCCACATCCTCGTCCAGCAAGGGGCTGACGATGACCTGAGCAAAGGAGGTGTGGCGGCGGTGGGCCTGGTCGAAGGGGGACAGGCGCACCAGGCGGTGCACCCCCCGCTCGGCCTTGAGGATGCCGTAGGCGTTCTCCCCCCGTACCGTGAACGTGGCCGACTTGAGCCCCGCCTCCTCTCCCGGGCTCGCCTCCAAGAGCTCCGTCTGGAAGCCGCGGGCGGCGGCCCAGCGCAGGTACATACGCAGGAGCATCTCGGCCCAGTCCTGGGCGTCGGTGCCGCCGGTGCCGGCCACGATGGTCACCACGGCGTCGCCGGCGTCGTACTCACCGGTGAACAGGGCTTCCTCGGTGAGCGCGTCCAGCTCCCGCTCCAGGGGCCTCAGGGAGGCGGCGATCTCGGCCTCCATAGCGCCGTCCAAGGACAGGAGCTCCACGGCGTCCTCGTACTCCTGCTCGAGGCGGCGGAACCACTCCAGCCGCTTGGACAGCCGGGCGTGCTCGCCGGCCACCGCCGCTGCCCGCTTCTGGTCGTCCCAGAAGGCGGGGTTGCCCATCTCCTCCTCGAGCTCGTCTAGTCGGGCGCGGAGACCCTCCGGGTCAAAGGTAATCACGGACCCAGTCCAGCCGGGCCCCGATCTCCTTCAGCCGTTCCTGCACGGACAGCTCGTCCACCATGGAGGCATCGTAGCCGCGGCCGCCGGCTGTTACCGGACCGGGACGGAAGTGTGCCCGAGGAAGCTCCGGCCCCCCGCCACCGCCGCCACGCCAGAGAGGGACTGTCCCTGTCCGCTGTCCCTCTGTCCGTCCCTGTCCGCTGTCCCTGCCCGCGGCGTCGGTGGCCGGGCCCCCTGCCGGCCCTTCGCCGGCAGAGGGGAGTCGGCGATACTGAGCCCTGATGGGAGCCCTCACCGCCGTCCGGGTCCGCCTCCTGTCCCGGCACGCGCTGGAGGTCGAGATGGCGCTGGCCGGACTCGCTGTCCTTGCCTGGCAGGCCGTGCGCATCCCCTTGGAGGGCACCGTCGGCCGCTCCCTGGCCCATGCCGAGTCCTGGTTGCGGCTGGAGCGGGTGCTCGACATCGACGTCGAGCCCGCTCTCATCGGTATCGGCTCCAGTCCCGCCGTCCACAGCCTCCTGGAGTGGGGCTACGACAACGTCCACGTCCCTGCCATCTTCGCCTTCCTGGCCGCCGCCCGCCTCCTCGCCCCCGACCGCTACCCCCGGCTTCGCACCACCTTCCTCTTGTCCTTCCTGCCGGCAGTGGTGGTCATCGGCATCTACCCGCTGGCGCCCCCTCTGTGGCTGCCCGAGCTCGGTCTCGGCCCTCCTCCCGCCGACAGCGACCTCAGCGGTACCCTGCGGGCTCTCCTGGAGAACTCGACTGCGGCCGCCGCCAGTCAGCACTTCGGGTTCGCCCTCTTCATCGCCTGCGCCTCGCTGTGGCTGGCGCCGCGCTCCGTGCTCGCCTGGGCCACCCTTCTCTACCCGGCGCTCGTGTTCGTTGTCATCGTGGGCACCGGCAACCACTACGTCCTTGACTGCGCCGTGGGCGCGGGCACCTTCCTCCTGGGAGCGGTGGGCGCCCGCATCGTCCACGGACGCACGCCGCCCTCCCGGACGAGGTCTCCCTGGCCCGCGGGCTGGACGGCTGTGGCCGTCAGCGGCTACGCCGCCATCGCCTGGGGAGTGGAGAAGCTGGCCAGCGGCGAGCACCCGGTTGCCGCCGCTGCGGCGGTGGTGATGGGGGTGGGGTTGGCCCTCGCCCCCCGTCTGCGCGACCGCCTAGCCACGCCCGCTCAGGCCTGACGGAGCCCGCTCCGGCGCCTCAGGCGCCGTGGCAGCGCTTGTACTTCTTGCCCGAGCCGCACCAGCAGGGGTCGTTGCGGCCGATCTTCTCCCGCTCCGACACCACCCGTTGCCGCACCACCGGGGCAGCGGTCAAGGCGGCTCCCTCTCCTGCCACCGCCGCCTGCATGGCCTCGGCGCCGGCCAGGGCCTGGTGCTCGTAGGTGAGGCCGCCGTCGTCCAAGCCTTGGGCGGCCTGGATCGCCTGGAGCTCGCCCGCCTCCTCGGGCGCCAGCTCGGCGTGGAAGAGAGTGAACACCACCTCCTCCCGAATCGCCCGCGACAGCTCCTCGAACATGGCGTGGCCCTCGGAGGTGTACTCCACCAAGGGGTCCTTCTGAGCCATGGCCCGCAGGTGCACCCCCTCCCGCAGGTACTCCATGCTCTCCAGGTGCTCCCGCCAGCGGGTGTCGACCACTTGCAGGATCACGAACCGCTCCAGCTCGCGCATGAGCTCGGCCCCGAGCTCGGCCTCCTTCTCGGTGTAGGCCTCCTGGGCGTCAGCCCGGAAGTCGTCGATGAGAGCGTCGCGGTCGAGGCGGCCTCCGTAGTCCTCCAGCAGCTCCTCTGGGGTCACCTCCGAGCCGTACAGGGAGCGCATGGCCTCGCACAAAGCGGCCAGGTCCCAGCCCTCGCCGTCGTCGCTGGCAAAGGCGTCCACCGCCCGCTCCACCACCTCGTCGATCCACGCCCGCACTTCCTGGGACAGGTCGTCTCCCTCCAGGACCCGCCGGCGCTGCTCGTACACGACCGTGCGCTGCTTGTTGAGCACGTCGTCGTACTTGAGCACGTTCTTGCGCATGACGAAGTTCTGCTCCTCGACCTTCTTCTGAGCGTTCTCGATCTGACGGGACAGGATCCCCGCCTCCATGGGCTGGTCGTCGGGCACCTTGAAGCGGGCCATGATGTTGTGGATGCGATCGCCGGCGAACAGCCGAACCAGGTCGTCCTGGCCCGACAGGTAGAAGCGGGACTCGCCCGGGTCGCCCTGACGGCCGGAGCGGCCGCGGAGCTGGTTGTCGATCCGCCGGGCCTCGTGCCGCTCGGTGCCGATCACGTACAGGCCGCCCAGAGCCTTGACCTCCTCGTGCTCGCGCTCCCACTCCTCCCGGATGGCCTGGAAGCGCCGGGAGAACTCGCGCTCGTACTCCTCGCTTCCCTCCTCCAGCCCCTGCTCCAAGAGCTCCTTGCGGATGAGGTGCTTGGGGTTTCCGCCGAGGATGATGTCCACCCCCCGGCCGGCCATGTTGGTGGCGATGGTCACCGCCCCTTTGCGACCGGCCTGGGCGATGATCTCCGCCTCCCGCTCGTGGTGCTTGGCGTTCAGCACCTGGTGGGGAATGCCCCGGCGCTTGAGGAGCCCGGACAGGTACTCCGACGTCTCTACGGCGATGGTGCCCACGAGCACCGGCTGACCCTTGGCATGGCGCTCGGCGATGTCCTCCACCACCGCTCGGAACTTGGCCTCTTTGGTACGGAAGATGAGGTCGTTGTGGTCGCGGCGGATGACCGGCTCGTTGGTGGGGATCTCCACCACGTGCAGGCCGTAGATCTCTACGAACTCCTTCTCCTCGGTCTTGGCGGTCCCGGTCATGCCGGCCAGCTTCTCGTATAGGCGGAAGTAGTTCTGGAGGGTGATGGTGGCCAGGGTGACGTGCTCCTCTTGGATGGGCACGCCCTCCTTGGCCTCGATGGCCTGGTGCAGCCCCTCCGACCACCGCCGGCCCTCCATGATCCGGCCGGTGAACTCGTCCACGATCTTCACCTCGCCGCCCTGGACGACGTAGTCCTTGTCCCGGTGGTAGAGGGCCTGGGCCTTGAGCGCCTGGATCAGGTGGTTGACGAGCTGGACGTTGCGGGGGTCGTAGAGGTTATCGATCCCCAGGGCCCGCTCTACCTTGGCGATGCCCCGAGGAAGCGGCGATACGGTCTTGAACTTCTCGTCGTAGGTGTAGTCGGCGTCGGGCTCCTCCCGCTTCTCGATCTTGGACGGGGGCACGTACGGCACCCCCTCCAGCTGGCGGACGATGCGGGCGAACTCGTAGTAGGTCTTGGCCGCCGTCTCCGGCTCGCCGGAGATGATGAGGGGCGTGCGGGCCTCGTCGATGAGGATGGAGTCCACCTCGTCCACGATGGCGTAGTAGTGGCCACGCTGGACAACCCCCTCCAAGGACACGGCCATGTTGTCCCGCAGGTAGTCGAAGCCGAACTCGGAGTTGGTGCCGTAGGTCACGTCGCAGGCGTAGGCCTGTCGGCGCTCGGGAAAGGGCATGAGGTTCTGGATGTAGCTCACGGACACGCCCAAGGCCTCGTACACGGGGCGGGTCCACTCGGCGTCCCGCTTGGCCAGGTAGTCGTTGACGGTGACCAGGTGGACGTTGCGGCCGGTGAGGGCGTTCAGGTATAGGGGCTGGACGGCCACGAAGGTCTTTCCCTCCCCGGTCTTCATCTCGGCGATGTCGCCCTCGTGGAGGACGATGCCGCCCATGACCTGGACGTCGAACAGGCGCACCCCCAGGGTGCGCTTGAACGCCTCGCGTACGGCCGCATAGGCCTCGAACAGGAGGTCCTCCAGCGACGCCCCGTTCGCCAGCCGCTGCTTGAGCTCGGCCGTCTTGGCCCGCAGCTCGGCATCCGACAGACGCTCGAAGTCGGGCTCCAGCGAGGTGATGTAGGCAGCCTGCTGCCACAGCCGCTTGAGCCGCCGGCCCTCGCCCATGCGCAGGACCTTCTCCAGGGCGCCCAGGTTCTGTGCCATCGCTACAGGGTAGCTACAGGGGAGCCAGCCGGACCTCCCACAGATCCCCGTCCAGGCGCCGGGCGTGGACGGCGTAGGCCTCCAGCCGGCGCTCGGCCGCCAAGCGCTCGAGCTCGGGAACGGTGGCGAGGGTGGAGAGCCCATCCACCCGCAGGGAGCGCTCGCCTCCATGGACGGTGAGCTCGATCTCTTGCCCCGATGCCGAGGGCAGCCGGGCGACCTCGATCCGGCGCCCGCCCACCGCCCACAGACGGCCGCTCCGGCGCACCGCCTGGGCCCGGTAGGGCGGGTCCAGCCGCTCTGTCAGGGCCGCTGCCAGGGGCGCCGGCTGCGGGCCCTCCTCCACGAGCAGGGTGCCGTCGGCCAGGGCGACGAAGGCCGCCGCGTCGCCGGGGAGATCGGGGGCATCCACCACCGCCGTGGCATCCCACTCCCGCGGCCGGGCGAGGCCGTGGATGCCCGCCTCCCCCAAGCGGGGGATGGTATCGGGGGACGGCGGCTCCGGCGGGAGGAGGCCTCCCTCCCGGGCCAACCGCCGGTGGAGGGGCTCCCGCCGCCGGAAGGGCATGGACGCTCCCCGCTAGGCGGGCTCGATGAGGCCGTACTGGCCGTCCCGGCGCCGGTAGAGGACGTTGATCTCGCCCGAGTCGGCGTTGCGGAAGACGAAGAAGTCGTGCCCGATCAGCTCGAGCTGGAGCATCGCCTCCTCCGGGGTCATAGGGTCGAGGGCGAACTGCTTGGTCTTGACGATCACGCCTTCCTCCTGGGAGGGACGGGCGGGGGCAGCGGGCTGGACGCGTCGGTCGTGCTCATGCCGGCGCTTGGCCAGGTATCGGCGCACCTGCCGCTCGAGCTTCTCCGCCAGCTGGTCGATGGCGGCCTTCATGTCCGACGAGGCCTCGCGGGCACGCAGCACCGGCCCCTTCGTCCAGACGGTGGCCTCGGCCACGTGGTTGGCGGCGATGGAGGGATTGCGCTCCACGGCCAGCTCCAGCTCTACCCGGGCCGGATCGGCCAACTGCTTGGCCAGCTTGCCCAGCTTCCGCTGGGCGTAGTCATGCAGGGCCGGGGGCACCTCCATGTTCCTCGCTCTGACCTCTAGTCGCATCCGCCTCGCTCCCTTCGCCTTGAGCCCGACGCCAATCTAGCGGACGGCCCGAGCCAGGGTCACCACCTCCACCACCCGGGCACCCCCGCGCCTAAGGGCACGGGCCGCCTCGTCGGCCGTCGAGCCGGTGGTGTACACGTCGTCCACCAAGCCCACCGCCCGCGGGCAGGAGCCGACGGGTGCCATCGAGCCGCGCACGTTGCGGCGCCGCTCCACCAGAGAGAGGCCGCGCTGGCGGGCCAGAGGGCGAGTGCGGCGGAGGAGGTCGAGCACCGGCATATCCCAGCGCCGGCTCAGCTCCCGGGCCAGGCTGGCAGCCGGATGGTGGCCCCGGAGGAGGCGGCGGTCGCCGTCGGCGGGAACGAAGGTCAGCGCCACCACCCGAGGAGGGGGAAGGGCCTCGCACATGAGGTCGGCAAAGGTGGCGGCCAGGCGTCGGAGGCCCCGCTCCTTCCACCCCCGAACCAGGGCTCGGGCAGCCTCGTCGTAGACGAGGGCGGCTCTTGCCCCGGCGAAGGCCGGTCGGCGGCCGGCGCACTCTCGGCAGCGGGCCACGGGCCAGGCTACGGGCGCGCCGCAGCGACGGCAGAGAGGCGGCGCAATGCGCTCGAGACCCGCCCGGCAGGAGGAGCAAAGCTGGCTCCCCGGCCGGCGGCAGACGAGGCAGCGGCTCGGCAGGAGGAGATCGAGCACCCGGCCAGGGTAGGCGGCGACGAGGGACCCCGGGGTGGCAGATGCGTGTCAGGAGAGCGCCGAGAAGACGCGATCCGCCTCCTCCAGCTGCTCCCGGGAGCCGATGTCGAACCACAGGCCTGGCACGGGCCAGGCGTACACGTCCACCCGCGGGTAGAGCCACTCCACCAGCCGTCCCGGCTGGTCGGGGTTGCCGCCCTCGGCCAGGTAGCGGTGGACGAGGGGGAAGATCGACCGGGGGTAGTGGTAGAGAGCGATCCCGACCAGCGTGGAGCGGGGCCGCTCCGGCTTCTCTTGGAAGTAGACCACCCGCCCGTCGCCATCCACCTCGATGGTGTTGTACCGGCGGACGAGCTCCACGTCGCCCACGTCGTACACGGCCACGAGCGGCGCCCCCCGCTCCTCGGCGCAGCGACCGAAGCCCTCCAGGCTGTCGCTGAACAGGTTGTCTCCCGCCACCACCACCAGGTCGTCGTCGATGCCCTGCTGGTCGAGAACGAGCGCCAAGTCGCCGATGGCGCCCCGCCGGGAGGCCTCGTCCCTGGTGCCGTCGTCGATGACCACGATGGGGCAAGGGCAGCCGGCGGCCCACTCCCGGAAGGCGGGGGCGAACCTCGAGTTGGTAACCAGGTACAGGCCGTCGATGGCCTGGATAGCGAGGAGCCGGTCGAGCAGGTGGTCGACCAAGGGCCGGCCGCCCACGGGCAGGAGGGGCTTGGGCCGGTAGCGGGTGAGAGGGTAGAGGCGGGTGGCGTAGCCGGCGGCCAGGATGAGGGCCTTCATGCGCCGATGGCCGGCCGAGGAAGGGTCTCCCCGTAGGGCGGCCGGTGCACGCCCTCCTCGGTGACGATGGCCGTGATGAGCGAGGCCGGAGTGACGTCGAAGGCCGGGTTGCGGGCGGGAAAGCGGGCGGTCACCTCCTGGGGAGGTCGCTCCTCGATGGGAATGGCGGCGCCGTCGGGGGCGCCCGGGTCGATGGTGGAGGTGGGAGCCACCACGTACAAGGGAACCCCGTGGTAGGCGGCAAGGACGGCCAGGGTGTAGGTGCCGATCTTGTTGGCGGTGTCGCCGTTGGCGGCGATGCGATCGGCGCCGGCGAGCACGCAGTCCACCTCGCCCCGGGCCATGAGGGCGCCGGCGGCGGTGTCGACGATGACGGCGAAGGGAAGACCGACCCGCTGAAGCTCCCAGGCGGTGAGCCGGGCCCCCTGGAGCAGGGGACGGGTCTCGCACACCCACACCCACTCCACGAGCCCCCGCTCCCAGGCCTCCCGCAGCGCCCCCAAGGCGGTGCCGAGACCACCGGTGGCCAGGGCCCCCGTGTTGCAGTGGGTGAGAGCTCGTGCCCCCGGAGAAAGCAGGGAGGCGGCATGGGCAGCCATCCGCCGGCACCGCTCCATCTCCTGCCGGTGGATCTGGCGCGCCCGCGCCACCGGGTCGCTCGCCCGCCGTACCTCCTCGACCGCCCAAGCCAGGTTGACCGCCGTCGGGCGGGCCCCGACCAGCACCCGAGCGGCCTCGTCCAAATCGTCTCCGCGGCTGGCAGCGAGGGCGTAGCCGTAGGCGGCGGCCACCCCGATGGCCGGCGCTCCCCGCACGGCCAGGGTGCGGATGGCCTCCGCCACCTCTGCCGCCGTCCGGCAGCGGAGCTCCACCTCCTCCTCGGGCAGCCGCCGCTGGTCGAGAACGACCACCGCCTCCCCCTCCCAGCGGACGACGTGCTCGGGGGCGAGATCGGACGCCGCCCGCTCCCTGCCCGGACGCCCCTCCCCGCCGGCCGAGACTAGGTTCCTTCCTCCCACGAGGCCAGGTAGCGGGCCTGCTCCTCGGTCAGCCGGTCGATCTCTATCCCCATGGTCTCCAGCTTGAGGCGGGCGATCTCGGTGTCGATCTCGGCCGGTACCGGGTACACCCGCCGCTCCAGCTCGGCGCCGTTCCTCACCGCGTACTCGGCGGCCAGGGCCTGGTTGGCGAAGCTCATGTCCATGACCGCCGCCGGGTGGCCCTCGGCCGCCGACAGGTTGACCAAACGCCCATCGGCCACCAAGTACACCCGCCGGCCGTCCTCCAGCGTCAGCTCCTCCACCAGCTGCCGAGCCTCCCGCGCCTCCCGGGCCATGGCCCGCAGAGACGGGATGTCGATCTCCACGTTGAAGTGACCGGTGTTGCAGAGGATGGCCCCGTCCTTCATCCGCTGGAAGTGGCGGCCGGAGATGACGTGCTTGTCGCCGGTGGCGGTGCAGAAGACGTCCCCCACCTCGGCCGCCCGATCCATGGTCATGACCTCGTACCCGTCCATGACCGCCTCCAGCGCCCGCAGCGGATCGACCTCCGTCACGATCACGTGGGCGCCCATGCCCCGGGCCCGCATGGCCACTCCTCGACCGACCCATCCGTAGCCGGCCACCACGAACCGCTTGCCGGCCAGAAGGAGGTTGGTCGCCCGCACGATGCCGTCGATGGTGGACTGGCCGGTGCCGTACCGGTTGTCGAACAGGTGCTTGGTCTTGGCCTCGTTGACGGCGATGACGGGAAATCCCAGCTTGCCCTCCCGCTCCAACGCCCGCAGCCGGATGACGCCGGTGGTGGTCTCCTCGGTACCGGCCACGATGTCCCCGAGCTGCTCGCGGCGGGCGGAGTGGAGCACGCCGATCACGTCCGCCCCGTCGTCCATGGTGAGGTGGGGCTTGTGATCCACCGCCGCCTCGATGTGGGCGTAGTACGTGGTGGAGTCCTCGCCCTTGATGGCGAACACGCCCACGCCGTACTCCACCACCAGCGCTGCCGCCACGTCGTCCTGGGTGGAGAGCGGGTTGGAGGCGCAGAGGACGACGTCGGCGCCGCCGGCTTGGAGCGTGCGCACCAGGTTGGCCGTCTCCGTGGTCACATGCAGGCAGGCCGATACCCGGTAGCCGGCCAGCGGTTGCTCCCGCTCGAACCGCTCCCGGATGGCCCGAAGCACGGGCATGTGCCGGTCGGCCCACTCAATCCGACGCACCCCCTCGGGGGCCAGTGAGAGGTCCTTCACGTCGTAGCGCTTCGTCGTGGCCATGGGATCGCCTTTCGGGAGGAGGACTCGTCAGGAGGAGGACACGGTCAGGCCGCCGGCTGCTGAGCGTGCTTCCGCTGCTCCCACCCGCGGGCGAGGACGAGCAAGCCCGGCCGCCGCCCCGGGAAGCGCCCGGTCGGCGCGTCTCTCCGAGCCGCCGCCCGCCCCACCGTGAGCAGGACCATAAAACCACCCTAACACAAGCCGGTCAGGCCCTACGGCGCGGCCGTGCCCTCCCGGCCGTAGTCGTCCTCCACCCGGACGACGTCGTCCAGGTGCGGGGTGGACACCTCGATGATGAGCGTGTCCTCCACCGCCCTCAAGCGGTGGAGGGTGCCGGGCGGGAAGCGGAAGCAGTCGCCGGGCCCGATGCGACGCACCTGGCGGCGGCCGCCCGCGGCGGTCGCCAGCTCCAGGTCGGCCGCTCCCTCGTGGACGTACCAGGACTCGTCCTTGACCCGGTGGTACTGAAGGGACAGGGCCTCGCCGGCGCGGACGAACAGAAGCTTGCCGCAGTAGGCCTCGGACAGAGCCCAGATCAGCTCCCAGCCCCAGGGCTTATCCACCCGCCGCGGCTGGAAGGCGAAGCCGTCGCTCACGAAAGCCATTCCGGGTGGGCGGCCAGGTACTCCGATGCCCGCCGCAGATCCTTGGGGGTGTTGACGGTGATCCACACCCCCTCGTAGCGGAAGGCGCGCAGGCGGCCCTCGGCAGCAAGGGCGGGGAAGGTGCTCTGCTCGTGATCGCCCCGCTCGGGAAGGCGGGCGAGAGCCTCCTCCGACAGGACGTACACCCCGCAGCTCACCCAGTAGGGAACCCGACCGGCCTCGCGGAAGCCGGTGACCACGTCGTCCTCGCCCAGCTCGACCACGCCGAAGGGGGAGGGAGGCTGAGTGACGGTGATGGTGGCAGCGGCCCCGCTCGTCCGGTGCCGGGCGAGCAGCCGGGCCAGATCGAGATCGAGGAGCTCATCGCCGTTCAGGGCGTACACGTCCCCCCGCTCTCGCCGGGCCGAGGCGGCCAGACGCAGGCCGCCGCCGCGGCCGAGGGGCTCGGGTTCCTCCACGGGGACGATCTCCGCTCCCAGCCCGGCCAGCTGGCGCTGGAACAGGACCCCCTGCCCGGCGGCGCAGCTCACGATCACCCGTCCCACGCCGGCCCGCACGAGCAGGCCCACCTGGTAGGCGGCCAGGGGCCGCCCGGCGATGGGAACGAGGGCCTTGGGCCTGCCCTCGGCTGCCTCCCCCAGCCGCTCCGCCTTGCCGCCGGCGAGGACGATGGCCTCCACGGCTATCGCCCGAACGGGGGGGCGGGGCCGGCGTTGGCCGACGGGCGGCCGATGCCCTCGTAGAGGAAGCCGAGGGCGCGGGCGACGCTTGGGTCGAGCAGATTGCGGCCGTCGATGATGAGCGGCGTGCGCATGGCCTCGCGCACCTCCGGCGACGCCAGTCCTGAAAGCTCGGGCCACTCGGTGACGATGACGGCGGCGTCGGCGCCGCGCACGGCCTCCAGGTACGACCCGCACAGCTCCACTCCGTGCAGGAGGGAGCGGGCGTCGGCCACCGGATCCCAGGCCCGCACCTCTGCCCCCTCGGCCAGGAGGCGGGAGGCGAGGACGAGGCTGGGGGCGTCGCGCATGTCGTCGGTGCCGGGCTTGAAGGCCAGCCCGAGCAAGGCCACCCGCCGTCCCCGCAGCTTGCCCAGGTGCTTCTCCAGCTTCTGTACTACCCGCCGCTTCTGGAGGTCGTTGACCTCGATCACCGCCGACAGAAGCTGGAAGTGGTAGCCCGAGTTGCCGGCCAGCTGCTTGAGGGCGGCCACGTCCTTACCGAAGCAGCTCCCCCCCCAGCCCACCCCGGCGCGGAGGAAGTGGGGACCGAGGCGATGATCGAGCCCGATGCCGCGAGCCACGTCCACCACGTCGGCCCCGACCAGCTCGCAGACGTTGGCGATCTCGTTGATGAAGCTGATGCGGGTGGTGAGGAAGGCGTTGGAGGCGAGCTTGATCATCTCCGCTGAGGCCACGTCGGTGGTGAGGATGGTGGTGCCCAGAGGCTCGTACAGGGCGGCCACCCGAGCGGCGTCCTCGGGCCGAAAAGCCCCCACCACCACCCGGTCGGGGTGCATGAAATCGTCCACCGCCGTCCCCTCGGACAGGAACTCGGGATTGGCAACGTAGGCCACCCTGTCCAGGCCGCGGGCATCGAGGGCGGCCCGGAGCCTCTCCCCCGTCCCCACCGGCACGGTACTCTTCATGACCAACGTCGTCTCGGTGCCGGCAGGGATCTCCTCGATCACCCTCAGCACCGCCGACAGGTCGGCGTCGCCGGAGTAGGTGGGGGGCGTGCCCACCGCCACGAAGGCGAGCTCGGCCCCGTCCAGAGCCTCGCCGGCATCGAGGGTGAATCGGAGCCGCTCCCGGTTGCGGGCAAGGACCTCGTCCAAGCCGGGCTCGTGGATGGGAAGCCTCCCGGCCTGAAGGGCCTCGATCTTCTCGGCCACCACGTCCCTCACCACCACCCGGTGGCCCAGGTCGGCGAAGCAGGCCCCAGCGACGAGGCCCACGTAGCCGGCGCCGAAGACGGCGATGCGCGACACCGGGCCAGCCTACCTCCCCCGGCCGCCGCCCGGCCTTCCCCCCGCCCCCGACCGGGAAGGATGGAGGGGCTGGAGCCCCTTGGCGATGGCCAGCATGGTGTCGTTGGACAACTCGTCGAGCAGGGTGTTAACCACCCAGTAGGTCACCCCTTGGCGGCGGAGAACGACCATGTGCAACCGTGGGCCCCGGTAGTAGAGGTCATAGGCCCGGCCGTGGAGCACCTTGCGCGTGTTGCGGTCGCCGAGCACCGGCGCCTCCTGCCAATCGGTCATCTGGATTCCCCAGTACCGGCGGCCGCCGGTGCGGAAGGTGAGCCGCACCGCCCAGCGCCGGCCGTCGATGCGGTAGGCCCGCACCGGCATGTCGGGATCGGGGATGGAGGTGGCCTCGATGACGGTGGGCACCATGAGGGGGAAGGGCACCCGATCCTCGACCTGACGCAGGAGCGGCTCCGTCGCCCGGCGGCCGGGAGCGACCTGGGGAGGCCGGCGCTGGATGTCGGCGACCGCAGACGGGGGCGGGGCGGTGAGCTCGTTCTTGAACGTGCTCCCCACCACCACGGTGACCATGGCCCCGTTGGAGAGGGGGGCGATGATGGCAGGAAGGGGCTTGACGTTGGCGGGAGCGAGCAGCTTGGCCAGGGAGCGGGCGGCCGTCTTGGCCTCGGGCCTGGCGGGGTCGAAGTACACGTCCGTGAAGTAGTAGTCGAAGCTGGGAGCGTTGCCGGTGGCGTTGGGAGGCGGGCTGATGGTGCGGAACCCCCGCTGGGACAGGAGGTAGCGGGCGGTGCCGGCGGAGCCGGGGACGCCGTTTCCGTTCAGCACCACCACGGTCGTCCGCTCGGGCTTGGGAGGCATCCCCGGCGGCTTCCTGCCCAGAGCCACGGCCGTGGCCACTCGGGGAGCCTGGATGTCGGGACTCACGAACTCCTGCACGGCGCGGTGGAGGCTGGAGCTGTCGGCGTGGAGCTCGGAGTAGCCGGTGACGCCGTCGATGCGGGCCTGGAAGAAGTGGCCGGGGGGCAGCTCGTAGGCAAAGCGGGCGTAGCGGAGGACCGTCTCCCCCGACAGCTCCCGGCCGCCGCCGACGCCGATCTCCACGTTGTGGGTGATCGCCCCCACCAGCTTGGGCACCTTGTCCAAGGAGAAGCTGCGGCGGAACTGTTGCTTCATGGCGGTCACGAACAGTTGCTGGCGGGCGATGCGGTAGAAGTCGGAGTCGGCGTGCCGGTAGCGGACGAAGGCGAGCGCCGAGCCTCCGGTCAAGCGCTGGTAGCCGGGGAGGAGGTTGATCTTGGCGTAGGTGAAGCCGGGGGCGAGGCCGCGGTTGTCGTTGAAATAGCGGCGGTCCACGTCCACCCACACGCCGCCCAGGGTGTTGACGATCTTCTTGAAGCCGTGGAAGTTGACGGTGATGAGGTAGTTGATGGGGAGGCCGGTCAGAGCCTTGACCGTCTCCAGGGCCCCGGGAGCGCCGCAGGTGGCGTAGGCGGCGTTGATGCGGGAGCGGAAGACGCCCCTCCCGGGGCAATGCACGTCCACCACGAGATCGCGAGGCAACGACAGCATGGAGATGGACTCGGTCTGGGGATCGGCCCGGAGGAGCATGAGGGTGTCCGCCCGGGAGGGAGCGTTCCCCTCCCCGAACCGGCGGTCGTAGCCGATGACGAGGGCGATGGCGGCCTTGTCCGCCGGCGGCACCCCCAGACCCTTCTCGGCCGCCTTGAGGTCGGGGGAGTGGGCCCGCACGGCAGCCACGCTCTCGTGGAAGAAGAGATAGGCGCCGCCCACGAGGGCCGTGGCCAGCATGAGCACGGCCACGGTCACCCAGGCGAGAGCCCGGCCCATGACCCTCGCCACGCCGGGGCGGGGCGGCGGCGGCTGTCGGTAGCGGGTGACGGGGGACAGGGCGTCGGGAGGCAGCACCACCCGCCCGTTCCCATCCGCGGCCGCAGCCCGTCCGTATGCCCTTTTTAGCGTCGTACGCACGAGGCCTGTACGGCACGGCGCGCCCGCGGCAAGGCGCGACGGCCGGCAGGCCAGGATACCCGACCGAGCCTCCGGGGGGAGAGAGAAGCCGAAGGCTCGTCTCCTCCCGCGCGGTTACGACCCCATCCAGGCCGAACGAGGGCGACAGCGGGGGAGAAGCGTCCCTTCCCGCGCGGGCCGCCGCCGCGGCTCCCCTACTCGCCGCCGGTGACCACGGCCAGCTGGTTTTGGGCGTGGCGGATGCGCTGCTCGAGCTGCCAGCGGTCGGCGTCCGACTCGCCCGCCTCCACCCGCTCCAGCTCGGCCCGGGCCTCCTCGAGCTGGCGCTGGGCCCGCTCCACGTCGATCTCCCGCGCGTCCACGGCGTCATCGACGAGGGCGATGGCCCGGTCCTGCTCTACCTTGAAGAAGCCGGGGCCGGTGGCATACTCGATCACCTCCCCCTCCCCCAAGTGGACGCGGGTGGAGCCCGCCTTGAGCATGGCCACCAGGGGAGCGTGGCGGGCGAGGATGCCGATCTCGCCGTCGGCGCCGGGGACGATGAGCATCTCGCACAGGCCCTCGAACGCCGCCCCCTCGGGGGTGACGAGAGACACCTCGAACTTCTTACGCCGCTCAGCCACGGACTAGGAGGCGGCCGCGGCTGCCGGCTCCTCGGTCTCCTCCCCTCCGGCCGGCTCTTCCTCCCGGGCGGATAGGGTGACCGAGCCGCGGGCCGCCTGCTGAGCCTCCTCGATGGTGCCCACCATGTAGAAGGCCTGCTCGGGCAGCTCGTCGTGCTTGCCCTCCACGATCTCCCGGAACCCGCGCACGGTGTCCTCCAGCTTCACGTACACGCCGGGGCGGGCGGTGAAGGGAGCGGCCACGAACATGGGCTGGGACAGGAACCGCTCGATCTTGCGCGCCCGCTGCACGGTCAGCTTGTCCTCGTCGGACAGCTCGTCCATACCCAGGATGGCGATGATGTCCTGGAGGTCCTTGTACCGCTGGAGGATCTCCTGCACCCGAGTGGCCGTCTCGTAGTGCTCGTCGGAGACGATGCCCGGCTGGAGGGCGCGGGAGAAGGAGTCGAGGGGATCGATGGCCGGGTAGATCCCCTTCTCGGCGATGGGCCGAGCGAGGACGATGAAGGCATCCAGGTGGGCGAAGGTGTTGGCCGGAGCAGGGTCGGTGAGGTCGTCGGCGGGCACGTAGATGGCTTGCACCGAGGTCACCGAGCCGGTGCGGGTGGAGGTGATGCGCTCTTGCAGCTGGCCCATCTCGCTGGCCAAGGTGGGCTGGTAGCCGACGGCGCTGGGCATGCGGCCGAGCAGAGCCGACACCTCCGAGCCCGCTTGGACGAACCGGAAGATGTTGTCGATGAAGAGGAGTACGTCCTGGCCCTGATCGCGGAAGTACTCGGCCATGGTCAGGCCAGACAGGCCCACCCGCAGCCGCGCCCCCGGCGGCTCGTTCATCTGCCCGTACACGAGGGCCACCCGGTCGATGACCCCCGACTCCCGCATCTCCAGCCACAGGTCGTTGCCCTCCCGGGTGCGCTCGCCCACCCCGGCGAACACGGACACGCCGCCGTGCTCCATGGCCACGTTGTGGATGAGCTCCTGGATGAGGACCGTCTTACCCAGGCCGGCCCCGCCGAACAGACCCACCTTGCCGCCCTTGACGAAGGGGGCGATGAGGTCGACCACCTTCAGCCCCGTCTCGAAGATCTCCAGCTTGGGCGACAGCTCCTGGAAGGTGGGCGGGTCGCGGTGGATGGGCCACCGCTCGGCATCGGCCGGGGCGCCGGGCTTCTTGTCGATGGGCTCGCCGATGACGTTCCACAGCCGCCCCAGGGTCACCTCGCCCACCGGCACCGTGATCGGCTGCTCCGTGTCGATGACGTCCAAGCCGCGGGCGAGGCCGTCGGTGGAGTCCATGGCCACCGCCCGCACCCGGTCATCCCCCAGGTGCTGCTGCACCTCGGCGATAAGGTCGCCGCCGGGACGGCCGTCGGCGGCAGGGACGGGGATGCGAAGAGCGGTGTAGATCTCCGGCAAGCGGTCGGGAAAGAGAGCGTCGATGACGACGCCCTTGATCTCCATGATCTTGCCGGTATTGGTGGGCTGATCGGACATGGGGCTCCTGAGACGGGGTTGGCTGACCGGCCCGCCAGTCTATCCGAGCGTCGGCTCCGGCCGGACGGTTCCGGCGGCGACGGCGCCCCGCGCTCCGCCTATCATGGGCCGGCCATGCTTCGGCGATGGACCGTGCTAGCCGCCGTGGGGCTGGCCCTGGCAGCGGCGGCGTCGGGGTGCGGCGGCGGGCCGGGCCTGGTCTCCCCGGCCGACTACGCCGCCGCCGTGCGCAGGACCCGCGACCGGGTGGATCTCGCCCTCGCCCGGATCACCCAGGCCCGCTCCCGGGAGGAGCTGCTCGACCGCATGGAGGAGGCGGCAGAGCTCATCGAGCGGGCTGCCGGCGACCTCGAGGAGACAGGCTCGGCCCGGGGACTCGAGGGGGAGACCGCCAGGCTCGTGGCCGCCCTGCGCCAGCTCTCCGTCGACCTCTCCGCCACCGCCGCCCAGATTCGGGAGCCGGGGTTCGAGGAGCTCCTAGCGGGGTCGAGGGGGATCAGCTTCGAGAGCTGGACCCGGGCGAACCGCGTCCTCGCCCGACTGCGGGCGAGAGGCATCGCCGTCCCGCCCCTGAAGCGGCATTAGGGCCGACCACGCTACGTGACCGTCTCCCTGCCGCCTCGGGGAAGACCTGCCCCGGGCCGAACCATCTCCAGCAGGGCCAGCTCGCGCTCGAGCTGGGCCTGAGACGGGAAGCGCACCACTCCCGCCGCCGGAGAGAGACGAGAGGGGGAGCGGTGGGAGGCAAGCTGGCTCGCCATCGCGAACGCCGCCACCCCCACGAGGAGAGCGGCGGCCCCCGCCTGCACCCGGGCGAGCAGGATCCGCCGTGGAGGCCGGACGGATACGGGCCTCTCCAGGCGCTCCAGGGGAGCCTGGCGGAGGAGACGGGTGACGGTGCCTGCCCCGGCCTCGTAGGCCCGGCAGGCCGGGCAGCCCTCCAGGTGGCGAGCCACCAGGGCCTGCTCGAGCTGGGAGAGCTCCCCATCCAGAGCCAGCGACACCTGGGCGCGCACGCGCGCACACGCCGCCGAGGGAGGCACGCCCCTCACACCGGATGAGACGCCCCCCGGGCGCGGTAGTTAGCGGGGCCGGACGCCGGCTCCGCCGCGGCGAGCTGGAGGGGGCGCATCAGCTCGGCGAAATGGCAGGCGACGAGCTGGCCCGGCCCTTGGCGCTTGAGGGGCGGCTCCTCCTCGGCGCAGATGGCCCGCGCCTTCCAGCAGCGGGTGCGGAAACGGCAACCCGAGGGAGGGTTGGCCGGGCTGGGGACGTCCCCCTCGAGGACGATCCGCTTGCGCCTGCCCCGCTGGTTGGGCGACTCGATGGGCACGGCCGAGAGGAGGGCCTGGGTGTAGGGATGCATGGGGCTGTCGTAGACCTGTTGCCGGGTGCCGACCTCCACGATCTTGCCCAGGTACATGACCGCCACTCGATCGGAGATGTGCCGGACCACCGACAGGTCGTGGGCGATGAAGAGGTAGGTGAGGCCGAGCTCTCTCTGGAGCTGGGCGAGGAGGTTGACCACCTGGGCCTGGATGGACACGTCCAAGGCGGACACGGGCTCGTCCAAGACCACCATCTCCGGGTTGAGGGCGAGAGCCCTGGCCACCCCGATGCGCTGCCGCTGCCCACCTGAGAACTCGTGCGGGAAGCGGTTGGCGTGCTCGGGGGAGAGGCCGACGATCCTGAGGAGCTCCTCCACCCGCTTGCGCCCCTCCCGGCCGTGGTAGAGGCCGTGGATGCGGAGGGGCTCGCTCACGATCTCCCGCACCGTCATGCGCGGGTTGAGGGAGGCATAGGGATCCTGAAAGACGATCTGGATGTCACGGCGCACGGGCCGCATCTGGCGCCGCCGCAAGCGGGTGATGTCCCGGCCCTTGAAGATGATGCGGCCGGCGGTGGGCTCGATGAGCTTGATGATGGTACGACCCAAGGTCGTCTTGCCGCAGCCCGACTCCCCCACCACCCCGAGGGTCTCCCCGCGCACCACCGACAGATCAACCCCGTCCACCGCCCGGACGTACCCGACGGTGCGCTTGAACACGCCCTTCTTGATCGGGAAGTGCTTGACCAGCCCCTCCACGCGGAGGATCTCCCCTGCCTCCTCCGCCGCCCGTACGGCGGCGGCGCTGGCGGCCGCATCGAGCGTCACGCCGGCCTCTCCACCCCTGCCCCGACGACGTACTGGGCACCGGCCAGCTCCTCGGCGAAGTGGCAGGCCGACAGGTGGTCAGGGCCCTCCCCGAACTGGCGCAGCTCCGGCACCTCGACGCGGCAACGCGGTCGCCCCCGCCAGTGGGCGCAGCGGGGGTGAAAGGCGCACCCCGGCGGCAGGGTGATCAGGCTGGGCGGCTGGCCGGGGATGGGCTGGAGCCACTCCTGCTCTCCCTCCAGCCGAGCCAGGCTGTTCATGAGGCCGATGGTGTACGGGTGGCGGGGCGAGTTGAAGATGGTGAGCACGTCCGCCTGCTCCACCACCCGGCCTGCGTACATCACCACCACCCGGTCGGCCAGCTCGGCGATGAGGCCCAAGTCGTGGGTGATGAGCACGGTGGAGGCATGGGTCTCCCGCTGGGCGGTGCGCAGCACCTCGATGATCTGGGCCTGGATGGTGACGTCGAGGGCGGTGGTGGGCTCGTCGGCGATGAGCACCGACGGGGAGTTGGCGATGGCCATGGCGATCATGGCCCGCTGCCGCATCCCCCCCGAGAACTCGTGCGGGTACTGGTCGTAGCGCTGCTCGGCGCCGGGCACACCCACGAGGGTGAGCAGCTCGATCACCCGCCGCCGCGCCTCCTCGTGGCTCACCTGGGGATTGTGGGCCTGGATGGCCTCGGCGATCTGGTCGCCGATCTTCAGCACCGGGTTGAGGGAGGTCATGGGATCCTGGAAGATCATGGCCATGTCGCCGCCCCGGATCTGGCGGAGCTCCCGACGGGGCAGGGCGAGGAGATCGCGGCCCTTGAAGAGGGCGCGGCCGCTGACGATGCGGCCGGGGGGCATGGGGATCAGCCCCAGGATGGAGAGCGCGGACACGCTCTTCCCCGACCCCGACTCGCCGATGATGCCCAGCACCTCGCCGGGGTAGAGGTCCCAGCTGACCCCGGTGACGGCATGCACGACGCCGTCCTCGGTGTCGAACTCCACCGTCAGGTCGCGGACGGAGAGGACGGGCTCAGGCACGTACCCTCCGCTGGGTCGGGTCGAGGGCGTCTCTGAGGCCGTCCCCCACGAAGTTGATGGCCAGGGCGACGATGACGATGACGAGGCCGGGGAAGGTGACGAGCCACCAGGTCTGGATGCCCTGCTGCTGACCGTCGGCGATGAGGCTGCCGATGGCCGCCTTGGGGGGCTGGATGCCGAAGCCGAGGAAGGAGAGGGCGGCCTCGACGAGAATGGCGCTGGCCACTACCAGGGTGGCGTTGACCACGATGGGCCCCACGGTGTTGGGGAGCATGTGGCGGACGATGATCCTCAGGTCTCCCGCCCCTGCCGCTCGGGCCGCCTCCACGAACTCCTTCTCCCGCAGGGACAGGAAGAGACCGCGGACGATGCGGGCGATGCCGGTCCAGAAGAGGAAGGCGAGGATGAGGCCGATGATGAAGGGCTGGGGCAGGACGAAGGATAGGGGGCCGATGTCGACGGGCACGTCCCCTTGGCCGAAGAAGCGGGCCGCCGTGAGAAGAACGGCCAGGCCGGGGAGGGTGAGGACGAGATCGGTGAGCCGCATGAGCAGGTTGTCCACCCAGCCTCCGTAGTAGCCGGCCACAGCCCCCAGGGCAGTGCCGAAGGCGGTGGAGAGGAGGGCGACCACGAACGCCACCCACAGGGAGGTCTGGAGGCCGAAGATGACCCGGCTCAGGTAGTCGCGCCCCAGCTGGTCGGTGCCGAACAGGTGCCAGCCCTGGGTGGTGGGCGCCTGGTTGAGGTTGTCCAGGTCGATGGCGTCGTAGGCGTAGGGGGCGATCTGGGGAGCGAGCAGGGCCACCATCCCCAGCCCCACGAGGACGACCAGGCTGGCCACCGCCAAGCGGTGGCGGAGGAAGCGCATGCGGGCGTAGGCCCACTGGCTGCGAGCCTTGACCTCGACGCCGGTCTCGTAGGTCAGGGCGAGGTCGGCCGGGGCCGCTCCCGCCGGCTCCTGAGGAAGGGGCACGGTACCGGCGCCTGCCTGGGCGCCCCTCCCCTGGTCGATACCCACCCCCTCCCGCTCGCCGGGGAGCATGCCGGCCGGCGGCCGCTCAGTCATACCGCACCCGCGGATCGAGGATGCCGTAGAGGATGTCGGCGATGAGGTTGAAGAGGATGATGGTGGAGGCCGTCACCATGAGCCAGGCCATGACCGGGTAGGGGTCGGCGGTGTTGAGGGCGTTGATGAAGTACAGCCCCATCCCGTCCAGGGAGAACACCGTCTCGGTGACGATGGCTCCGCCCAGGAGGGCGCCGAAGTTGAGAGCCACCACCGTCACCAGCGGGATCAGGGCGTTGCGGAAGGCGTGCCGCATAGTCACCTGCCGCTCCAGCAGGCCCTTGGCCCGGGCGGTGCGCACGTAGTCGGAGTTGACCACCTCCAGCATGGAGGCGCGCATGAACCGGGAGTACTGAGCGATGCTGGCCACCATCAGCACCATGACCGGCAGCACCAGGTGGTGGGCCCGGTCGAGGACGAAGGAGAGACCGTGGCCCGGATCGACGGAGTTGAGGTTGGCGATGGGGAAGATGCGGCGCCCCGTCCACAGGTAGATCTGCACCACCAGCACCTGGAGCATGAGCCCCAGCCAGAAGACGGGGGTGGCTAGGCCGAGGAAGCTGAAGGTGGTGGCCGTGTAGTCGAAGAAGGAGTACTGGCGGAGCGCCGAGTAGACGCCGATGGCGATGGCCATGAGGACGGCCAAGAGCTCGGAGGCGACGACGAGCTGGAGGGTGTTCTTCATCACCCGCCACAGATCGGGGAGGATGGGCTTGTTGGTGAGCAGGGTGGTGCCGAACTCGTTGGTGACGGCGTCCTTGACCCAGTACCCGTACCGGACGAACACGGAGTCGTTCAGGTGCTTCTCCTCCTCGATCCGCTCCAGGCCGGCCTTGTCGATGTTGGGAGTGATGCGAAGCGGGGCGAGCGGGTCGCCCGCCCCTTCAGCCACGAACACGAACACGAGGAAGCTCGCGGCCACCAGGACGACGGTGCTGTAGAGCAGCCTGCGGACGATGTAGGTGAGCACGGCCCTAGGTTGGGGATGTTAGAGGAGAGTCCCGCCCCCGCCGGAGCGGGGACGGGACTCTGGGCGCGACCGCGGCCGCCGGCGCTAGCCCGCTAGGCCGCCCAGTCGCTCACGTTCCAGGGGCTTCCCTCCGTCGTCGGGTTGACCACGGGCCCCTTGACCTTGGCGCTGCGGATCACGTAGATGGGCCGGGCGTACATGGGAATGGACGGCACGTCCTTGACCATGTACTTGGCCTCGGCCTCGTTGAGCATCTTGGCCCGCTCGGAGGCCTCGAGGGTGACCGCCACCTTGTTCAGGATGTCCGTCAGCTTGCGGTTGCAGTAGTTCATGTAGTTCTGGTCGCCGCCGCAAGCGTACAGGTCCTTGATGGTGATGGGCGTGGACGGGCTTCCCACCCAGGTGAACATGAACAGATCCCAGTCCCCCGAGGGGAGCACGGTGCCGAACACGAAGCCGCCGGTGCCGAACCGGGGCACGAGCTCGATGCCCACGCTCCGGAGCTGCCGCTGGATGATCTCGAAGGTCAGCGCCCTGAGCTGGTTTCCGGCGGTGGTCACGAAGCGGAAGGAGAGCTTGCCCACCCCCGGGCAGGAGAAGATGTCCTGGTTGCCGGGGCTGGGCTGGTCGGGGCCGCCGGTGCAGCCGTGGCTCTTCAGGATCTGGATGACCTTCCTCTGGCTGAAGGCGTACACCTTCCAGTTCGCTTTGTAGGCCGACTCGAAGGGCTTGAACATGTGGCTCTGGAGCGCCGGCAGGCCGGGAGCGATCTCCTTGTACAGGGCCCCGGCTACCTGGGCCCGGTTCATGCCCGTGATCAGGGCCTGGCGCACGTACGGCTGCTTGAGCGCCGGGTGCCCCTTGGGCCCGAACTGCACGTCGATGTGCTCCCAGGCGTAGCCGATCTTCTGGTCGACCACGAAGTTCTTGTCCTTGAGGAAGTCGGCGATCTGGAGCTGGGGCTGGGGCTCCATCACCTGGCCCTCGCCGGCCTTGAGGGCCTGGAAGCGGGCGTTGGTGTCGAGGATGTAGCGGAACACCACCCGGTCGAGGGTCATCGGCTTGTAGGCCTTGAAGGCCTTGTTCTTGACCACCGTGATCTGGACGCCCTTCTGCCAGCTCTGGAACTTCCAGGGGCCGCTGGACACGGGGATGTCGTTGAGGAACATCTGGTTCATGTCCTTGCCCCGGATGATGTGCCAGGCGTACGGCCCCAAGGACACCACCGACTCCCAGTCGGCGTACTGGGTCTTGAAGACGACCCTCACCTTCTTGTCGTTCTTGCCCACGCGGGAGACGGAGCGGATGTCCTCCCAGCCGGTGCGGCTGACGACGTTGTTCTTGGGGTTGATGAATACCTGCCACGTCGCCCAGAAGTCCCTCCAGGTGACGGGCTTGCCGTCGCTCCAGACGGCCTCCTTCTTGTACTCGAACTCGATCGTCAGCGGCTTCTTCTTGACGATCTTGGGCTTGTCCACGCACAGCCTCGGCACGAAGTCGGCCTTGTCGTTGCGGATCTGACAGCCGTACCAGATGTTGTTGATAACGAGGCTGGTGGCGTAGAGGTTGTTCCCGACCCACGGTCCCTGCAGGTTGGGCGGCTCCTGGTCGTGGATGAACACCACCGTCCCCGCCTGTGCCCGCGTGGGCTTGGCCGACGCGGCCGGGCCCAGGGTCAGGGTAGCGGCGATGCCCAGCGCCCCGACGAGGAGCGCGATCGAGCTCTTACGCATGGACCCCCTCCATCCGAGTTGACAGTCCCTACTCTGCGTCGTCCCCATGGCGCGGGAGCGAGCAAGCCGACCCGACAGCGCCCAAGCGCGCCCGCGACAAGTCGGTCCGCAGCCTCGTTCGCCATGGTCACGTGCAGGCCATAGCATATGACGCCGGAGCCGGACGTTAGTTAGGAGGGTCGCTGGTGAGGATTCCGCGCCGCGAGCCGAGGGAAGCGCCGCCCACCCTGGTGGCGGCCGAGGATGCTGCCCGCTTGGCCGCAGAGGCCACCGCCCGGGTCGACGGGGCCCTCGGCGCCGGCTGGTACGGCCGTCCGGGCGCCGCCGATCTGGCCGCCCTCACCCTCTGCCGCCTGCGGCGCGCCTCTGCCGGGGCGGGCGGAGGGGCAGAGCAGGGAGACGAGGCTGTCCGCCAGGCGCTCGCTCGGGCGCGGCCGGAGGCCCTCGTGTGGCTGGCCAGCCGAGCCATCTCCTACATGGACGAGCACGGCTTCCCCGAGGCGGTGGAGGGCGAGCTGAGGCCTGAGAACTAGCGGTCGCGCCGTCCGAGCAGAAGAAGGAGCGGTCCCGCCGCCGCCAGGAGGGCGTAGGGAGCAAGGGGAAGGCGGGCGCGGCGCCCGCCCCGCTCCACGGTGGGCCCTCGGCCGAGGAGCCGGCGGCCGGCGGCGGCGGCGGACGGGAGCTCGCGCTCGCTGTAGAGCTCTCCTCCCACGGCCCGGGCCAGCGAGGCGAGGGTAGTCTCGGCCGAGGCATCGGGCCGGTACTGGGGCTCGGCCGTCCCCCGGGCGTACACCCGCTCGTCAGGGTGCCAGAACTGGACGAAGACCACGGCCACGGGGAAGGGGCGGCGGAGGCTGCGGGCGAGGGCGGCGGCGGCTACGGGCAGGCTCTCCCCGTCCGTGAGCACGATGGCGAGGCGGCGCCGGGCGGCGGGCGAGTAGAAGGACCGGCCGGCCACCGCGGCCAGGGAGTCCAGCTTCGTGGCCAGGGTGAGGAAGCCTCCTCTCGGCGGGGGCCGCTCGATTCCCACCGCCCGCTCGAGCGTGGCCCGGAAGACGGCCTGGTCGGGGTGGGGAAAGAGATGGGGAAGCACGCGGTCGGTGAGGGAGGCGATGCCCACCGGGACCCCGGCCAGGGCGGCCCGCAGGCGAAGGGCGGCCGCCTTGGCCCGCTCCAGCCGCGTGACCCCCCCGGGGCGCCCGGCAGCCAGCATGGAGCGGGAGACGTCGACGACCACGAAGACCTCCGCATC
>FWPU01004297.1_pt1 | contig 33479 bp, 29 predicted proteins | sample 2228361 | NCBI WGS metagenome assembly FWPU01 (sample SAMEA103939777, study PRJEB20133) | metagenome
CGCGTGGCCGCGGCGCAGGCTGCGCCGCGACCCCGGGCCTCGCGCGCCCGCGCTCTAGCCGGCTGCGGCCGCCGCGAAGACCTTCTTGACGTTGTCCTCGGAGAAGAACTCGGCGGGCGGCGTCACGCCGGCGCTGACCCGCGCGAACGCGTCCATCGCCTCGCGATTGCCGTGCACCGCGCCGAGAAGCTGCTGCATCTCGGGCGGCGGCGGCTCCTGCGAGGCGAGCTGCGCCGTGAACTCGTACATCGACCGCACGTGCCGGTCGCGCGTCGTCTGGTAGCCGGCCATCGCCGCGTCGAACGAGCGCTTGCCGGTGAACGCCTCGTCGAGCGCGGTGGCGCACAGCTCGGCGTCGCGAAACGCGTCCTGGATGCCCTGGGCGGTGATGAAGTCCTTGTTGTAGCCCGCGTCGCCGACCAGCGCCCAGCCCGGGCCGAAGGGCTTGCGGAAGTAGCCGGGCACCGCCATCCCGACGAAGCGCTCCTCGCGACGGGCGCTCCGCATGCGCTCGGCGAAGCTCGGCGCGAGGTCGATCACCTTGCGGTAGTTGCCCTCGATGTCGCCCCTTCGCGCCGCGAGCTCCTTGTACTGCCAGCCCGCGATGACCAGCGTCAATCCATCATTCGTCGGCCAGGCGGCAAACGAGCAGTACGGCCGGACGTAGACCTCGAAGCGACCGCTCATCGGCAGCCCGCTCCAGTAGGAGTAGTGGGCGGCAAGCAGCGGCGGCTTCTCGTCGTACTGCCGGGGACGCACCGCCCGCGCGACGATCGAATTCAGGCCGTCGGCCCCGATGACGACATCCGCGTGCTCCGTGACCGGCGCTCCGCCGCGGCCCCGGCCGCGGATCCCGGTCACGCGGCCGTCCTCGATGATCACCTCGTCGACCGCGAAGCCCTCCCGGACCTCTGCTCCGGCCGCGGCGGCCGCATCGACGAGCAGCTTGTCGAGCACGGTGCGGCGCGGCGCGTAGGAGACCGCCGAGTCGGAGCTCGCGGGCGATCCGGTGAGGGTGAACGGCCCGAAGTCGAACGCGTAGGTGTCGATCGGCGGACAGCCGGTGGCCAGGACGCGATCGAGGAGCCCCCACCGCTCGAGCGCGCCGACCCCGGGCGGATGGATCAGGTGCGTCGAGACCGTGTCGCTCGGGAAGGTGGCACGACCGACCACCAGGACGCGGTACCCCTTGCGCGCGAGAAGCATCGCGGTGGGAGAGCCGGCGCATCGCGCGCCGACGACGATGGCGTCGTACTGCTTGCCCACGTGGCCCCCTGCACGGCGCGCGGCGGCGCCGCCGTGCCATCGGAATCGGCCGCGATCGTGCCGCACACCCGAGGCCGTCGCAACGAAGCAGCTCCTCTGCGGGTCGGGGCGCGTCCAGCGGCGGCGCTTCCTCCGCGCGATCTCCGGTTGACCGCGCCCTCCGGATCGGCTTCGCTGGCCTACGCCATGGACGCCCTCGTCCACCGGCCCTTCGTGCGAGGTTAGCAAGCCATGTTTTTGCTCGACGGCGGCAGTCGCTTCGTCATCCCGCGCACCGAGATGACCTACCCGGCGCACAACATGCGCCTGCACCAGAACGCGGCGGACCCCGTCAAGTCGCCGGTCGACGTCGTCATGGCGGACTTCGAGGACGCCTGCCCTTACGAGTACAAAGGCGAGAAGAGCCGCAACGTCACCGTCGAGGCGCTGAACACGCTCGATTTCGGGCGCAAGGTCGTCACCGTGCGGCCGAACAACCTGCTCTCGCCGTTCTTCATGGGCGACCTCGAGGCGGTCGTGCTGCGTGCGCCGAACCGCTTCCACGGCATCGTGCTGCCGAAGGTGCACGGGCCCGAGGACGTCGTGCACGTCTCCCGCCTGCTCGACCACCTCGAGCGCCGCGGTGGCTGGAAGCGCAGGCTGCAGATCGAGTGCCTGATCGAGACGCCGCAGGCGCTGCTTCGCGCGTACGAGATCGCGCGCGCGTCGGACCGCATGTGCGGCCTGATCTTCGGCATCGCCGACTTCGCCGCGAGCCTCGGCATCCGCGAGATCGTCGAGAACCAGGCGTCGACCTTCCTCTACGCGAAGCAGTCGATGGTGATCTCGGCGAAGGCCGCCGGCCTGCACGCGATCGACAACGTCTACACGAAGCTCATCCGCCTGTCGGACACCCCCGAGCAGAAGCGTGAGGTCGAGGCCGGGCTACGCGAGAAGAACATGCAGGCGGCCGCGATCGGCATGGACGGCACCTGGATCATCCACCCGCAGCAGGCGAAGATCGCGAACGAGTGCTTCACCCCGACGCGCGAGCAGATCGCCAACGCGAAGCGCGTAGTCGAGCTCTACCACGAGAAGGGCGGCGGCTCGATGGCCGACCCCGAGACCGGCGAGATGATCGACGAGGCGACGATCAAGATCGCGCTCATGGACCTCGCCAAGGGCCTGCAGAACGGCGACGTCGAGCCCGAGTACCTCGCCGAGCAAGCGGAGAAGAGCCGCGCGGTGACGGGGTACGACATTCTCGAGCTGGTGCGGCGGCATAGCTAGGCGCGTCGGGCCCGGCCGTCGCCGCGGAGACGCTCCCCGCCCGCCCCGTCAATCCGCTTGCTGCTCCGCCGAGAACGTCACCGGCAGCTCGCTGTTCGGCGGAACCGCGCCCCGGGGAAAGGGCGGGACGGAGTGGAACTCGAGATAGGTGGGCGGGTCCAGGAAGGACGCGAAGAGGACGTTCGAGTGGGTGCCGTCGGGGAGCGAGAACTGAAGTCCTTGCTTGTCGAGCTGGGGCGTGCCGGCGGCGTCGCTCGGGCGCAGGAGATTGTCGCCGGTAGAGGGAGCGCCGGTCGTGGGGTCGACGTTGCCGGGGATGGCTTCACCGGCCGGGTAGAGCCCGGTGATGCGGACGCCGTTGCGCTGCCCGTGGATCTCCTCGATCGCGTACCAGCCATCATTGTCCGGATCGCGGTCCGTTTGCAGAACGCCGCTCGCCGTGATCGGGGCGCCGTCCGGGCCGACGCCGGCGTACTGCCAGGTCCAGGTCAGCGAATCCCGCGTCGCGGATCCGTTGTCGCAAGCACAAAGGGCAAGGCAGGCGAGCAGGACAACGGCGATGGACGTCGTACGGCACTGCTTCACGGAATCACGTGTCTCGTGATCCTCTCGGCGTTGCAACTCGCGAGCGCCTCACCGCTGCGTCGCCGCGGACGTCGTTGCGGATGAGGGAGCACGCGGGCTATGCGAGCCGAGATGGCCGGCACGAGGTCGAGATCGCAGCCGCGCAGCGTCGTGATGAGCTCTTGGAGCGACTTGCCTGATCTCCCGCTCACCCCGGCGGGGCTGCTGAGCGCAGCGTTCCTCTCACTGGACATCCGCGATCTGCGCGCGGCCGGCCGCCACCTGCATTCCCTCCCCTACGGACGCACGGCCGACCGCGCCGACTTCGCTGCGGTCCTCCGCGAGGGCAAGGGGACGTGCAGCACCAAGCACGCCCTGCTCGCGGCACTGGCCCGCGAGCAGGGCGTCGCTCTCGCGCTCACGCTCGGGATCTACCTCATGCACGAGGCGAACACGCCCGGCGTCGGACCGGTCCTCGAGAAGCACGGACTACCGTGGCTGCCGGAGGCGCACTGCTACTTGACGTACGAGGGGCGCCGCATCGACGTCACACGCTCCGGCGTCGAGCCGTCCGAGCCGATCGACGCGCTCCTGCACGAGGAAGTCATCGCGCCCGAGCAGATCGGCGACTACAAGGTGGCGGTCCATCAGCGCTACCTGAGGCGGTGGATGAGCGAGCACCCGGAGATCGTCGGCCAGCGGAGGTTCGACGACCTGTGGCGCGCGCGCGAAGAGTGCATCGCCGCGCTGGCGCGGTGACCACTCGACATGCCGCGTGAGGGGAAGCGCGCCGTCGTGCTGCAGCACGCCGCGTTCGAGGGGCCGGCTCGGATTGCCGATCGGCTCGCCGCGCACGGGTGTGAGGGCGATCCGGTTCCCGCACGCCTCGAGCCGACCGATCTCCTCGTCGTGATGGGCGGCCCCATGGGCGTCGCGGACCGGGCGAATCCGGCGACGGCCTTCCTTCAAGCAGAGATCGACCTGCTGCGAACCCGCGTCGAGCAGGACGCCCCGGTTCTCGGCGTGTGCCTCGGCGCGCAGCTCCTTGCGCACGGCGCCGGCGCGCGCGTGTACCCGATGACGAGCGGCGACGGCTCACGCGTTCGCGAGGTCGGATGGGGTCCGATCCAGCTCCACGTCGCGACCGCCGGGCGGCGTCTTGGCCGGTCTGCCGCCCGAGAGCCACGTGCTGCACTGGCACGGTGACACGTTCGACTTGACGTCTGGCGCGACCCTCCTCGCCCCGAGCGCGCGATGTCCCCACCAGGGCTTCCGCCTGAAGCGACGGCTGTTCGGCCTCCAGTTCCACTGCGAGGTCGATCGGGAGCACGTCGAAGCCTTCCTCCGCGCCGACGGCGACTTCATCCGCCGGGCGAACGGTCCGGAGGGCGTCGAAGCGCTGCGTCACGACACGCAGCGCCACGTCGGCGAGGCGCGCCGCGTCGGCGACCGCCTGCTCGACAACATCCTCGAGGCGATGCTGGCCGACTGACGTCGGCCCTGGGGGACGATTCGCGGCCTCGAGCGGCGGGCGGCGGTCCTCACCGCCGCCGCCTTGTCCGCGGCCGCGATCGCCTTCGCGAAGCTCGCCTCGCACTTTGCTGAGTTCGAAGTCTTGCCGAGCACTTCCTTGCGTCGCTCACCCACGATGCAGGATTTGCGCGTACGGATGGCGTTCAGCTTCGCTGCCTGACACTTCAGCTCGGGCGTCGGCGCCGCCTCCGCCGCGCTCAGAAGTGCCCGGGTCAGGATCAGAGTCCAGATCGTCGGTCGGTTCATGTGGGCGGCTCCTTGTCACTTGGGCGCGAGCCGCAGGAGCCAAGCGGATGGCGTCCCGCATCGAACCGAGTCGACGATCGCTCTTGGGACAAGATGTTGATCTTTTTTGCCAGAGGGGCGCGATCGGCTGCGCCGCCTGCACTTCGGCGTTCGGGACGCGGAAGCCCGGCGTGACGGCTCGGAAGCCTCCGCGCCGCCGCTCCTCGCCCGCGAGCGCGACCCTCCCCGGTGCCGACCCTCCTGGCACTTGAGTTCCCGCGAGCGGTCGACGGAGCAGACCTTGCTGGTCTCCGGCCCGAGGGGCGGCAAAGCAAGCAGGCTCAATTCAAGGCTGCTTGCGTTCGATCTCGGTCAGGGAGAATATCCGGCGCAAATGACGGCGATGCGCGACGCCGCCGTTCTGTCCACTGCCGCGGCCGAGGTCGCGGTGCGAGCCCCCCCGCGGGCGCGGCAGCGGAACGCCCCACGGCATGCGCTCGCGGCGCTGCTCTTCTTCGTGGCGGCGCTGTGGTCGCTGCGCGTCGTCCTGCCGGCCCCGGCCAGGCTGCTTCCGACCGAGATACGCCTCCGCCCGGAGCTCGTGCAGCTCGGCCGCTACGACGAGTCGATGGTGATGGCGGTCGTGATCCGCAACGCCGAGACGCTGCTCCGCGCCCCGGGCGAGCTGTTCGGCGTCGGACAGTGCTTCCCGCTTCGCCGGCCGCACACCCTGGGCGAGCACATGCTCGGCGAGGGGCTGCTCGCCGTCGTCCCCTACGCGCTCACGCGCGAGCCGATCCTGACCTACAACATCGTGCTGCTCCTCGGGATCTGGATCGCGGGCCTCGCGACGTACGCCCTCGTCTTCGACCTGATCGGGCGTCCGGGGCCCGCCCTGGTCGCCGGGCTGGTGTTCGCGCTCACCCCGGATCGTGTGTGGGACGTGATCCATCCCTTCGTGCACGGCGACCACTTCACGCCGCTCGCCGCTCTCTGCTTGCGCCGCCTCTTCGTGCACGGTCGCCTGACTGCCGCGCTCGGCGCGATGCTCTTCTGCTCGCTCGCGCTGCTCGAGAGCTTCTACTCGATCGTCTCGTCGGGGATCGTCCTCGGCACCTACTCGGTGCACCTCGCGTGGGGCTACCGCGCGCATCTCCTGCACCGCTTGCCGCTCCTGCTCTCAGTGCTGGCCGTGCTCGCCGGCGTCGGCTGGATGCTGTTCGTCCCCTATCTCGAGACCCAGGCGACCCTCGGCGTGCTGGCGGGGCGCAGCGGGCAGCTCCGGCGATGGTGGACGCTGCCGCTCACGCAGACCGCGGTCGTCCTCGGCGCGATCGGGCTCCTCGACCGGCTGCGCCGGGCGCGGCCGCGCGACGGCGACGACCCGCGCTGGACCTTTCTCGTCGCGCTGCTCCTCTCGACGTGGTTCGCCGCGCCGGCGATTCCGCTCCCGGGGTTCGTGCTGCCCTCTCCGGTCGTCCCGCTGTCGGGCGCCGTGCCCGGCTTCGACGCGGTCCGCGCGCCGGGCGCGATGGGACACGGCGCCTGGCTCTCGCTCGCCGTGCTCGCCGGCTACGGCACGCTGGCTCTCACCGAGCGGCTGCTCGCGCTGGCGCGCGCGACGGTGACCGCGGCCCTCGTCGGAGCGCTCTTCCTCGAGCGCAACGTCCCGGCGCTCGCGACGGCGGTGTTCGGTCAGGACCTGACGCTCGCCGCGTGGGACGCACGACCGAGCGAGCGCGAGCAGAAGCTCCTGCGCTCGACGAGCGGCCCGATTCTCTACCTGCCGATCGCGGCCAAGGGGGCGAAGGGCCTCGTGTCGGCGGACTACCTCCGGCTCACGAGCTTCGCTCCCCGCCCGACCTCGGCGTGCTACAGCTCGTTCGGCTCGCCGTACGTCGAGTACCTGGCCGCCCTGGGCAACGCGCTGCCCGACCCGGCCGCCGCCGACGCCCTGCACGCGCTCGGCTTCCGCACCGTGGTGCTCGACACGCCGGCCTACTGGCCGGGGAGCCTCGCCCGCTTCGAGAGAGCGCTCGCGCTGCAGCGCGACCGCAGGCTCGTACCGGTGGGTCGGACGGAGCGGCTCTGGGTCTTCCAGCTCAGGGGCAAGCCCACCGCCCAGCGGGACTTCCGGGTGCTGGCCATCCCGGAGCGCCGCGGCGCGCCGCAGGCGGCATCGCTCACCGTCGCCGCCGGAGCACCGATCGAGCTTCCGATGCGCGTCAAGAACAGAAGCTCGGCCGCCTTCGTGCACCCCGAGCCCCTGCCGCCGAGCGACGTCCTCGTCCGGTGGAGCGCGCCGGGCGTGCCGCTGACGGAGCAGCGGGTGCGGCTCCTCCTGCCGCTCGCGCTCCTGCCCGGCGCCGAGTGGACGGTCACCCCCCGGGTCGCCCCTCCCACCGCGAAGGGCCTCTACCGGGTGACGCTCCACCCCGCCGCAACGCCAGACCTCGTGCTCGCCGAGGAAGCGGTCGCGGTCCAGTGACCGGCTCGCGGTCCAGTGAACGCTCGCGGCCCCGGGTCCGCTTGACTGATGACCACCGGTCATTCACAAATGACCACCGGTCAGTCGCGCCGAGGCGGCGCGCAACACCCGATGGAGGACGCTCATGAAGGAGCCATCACGGGCGGTGCTGATCACCGGCTGCTCGACCGGCATCGGACGGGCGACCGCCGAGCGTCTCGCCCGCTCCGGCTGGACCGTCTACGCGACCGCACGACGCCCCGAGACCATCGCCGACCTCGCGGCGGCGGGCTGCACGACGCTCGCCTGCGACGTCTGCGACGAGGAGTCGATGCGCGCCGCGGTCGCCGAGGTCGAGCGGCGAAGCGGCGCGGTCGGCGTGCTCATCAACAACGCGGGCTACGGCTGCGAGGGTCCGACCGAGGAGATCGCGCTCGACGAGGTGCGCCGGCAGTTCGAGACCAACGTCTTCGGCGCGCTCCGCCTGATCCAGCTCTGCGCGCCCGGGATGCGGCGCCAGGGCTGGGGCAAGGTGGTCAACGTCGGCTCGATGGGCGGCTCGCTCGTGCTGCCCGGCGGCGGCGCCTACCACGCGACCAAGTACGCGCTCGAGGCGCTGAGCGACGCGCTGCGCTTCGAGCTGCGCGGCTTCGGGATCGACGTCGTGCTGATTAAGCCCGGCCCGATCAAGACGAAGTTCGGCGACACGGCGCTCGCCAAGGTCGACGCGACCGCGCGCCCCGGGTCGCCCTACGAGGAGTTCCGCGCCGCGCTGAAGGAGCAGATCCGCGCGGCCTACCAGGGACCGATGGCTGCGTTCGCCGCCGAGCCCGACGCGGTCGCACGGGTGATCGAGAAGGCGATCGAGAGCCGGCGGCCGCGCGCCCGGTACACGGTGACGCTCGCCGCCCGGGTCCTCATGGCGACGCGACGGACGCTGCCCGATCGCGCGTTCGACGCCTTCATGCGCACGCAGTTCCCGATGCCGCGCGCGCTCGCACGGTGAGGGCGTCCTTGCCGGCGGTCTTCGAGGTCGCGTCCGGGCATGGCTGAGCAACGTCCGGCGCGCACTCGGAGTGCGCCCCGCACCGTCCGGCGCGGCGGCACCCGCAAGCGCGCTGCCCATCGTACGATCGTCCGCGCGATCTACGACGACGAGAAGGAGGCGCGGCGGGGCGAGCTCCTCGCGGCGGCGCGCGCCCTGTTCCTCGAGCGGGGCGGGCGGCTCGCGACCGTCACCGAGGTCGCGGACCGTGCAGGCGTCGCGAAGGGAACCGTCTACCTCTACTTCGCGACCAAGGAGGAGCTCTACGTCGCGCACTTCGAGGAGCGCATGACGGCGCTGCTCGCGCGCGTGCGCGCCGAGTGCGCCGACCCCGGGCCCGGGATCCGCTCCCGCGTCGTCGACGCGATCTGCGCCTTCATCGAGGCCCACCCCGAGCTCCTGCGCCTCGGCAGCCTGATGAACGGCGTCCTCGAGCGGAACGCGAGCGACGCCTTCGTCGAGGGCTACAAGTCGCGTCTCGGAGAAGCGCTCATCGCGACGGCGAGCGATCTCGCAGCGGCGCTCGCCCCGCTCTCCGTCGCCGAGGCGGCGCAGCTCCTGCTGCGGAGCTGGGCGATGGCGCTCGGGCTCTGGCAGCAGGCCGACCTGCCACTCCTCGTGCAGCGGCTCGTCGACCGGCGCCCCGACCTCGCCTTCTACCGCATCGACTTCGCAGCCGAGCTGCGGGGCGCGCTCGCGCTCCTCTGGCAGGTGCCTGCGGCGCGGGCTGGGCCGGCGTAGGCGCGGCGTCCGCCGGCGCCGCCCGGGGGCCCGGGACCGGGTGGCGGAGCGTCGTGCCAACGCGTATGGGCGAGGAAGAGCTTGCCTCGCCGGCCCGGAGCGCGAGAATCGACGCAGGCGAAAGCGACAGAAAGCAGGAGGAACGATCATGGCGCAGACCGCGCAGCTCCGAAGGATCGAGCAGGTCGAGAACGAGGCGCAGCGCATCTTCGCGCTGCAGCGCAAGGCGTACTTCGCGCATCCCTTCCCGTCGCTCGAGGAGCGCAAGGAGAGTCTGCGCAAGCTCGACCGCATCCTGGTCGAGAACGCGCAGGCGATCGCCGAGGCGATCAACGCGGACTTCGGCCACCGCTCGGTCGAGGAGACACTCATGGCCGAGGTCTTCGCGAGCGTCGACGGCATCCGGCACGCCGTCAAGCACGTCGGCAAGTGGATGAAACCGCAGAAGCGCTCGGTGTCGATCACCTTCGCGGGCGGCTCGAACACCGTGATCCCGCAGCCGAAGGGGGTGGTCGGCGTCGTCTCCCCCTGGAACTACCCGCTCTTCCTCACGATCGGCCCGCTCACCAGCATCCTCGCGGCGGGCAACCGCGCGATGGTCAAGATGGCGACCAACTCGCAGACCCTCGCGCGCTTGCTCGCCGGCAAGATCGCCGAGGTCTTCCCGGAGGACCAGCTCGCGATCCTTCCCGGCGTGCGGGCGCAGGACTTCTCCACCCTGCCCTTCGACCACATCATCTTCACCGGCTCGGCGGACGCCGGGCGGACGGTGATGCGCTCCGCGGCGGAGAACCTGACGCCGGTCACGCTCGAGCTCGGCGGCAAGTCGCCGACCATCATCTGCGACGACTTCGACGTCGACGAGGCCGCGTCGCGCATCCTCTACGCGAAGTTCCTGAACGCCGGGCAGACCTGCCTCGCGCCCGACTACCTTCTGATCCCCACGGCCAAGCGCGACCGCTTCGTCGAGGCCGCGAAGCGGATCATGCCGCAGCGCTACCCGGACATTGACCAGCCGAGCTACACCTCGGTGATCGACGAGAAGTCGTACCGCCGCCTGCGCGCGACGCTCGAGGACGCCCGGCAGAAGGGCGCGACGATCGTGCCGCTCATCCCCGGCGCCGAGTTCAACGACGAGCTGCGCAAGTTCCCGCCGCACCTCGTGCTCGACGTGACCGACGGCATGACGATCATGCAGGAGGAGATCTTCGGGCCGCTCTTCCCGGTGAAGACCTACGAGAGCCTGGACGAGGCGATCGCCTACGTGAACTCGAAGGACCGCCCGCTCGGCTTCTACATCTTCACCAACGACGCGAAGCTGCAGGAGAAGCTTCTCTACTCGACGATCTCGGGCGGCGTGACGATCAACAACTGCGTCCTGCACGTGGCGCAGCACGACCTTCCGTTCGGCGGCATCGGCGCGAGCGGCATCGGCCACTACCACGGCTACGAGGGCTTCCTCGAGTTCTCGAAGCTCCGCCCGGTGTTCAAGAACCCGCGCTTCTCGCTGCTCTCGATGTTCTACCCGCCGTACACGGCGCGCACCCGGCAGCTCCTCGAGCTGATGATCAAGTACAAGCCGTGAGAGCGGGCGGCGCGGGGGCGCGTCAGGCGGCGAGCTTCCTCACCCAGGCGACGTAGCGGTCCATCCAGCCCTGGAGGAACTCGCGCGTGTCCGTGCGCGCGAAGTCGCCGTTCGCGTCGAAGAAGCCCTTGGTCACGTGGAGGAAGACCTCGGGCTGGCCGAGCGTCGGGACGTCAAGGTAGCCGAGCATGCAGCGCAGGTGCTGCTGCGCCATCGCGGCCCCCGGCGCGCCGATCGAGGCGCCGATCACCGCGCCCGGCTTGCCGGTGAAGGCGCTCTGGCCGTACGGGCGTGAGGCGTGGTCGATCGCGTTCTTCAGCACGCCGGGGACCGAGCGGTTGTACTCCGGCGTGACGAAGAGCAGCCCCTGCGACGCCGCGATGTCCCCCTTCAGGCGCTTGACGGAGCCCGCCTGGTTCGCGTCGTCGTCCTGGTTGTAGAGCGGCAGGTCGCCGATCTCGAGCTGCTCGAAGCGAAAGTCCTCCGGGGCGAGGCGCGCGACCGCGGACGCGAGCTTCCGGTTGTACGACTCGCGGCGCAGGCTCCCGACCAGGACGGCGATGCGGTACATGCGCGTGACCTCCTCGCGCGCGGAACCCTTCTCCTCGCGCTGCCCGAGGCGGCAGCAGGTCGCGTGCCAGCACGAGGCCGCGCGCCCTGGCGCTCCGGGGCGCGCGGCCCTGTACATTGTAGAAGTAGAAGCGCGGTCCCGGGTCAGCGCGCCGCCGGCACCCCCAGGAACCTGCGCAGGGCGGCCGCCATTTCCTCGCGCGCACCGGCGCCCGAGAGGATCACGTCGACCATCGGGATCGAGGTGTGAATCTGGCCGCGGCACGGCAGGTGACGCGCGTCGACGCCCGCCCGCGCGAGCGCCTCGGCGTACGCCGCGCCCTCGTCGCGCAGCGGGTCGAACTCGCACGTGACGACAAGCGCGCGCGGGAGCCCGCTCAGGTCACGCGCCCGGAGCGGCGCCGCCTTCGGGTCGTGCCGGTCGGCCTCGTCCGCGTAGTGGTCCCAGAACCAGCGCATGAGCGCCGCCGTGAGGACGTAGCCCTCGCCGTTCTCGACGTACGAGGGGCGCGTCGGATCCCAGTCGGTGACCGGCGTGAGCAGGAGCTGACCGGCGATCTTCGGCCCGCCCGCGTCGCGCGCCATCTGGCAGACCACGGCGGCGATGTTCCCGCCGGCGCTCCAGCCGCACACCGCGAGCTTCCCGGGGATGCCGCCGAGCTCCGCCGCGTGCTCGGCGAGCCAGCGGACCGCGGCGAAGCCGTCCTCGACCGCCGCGGGGAAGCGGGCTTCCGGCGCGTGGCGGTAGTCGACCGAGACGATGATCGCGCTCGAGCGCACGCACAGGTCGCGGCACATCGGCTCGTCGGAGTCGACGCCGCCCAGCACCCAGCCGCCGCCGTGGAAGTAGGCGACCATCGGGTGCGGGCCCGGGGTTGCCGGCCGGTAGAGACGGTAGGCGAGCGGTCCCGCGGCGCCGGGCAGCGTGCCGTCGACCATCTCGCCGACCTCGGGCCCCGGCGGCCGCATCGCGTTCGCATTGACCATCTCCCGGCGCGCCTCCTCGACCGACAGCGTCTCGAGCGGCGGGAGACCGAGCTCCGCGAACGTGTCGAGCAGCACCGCGACGTCGGGCTGCAGGCGGCAGATCACGCCGTCGTTGCACCGCGCACCACCCGGGCCGTCGAAGGCGAAGCCGAGGTAGCCGCGCTGCACCACCTCGTCGCAGGCCTTGCGGTAGCGATCGACCCCGGCGATGTAGGGCAGGAACACCCGCGGCTTCCCAGGGACGTTCGCGCCCATGTACCAGGAGTTGGCGCGCGGGAAGAGGCTGATGTTCGCGCCGTCCTCGGTGTGCTGGACCCAGCCCGCCTCGGCGACCGGCGTCGGCTCGATCACCTCGAGGCGCTGCTCGCGCATGTGGTCGAGGCACGCGCCGATCCAGTCGACGTGCTGCTCGATCGACACCACCATGTTGGAGAGCACCGAGGGGCTCTGCGGACCGGTGATCGTGAAGAAGTTCGGGAACCCGGTGGTCATGAGGCCGAGGTAGGTCTTCGGACCCTCCGACCACTTCTCGGCGAGCGTCAGGCCGTCACGGCCGCGGATGTCGACCGAGACGAGCGCGCCGGTCATCGCGTCGAAGCCGGTCGCGAACACGATCACGTCGAAGGTGAAGGAGCGCGACTGCGTGTCGATGCCCGTCTCGGTGATCGTGCGGAACGGGTCCTTGCGCAGATCGACGAGCTTGACGTGCGGCAGGTTGAAGGTCTCGTAGTAGCCGCTGTCGATGCAGGGGCGCTTCGTGCCGTAGTAGTGGTCCTTCGGGCAGAGCGCCTCGGCGGTCTCCGGGTCGCGCACGACCGAGCGGATCTTGTTGCGCAGGAACTCGCAGATGGTCTCGTTGGCCTCGGGGTTGGTGCCGGCGTCGGCGAAGATCTGGCCGTAGGCCAGCAGGTCGCCCGAGTTGTAGGCCTCCTCGTACCTCGCGAGACGCTCCTCCTCCGACACCTGGAACGTCCGGATCATCGGCCGCTCCATCGGGACGCCCGCGAACGACCAGCGGGCCTTCTCGCGGTAGCCCTCGGGATCGGCGTCGAAGGCGGCCTTCTTCTCCGCCGGGACCGAGCCGTTGAACGCCGGGCGCGAGTAGTTCGGCGTCCGCTGGAACACCACGAGCTCCGCCGCCTGCTGCGCGATGATCGGGATCGACTGGATCGCCGACGACCCGGTGCCGATCACCGCGACGCGCTTGCCGGTGAAGTCGACGCCCTCCTTCGGCCAGCGCCCCGTGTAGTAGGACTCACCCTTGAAGCGCCCGTAGCCCGGGACGTCGGGCGTCTTCGGCACGGAGAGGCAGCCGGTCGCCATCACGTAGAAGCGGCAGAGGGTCTCCTCGCCGTCGTCGGTGAAGATCCGCCACTTCCTCTGCTCCTCGTCCCAGCGCGCGGAGTCGACGCGGGTCGAGAAGCGGATGTCGCGCCGCAGGTCGTGCTTGTCGGCGACGTAGCCCAGGTAGCGCAGGATCTCGGGCTGCGTCGCGTAGCGCTCCGACCACTGCCACTCGCGCTGGAGCTCGGGGTCGAAGCTGTACGAGTAGTCGATGCTCTCGATGTCGCAGCGCGCACCGGGGTAGCGGTTCCAGTACCAGGTGCCGCCGACGTCGTCGGCGCTCTCGAAGGCGATGACCGAGAAGCCGAGCTGGCGGAGCTTGTAGATCATGTACAGGCCGGCGAACCCGGCCCCGACCACGACGACGTCGAACTCCGCGGGCCGGCTCGCGAGCTCCTCGCGCTCGAGAGTGCTTCCCGTCTCGATGTGTGTGGACATGCTCGAATGCCTTTCCTCGCGGCGGCGCCCGGCCGCCGCGCTCAGGGGCGATTGTCACAGGAAGTACTCTCGAAGTCGACGCCGAGCCACCCGGGCGGACGCGCGGTGCGACGCCCGCGGCAAACACACCACGGCCGTGCGGCGGGCCCGGAGCGGGCGCGCCGCACGGCCGCCGCTCAGGCTCCTTCGCGCGTCCGCGGCACGCCGTGCGCGGGCGTCGGCGGCAGGTTCAGCACCTCGCGCGGGAAGAGGTCGACGATGAAGTCGACGATGTGCCGCATCGAGACCGCCCCGGTCGGACGCCCGTCCGCGTCGATCAGCGGCACGTGGCGGAAGCCGCCGACGCTCATCCGGTTGAGCGCGTAGGCGATGCCGTCGTCGAGCGTCAAGCACTCGGGATCGGGCGTCATCAGGTCGCGAAGCGGCGTGCCGTCGAGGTCGAGCCCGGTGCCGGCGACGCGGGTCAGCACGTCGCGCTCCGTGAAGACGCCGACGAGCCGCTCGCCCTCGACGACCAGGATGCAGCCCACCCGCGCCTCGTTCATCGTGTCGATCGCGCGCCGGACGCTGGCGTCGCCGGACAGCGCGATGGGCGGCTGGAGACCCGGCAGGTTGTGGATCGGCTGGTCGAGGAACCCCACCCCGAGCACCGCGCGCTCCGCCACCCGTTCCTCGACGATCGCTTCCTCCTCCAGGATGACCTCTTCGACCATGGCGCACCTCCTGGTGATGCGGGCTCGATCGGACGCTCGGTGGCCCTTCTATAGGCGGCTCGGTTCCGGGACAAGCCGCTTTGGGGAGCGGGCGAGCCGCCGCGGGCCTGGGGAGGCCGCGTCAGGAGGCCGCGTCCGCCCGCACCCAGCGCGGCAGGAACACGTCCTCGACCTGCGCGAACACCACGCGCACCGGCTCGCCGATCCGGATCGTCGCGGGATCGACGGCGTTGATCGGCCCGTCGGCCGACTCGACGAGGTTGCCGACCAGGCGCAGCGTCGGGTCCTCCTCGAGCTGGACGACGATCACGTTGTAGGGCGCGAGCTCCGCGTAGGCGGGGAGCAGCGGCGGGTGCGCGACGACGAACGACCAGATGCGCCCGCGGCCCGACGCCTTGGTCCACGCGACGTGCAGCGAGCGGCACGCGGGGCACATCGGCCGCGGCGGCATGCGCATCCTCCCGCATGCGGCGCAGGTCTGGAGGAGGAGCTCGCCGCGCGCGGTGCCCTCCCAGAAGGGACGCGCCGCGGGGTCGCCGAGGCCGGGCAGGACGAAGCCGGAGGTCGCCATCCACTCACCTCCGCAGGAGCAGCGCGCTCGTCGGCACGCCCTCCCCGCTCGTCACGAGGCAGCTCGTCGCACCGTCGACCTGGCACGTCGACGTGCCGCGCATCTGGCGCACGCCCTCGACGACCAGGTTGAAGCCGTGCACGTAGGCCTCCGACATGCCGCCGCCCGAGGTGTTGGTCGGCAGCCTGCCGTCGGGCCACTCGAGCGCGCCGCCCTCGGTGAACGCCGCGCCCTCGCCGCGCTTGCAGAAGCCGTAGCCCTCGAGCGAGAGCAGGACGAGCGGGCTGAACGCGTCGTAGATCTGCGCCACCGACACGTCCTCGGGGCGGATGTCGCTGTTCGCCCAGAGCCGCTTCGCACAGGTGTACGAGGGACCGGCGAGCGGGTCGTCGCAGAAGTAGTTGGTCATCGTCTGGTGCTGCGGCGGGATCCCCTGCGCGTAGGCGTGGATGTAGACGGGCGGGTGGCGCAGGTCGCGCGCGCGCTCGGCGGAGACCACGACCACGGCGAGCGCTCCGTCGGTCTCGAGGCAGTTGTCGAACAGGCAGAGCGGCTCGGACACCCAGCGGGCGCTCATGTACTGCTCGCGGGTGAGCGGCTTCTCGTACATCGTCGCCGCGGGGTTGCGGTTCGCGTGCTTGCGAAACGCGAGCGCCACGTTCGCGAGATGGTCGCGCGTCGCGCCGTACTCGTGCATGTAGCGGCGGGTCAGCATCGCGATCTCGTCGACCGGGCGCAGCAGCCCCCACGGGCGGCTCCACTGCCACGGGGTGTCGATCCGTTTGCCGGTCTGCGCCCACGGGCGGCTGCTCTTGTCGGCGCGCTTGCGCGCCCGCCACGCGACCGCCACCTCGCACTGCCCGCTCGCCACGGCGAGCGCCGCATGGCCCGTGGTCCCGCAGCCCGCGCCGCCGCCGTAGCCGACCTGGGCAAAGAAGGTGACGCCGCCGAGCCCGAGGTTGCGCGCGACCTCGACCTCGCGTCCGTCCTCCATCGAGAAGCAGACGAGGCCGTCGACCTCCTTGGGCGCGATCCCCGCGTCGTCGAGCGCCGCCGAGATCGCCTGGCAGGCGAGCGACAGCTCGCTGTCCTCGAGCCCCTTGCCGAACGCGGTCTGCCCGATGCCGACGATGGCGGTGCGGTCCTTGATGGTCTCGATCATGGCGACGAGGTCCGATCTATAACCGGCCCGCCCCGCGCTCAAGCGCGAGCGAGCGCCGCGCGCACGCGCGGCGGCGACATCGGCAGCTCGTTCAGCCGGACGCCCGTCGCGCGGTAGATCGCGTTGGCGATCGCCGCCGGCGGCGGCACGATCGAGACCTCGCCGACGCCGCGCACGCCGAGCGGGTGGGCGGGGTTCGGCACCTCGATGATCACCGCGTCGATCATCGGCAGGTCGTTCGCGACCGGCATGCGGTAGTCGAGAAGGCTCGCGTTCATGAGCCTCCCGCGCTCGTCGTAGACGTACTCCTCGTTGAGCGCCCAGCCGATGCCCTGGACCGTGCCGCCCTGCATCTGGCCCTCGACGTAGGCCGGGTGGATCGCGCGTCCGGCGTCCTGGAAGACCGTCGCGCGGAGGATGTCGACCTTGCCCGTCTCGACGTCCACCTCGACGTCGACGATCAGCGCGGCGAACGCCGGGCCCGCCGCGGACTGCGCGTTGACCGTCGCGCGCCCGACGATCGGGCCGCCCGTGCGCGCGAGCTGGGCTGCGATCTCGCGCACCGTGAGCCGCTTGCCGCCGTCCTGCTCGGTGACCGCGGCGCCGTCGACGAAGCGCACCTGCTCTGGGTCGATGCGCCAGATCCGCGCGGCGCGCTCGCAAAGCTGGCGCACGGCGTCCTCGGTCGCGCGGTGCACGGCGAGGCCCGTCGCCATCGCGACCCGGCTGCCGCCCGTCACGTCGGTGTGGCCGATCGCGTCGGTGTCGGCGACGCTCGGGCGCACGCGCTCGACCGGGATCCCGAGCCCCTCGGCCGCAATCATCGCGCACGCGGTGCGGGTGCCGCCGATGTCCGGCGAGCCGGTGACGACGCTCGCCGTGCCGTCGCCGTTGATCGCGATCGTCGCGCTCGACTGCATGCCGGCGTTGAACCAGAAGCCGCAGGCGAAGCCGCGCCCGCGCCGCCGCGAGCCCGTGGCCTCGCCGAGCGGCGCCGTCCAGTGCGGGTGCGCGCGCGCCGCCTCGAGCAGCTCGACGAATCCGATCCGCTTGAACTTCGGGCCCATCGGCTGCGCGGTCCCCTCGCGCGCGGCGTTGCGCAGCCGCAGCTCGATCGGGTCCATGCCGAGCTCGACGGCGAGCTGGTCGATCGCCGTCTCGACCGCGAACGCGGCGTTGGTCGCGCCCGGCGCACGGTAGGCCGAGACCTTCGGCCGGTTGACCACCACGTCGTGGCCCTCGATGCGCAGCGCCTGGAGGTCGTACGGGGCGAGGCAGCTCATCGCCGCGGGGCCGACCGGTGAGCCGGGGAACGCGCCCGCCTCGTAGCCGAGCCAGCAGTCCGCGGCGGTGATCCGGCCCTCGCGCGTCGCGCCGAGCTCGACGCGGATCCGCGACCCGGACGTCGGCCCGGTCGCGCGCAGCACCTCGGCGCGCGTCATCACCAGCTTGACGGGCCGTCCCGCTTTCCGGGCGAGCAGGATCGCGATCGGCTCGAGGTAGATCGTCGTCTTGCCGCCGAAGCCGCCGCCGATCTCCGCCGGGACGACGCGGATCTGCGAGAGCGGCATGGCGAGCAGGCGGGCGCACATCTCGCGCACGTCGAACGCGCCCTGGGTCGAGCACCAGACGGTGGCTTGACCGTCGGGGTCGACCTTGGCGACGGCGTTGTGCGGCTCGATGTAGCCCTGGTGCACGGTCGAGGTCGTGACCTCGTGCGCGACTCGCACCTCCGCCGCGGCGAAGCCGGCGGCGAGGTCGCCGCGCTCGACCCGGAGCACGCTCGCGACGTTGGTCGGCCGATCCGCCGCCTCGACGCCTCGCGTGCGTAGCTCGGGGTGGAGAATCGGCGCTCCGGGCGCCGTCGCGGCATGCAGGTCGAGCACCGGAGAAAGCGGCTCGTACTCGACGTCGATCAGCGCGAGCGCCTGCTCGGCGACGTGCGGGCTCGTCGCCGCGACCGCGGCGACCGCGTGTCCGTCGTAGAGCACCTTGGTCTTGGCGAGGACGTTGTCCGAAAGGTCCTTGTAGTTGACGAACATCTCGCCCGATCGCTCGTAGCCGGGCGCGATCTCCGGCATGTCGGCGCCGGTCACGACGGCCTTGACCCCGGGGAGCGCCGCGGCGCGCGAGGTGTCGATGCGCACGATGCGCGCGTGCGCGTGCGGGCTGCGCAGCACCTTGCCGTGCAGCATGCCGGCGAGATGGATGTCGGCGCCGTACTGCGCGCGTCCGGTGACCTTGTCGATGCCGTCGTGCCGGACGGGTCGCGTGCCGATCACCCGGAAGCGCGGCTCGCCGGGCGCGGCGTCGGGCGCTTCGCCGGCCGCCTCGCGCTCGCGCGTCTGCTCGCTCGCGCCGCCGCCCGCACCCCGCAGCTCCGCCGCCGCGTCGAGCACCGCGCGCACGATCTTGTCGTACCCGGTGCAGCGGCAGAGGTTTCCGGCGAGCGCGTTGCGCACGCGCTCCTCCGAGGGGTCGGGGCAGCGCTCGAGCAGCGCCGTCGCCGCGATGAGAAACCCGGGCGTGCAGATGCCGCACTGGAGCGCCGCGTGCTCGAGGAACTTCCGCTGCAGGACGTGCAGCTCGCTGCCCCGCGCGAGCCCCTCGACCGTCACCACCTCGCGGCCCTCGGCCTCGACGCCGAGCACCAGGCACGAGCACACGACGCGGCCGTCGAGCAGCACGCTGCACGCGCCGCAGTCGCCGGTCGCGCAGCCCTCCTTCGTGCCGGTGAGGTGCAGCTCGTCGCGCAGCACCTCGAGCAGCGTCTGGCGCGGCTCGCAGAGGAGCTCGGCCGGCTCGCCGTTGATCGTGGTGTGGACGTGCGCCTTGCTCATCGCTTGCTCGACCGTTGCTGGGCGGAGGCGGTCCGGCGGGCGCGCGGCGGCGAGCTCGGGATCGTGAACCCCATGCCCGCGACGCAGAACTGCCAGAGCGCACCGGGCGAGACCTCGTCCGCACCCTCGGTGCCCAGGACGCGGGCGTGGACCGCGGCAAGCACGGTGTAATGCATGAGACGCGCCGCGGTCTCGACCGTGAGGTCGCCGCGCAGCGGCTGGGTGCGCGCCGCGTCGCGGATCAGCTCGACGAGCAGCTCGATCTGCGGCCGCATCGCGCGGGCGAGGTCGGCGGGCCGGCTCTCCGCGAGACGGTTCTGGTAGCTCGTGAGCGTCCGGGCGACGGGGCCCGTCGTCTGCGCGGTGAGCTCGACGAGGCCCTCGACGTAGGCCTTGAGCCGGAGCACCGGGTCCTTCTCCTTGGCGATGTGCTTCCGAAGCCGCGGCACCGCCTCGCGCGCGACCACAGTCTCCGAGACCGCGACCAGCAGGTCCTCCTTGCTGCCGAAGTACTTGTAGAAGGTGCGGATCGACATCTTCGAGCGCTCGACGACGTCCTGCACGGTGAACTCGTCGCTGCCCTTCTCTTGCAGGAGCTGCGTCGCGGCGACGACGAAGCGGTCGCTGCGCGCGTGCGCGCGGGCGCGCGCCGAGCGGAGCGAGCGCTCCATGCTCTGCCGCAGCCATCCGGGGACGGAGTCGTCCTCGAGATCCGTCACGGACTTCACGGCTCTTCTGCCCCGCATCCTCGTCTGCCCTCTCCGGCCGGACATGCACCGCCGGCCGTGTTGCCGACTACTCGATCGGGGCGCCCGTCCGCCATGAGAATGGCATTGTACAAAAATGAGAGTAGTGATACTACGCCGAGAACGCTTCACCGGGCGCCAGCGCGGCGGGACGGAGGAGACGATGGAGTATCGACCATTCGGCCGGACGGGGCTCCAGACCTCCGCGATCGGCTTCGGCTGCTGGGAGATCGGCGGCGGCTACGGGCCGATCGAGGAATCGGAGTTCGCCCGTGCCGTGTGCCGGGCGCTCGACCTCGGCATCAACTGCTTCGACACCGCCGAGGGGTACGGGATGGGCGCCTCCGAGCGCGCGCTCGGCAAGGCGCTCGGCCGCCGCCGCCACGACGCGATCGTGGTCACCAAGTTCGGCATCGGCTACCGCGACAAGCCAAATCTCCGCGACGTGAGCCGCGCGCGCTGCATGGTGTCGATCGAAAAGAGCCTGCAGAACCTCGGCACCGACTGGGTCGACGTCTACCTGATCCACTGGCCCGACCACGTCACGCCCCTCGAGGAGACGATGCGCGCGCTCGAGGACGTCGTCCGCCAGGGCAAGGCCCGCTTCGTCGGCGTCTCGAACTTCCGGCGCGAGGAGATCGAGGAGTGCATGCGCGTGCGGCGGGTCGATGTCGCGCAGTATGGCTGGAACCTGTTCGACCGGCGCATGCAGCGCGAGATCTTTCCGTGCTGCCGGGAGCACGGCATCGGCGTCATGACCTACGGCTCGCTCGCCTACGGGCTCCTGACCGGCAGCTTGACGCCGGACACCGACTTCGGCTCCGACGACTGGCGCGCGCGCGCCGACAAGATGGGCTCGATCAGGCTCTTCGACACGCTCTTCGGGCGCGACTCCTTCCCGCGCAACCTGCGCGTGGTCGATGACCTGAAGGCGCTCGCCGCGCGCTCGGGTCGGAGCCTCCCGCAGCTCGCGCTCCGCTGGGCGCTCGCGAACCCGGTGGTCAGCACGGCGCTCGTCGGCTGCCGCACCGTCGCGGAGGTCGAGGACAACGTCGGCGCGCTCGACGGGTCGCTGAGCGAGGCCGACCTCGCCGAAATCGACGCGATCTTCGCGCGCCACGGCGTGAACCCCGTGCCCGAGCGCTGGGTCGAGGACGTCTAGGGAGGAGCCGCGCATGAGCAGCCGATTCGTCCCGCTCACGCCGCGCATCGGCGCGAAGGCGCACGTCAGCCGCGAGGAGCTCCTCGACCCCGCTTTCGCCGACGAGTGCCTCGCGGCGCTCGAGCGCTACGGCGTCCTCCTCTTCCCCGAGATCGGGCTCGACGACGAGCAGCAGGTCGCGTTCAGCCGCAACCTCGGCGAGGTCGTCCCGCAGGGCCCCAGGCGGCCGGACGGCACCCAGGAGGTGGTGTTCAAGATCACGCTCGACCCGCGCGAGAACCCCTCGGCCGAGTACCTCAAGGCGACGACCGGCTGGCACATCGACGGCCTGTTCGACGACGGACCGCCGCCGAAGGCGACGATGCTCACCGCCAAGCGCCTCTCCGCCGAGGGCGGGCAGACGGAGTTCTGCAGCACCTACGCCGCCTACGAGGACCTGCCCGAGGACGAGCGCCGGGCGTGCGAGAAGCTGCGCATCGTCCACAGCCTCGAGGCCTCGAACCGCGCGACCAACCCGAACCCGACGCCCGAGGAGGTCGCGCGCTGGCGCGAGGCCGAGGCGCGCCGCGCCCGGACGGGCCGCATCGGCGTGAAGGAGCATCCGCTCGTCTGGCACCACCGCTCGGGGCGCAGGTCGCTCGTCCTCGGCATGACGGTCGACCACGTCGTGGGCATGCCCGAGGCGGAGAGCCGCGCACTGATCGAGCGGCTCACCGCGCACGCGACGCGCCGCGAGATCGTCTACCGGCACGAGTGGCGGGTCGGCGACCTCCTGATCTGGGACAACTGCGGCGTCATGCACCGCGTGATCCCCTACGACGCGAGCTCGGGAAGGCTCATGCACCGGACGGTCCTGCACGGCACCGAGCGGATCGACGGCGTCGTGCGGGCGAGCTGACGCGATGGCCGGCGAGCTCGCGGGCAAGGTCGCGATCGTCACGGGCGGGGCGAACGGCATCGGCCGCGCGACCGTCGAGCTGTTCGTCGAGGAGGGCGCGCGGGTCGTCGTCGCCGACGTCGATCGCGAGCGCGGCGAGGAGCTCGCGACGCAGCTCGGCGACGCCGTCGCCTTCAAGCGCACCGACGTCGCGCGCGCGGACGAGATCCAGGAGCTCGTCGACTTCGCCGTCGAGCGCTTCGGCGGCCTGCACGTCATGTTCAACAACGCCGGGATCGCGGGCTCGACGCGCCTTCGCTTCCTCGACGACGACTTCGCGGACTTCGAGCGCGTGATCGCCGTGAACCTGTTCGCGGTCATGGTCGGGAGCCAGCGGGCGGCGCGGCACATGGCGCGGAGCGGCGGCGGGGTGATCGTCAACACCACGTCGATCGGCGGGATCAACGCGGGGCCGGGCTTGATGGCCTATCGCGCGACGAAGGCCGCGGTCATCCACTTCACGAGGTCGATCGCCGTGGAGCTCGCGGAGCTCGGGATCCGCGTGAACTGCGTCGCGCCGGCCCACATCCCGACCGCGATCAACGCGGCGTTCGACCAGGCGGAGATCGTCCGCCGCATGCAGCCGCTGCAGCGCGTCGGCACGCCGCGCGACGTGGCGAACGCGGTGCTCTATCTGGCGAGCGAGCGCGCGGCGCAGGTCACCGGGATCGTGCTGCCGGTCGACGGCGGGACCACGGCCGGGCGCTCGGTGCGCCCGGCGAGGGAGACGCCGTCGCGCGCCGACGCGGCGGCGCAGCCGGCTGCAGGCGCCGCGGAGCCGCGCCGGTAGGCTCGCCGGGAGGAGCGCGACATGCTGGCCGACGTCGTGATCCGGGGAGGGACGGTCTTCGACGGGAGCGGCGCGCCCGGCCGCGTCGCCGACGTCGCGATCTCGGGCGGCGTGATCCGCGAGATCGGCCCGAAGCTCCGCGGCGTGCGCGAGCTCGACGCGTCGGGCTGCGCCGTCACGCCGGGGTTCATCGACGTTCACACGCACTACGACGCGCAGGTCTTCTGGGACCCGGCGCTGCGCCCGTCGTCGTCGCACGGCGTCACCACGGTCGTCGCAGGCAACTGCGGCTTCACGATCGCGCCGACGCGCCCCGAGCACCACCAGGTGATCGCGCGGACGCTCGAGAACGTCGAGGACATGGACGGCGCGTCGCTCGCCGCGGGCATCCCATGGGACTTCGAGACCTTCCCCGAGTACCTCGAGTCGGTCCGCCGGCGCGGCACCGTGCTCAACTTCACCGCGTACGTCGGGCACACCGCGCTCCGCCTCTACGTGATGGGCGACGCGGCCTACGAGCGCGCGGCGACGCCGGGCGAGATCGAGCGGATGTGCGCGCTCGTGCGCGAGGCGATCGGCGCCGGGGCGGCCGGCTTCTCGACGAGCTTCGCCTACACGCACCGCGGCATCGACGGGAAGCCCGTGCCGAGCCGGCTTGCGACGCGCGAGGAGGCCGAGGCGCTGTTCCGGGCGGCGGGCGAGGCGGGCAAGGGCGTCGTGCTGGTCGCGCTGCCGGGCGAGCAGTGCGGCTACGCGGACCTCTACGAGCTGCAGCCGAGGATCGGCCGGCCGTTCAGCTACCCGCTGTTCGCGATGCCGGGCGGGCGGCACTCGACGCAGCTCCGACTGCACGTCGAGGGCGTCGCGCGCGGCGTCGCCGTGTGGCCGCAGGTGACGCCGCGGCCGCTCACCATGCAGTTCACGCTCGAGGACGCGTACAGCCTGAACGTCGGCAAGGTGTTCGGCGAGCTCATGGAGCGGGACCGCGCGGCGCGCCTCGCCGCGTACCGCGACCCGGCGTGGCGGGCGCGCGCGGCGGCGGACCTCGAGCGGTCCGAGATGAAGCCGCGCTGGGAGACCTTCGAGGTCTCCGAGTCACAGCGCTTCCCCGAGCTCGAGGGACGGCGCGTCGTCGAGCTTGCGCGCGAGCGCGGCGTGCACCCGCTCGACGTCATGTGCGAGATCGCGCTCGAGGAAGACCTCGCGACGCGCTTTCGCGCCTTCATCGCAAACGACGACCCCGACGCCGTGCGCGCGCTGCTCGGCCACGAGCAGGTGGTGCTCGGCCTCTCCGACGCGGGCGCGCACATCGCGCAGCTCTGCGACGCGCCGCTCTACACCGACCTGCTCGGCCGCTGGGTGCGCGAGCGCGGCGTGATGCCGCTCGAGCGGGCGGTGCGCAAGATGAGCGGCGAGCCCGCCGATCTCTTCGGCTTCGTCCGCCGCGGCTACCTGCGCGAGGGCTACTGGGCGGACGTGTGCGTGTTCGACCCCGCGACCGTCGGCCCGGGTCCGCTCCGGCGGGTGCGCGACTTCCCCGCGGGCGCCGAGCGCTTGACGGCCGAGGAGCCGACCGGCGTCCGCCACGTGCTGGTGAACGGCACGCCGATCCGCGCCGACGAGCGGCCGGAGCCCGACGCGCTCGAGCGGCGGCCCGGCATGCGGCCCGAGATCGCCTGATGGCGCGCGCGATCCGAGAGCGGCTCAGCGGACCGTGCGGAAGAAGCGCCGCAGGTCCTCGACGAACGCGTCCGGCTGCTCGAGGGCGGCGAAGTGGCCTCCGCGCGGCATGACGGCCCAGTGCGTGACCTGGTAGTGACGCTCGACCCAGGAGCGCGGGTAGCGCAGCACCTCCTTCGGGTAGCGCGCGACTCCGGTCGGCACCTCGACGCGCTCCGGCGCCGGCGTCTCCGCGCTCTCGAGACGGTGCTCGCGGTAGAGCCGCACTGACGAGGTGATGGTCTGCGTCACCCAGTAGAGCATCACGTTGGTCAGCAGGCGGTCGCGGGAGAAGCAGGTCTCCGGGTGGCCGTCGCAGTCGCTCCAGGTGCGGAACTTCTCGACGATCCAGGCAAGCAGCCCGGCCGGCGAGTCGTTGAGCGCGACGCCGAGCGTCTGCGGCTTGGTCGACTGCGCGAGCGCGTAGCCCGACTCCTCGCGCTGGAAGTGCGCGAGCGCGGCGAGGTCGGCCTTCTCCTCCTCGTCGAGCGGGACGGACTTTTCGGGAGGACGGGCGAGCGGCATGTTCAGGTGCAGCGCGGCGCAGTGCTCGGGATCGAGCGTGCCGATTCTGGTCGCAACCTGCGCGCCCCAGTCGCCGCCCTGCACCCCGTAGCGCCCGTAGCCCAGGCGACGCATGAGCTCGGCGAACGCCTGCGCGATGCGCCGCACGCCCCAGCCGCGCGTCCGCGGAGGCTCGGAGAAGCCGTAGCCCGGCAGCGAGGGCGCGACGACGTGGAAGGCGTCCGCCGCCTCGCCGCCGTGCGCCTCGGGCTCGACCAGGCGGGGGATCACGTCGAGGAACTCGACGATCGACCCGGGCCAGCCGTGGACGAGGAGCAGCGGGAAGGCGTCCGGGCGGGCCGCGCGCGCGTGGACGAAGTGGATCGACTGGCCGTCGATCCGCGTGCGATAGTGGGCGAGCTCGTTGAGCCTCGCCTCCTCCGCCCGCCAGTCGTACGCGTCGCGCCAGTACGCGACGAGGTCGCGCAGGTAGTCGATCGCGATGCCGTACTCCCAGCCCGTGCCCTCGATCTGGTCCGGGAAGCGGGTCCGCGCGAGCCGGCTCCGCAGGTCCTCGAGGACCGCGTCGTCGACGTGGATCTCGAACCTCTCGACGTCATCGATCATGGATGCCCCCGAGCGACGAAGGAGATGCGATGGGACTCTTGGACGGCAAGGTGGCGGTCATCACGGGCGCCGGATCCGGCATGGGGAAGGCGTCGGCGAAGGTCTTCGTCCGCGAGGGCGCACGGGTGCTCGCGGCCGACGTGAGCGGCGCGGAGAACGACACCGCGGCCGAGCTCGGCGACGCGGTCGTACCCTTCCACTGCGACGTGACCAGGGAGAGCGACGTCGAGGCGATGATCGCCGCGGCCGTCGAGCGCCTGGGCCGGATCGACGCGCTGCTGAACGTCGCCGGGATCGGCACGGGCGGACCCATCACCAAGGTCTCCATGGAGGACTACGACCGGACGCTCGACGTCGACCTGCGCGGCGTGCTCCTCGGGATGAAGCACGGGATCCGCGCGATGCTGAAGACCGGCGGCGGCGTCGTGCTGAACTGGTCGTCGGTCGGCGGGCTCAACGCGTCGAACCTCGGCACGAGCGTCTACTCCGCGGCCAAGGCCGGGGTCATCGCGCTGACCAAGGCGGCGGCCGTCGAGTACGGGCCGAAGGGCATCCGGGCGAACGCGATCTGCCCCGGCTTCATCCTGAGCGAGATCATGGGCGCTTCGGGCGCGAGCCGCTTCCCCGAGATGCGCGAGAAGGCGGCGCTGCTGCGCGCCGGCGAGCCCGCGGAGGTCGCCGAGGTCGCCGCGTTCCTCGCTTCCGACCGGGCATCGTTCGTCACCGGCGCGGTGATCCCGGTCGACGGCGGCTGGTCGGCCCGGCTCGCCTGACTCCGTGCTTTCGCTTGACATGCGGAGCGGAACCGGGGTGCGACCGCCATGAGAACGTTATTGTACGAAAACGAGATTCGTACTAGGCGTCGGGCCATGGCCGGCGCAGCGATCGAGGACGGGACGGCGACAGCCGGCGTCGATCCGCTGGACCTGGTCGAGCCCGCGCGCTTCGCGCGCCGCGGCTACCCGCACGAGGTGTGGACCCGGCTCCGCGCCGAGGCCCCGGTCGCCCACTTCGCGCCGCCGGGCTACCGGCCGTTCTGGGCGATCACCAAGCACGCCGACATCGTGCAGATCGCGTCGCAGCCGCTCCGCTTCTCGAGCGCGCACGGGATCATCCTCGGGCCGCTGCACGCGACGGCGCAGCCGCCCGAGATGGTGGTGACGCTCGATCCGCCGCGGCACGGGCCGCTCCGCCGGGTCGCGAGCAAGCACTTCACGCCGCGCGCGCTGCGCGCCAAGGCGGCGAGCATCGAGCGCATCGCGCGCGAGATCCTCGACCGCGCGGCAACCGGCGGCGCGACGCAGGAGTGCGACTTCGTCGAGCGCATCGCGGCCCCGCTGCCGATCGCGGTCGTCGCCTGGGTCCTCGGCGTGCCGGAGTCCGACTGGGGGCTCCTCTTCCGCTGGACCAACGAGGTGATCGGCAAGGACGACCCGGAGTACCGGCGTCCGGGCGAGACGCCCGGCCAGACGATCCGCCGCGCGCGCGGCGAGATCCACGCCTACTTCCAGCGGCTGATCGAGCGCCGCCGAGCCGAGCCGCGCGACGACCTGGTGAGCGCGCTGATCGCCGCGCGGATCGACGGCGTGCCGCTCACCGAGGAGCAGCTCCTCGCGTACTGCGAGCTCATGGTCGAGGCGGGCAACGAGACCACGCGCAACGCGATCAGCGGCGGACTCCTCGCCTTCTCGGAGCACCGCGGCGAGTGGGAGAAGCTCCGCGCCCGTCCGGAGCTGCTGCCCGACGCGATCGAGGAGATCCTCCGCTGGGTGAGCCCGATCGCCCACTTCACGCGCACCGCGACGGAGAACTGCGAGGTGCGCGGCGTCCCGATCCGCGCCGGCGAGCAGGTCGCGCTGTTCTTCGCGTCGGCGAACCGCGACGAAGAGGTGTTCGACGACCCGTTCGCCTTCCGCATCGATCGCCGCCCGAACCGCCACCTCGCCTTCGGCATCGGCGAGCACGTGTGCATGGGAGCGCACGTCGCGCGCGTCGAGCTCGAGACGATCTTCCGCCACCTCCTTGCGCGCCTCACCCGGTTCGAGGTCTGTGGACCGGTGGAGCGCCTGAGCTCGGCGGTGAACGGCGGACTCAAGCACCTGCCGCTCCGCTACTCCCTGGAGTAGAACGACTTCGAAGGAGAGCACGTCATGCAGATGAACGACATGATCCTCGTCTCGGTCGACGATCACGTCTGCGAGCCGCCCGACATGTTCGAGCGGCACGTGCCGGCGAAGTGGAAGGACCGGGCGCCGCGCCTGCTCACCAAGCAGGACGGCTCGGACGTCTGGTTCTTCGAGAACCAGCAGGTCCCGAACGTCGGGCTGAACGCCGTCGCGGGGCGGCCACCGGAGGAGTACGGCCTCGAGCCGACGGCGCTGAGCCAGATCCGTCGCGGCTGCTGGGACGTGAAGGCGCGCATCGACGACATGAATGCGAACGGCGTGCTCGGCTCGCTGTGCTTCGGCTCGATGACGGGCTTCACCGGCGAGCTCTTCGCGCGCTGCGAGGACAAGGAGCTCGCGCGCGTCATGACCCAGGCGTACAACGACTGGCACATCGACGAGTGGTGCGGCAGCGCACCCGGCCGCTTCATCCCGCTCGCGCTGCCGATGCTGTGGGACCCGCAGGCGACCGCCGAGGAGATCCGCCGCGTCGCGCGCAAGGGCTGCCACGCGATGACCTTCCCCGACGTGCCGCCCGGCCTCGGCTACCCGAGCCTGCACAGCGACTACTGGGATCCGATCTGGCGCGCCTGCGACGAGGAAGGGACCGTGCTGTGCGTCCACATCGGCTCGGGGACCGGCATGAACCTGCAGGACCCGTCCGCGCCGGTCGAGATCATGATCACCGCCACGCCGATCACGCTGTTCAACTTCGCGAACGAGATCACCTTCTCGAAGTTCCTGCCGCGCTACCGGAATTTGCGCTTTGCGCTCTCCGAGGGCGGGATCGGCTGGATCCCCTACTTCCTCGAGCGTGCCGACTACGTCTACCGCCACCACCACGCCTGGACGCACAACACCTTCGGCGACCGCCTGCCGAGCGACCTCTTCCGCGAGCACGTCGTGACCTGCTTCATCGACGACGCGGCGGGCGTGCGAAACCGCGACCTGATCGGCCTCGACACGATCACCTGGGAGTGCGACTACCCGCACAGCGACAGCACGTGGCCGCGCTCGCCGGAGGTCCTGTGGAAGAGCCTCGAGGGCCTGCCCGACGACGAGATCGACGCGATCACCCACCGCAACGTGATGCGCCACTTCCGCTACGACCCGTTCCGCCACGTGCCGAAGGAGGAGGCGACGGTCGGGGCGCTCCGCGCGAAGGCGAAGCACGTCGACGTGCAGCCCGTCGCGGGCAAGGGCGGCAAGAAGCCCTCGGACTACGAGAAGGGCTACTGCACGATCGCCGACATCATGAAGCAGATGGCGGGCGCCTACGCGGTGCCGTTCCGCGAGGGCCAGGGCGTCGACGAGGAGGCGGCGCGGCGCGCGATGCTCGAGCGCTACGCGCGCATGCAGGCGCAGAAGAGCCAGTAGCCCGGCTCAGCGCCGGGGCAGCCCGAGGACGCGCTGTGCGATGATGTTGCGCTGGATCTCGGACGAGCCCGCCGAGATCGTGCCGGCGTAGGTCAGGAGGTAGCGCTTCATCCACGGCACCTCGGCGGAGCTCTCGCCCATGCCCCAGCCCTCGAACGCGACGTCGAGCGCGTCGACGCCCAGGGCCTCGGTCGCAAGCCGCGCCGCGCGCTGCGCGACCTCCGAGCCGAACAGCTTGAGCACCGAGTGCTCGGGCGAGACCCCGCCGGCGGTGAGCCTCGCGAATCCCCGGTAGCCCATGAACCACATCGCCTGCGCGTCAACGTAGAGGCTCGCGAGCGCGTCGCGGAAGACCGGGTCCTCGCCGACGCGGCGGCCGTCGGGACCGCGCTCGCGTGCCAGCGCGATCAGGCGCTCGAGCATGACGTCGAGCTGCGCCGCGCTCGACAGCCACATCATGCCGCGCTCGTGCGCGAGCGAGCCGGCGGAGATCGCCCAGCCCTCGTTCAGCCGCCCGACCAGATGATCGCGCGGCACGACGACGCCGTCGAAGAAGACCTCGTTGAAGTCCGCCCGCGCGGGGTCGGTCAGCTCGGGCAACGGCCGCACGCGGATGCCCGGGGCCTTCATGTCGATGATCAGCACGCTGATCCCCCGGTGCTTCGGCGCGTCGGGGTCGGTGCGCACGAAGCAGAAGCAGAGGTCCGCGTGGTGCGCGCCGGAGGTCCAGATCTTCTGCCCCGTGACGACGAACCGGTCGTCGTGCACCTCGGCGCGCGTCGCGAGCGACGCGAGGTCGCTCCCCGCGCCCGGCTCGCTCATGCCGAGGCACCAGGAGATCTCGGCGCGCAGCGTCGGGACGAGATACTTTTGCTTGAGGAAGTCGCTCCCGTAGTCGAGGATCGACGGCGCGATGATCCCGAGGCCCTGCGGGTTGCTCGTCCGCTTCGCCGGGATCTTCGCCATCTCCTCGTGGTAGACGAGCTGCTGCACGGGCGGCAGGTTGCGGCCGCCGAGCTCGGGCGGCCAGCCGGGCACGAGGAGCCCCGCGTCGAACAGGCGGCGCTGCCAGCGGCGCGACCAGCTCGTGAGGTGCGCGGAGCTCGTGGTCGGCTCGGCCCGCATCTCCTCGGCGGTCGGCTGGTTGGCCTCGAGCCAGGCGCGCAGCTCGGCGCGGAACCGCTCGGTCTCGACGTCGTAGTGCAGCTTCACGATCAGATCTCCAGCAGCTCGGCGATGCGCTCGCGGTGCCGGGCGCCCGTCCCGAAGAGCGCCTCGAGCGTCTTCGCGCGCTTGACGAACAGGTGCACGTCTCCTTCCCAGGTGAAGCCCATCCCGCCGTGGATCTGGATGCCCTCCTTGCAGATCAGGCGCTGACAGTCGCTCGCCGCCGCCTTGGCGAGCGACGCGCCGAGCGTGCGGCGCGGGTCGTCCTCGGCGAGCACCAGCATCGCGAAGTACGCCGTCGCGCGCGCCTTCTCGAGCTGCACCAGCATGTCGGCGCACTTGTGCTGGATCGCCTGGAACGCGCCGATCGGCTGATCGAACTGACGGCGCTCCTTCGCGTACTCGACAGTGAGCTCCATCAGGCGGTCGCAGGCCCCGACGCACTCGAGCGCGGCGGCGACCGTCGCCTGCTCGAGCGCGCGGCCGAGCGCCCGGGCGCTCTCGCCCGGCACGCCGAGCACGCGCTCCTCCTCCACGCGCACGCCGGCGAAGCGGAGGTGCGCGAGCGGCCGGCTCGCGTCGAGCGCCGCCACGCGCTCGGCTCGAACCGCTTCCCGCGGCACGACGAACAGCCCGACCCCGTCGCGCCCATCGACGCGTGCGGCGACCGCGATCTCGTCGGCGCGGTCCCCGTCGAGCACGAACCGGCGCTCGCCGTCGAGGATCCAGGCACGGCCGTCGCGTCGTGCGCGCAGCGCGTCACCGACGCCGTCCCCGACGGCACGTCCGTGGTCGACGGCGAGTGCACCGGTGAGAGCGCCCGTCGCGGCCGGGGCAGCGAAGCGCTCGAGCTGCGCCGGGCTTCCCGCCTCGCGAACGAGCGGCAGGAACTGGGTCACCGTCGCGAGGAACGGCCCGGGCGCGACGAAGCGCCCGTGCTGCTCGACGACCAGGCCGAGGTGGTGGAAGCCGAGCCCGAGCCCGCCGAGCGTCTCGGGCACGTCGATCGCGGTCCAGCCGAGCTCGCGCGCGCTCCGCCACGGCTGCTCGGGGATCGTGCCCCGTTCGACCACGCCGCGCACGAGCGCGATCGGACACTCCCGCGCGAGCACCGCCCGTACCGAGTCGACGAGCGCCCGCTGCTCCGCCGTCATCTCGAAGTCCATCGCTCCTCGATCGCCCTCCGCTCGCGTTGACCACGCGAAGCGTCTGTTGATAATAGCGTTCTCATCAAACGGATAGAGCATTTTCCCGCGCAGCGGGCCAGCATTCGCAGCACCGCTGCGCCCTACCGGAGGATCGAGGTGACGCCCGTCGCGGGCTCGCTCGGCGCGGAGATCGGCGGCGTCGACCTCGCACGCGACCTCGACGACGAGGTGGTGGCCGAGATCCGCCGCGCCTGGCTCGAGCACCTCGTCGTCTTCTTCCGCGACCAGCACATCGACAATGACCGCTTCCTCGCGTTCGCCCGCCGCTTCGGCGAGCCGGTCGAGTACCCGTTCGTGCCCGGGCTCGAGTCGCACCCCGAGATCATCGCCGTCGTCAAGCTAGCGCACGAGACCGTGAACTTCGGCGGCATCTGGCACTCGGACACGACCTACCTCGAGCGCCCGCCGATGGCGACGATGCTGATCGCCCGCGAGGTCCCGCCCGCGGGCGGCGACACGATCTTCGCGAACCAGTACGCCGCGTACGAGACACTGTCCCCGGGCCTGCGTGCGCTGCTCGAGCCGCTGCGCGCGGTCAACAGCTCGGCGCTCGCCGACGTGAGCAAGACCCGCGAGGACCGGATCCGCGAGGCGGGCGACGTCGACGCGAATCGGGTCTACACCGCGACCCACCCCGTGGTGCGCACGCATCCCGAGACCGGCCGCAAGGCGCTGTTCGTGAACGTCGCGCACACCCAGAGGTTCGACGGCATGACGGAGGAGGAGAGCCGGCCGCTCCTCGAGTTTCTCTTCCGCCATCAGGTGCGCCCGGAGCTCACCTGCCGGTTCCGCTGGGAGGTCGGGTCGATCGCGTTCTGGGACAACCGCTGCACGCAGCACAACCCGGTGAACGACTACCACGGCTACCGGCGCGTCATGCACCGCATCACGCTCGCGGGCGACGTCCCCGTCTGAGACGCCGGGCCGGAGACGAAGACGCATGGGAGCCAACGGATGACGCCTCTCCTGTCGCACGTGCGGGTGCTCGACTTGAGCCGCCTCTACCCGGGCGCCTTCTGCACGCAGCTCCTCGCCGACCTCGGCGCGAGCGTGCTCAAGGTCGAGTCGCCGCGCGCGGGCGACGGCATGCGCATGACGTTCGGCACGCCGATCGCTCCGGCCCACGTGGCGCTGAACCGCGGCAAGCGCTCGCTCACCCTCGACCTGAAGAAGCCGCAGGCGGCCGACGTGCTGCGCCGGCTCGCGGTGCAGGTCGACGTGCTGGTCGAATCGCACCGGCCCGGTGCGCTCGACCAGCTCGGCGTCGGCTACGAGGCGCTGCGCCGCGACAACCCACGCCTCGTGTGGTGCTCGCTCACCGGCTTCGGGCAGAGCGGGCCGCTCGCCAACGCGCCCGGGCACGACGTCACCTATCTCGGCTACAGCGGCCTCCTCTCCCGGCTCGCGGGCGGCGCGCCCCCGCCGATGCCCGACACGACGGTCTCCGTGCCGCTCGCCGGCGTGCTCGGCGCGGTCGGGATCCTCGCCGCGCTGGTCGCGCGCGAGCGGACCGGCGAGGGCGCGCGGGTCGACGCCTCGCTCGCGGAAGCGGCGCTCTGGCTCCTCTCCGAGGACGTCGTGCGCAGCGCGGTCGCGCCCGGGCCCAACTGGGGGCCGATGGCCGCGCGGCAGAACTACCGCTGCGCCGACGGCCGCTGGGTGACGGTCGCCGCGACCGAGCCCGCGGCGTGGGCGCGGCTTTGCGCCGCGCTCGAGCTGCCCGACCTCGCCGAGCAGGTGATCGGCGGCAACGAGCC
>FWPU01004298.1_pt1 | contig 33477 bp, 29 predicted proteins | sample 2228361 | NCBI WGS metagenome assembly FWPU01 (sample SAMEA103939777, study PRJEB20133) | metagenome
CATGCCTCCCCAGGCCCAAAGCAAAGGGCCGCCCAGGGGGCTGGGCGGCCCTCTCCCCCAGATCTGCTCCTATTCAGGCAGGGGCAGATCCAGGATGGCCTGCACCTTCTCCTCGATCACCGGGGCGTGCTCTTCCCAGGTGACCTCACCCTCCCAGATCAGGTCGATCTCATTCTGGAAGGTGTTGTTGGCCTCGGTGAAGCGGGTGTTCTTGGGCATAGGATATGGCTCGATGCCGGCCGTGAGTAACCGGTCGGTGACGCCGAACATGCGGTTGACCTCATTCACCTTGGGGTCGGTCCAGGCAGACTTGTGGCCGTTGGGCTGCAATTTGCCGTCCAACACCATGGAGATGCCCGCTTCAGTGGAGGAGTAGAGCTTGAGCAGCTCCCACGCCTCCTCCGGATACTTGGTGGCCGAGTTGATCATGTGCTGGTTGCCGGAGTAGCAGGTCCCCTGGCGCCCCTCCGGCCCCACGGGCAACAGCACCGCGTCCATCTCGAACTTGTCGCCGATCTGGTTCAGGAAGCTATTCACGTTGCCCACGGTGCTGGCGTGGGTGGCGCTGAAGCCGGCCACGAAGATGCGCCCGGCCGAGCCCTCGATATAGTCGGCCTTGCGGGGCGCAACCTTGCTCTCCAGCAGATCCACGTACCAGGCGCCGATCTCCCGGTGCAGGTCGGTGTTGAAGGTCAAACGGGTCCCCTCCGCATCCATGATCCAGGACTCGGTGGAGTCCGGGCTGCCCCAGGAGCGGGAGAAGTTGCTATAGTAGTGCATGGCGCTCATGCTGTCGAAGCCCAGGCCGAAGATACCGGCTGCCTCGTCGGCTGCCGCCTTGGCCAGCTCCGTCCAGTCGCTGATGGTCCAGCCTTCCTGGGGCTCGGGCAGACCCTTGTCCGCCAGGATCTGTTTGTTGTAGCTGACCGCGATGTTGCCGCCGGGGTGCACCACGCCCGGCATGCTGAAGTTCTTGCCGTTCCACGAGTTGCCGGCCATGACACTGGGATAGATGTCGTCGAAGTCCGCCGGCGGATCCGAGGCCAGCAGGTCGTCGATCTCCATGTAGATGCCCTTCAGGTAGTTGATGAAGAGCCAGCGATGGTGCCCGTAGAGGAGGTCCTGCAAGGTTCCCGAGATGAAGCCGGTCTGGGTCTTGGTCTCGATCTCGCTGTAGATGGTCTCCTCGATAACCACCTTGATGCCGGTCTCCTGCTGGAAGCGCTCGCCGAAGATGGTGGGCATGACGCTCTGGCCGGCTTCCGGCGGCACCTGGACCCGCAGGGTCACGTCGGTGGCGGCAGGCTCCCCGGAGGCGCCGGTCGCCTCGGTGGCGCCGCTTGAGGGGGCAGGCCCCGGCGCGGCACAGGCCGCCATCACCTGGGCGCCCAGGGCCCCCAGCCCGGTGACGGCCAGGCCCTGCAGGAATTTTCGACGGGTAACGTTTCTCCTGAACATGGCAGTGCTCCTTCTTTGGGTAGGTTGAACCGATAAAACAACGCCAGGGGGCGATAAAACCAGATCCTTGCCGGGTCCGCAGGTTGTCCATCCAACCACTCTGCACTATGCTTGGGCAGAACCCTGCTACCCGTCATCTTGATTTACCTACAACATTTACCCACAACTCCAGGGAGGCTCCATCATGGATCAGAACATGGACCAGGACCTGCACAAAACGTTCCAGTTGCGTCGGGTCATCAACGCCAGCGGCACCCTCACCGCCTATGGCCAGTCGGCCGTGCTGCCGGCCGCCGCCCAGGCCGCGCATGCAGCCATGTCCCTCTTCTTCGAGATGGACGTGCTCCAGGCCCGGGCCAGCACCGTTATTGCCCGGATCACCGGTGCAGAGGCCGGCATGGTCACCGCGTGCGCATCGGCCGGCATCACCCTGGCCGTGGCCGCCTGCATGACCGGCACCGACCCGGCCAGGATCGCCCGCCTGCCGGACACCGCCGGCATGAAGAATGAGGTCTTGCTGCAGATGGGCCACGCGGTGAACTACGGTGCACCGGTAACCCAGGCGGTACGCCTGGCCGGCGCCCAGGTCCAGCTGGTGGGTACGGTGAACAGCACCCCCGCGGCCCTGCTGGACGCCAGCTTCACGGAGCAGACGGTGGCGGCCCTCTTTGTGGTCTCCCACCACACCACCCAGTATGGCTACGTGCCCCTGCCCCGCTTTGTGGAGATCGCCCACGGCCACGGTGTCCCTGTGGTGGTGGACGCGGCCGCGGAGGAGCACATGTTGCCCGACCTCATCGCAGCCGGCGCCGATCTGGTGATCTGCAGCGGCCACAAGCATTTCCGCGCCCCCACCTCGGGCCTCATGGCCGGCCGGCTCCCCCTGATCCAGGCCGCCTATGCCCAGAACCGGGGGATCGGCCGGGGGATGAAGGTGGGCAAGGAAGGCATTGTGGGCCTCATGGCCGCGCTGGAAGCCTGGGAGCAGGGCTATCACCAGGCCCAGCAGGAGGCCGAGCAGCGGCGGATCCGCCGCATGGTGGAGCGGCTGCGCCACCTGGAGGGCATCCAGGTGAGCGAGGTCTGGCCGGAGCCGGACCCCTACCCCATCATGCGGGCCAGGGTCACAGTGGATCCGGAGCGGGCCGGGCTCAACGCCATGGCCCTCTCGGTGCTGCTGGCCGACGGCGATCCCACCATCAAGGTGCGGGGCCATCACGTGGAGGAAGGGTACTTCCTGATCGACCCCTTCAACCTGAGCGACGAAGAGGCGGACTTCATCTGCGAACGCATGGAAGCCATTGCCCGCCTGCCGCTGGCCGAAAAGCAGGCCATCATGCAGGAGCTGGCCGGCCTCAGCAGCGCCGATCTCTGGACCCGGGGGGGCGAATGGCCCTTCCTCTGATACAACCCGTAGGGACCCATGGCCATGCGTCCCTACCTCGTCCCCCTGTCACGCAAGGACGCGTGGCCTACGTACACAGATCACGGCGAATTTACGCCTCTCAACGATAGTAGCGCGCAGCCCATTCTCCACCGGTCCACGACTGCCAGCGCCGGGGCACGATGCGGATCAGATATCGGGGCCGGGACGCGGTCAGCCGGGCGTAGCCGGGCCCCGGCTCCCCCATGTAGCGCAGGGCCATGTCGTCCACCAGCCGCTGCAGGGGAGGGCTCTCCGCCGGTGCCGTGGGCCCTGCCACGATCTCGGCCTGACCCTCCACCAGTAGCCGGGTGTGTTCCAGGTGAAAGTCGTCGGCAATGTGGAGGGCCACGGCCGGGTTGTGCTGGATGTGGGCCACATACTGGGAACGCTCCCGGCCGACCACGTAGAAACAGCCCTCCGCCGGATCGTAGTGGTACCAGATGGGAACCACATAGGGCGTGTTCTGGGGCGTCACCGTGGCCAGGCGCGCGTTCCAGGGGTGCCGCAGGAATTCATCCCGTTCTGCGGGCGTCAACTTGCCGGTCTTTTGGGGCGGTTGGTAGTTTGTCTTGAGCACGCTGTATCCTTTCCCACGTCCATGACCTGCGCCCAGACAGGGCTTGCCCTGTCCCTACTGCCAGTGGGGCGGCAGCAACGGCTCGCCGAAGCCGTAGCGCTGCGACAGCCAGCTGGCCTGGTGCACGCCGTCCCGATAGGCCGAATGGGCGGTGGTGTACAGCTCGGGGGGGCGGGCAAAGGCCTGGATCAACGGCGCCAGCACCGCCGGCGACAGGGCATCCCCCTCGTTGCCGGTGACCAACACCGTGTCCGCAGCCACCTTGGGCGCGAAGTAGGTGGGCTCGAAGTAGGAGAGGGTGCGCCAGACCTGTTCAGCCTGCTCCGGATAGCTCCGGACGTAGTCGTTGAACTCTTCCAGCGGATAGCTGCCCGTCTGGGGCGCCAGTTGACTGGCCGCGTAGAAGAGGGTGGGCACGAAGTAGAGGGCATCCACCTGGGAGCGCAGGGCCGCGGTGAAGAGGGCCAGGTCGTCCCCCACCACCGCGATGCGGCTGACATCCACCTCCGGCCGTTGGAGCAGGAAGTCGATCACCCGGCAGCAGTCGGCCACAATCCCCCGATAGACATAGGTGGCCGGGTCGGTGATGCCGGTGGTCAGCAGGCCGGGATAGGCGGCGGCAAAGGGTTGGTCGGAGAGGCGCTGGCCCCGGTGGCGCAGGGCCACGGTGACGTAGCGTTGCCGCTCCTCGTAGGCGGCGATGTGCACCACGCTGCCGTAGCCCGGCGCATGGTAGAGCACGGGAAAGGGGCCGTCACCCTTGGGCACGCTGTAGTAGGCAAAGATGCGGTACGGCCCGATGCTGGTGAGGCGCAGCTCGTACAACGTGGCGAAGTCGGTGCTGCGCATGGGGATGGGCGTCAGCTCCGCGGCGATGGGCAGGGCGGCCAGCTCGTCCAGGGTGGCCGCCCAATAGCGGTCGAAATCGGCAGGTGCCGGTGGGATGGAAATCGTCATGGCACTATCCTGGTTTGGCAATGGTGTCATCTCCCCATCAGGCGCCCATCAAATGGTGCCGGAAAAACTCGGCCACGATGGCGTCGTGTTCGTAGCGGTTGGCGTCATGGCCGTGCCCGGGGTAGGTATACAGCTTTTTGTCAGGCGAGCCGATGGCTTCGAAGACGGCGAAACCGGTCTCCGGCGGGCAGACGTTGTCGTTGAGGCCGATGTTGACGATGATGGGGCAGCGGATCCGATCCACAAAGTTGATGCAGTCGAAGTAGGCCAGGGTCTCCTCCACCGCCGGACGATGCTCGGGATGGAGGCGCAGATATTCGTTAATCTCCTCGTACGGGTACGAGTGGGTGAGCTCGATGGCATCGATCATGCCGGCCAGGTAGGGCGCCTGGGCCGCCGCGGCCCGCACCTCCGGGCGCATGGACGCGGTGAGCAGGGTGAGGGCGCCGCCCTGGCTGCCCCCCTGGACGCCGATCCGGGCCGGATCCACCTCGGGACGGCTGAGGAGGAAGTCGATCACCCGCCAGGCGTCCACATAGAAACCCCGGTAGGCGTAGGTGTGGCGGTCGATGATGTTATGGGTGAGCAGGCCGGGGTAGCCTGGGTTGTACTGCCGATTGCTGCGCAGCTTGCCCCGGGGTGCGGCGCCGAAAGTGGCGTACCCCTGGCGGGCCTGGGCCTTGGGCAGGGTGGGCTCGCTGATGTAGCCAGGGTAGTAGACCATGGCCGGCAGTGGCTCCCGGCGCTCCCGGGGCAGGCAGTACCAGCCCGCCACCCGCACTCCATCCAGGCTGTCGTAGTAGACCTCAAAGACTTCCACCTCCGGCGTGGAGCGCAGGGGCACCGGCTTCATGATGGGGTTCAGGGGAATCCGGGCGGCCTGGGCCAACACCTCTTCCCAAAAGGCATCAAAGTCGGCGGGTTTGACCACCCGGGTACCGTAGGTGGCGGGATCCCCGCGGCGAGCCCTCTCCATGGCACTCATCTTCTCCTCACTCCTGAAATTTCTTCTCACTCTTGCAAAGGTGGTGACAGGACCACATTCAACCGTGGTACATCCATCCGCCCGATGGCGAGGCACGGAAAGGCCTGGCTGGGGCAGAAAAGCCGTTCAAAACGGATTGGGGCCGGGTGCCATCCGTGCCGTTGAGTGCGTTTCAACGCACTTGGGATGTGCCAGCCGATGATTGAAATCATCGGCCCAAGGCCGGCCACGGCCTCACACAGAGCTACCAAGGTGGTGACATCCACGGTGAATCGAACGTGAATCGAAACCGTGGAGATGAACGGCGGACGAGGAGCGTCGGCCGCCCCCGCCCGCTCTCGTCACTCAGGTGGGAAGGTCCAGGTCCAGGACGGCCTGGACCTTCTTCTGGATTACCGGCGCGTGCTCTTCCCACGAGACATCCCCTTCCCAGATCAGGTCGATCTCGTTGCGGAAGATGTCGTTGGCCTCGGTGAAGCGGGTGTTCTTGGGCATGGGGAAGGGCTCGATGCCGGCGCTGAGGATGGCATCGCAGATGCCGTAGATGGTGCTGACCCGGTTGACATCGGGATGGGTCCAGGCCGACTTGTGGCCGTTGGGCATGCGGATGCCGGTCACCACCTGGTAGACACCTGCATCGATGGAGCTGTAGTACTTGAGCAGGCCGTAGGCTTCTTCGGGGTACTTGCTGGCCGAGTTGATCATAAACTGATTCCCCGAGTAGCAGGTGCCCTGGCGGCCTTCGGAGCCGACGGGCAAGAGGATGACGCCCAGTTCGAACTTGTCCTCGATCAGGCGGACGTTGTTGGCCACCACGCCGGCGTTGCTGGCATAGGTGGCCGACTTGCCGGCCAGGAAGATGTTGTTGGCGTTGCCCTCGATGTAGTCGGCCTGGCGGGGCGCGACCTTGCTCTCCAATAGATCCAGATACCAGGCAGCGATCTGGCCGTGGAGGGGCGTGTAGTAGGTCAGGCGCGTCCCCTCTTCATCCATCACCCAGCCGTCCCGGGCGTCCGGCGCACCAAAGCTGCGGGAGGTGTTGCTGTAGTAGTGGAAAGAGTTCATCCCTTCAAAGCCCAGGCCGAAGATCCCCTCTTCCGGATCGGCAGCGGCCCGGGCCAGCTCCGTCCAGTCGTCAAAGGTCCAACCTGGCTGGGGCTCGGGCAGCCCCTTCTCCTCCAACAGGGTCTTGTTGTAGTTGACGGCGATGTTGCCGCCGGGGTGGACGTGGACCGGGATGCTGAAGTTCTTGCCCTGGAAGGCGTTGCCCTCCAGGACGCTGGGGTAGATATCGTCGAAGTCGGGCAAGGGATCTGCGGCCCAGAGGTCGTCCAGCTCCAGATAAATGCCTTTGAGATAATTGATGAAGAGCCAACGATGGTGCCCGTAGACCACGTCCTGCAGGGTCCCCGAGATGAAACCGGTCTGGGTCTTGGTCTCGATCTCGCCGTAGATGGTCTCTTCGATGACCACTTCAATACCGGTGTCTTCCTGGTAGCGCTTGGCAAACTCGGTGGCCATCTGGGCGCCACCGCCGGCCGCGGCCTGCACCCGGAGGGTAACTGCAGCCGCAGCCGGTGCTGAGGTGGAGTCGGTGGCCCCCGGGGCTTCTACCGTGTTGGGCGCCGGCGCGGCACAGGCGGCCAGCACCTGGGCGCCCAGGGCCCCCAGGCCGGTGGCCGCCATCCCGTGGAGAAATCGCCTGCGGGTCATCGGTTTTCGAAACATCGGGTTCCTCCTTTGTACAGCAAAACAGAACAGCACCGAAAATCACGCCACTTCGCCAGGAATTCCCACCGGGCGGTGCGCCCCCACTGGGGAGAAGTGGACGGGGTAGGGAAGCACTGACGGCTACCCTGCCCCGACGCGGGACGTGCCTGCTGCCTGGGGGAAGCCCTTGCGGACGTGCACAAGCCTGGATCGCGGCAGGTTTGGGACCCGGGCCCCTCACCCCTTGATGCCGGACATGACAATCCCCTGGACAAAAAACCGCTGGCCCAGGAAAAAGATCACGATGACGGGGATCATGGAGAGGATACACGCCGCCATCAACAGATGTTGCATGGGCTCACCGCCCACTTCCGGGGAGCTGTTGAAGAACTGCAAGCCCACGGACACGGTAAACTTTTCGGGGGAGTTGAGGTAGATCAAGGGCCCCAGGAAATCACTCCAGGTGGCGATGATGGTGATGATGCCCAGGGTGGCCAGCACCGGCTTGCACAGGGGCAACAGGATCGACCAGAAGATGCGGAAGAAGCTGGCGCCGTCGATGAGCGCGGCCTCGTCCAGATCCCGGGGCAGGGACAGGAAAAACTGGCGCATGAGGAAGATGGCAAAGCCGCCGCCGCCAAACCAATAGGGCACCCATAGGGGCAGTAGGGTGTTGATCCAGCCCAGCTTGTGGAACAGGACAAACTGGGGAATCAGGGTGACCTGGGCCGGCAGCATCATGGTGGCCAGGGTGATCAGGAAGAGGGCATCCCGGCCCCGGTACTCGAAACGGGCAAAGGAATAGGCCACCAGCGAGGCCGTAATCAGGGTGCCGGCCGTGGCCAACACCACCACAATGGTGGAGTTGAGGGCCCAGCGGATCACAGGGATGCGGGGGATGACCAGCACGTTGTAGTAGTTGGCCCACTGGGGCTCCGCCGGCACCAGGGGCGGCGGAAAGGCGAACATTTCCGCCGGCGTCTTTAGGGAGCTCATGAGCGTCCAGAAGAGGGGGAAGCCAAAGAGGACGCACAGGAAGAGCACCACCACGTAGAGGGCCACCCGGCTCAGGCGCAGCCGCGTTGTGGGATCAAGCAGGGTGTTGGGCGTCATGGTCGTCTGGGTCATGGCATCTGCCTCCTATCCGCCTTCGTAGTGAACCCAACGGCGGGAGTAGGTCACCTGAATCCAGGTGAAGAGCATGAGAATGGCCGCCAGGATCCAGGCCAGGGCGCTGCCGTAGCCCAGCCGGAAGTATTGGAAGGCCTGGAAGTAGATGTGCAGGGCGAAGAACCAGGTGGCGTAGGACGGGCCGCCCTTGGTGGCCACCCAGGCGGTGGTGAAGACCTTCAGCGCGCCGATGACCGCCAGCACCAGGTTGAAGAAGATGGTCGGCGTCAAGAGCGGCAGGGTGACGTGGCGGAACTTCACCCAGGGGCCGGCGCCGTCGATGTCGGCCGCCTCGTAGAGTTCCTGGGGTACGCCCTGCAGGCCGGCCAGGAAGATGAGCATGGTGTTCCCGCCCATGGCCGCCCAGACATTGATCAGGATCACCGAGTAGAGGGCCGAATCCCGAGAGGCCAGCCAGGCCGGCGGGTTGTCGATGCCGATGTTGCGCAGGAAGAGGTTCACGGGCCCCAGCTTGGGCTGCAGCAGGAAGGTCCACACCACGGCCAGGGCCACGGCCGGGATCAGGTGGGGCACGAAGAAGACGGTGCGGTAGATGTTGGTGCCCTTGAGCTTTTGGTTCAACAGCACGGCCAACATCAGCGCGCCCCCCACCGCAGCCGGCACGAAGACGGCGGCGAAGGTGAAGGTACGCCCCAGGGAAGGCCAAAAAAGGTCATCCGCGGTGAAGGCCCTGATATAGTTGGCCGCGCCGGTCCAGCGGGGCGAGCCGATCACCGCGTACTCGGTGAAGCCAAAGTAGAACGACGCCAGGATGGGACCGCCCCAGAAGATGATCAGGCCCAGGACCCAGGGCAGGGCAAAGGCATACCCCCAGAGAGCCCGGTGCACCTGGAATCTGGACTTGGCCCCGACCAACCTGGCGAGAAAGCTGGGGGCCGGCGACGAACCCGATCTTTGCATCCGATCTTGCGCAACTGCCACCTTACTCCTCCTGTACGCCCCAAAGTCTTCGACAACACGGTTGCATCCATGACTCCCCTACAGAAACCACAGATTTCACAGATGTGGCTACGTCAACAAACCGCCACGCACCACACCTTATCCGCTACATCCGCAGCTCCCAATACTCGGGCGGCGCCTCCGTCCACAGGGGCATGCTCAGCCCGCCTGGGTCGTAGACGATCTCACCCGCCCGGATGGTCATGGCACACTCCAGCTTCCGGTCCCCCATCATCCGGGCCCGTCCGCAGTCGATGAAGCCGAACTCGCCGGTCAGGAGCTTGAGCACGGCCACATCTGCCTCGGCGCCCACGGAGAGGTGCCCCAGCTCCGGATGGCCGATCTCCCGGGCCGGCGCGAGGGTGGAACGCTGGATCACGTCCGCCAGGGACATGCCCATGTTCAGGATTTTGCTCATGGTGGTGAGCATGTCCACCACTGCGCCGTGGACGTTGCGCACGTGCAGATCGGTGCTGATGGAGTCGGGGTAGAACCCCTGTTGGATGGCCGGCACCGCGTTACGGAACCAGAAGCTGCCCGCGCCGTGGCCCACGTCAAAGATCACCCCCCGCTCCCGGGCCTCGAAGAGGATCTGGTTGGGCCTGCCGGCCTCGTCCAACACGGGGAATTGTTGGGCGAAGACGTGGGTGTGGATATCGCCGGGACGCATCTTCTCCAGGATCAACTCCTCGTAGCTCCGTTCGGGCGGCCTGGGCCAGAAGTCCACCATCACCGGCTTCTGGCAGAGGTTGCCGGCGGCGATGGCCCGGTCCACCGCTGCCCACGGGGGGTGCTCCGCATCCCAGGGCAGGCGCGTCCAGTAGTGGGCCGTCTTGATGCCCACACAGATCTCCGGATAGGCCAGCACCACCGACGCCGCCAGCTCCGGGTCCATGGTGCGGACGTCCTGCTCAAAGTCGCCGATCATGCCCTGATCCACGATGTTGATGAAGGCGAAGATGCGGGTGCGGGCCAGGTCGATGACGGTGCGCTTGAAGTGGAGGAAGTGGCGGGCGCCAGCCGTACCCGTATCCACCACGGTGGTGACCCCGGAGCGGAAGCTGTGGGAGTCGGCCATGACGCTCAGGCCTTCCGGCTCCCGGGTGTGATAGACGTGGACGTGGATGTCGATGAGGCCCGGCGTGACATAGTGGCCGGAAACGTCCACCACCTGGGCGGCCAGGACGGGGTTGATGTCCCGCTCCACCGCGGCGATGCGCCCGTCTGCGATGGCCACGTCCATGGGGCCGTCGATGTGGTTCAGTGGATCAATGGTATGACCATTTTTCAACAAGAGATCGTAGATGGGTGCGTTGGTCATGGCTCACCTGGAAGACACGTGGCAAATACCGAGGGATGTGGATCGGCGCCGGATGGTCCCCGGCCTGGAGGTGGTCCAGGGGCCTGGGGTACGGCAGGAAAACACGATGGATATCCCGGGCCATGCAACAGGCCCATGTCCAGGTTCAATCCGAAGGGGGGTGAAGCTGCCGCTGGTAGAGGGCCACCCCGTAGAACTCGTACGAAGCAGCCCGGTCCGGCACGTCCACCACGTGCACGGTGAAGCGGGCCGGGAGGCCGTTATCCGGGCAATGGGCCTTGAAGAAATTGCTGTACGCCTTGCGGTAGGCGGCCCGCAGCCGCTCCTGCTCCCGCACGTAGCCCTCTGGATCCACCAGGGGGCTGGGGCTCTTGGGCTGGCAGCCAAAGGCGTGGATCTCCACGAAGTCCACCTCCGCGATGGACTCACAGATGTCGGCTTCCCGCAGCCACTTTTCCCAACACTGGAAAACCAGGGGGATCTCCTTTTCGGGGTCCATAAAGGTGACGGTGTCCAAACCCAGCACATTGGTGGCGGAGTACCCTCCTGTCAGGCCTGAGAAATAGATCTTCAGGTCTCCATCCGGCAGCTCCTCCACCACCAGATTGGAAAGCACCGGATCGTCGCCTTCGTAGTAGTAAGTCAACTTACCACGTTTCTTCACCTTGAAGGGCATGGACATCTCCGCAGTTCATATGGCGTCGCAACGGGATATCTGACACCGGGGGACAGTGGGTCTATTATACCTGGAATCGATAATTTACCAAATGAACGAAATTCCTCCGAACGAATTTCAAAATGTGGGCAGCTCGCCGCCGTACCGGGCCACTGCATCCAGATCTAGCTGAATGCCCAGCCCCGGACCGTCCGGGATGGCCAGCATGCCGTCCTGGTCCAGGTGCCAGCCGCCGTCCACCAGTTCGTCGATGTAGGGTGAGCCGGTGATGTATTCCACCAGGTCCGTGTGGACAAAGGCCGAAGCCAGTTGCAGGTCTGCGGCCAACCCCAGGGCCGTGTTCCAGCCGTGGGGGATAAAGCGCACGCCGTGTTCCTGGGCCATCCAACCGATGCGCCGCTCCTCGCTGATGCCGCCCACCTTGGTCACGTCCGGCTGGACAATGTCGAAGGCGCCGGCCTGAAGCCAGGGCTGAAAGGACTGGCGTCGGGTCAACACCTCGCCGCCCGCGATGGGGACCGGCGCGGCCCGGCGTAGCTGCACGTAGTCCTCCAACGCGTCCGGCGGGAGGGGCTCCTCGAACCAGTAGACGTGGTATTCGGCCAGCATCTGGGCGGTGCGCAGGGCCCATTTGTAGCCGTTGCCCCAATAGGCGTCGCTGCCGCCCGCGTCCACCATGAGCAGGGCATCCGGCCCCACCGCATCTCGGGCAGCCCGCACGATGGCTTCGTCCAGGGCATGGCTCACCCGGCCAAAGGGCCCCCACCCCATCTTGAAGGCCCGAAAGCCCTGCTCCTTGATGGCCAGCAGGTGATCCCGCAGCGGTTCCGGCCGATCCATGAGCAGGGAGGCGTAGGGGCGCACCCGCTCCCGATAGCGGCCGCCCAACAGCCGGCCCACCGGCTGCCTCGTGACCTGCCCCAGGATATCCCAGAGCGCGATGTCGATGCCGCTGATGGTATGGGTGATGGTGCCGCCCCGCCCCAGCCAGAACATGTGCTGGTGCAACTTCTCGCTGACCCGCTCCGGCTCCAGGGCATTCTCGCCGGCGTAGAGGGGCTCCAGCACCCGCAGGGCCGCCTGCACCAGGCCGTCGTTGGTGAAGACGCTACCCCAGCCGGTCACGCCTTCGTCGGTGGTGACCGCGATGAGGGTGTGGACGCAGTCTTCCGGGCGGATCTCGTTGCTCCAGCCCCCTTCCGGCGTCATCCCCCGCAAGCCAATGGCGTGGATTTTTCGGATCTTCATGTTGGCAGCCTTCCTGTCACGGTTACCAGCGAATGTGGGACTGGACCGGCCCAGTGTGCTGGTCCGACCGTGGGGCGATGGGCCAGGCCCGCCACTCCTCCACAATCTCCATGAGGCCCTGGACCGCGGCCTCCAGGATGACCCGGCCCTTCTCGGCGGTGGCCTTGGTAGCGTCGCCGTGGACGCCCAGGTTGGTCCAGCGCCCCCAGTAGTCGTTGAAGCGCACCGGGTAGGTGTACATGCTGTCGGAGCTCATGTACTTGCCCATGACATCGTCGCCCTTGCCGGCTTTGTCCATCTGCACCCGCTCCGGCGCCAGGGCCAGGTAGAGGGACGTTTCGAACTCGTCCGCATGGGCCATGACCTCTGTCTCCTTGACCCGGTTGAAGGCTTCCATGGCCAGGCTGATGTAGGTCACAGCCGCGCAGAGGGAATCGGTCTCCAGCACGGTCTTCCGGGCTACCAGGTCGACGAGGGGCGTGTTGGAGCCATGGCCGTTGACGATGAGAATCTTCTTGAAGCCGTGGTAGGCCACGCTCTTGGTGATGTTCAGGCAAAAGGCGATGAAGACCTCCGGCTCGATGTGAATGGTCCCGGGGAAGTCGATGTGGTGCAGGTTGAGGCCGTAGGCGATGGGCGGCAGCACCAGCACCTTGTCGGGGATACGGCGGCCCAGCTCCAGGCAGATCGACTCGGCCAGGAAGACGTCCACATCCAGGGGCAGGTGGCGGCCGTGCTGTTCGGTGGAGCCGGTGGGCAGGATGACCACCTTCTGCATCTCGATGGCCTCGTTCATCTCCGCCCAGGTCAGGCGGTTGTAGCGATACTCGGTGGCGGCGCTCATGGCGGCTTGCTCCTTGGGATGGGAAAGGTGATGGGACAGAGGCGGTGGCTAGTAAATCCCGGCAGAAATTCGCCGACAGTATCCACCAGAGGTCGTGCGCCCAGAGAGGACACCCGGAATTTCTGCCCTGGTATTGACGCCAGACTGTACTAGAAAGACAAAATATCCGGGCCGGTGTCGAGGGCCGCCGCGTCCAGCTCGCCGGACGCGGCCAGCTCGCCCAGGGTGGCGAAGCGGTCGCCCTGGCGCAGGACCTGGTCGGTCACCGCGTCCACCAGCCGAAACGCGTGGTCGTAGTCGTCGGCGATGCCGTGGGTGTGCATCAGGATCACGGCCACCGGGCTGACTGCGGCGATGCGCGCCACTTCCCGGCGGGCCAGGTCGATGAACTCCTGGCTGCGTTGTCCCGCCCCCCGCCAGGTGTACTCGTTGAGGATGGGCACCTCCACCACGTCGCTGTACCAGCGGAAGGGCCGGTGGGGGATGGCCGTCGTCCAGGGCTGCGCCAACACGCCGCTGTTATGGGGCAGGTGTTGATAGCCGCCGCCGCTGAGGTACATCACCGTGTGATAGCGGATGCCCACCTGCGCCAGAGCGGCGAACATGGCCTTGGAGATGGCGCCACAGGGCGCCCGAAAGACGGTGGGGCGGATGGCCAGCGCCCGTTCGAAGATGGCCAGGCCTTCCTCCAGGCGCGCCCGTAGGTTTTCCACGGTGTAGCGAGGCAACAGCGCATCCCGACGCCGGTCGAACTCCTCCTGCAGGGTGGGCACGATGCTGGTGGCGGGCCAGGCAGGTGGGCCAAACTCATAGCAGTCCTCGTGGGTCAGGCCGTGGAGCTGGAGGTCGTGGCCGGCGTCCCGAGCCGCGGCCAATGCATCCTGCCATTGGGTCGAGAGGGGGGCGCCCCGGGCCTTGGGCACCACGAACCAGGTGGACGGCAGCCCACGGGAATCGAAAAACGCACACATGCGGCGCAGGGACTCTACCATGGCGTGGTCGCCCGCCCCCGCATCGTCAATACTCCAGACAAAGGTGGTCATACGGTTCTCCCCCAGCGCCACCGTCACGCAGGGATGCGTGACCTACGCTCCACACATCATTCTTCACGCCAGCGCATGGAGCACCCGGTTCAACCCTTCGATGGTCTCCTCCACATCCTCGTTGGTGAGCAGGGGGCTGACGTTCAGGTGGACGGCCCGGCCCAGCAGCTCCAGGCTGCGAGGACACATGTCCTTCGCGTACCGGATCTCCCGCCGGGCATCCCGCCACGGCCCCCCGGTGGGCGTCCAGGCCCGCTGCTCCAGGATAGGCACCCAGTGGGCGTAGACGTGGTAGTCCAGGTGGTCGGGGTGGTAGAGGGTACTGGCCCCGATGTTCTCTGCCTGCAGGGCCTTGGCCACCCGTTGGGCCGTCTCCGGCGTATCCACGAAGAAGATGAGAGCGATGGCGGCGTCCCCCTCCGGGTCGGTGAGGCGCCGGAAGGTGATGCCCTTGCGCCGGGCCACGTCGGCCATGCCCGCTTTGATCATCTGCTTGCGGGCGCGCATGGCCGCCAGCAGCCCGTCCAGACGCCGGAGCTGCACCAGCCCCACCGCGCCCAGGAGCTCCGGCATGCGGTAGTTGGTACCACAGAGGAGCTCCCCAGTGGGAATGCCGGCCTTCTGGGGCGCGATGACGTCGTGGTACATCAGCGCCCGCTTCCAAACCTCCTGGTCGTTGGTGACCACCATGCCGCCTTCGCCGGAGGTGATGATCTTGTTGAACTGGAGGCTGAAGCAGCCCACATGGCCGAAGGTGCCCAGGCGCTGGCCCTTGTAGCTGGCGCCGTCGGCCTGGGCCGTGTCTTCGATGACCTTGAGGTTGTGCCTGCGGGCGATGGCCAGAATCTCGTCCATGGGGCAGGGCGCGCCCCGCATGTGGACCGGCATGATGGCTCGGGTGTAGGGGGTGATCTTGGCCTCCACGTCCGCCGGGTCCAGCAACAGCGTGTCGTCCACCTCTGCCACGATGGGGATGGCCCCGGCGCTGATCACTGCGGCGGCCGAGGCGATCCAGGTGTAGGCCGGGACGATCACCTCGTCGCCAGGCCCGACGCCGATGCCGTGCAGGCCGCAGGTCAGCGCAGCCGTACCCGAGGTGACCGCCACGCTGTAGCGGACGCCCATGAAGGGCGCAAAGGCCTGTTCCAGGGCCTCCACTTTGGACGGGGCATCGCCGGGCCCGTAGTAGCGGAAGAGCCGTTTCGAGCGGAGCACTTCCAGCACCGCCTCTTCTTCCTCCTGGTCAATGGCCATGCCACCCGGGAACATGGGTGGATCCGGCCGTCGCTTGGCTGGCGGTGCCCCGTAGATGGCCAGCACTTGCTCTGAAGCCTCTGGGGATGGGTGCATGATGGGTTCGTCCTTCGGTTGGGAAAGGGGTGGATGAACGGCCGACAGATGTCTTCGGGGTAATGCTGCCAGGGATCATACTGGAGAAGAAAAAAGTCGTCAATACGCAAAAACAATGACCTTCACCGGTGACCTGTGTGTGGCATGGGCCGGCCACGAAGCGGGACATCACTACACCGTGGCCGGCAATATGCTGGCCGGCCCCCAGGTGGTGGAGGCCATGGCCAGGGCCTTCGAAGCTGCCGCCCAACAAGGGGAAGCGTTGAGCGCCTGCCTGCTGCGAGGGCTGGAGGCCGGACAGCAGGCGGGCGGCGACAAGCGGGGGAAGCAGTCAGCAGCCCTGCTGGTGGCCAGCCCCGACCCACGCATGTACCACAACCTGCGGGTGGACGACCACCCAGACCCTGTGGCGGAACTCCGACGCATTTACGACCTGGTGGTGGAACACGCCCGCCAGATCGAGCAGGAATATGGCCAGGAAGGGCTCCGCCTCTTCAGTCGGGTCAAATATTGAACCGATCTCCGCCAATCAATCCAGCATCTCGATGAAATAATCGATAAGCTGGGCATCCATGCGCCAGCTCTCCACCCGATTGGCCACCGCCTGGAGATGACGGTGGGCCAGCGCGCGGTTCTGGCTGACGCATACCACCTCCAATACGGCCCGGGTGAGCACATCCTGGGCGTCGGCCTCACAGACCGAGACGTTGAACTCCCGGCGCAGGCGGGCGATCAGGGGCTTCAGGATGCCCCGTTTGCCCTTCAAGCTGTCGTTCAGGGGCAGATACAGTTCCAGGGTCAGCAGTCCAACGGCCATGGTTGATGCTCCCGCCAAGGGAGAACAAGGATGACTCCGCTGTAGAAACCACTTTCACCAATGAACACAGTTTGACCCGGCATCTGAGTGCTTCATGCGTCTTCATTGCACCGCGGGGGATGAAAAATCCGCACGATCCGTAGGTTACCCATCCCTGCGTGACCTGGGTTCCCGTCCCGCTTGGCGCAGATGTCCGGCCAGGAGACCGGGCCGCCCAATCCGGGTCAATCCGTGTTCCTTCAGGGCAAGATGCCGACTCCGCTCTGGGAACACGGTCTTCGCAAATTTGATCCACAGACTGCACAGATGGACACAGATTTTCATCCAGCTTGATCTGTGGAATCCGTGTTATCTGGGCAATCTGTGGCCGAAAACGAAACTCAAGGGCGATGGGTCCATTCAGGATCGGCGAAACGCTCCCGGATCAACTGGGCTGCCCGGCGTAGCTCGGCGGGGGTGGGCTGGCCGGGCTGCAGGGTCAGGTTCAGCACCGTGCGGAAGCCCTCAGCCATGGCCTGGGCCACCTGCTCGAACTGGACCTGGGGGGCGTCCTCGGCCACGCCCAGGGCCTGGGCCAGGGTACAGGCCCGGTTCATCAGCTCCTGGCGCAGCCGTGCGGCGGCCGCCGGCTCCAGCCGCAGCACATCCACCAGCCGCCCGATGTCGCCCACCAGGGGGAGGCTCCCATGCTGAAGCACGTAGCCGGCCCGGCGGCTCTGGGCGCTGCCCATGAGCTTCCGCCCCCCCGCGGTGATCTCGTAGGCGCTGGGCACCTCGAAGCAGGCCGCCGAGACGTCTGGACCTGCCCGCACATGGCCGCCGGCTTTCTCAGCCGCCACGCCCAGGGCCTGGAGCCCCGCCAGCAGTGCGTTGCTCAGCCGGAGATAGGCGTCCATCACGCTGCCCCGCACCCGAGGTTCCTGGGCGGGTGCAGCCACCGAGTAGGTGAACTCATCGATGTGAAGGATGGCCCGGCCGCCGGTAGGGCGGCGCACCACCTCATAGCCCCGGGCAGCCACGGCCTCCAGGTCGACCTCCTCGATGCGCTGGTGGCGCCCCAAACTCACAGCCGGCGGCTCCCAGCGATAGAAGCGCAGGGTGGGCAGGCTTTCCCCGGCGGCACAGGCCTCCGCCACCGCCTGATCCAGGGCCATGTTGGCCGCGCCAGAACGGGGGGCCTCATCCACGATCAGGCGCCAGGTGGCCGGTTCCAGGGCCGGCAACACGTCACTGGTCATGGCGCCGATGCCTCCGCCTGGATCAGGGGCAGGGACGTCACCTCCGCCTCGACGCCGTCCACCGTCACCGGGGTGCCCGGCCCATGGTGGGGACGTCGGACGATGGCCAGGGCCACGGGTTCCTGCAGGGCCAGGCTGAAGGCCGCGGTGGTCACCGTGCCCACGGCGCGGCCGTCGGCCAGAATGTCGACCCCCTCGGCCACCGGCGCCTGGCAGCGCAGGCCGACCAGGGTTTTGGTCACCTTGTCGTAGGTGATCTGGCGGGCAATGATCTCCTGGCCGGTGTAACACCCCTTGTTCTCGGCGCAGGCCCAGGCCAGCCCCGCCTCCAGGGGGTTGTAGGCCTCCACCAGCTCATGGTCTGGCGCCGGACGCCCCAGCTCCACCCGGCGGGCCGTGTAGGCTCCATCTGCTTCCAGGCGCAGGGCCCCCATCTGCTTCAGCCGGCCCACCAACTCGGCCCCTCCATCGGCCGGCACGGCCAGGGCAAAGCCCGGCACGTCATAGGCCATCTGGCGGACGGCCAGGAGGCCATCCACTTCCTGCCACTGCCCCTCCGGCGCCTGGGACAACGTAAAGCCCAGGTCCTGCAGGAGCTCCCCGGCGGCGGGCCCCATCAGCCGCAGCTGCAGGTAGCCGGCGCTGAGATCCTCCACCTGCACCTGGTCCATGAAAAAGATCTGCCCACGCAGGTGTCGGACCAGGGCCGAGGCCTGGTGGGGCGCCGCCAGCAGCAGGAGATCCTCCTGTCGGCAGACGACGGTGAAGACGAAGAGGATCCGGGCCGTCGGGCTGGTGAGCACCGTCACCGTCGCCTGACCAGGCCGCAGCCCGTGGATGTGGTTGGTGGTCATGCGGTGCAGAAAGTCGGCACGATCGGCCCCTGTCAAGCGCAACACGCCAGCGTCCGGCCGCACCTGCAAGGCCACACCCTCCTGCAGGGCGGCGTACTCCTCCTGGCGCACTGTCGTCACAGGTTCGGTCATGATGATCCTATCCTCACAGGCACTGGGCCACCGGTTGCATCACCGGTAGGCCTCCATGAACTCCAAAATACGATAGTACATTCCCACGCCCACGTCCGTCAGGTCCTCTCCGATCTGCAGGTAATGGCTCACATCCTGATAATAATACACCTGCACCGGCACGCCGGCTGCCCGCAGGGCAGCCTCGAACTCGTAGGCCTGGGTAATGGGCGCGATGCGGTCGGCATCGGTGTGCACCAACAAGGTCGGCGGCAGATCCCCGGCCCAGTAGACCGGCGAGGCGCGCAAAAAAGGCAGCGGATAGACGTTGGGCGGGCCCAGGGCCGGTATCGCCAGTTCGTACTGGGGTGGCATCTCCAGCCGGCCGGCGTAAAAGTCAGCTGCCAGGGAGAAGGCATTGCTGATCCCTCCCACGCTGACCCAGGCCGCGGCATATTCCCCCACGTCCCGCAGCAGCCGCGGCACGATGGCACTGCTGAAGCTCCCCCCCAAGAAGATGGCCTGCCCCAACAGGAGGTGGCGGGAAAGGGCGCCCCGGCGGGCCAGTTCGAAGGCCACCCGGGCATCCTGGGTGTGGCCGTCGATGTCCATGCCCCGCTCCCCCACAGGCGAGATGGCCACCATGGCGTATCCCTGGGAAGCAAAGGCCACGCTCACCGGCTGCCAGTTGTCCACATGGGTGGGATAGACCATGAAGAGCCACGGAAAGGACTCCCCCCCCCGGGCCGACAGGGGCAGGTAGAGGCGCAGGGAATCGACCGGGACACCTCCCCGCTGGAAGGAGAAGGCCATCACCTGGGCGGCGGCCCCCGGCGGAAAATTGGTGGTGGCCGTCCAGGTACCGGTGTGGCTCAACGCCACGGCCCCGGCCAGGTCTTCGGGCAGGGGCGGCGGCAGATAGGGCAGCAACTCCAGGGGCGGCGCCTGGGTCACCTGGCCGCCCCGGATGGTCACCAGGTGGGCCAGGCCCAGCCAGTCTCGGGGGACCATCTCTTGATGGCCTGGCGCCACGGCTGCCGGCACATATTGGCCAGCCGGGATGCCCTCCAGGCGGAAGCGGCCAGCGGCATCCGTCTGCACCCCATGGGGGCGGCCCAGGCGCTCCGCCACCACCACCGTGGCCCCGGCCAGGGGACGGCCACCGGAAGTCACGATCCCCTCCAGGCTCCCCATCGGGCCACGGTGCTGGGCCGCGGGATCCAGGGTGCCCAGCTGCCGGGCCAACAGATAGCCCAGGACGTTGAGCTCGGGCGAGGGCGCGCAGCCGGCCATCAGGCCCAGGCTCAACGCCAGCACGACCGCCATGGCCATCCAGATGGGACGTCTACGTCGAGGCTCCATGCCAACCAGTCCAGCAAGGGAAACGGCGAATCTGTCCTGCCAAAGCAGTAGGACATTATAGCCCGGAAACCCAGACACCACAATCAAACCTCTCCCTGTCTCCCTGTTTCGGGTGCGCACCCCACAGACTCTCCCAACAGGGGATGCGCCCCCTGTTTCCGGCTATTTGGCCGCCGGATCTTATCGGCGCTATACTATGATTTTACGGATATGCAACGGACATTGCACAGGCAAAACGAACAACCCATCGAGGCCAACCCATGACCACATCCGGCTATTACCGGTTTCCCACCATTCACCAGGAAGACATCGTCTTCGTTTCCGAAGATGACCTGTGGCACGTGCCGGCCGGCGGCGGTACAGCCCGGCGCCTGACCAGCAACCTGGGCGAGGTGAGTTATCCCATGCTCTCCCCGGACGGCCAGCTTCTGGCCTTTGTAGGCCGGGAAGAGGGAGCCCCCGAAGTGTATGTGATGCCAGCCCTGGGCGGGCCGGCCCGACGGCTCACCTACCTGAGCAGCAACTGTCGGGTGGTGGGGTGGATGCCCGACGGCGAACGCATCATCTTCACCAGCAACTATGGGCAGGTGGTCCCGGCGGAAATGGCCCTCTTCACCATCCGCGCCGACTGCCCCAACGGCGCCGTCGAGCCCCTACCCTACGGCGCGGCCCGCTCCATCGCCTTTGGGCCGGCGGGCCAGGTGGTCATCGGCCGCAACACCGGCGACCCCGCCCGCTGGAAACGCTACCGGGGCGGCACGGCCGGCCACCTCTGGATCGACCCCAGGGGCGATGGCCACTTCCAGCGCTTCCTGCCCGAGCTGCGGGGCAACATCGCCTCGCCCATGTGGCTGGAAGCCACCGGCGAATCCCGCATTTTTTTCGTCAGCGACCACGAGGGCATCGGCAACCTCTACAGTTGCCGGCCTGACGGCAGCGACCTCCAGCGCCACACCGACCACGAAGCCTACTACGTGCGCAACCCCAGCAGCGACGGCCGCCGCATCGTCTACCACGTGGGCGCCGACCTCTACGTCTACGACCCGGTCACCGATGGCGAACACCGGGTGGACGTGGCCTACCACAGCCCCCGGGTCCAGCGCAACCGCAAATTCGTGGACGCCGGCCGCTACATGGACTGTGCCCGGCTTCATCCCTCGGGCAAGGCCATCGCCATGACCACCCGGGGCAAGATCTTCACCTTTGCCAACCACGAAGGCCCGGTGATCCAACACGGCAAGCGGGACGGCGTCCGCTACCGCCAGCCGGACTGGCTCAACGACGGACGGCATCTGGTGGTGGTGAGTGACGAACCAGGAGAGGAGTCACTGGAGATCTACGACATCACCGGCACGGGAGAGCCCCGGCGCCTGGAAGGGCTGGACCTGGGCCGGGTGGTGGAGCTGAAGGTCTCCCCCACCGACGACAAGGTCGCCCTCACCAATCACCGCCACGAGCTGATCCTGGTGGACCTGGAGCAGGGCAGCGCCACCGTGGTGGACCGCAGCCCCTCCTGGAACATCGCCGGCTTCGACTGGTCGCCCGACGGGCGCTGGCTGGCCTACGGCTTCGGCGCCACCATGCGCACCACCGAGATCCGCCTCTACCGCCTGCCGGAGCCGGCCGACGACAGCGCCGATGGCAACTGCGCCGGCAGAGACCCGGCCCGCGGCCAGATCTACACCGTCACGAAACCGGTCCTCCATGACGTCCAGCCCACCTTTGACCCGGACGGGAAATACCTCTACTTCCTCAGCTATCGGGAGTTCAACCCCGTCTACGACGGCCTCCACTTCGACCTGGGCTTCCCCTGGGGCATGCGCCCCTACCTGGTGACCCTCCAGGCCGACCTGCCCAACCCGTTTATCCCCCAGCCGGACTGGGATGAAGCCGCAGAGTCCGAAGACGAAGCGGAAACAGAGGAAGGAGAGGAAGAAACAGAGGAGACAGAGGGCGAGGAAGCCGAAGAGGAGGCACCAGAGGAAGAGGACGACCAGGACGAAGAAGCCGACGACATCGAGGAGGAGGACTATCAGGCTGGCGGTCGCCGGAGCCCGGGGGCCCCCCCCTCGCCCCCGGGCGACCCGGCCCCTGGCAACGGCCAGCCTGGCAACAGCGGCCCACGCAAAAAGGTCAAGCCCATCCGCATCGACGTGGAAGGGATCGAACGGCGGGTCCTGGCGTTCCCCGTCCCCGACAGCCGCTACGGCCAGATCGCGGGCCTGCCCAACAAGGCCCTCTTCACCGTCCTACCCATCCACGGCCAGCTGGACGACGACACGGGCTGGGAGGACGAGGAAGAAGAGGCCGGCACCCTGCGGGCCTACGATTTCAAAGAGTACAAGACAGAGACCTTGGTCGAAAATGTGAGCTCCTTCCAGATCTCCCGCAACCACAAGAAGGTGCTCTACACCAGCGGCCGGCGCCTGCGGGTGATTGCCGCCGGCCAGAAGGCGCCCACCCAGAGCGGCCCACCCCGGCGCACCGGCTGGATCGACCTGCGGCGGGTAAAAGTCTCCGTCGATCCCCAGCGAGAATGGGAGCAGATGCTGCGGGAAGCCTGGCGGCTACAGCGGGATCACTTTTGGACCGAGGACATGTCCCAGGTGGACTGGCAGGCGATCTATCACCGCTACTACGCGCTCATCGAACGGGTCAGCACCCGGGGCGAATTCAGCGATCTGATGTGGGAGATGCAGGGGGAGCTGGGCACCAGCCATGCCTACGAGTTCGGCGGCGACTACCGTCCCCGCCCCCACTACGGCCAGGGGTTCCTGGGTGCCCACTTCAGCTGGGCGCCGGAAGCAGGCGGCTACCGCATCGACGAAATCATCCTGGGAGATCCGTGGGACCCCAAGGCCAACTCTCCCCTGGCAACGCCGGGCGTGGATATCCAGGTGGGCGACGTGCTCCTGGCCATCAACGGCCAGCCCCTGGGCCCGGAGGTCAGCCCGGCCCAGCTCCTGGTGAACCAGGCCGGCAACGAGGTGCTCCTGACCCTGGCGCCCCGTCCCCAGGGCACGACAGGCGGCAGCAACGGGGAAGGGCCAGGGGCGTCTCGCCAGGGCAACCGCCTGGTCATCGTGCGCGCCCTGGAGAGCGAGGCCCCGGCCCGCTACCGCCGCTGGGTGGAACAGAACCGCCGCTACGTCCACGAGGCCACCGACGGCCGGGCCGGCTACGTCCACATCCCCGACATGAGTCCCCGGGGCTACGCCGAATTCCACCGGGGCTTCCTGGCGGAAATCGAGCGGGATGGACTGATCGTGGACGTGCGCTACAACGGCGGCGGCCACGTGAGCCAGCTCATCCTGGAGAAGCTGGCCCGACGCCGCATCGGCTATGACCTTTCCCGCTGGGGCGGCCTGATCCCCTACCCCACCGAATCGGTGGCCGGCCCCCTGGTGGCCCTGACCAACGAGCACGCCGGCAGCGACGGCGACATCTTCTGCCACAGCTTCAAACTCCTCAAGCTCGGCCCCCTGGTGGGCAAGCGCACCTGGGGCGGCGTCATCGGCATCGAGCCCAAACACCCCCTGGTGGATGGCACCATCACCACCCAGCCCGAATACAGCTTCTGGTTCGCCGATGTGGGCTGGCAGCTGGAAAATTACGGCACCGAACCGGACATCGAGGTGGACATCACCCCCCAGGATTACCGGGAAGGGCGGGATCCCCAGTTGGAACAGGCCGTGGCCGAGATCCTCCGCCTGCTGGCAGAAACCCCCATCCTGAAGCCAGAGCTGGACCAGCGGCCCAGCCGGGCCCTGCCCAAGCTTCCTCCCCGCACCTGACCTCGCCCTGCGACAAAAGGTCGCACCCTTCAGGCGTTTGACGCAGTCCAGGCCACGACGGATGGCCCTGGGCTGCGTCCCGTTCTTCTGCTACAGTGAAAGCGTCGAAAACGGCCGACCGGAAGAAATCGATAACCTGAACAAAACGTAACAATTGCCAGACGCCCGACAGACGCATGGCCTACGTCGGAGACTCACAGGGGTCCCACCAGGAGAGTACCAAACGGGGCCCAGACTTTTTGCTTACCATGAAATGGCCTAGACTTGAACAGGCGCCTATCCAATCGTGACAACATCGGCGGAGGAATTTCTGACATCATGAAGCTTCATGCCCTCGTCATTCGCAGCGCTCACCTGCTGCTCCTGGCCCTCCTGGCCACCAGCGTCACCATCCTGTCCGTCCATGCCCAAGATACACCGGCCGAACCGTTTGCCCCCTCCAGTCGAATTTACCTGCCCATGGTGGCCAACCATGACAACGACGCCAGCGGTGCCCGGGCAGAATGCCACCTCAGCCCCCAAGAACAGCAAATCGCCGATCTGCTGACCGGCGCGCCGGAGCAGCAGCGGCCGGAGATGCGTTGTCATCCCGTGCTGGCCGCGGTGGCCCGGCAGCGGGCCGAGGACATGGCCAACCGGGGCTACTTTGGCCACGTCACGCCGGAGGGCTATGGCCCCAACTACCTGGTGATGCAGGCCGGCTTCGATTTGCCAGACTGGTACGACCTCTCGCCGGATGGCAACAACATCGAATCCATTGCAGCGGGGTACGGCACGGCGCAGGCCACCTGGGAACAGTGGATGGGCTCCAGCGGACATCGGGTTCACCTGTTGGGAGAACACCCCTTCTACCGGGAACAGGTGGAGTTCGGCGCCGGCTACGCCGCCAACCCCAACAGCCCCTATGTCCACTACTGGGTGATCTTGACCGCGCCGCCGGAAGGGGAGTAGAGGCCATCGCGTTCACAGTCGCCGGAGTTGGCCCATTAGACGCCGCTGTAGGGGCGCAGCAAGCAGCGCCCGTCACGGACATGGACAGGGCAAGCCCTGTCCCTACATTCTGCCCCGACAAATGTGAAATATACCCGGGAGTAGATGCCTGGGCTCAAGGCCACTGGGCGCCCAGGGCTTCCACGTACAGGGCGTAGAGGGATTGGCCACAGGTCATGAAGAGGCGATTTTTCTTCACCCCCCCGAAACAGAGGTTGGAGCAGGGCTCCGGCAGGTGGATCTGGCCGATGCGGGCGCCGTCCGGCGCGTAGCAGTGGACGCCGTCATAGCCGGGGCCGCCCCAGCCCGCCGCCACCCACAGGTTGCCGTCCACATCACAACGAATGCCATCGGCCGTGCCCGGCGCCATCTCCACGAAGACCCGGCCATTGGTCAGCCGTCGGCCCTCCACCACGTCGAACACCCGGATGTGGGACGGCCCGCCCGGCGTGTGGGAGACGCCCGTGTCCACGATGTAGAGCCGGGACTCGTCGGGCGAGAAGCAGAGGCCGTTGGGCTTGACAAAGTCGTCGGCCACCACCGTGGCCTGGCCGGTGACCGGATCCAGGCGGTAGACGTAGGGCGGCAGCTCCTGCTCCCCCTTTTCCCCCTCGTAGTTCAACAGAGAGCCATAGCCCGGGTCGGTGAACCAGATGGCGCCGTCCGAATGGACCACCACATCGTTGGGCGCGTTCAGGCGCCTGCCCTGGTAGCGGTCCATCAGCACGGTGATGCGTCCGTCGTACTCGGTGCGGGTCACCCGGCGGGTGCCGTGCTCGCAGGTGATGAGCCGTCCCTGGCGGTCCCGGGTGTTGCCGTTGGCGTAGTTCGAGGGGCTGCGGAAGACCGTCACCGTGCCCGTCTCCTCCGACCAGCGCAGGAGGCGGTTGTTGGGAATGTCGCTGAAGACCAGATGGCGGGCGTCGCCGAACCAGACGGGCCCTTCCCCCCAGCGCAGGCCGGTGAAGAGGCGCTCTACGGCCGCGTTGCCCAGCCGATAGGGGCGAAAACGCTCGTCCAACACCTCCACGGCCGGATCAGGATACCGGACCGGCTCCCCGTCCCAGGTGCGTTCAACGGGTTGTGGCGTCATCGTGGTCCTCCCGGCTGGCTCCCAGTTCTCGCAGTTCTCGTTCCACGTTCAACAGATGTTGCAACATTGCCTGGCGGGCCGCCTCCGGATCCCGGGCCTTCAGCGCCTGGACGATGGCCTGATGGTCCTGCACGGAGCGCTGGATGACCCCCGGCAACTGGACCGTGCGCGTCCGGCTCACCCGGCCCAACTGGCTGATGCTGGCCATGAAGCGTTCCAGGATGCTGTTCTTGGCTGCCCGGGCAATGGTCTCGTGGAGTTCCAGGTCGGCGGCCACGAAGGCCTCGGGCTCATGGGTCTTCTCCATGGAGCGGGCCAGACATGCCTCCAGCTGGGCGAGCTCCTCGTCGGTGATGCGGGCCGCGGCCATGGCCACGATGCCCGGCTCCAGGATCTTGCGGGCCTCGAACAGCTCCAGGAAGGTGGCGTCCGTGAGGGCAAAGACAAAATCCAGGTGGGACATGAGCAGGTTGGGCTCCAGGGAAGTGACGTAGGTGCCGTCCCCCTGGCGGATCTCGATCACATTCATGATGGAGAGGGCCCGCAAGGCCTCTCGCAGGGACGGTCGGCTCACCTGCATCATGGCGGCCAGCTCCCGCTCCGGCGGCAGCTTGTCCCCGGGCCGCAGCTCCCGCTCCCGGATCAGGGAGAGCAGGTTGGCCACGATATCTTCTGAAATGGCGCTCTTTTTCACGGCACCAAAAACCACGCCAGCATCCGATTTCATCAGGCACCTCTACAAAAATGGCTCAACAGGGCCATGGGACCTACGCCCCGTGGCTCGACGGTATCGGCGCGCCCGGGGCGATGAGCGCCTGGCTGCGCAGCTCCTCCCACAGGGCAGGGGGAATGGGCCGCTGCAGGGACTCCAGGTTCTGGGCGACCTCTTGGGGCGAGACTGCCCCCACCACCAGGCTAGCCACGGCCCCATGGCTGCGGGCAAACTGGAGCGCCGCGGCGGCCAGGGGCACCCCGTGGCGCCGGCAGACGGCCTCCAGGGCCGCGACCCGCTCCAGGATGGCCGGGGGCGCCTCCCGGTAATTATAGCGCGCGTTGGGCACGGGGCCGGTGGCCAGAATGCCGCTGTTGAAGACCCCGCCCAACAGCAGGCCGATGCCTTCCTCCTGGCAGTAATCCAGGAAGGGCAGGGCCTCCTGCTCCAGCAGGGTGTAGCGGCCGGCCAGCAGGAAGCAGTCGAACTCCCCATGGCGGGCCAGATGCCACAGCGCCTGCCACTGGTTCATCCCCGCGCCCACCGCCCGGATCACCCCCTGGCTGCGCAGTTCCACCAGGGTGGGGTAGGCGTACGCCAGGGCCTCTTCCAGGTGGTTGTCCGGATCGTGGATGTGCAGGATGTCCACCCGGTCCGTCTGCAGCCGGGCCAGGCTTCCCTCCAGGCTGCGCAGGACGCCATCTCGGGAGAAGTCGAAGTCCATCTCCCCAGTTTGGGGGTTCAACAGCCGGCCCACCTTGGTGGAAAGCTGATAGCGGTCCCTGGGGACCCCGGCCAGGGCCTTGCCCACAAGGGCTTCACTGCGTCCCCGGCCATAGAGGGGCGCGGTGTCGAACAGGGTGATCCCCTGCTCCAGGGCGTACTGGATGGTGGCAACAGCCTGCTCGTCTGAGACAGGTCGATACAGCCCAGAGAGGGGGGCGGTCCCCAGGCCTAAGGTGGATACCTGCAGCGGGTTCCGCCCCAGCGTAGCCGTCGGGATCATGGCAACGGTTCCGTCAATTCTCCAGCTGACCCAGATCGATCTGGCCGGCGGCGATCAGGGTGCGGAAATGCGCCACCGTGGCATCGATGGCCCGATCCAGGGGGGTGTGGGGCACCGGCCCGATGATCCCCCGCAGGCCGCTGTCGTCCAGGTCGGCCGGGAAGGGCAGAGGGCTGTCTTCGGCCACGGTCAGTTGGGCTTCCGGGTAGCGCTTCCGGACCTGGGCCACGAAGTCGGCCACCTGGACCACGTCGTTGCGCAGGTTGCAGGCCGCCGCCCCCTGATAACCCGAGCGGGCGCAGGCGATGAAGATGCGGGCCACGTCGTCGGCATACTGCAGGGCCACCGGGCCGCTGAAGCGAATGTGGAACGGTCGCCCGGCGGCCGCCGCCAGCAGCGCCTTGGCAATGTCCGACGTCATGCCCTGATCCCGGCCCACGCCGTAGACGATGTACGGCCGCAGGCCAACACTGGGGATCTGCCAGTCCTGCCAGTAGATGCGGGCCGTGCCCTCATTGGCCTGTTTGTAGACGCCGTAGAGGGTCTCCGGGTGGAGGGGCACATCATCCTTCACCGGCGTCTCCGGGTAGAGATGGCCCGGCCCCAGCACGGCCAGGGAGCTAGCATAGGCCAGGCCCTGGACCTGGCCCCAGTTGTGGCGGGCGGCCTCGAAGATATTGACCGTCCCCACCACGTTCACCTGGGCGCCCAGGGAGGGATTGGCCCGGCAGAAGGGCACCTGGAGGCCGGCCAGATGGATGATGTGGGTGACCCCGTGCTCTTCCACGGTGGCCCGCACCTGCTTCAGGTCGGTCACATCCAGGCGCACAAAGGTCACCCGGGCCAGCTCATCCTCGGACAACAGCAGGCGAGGGCGGACAGGGTCGGTGGCCAGGTCCGTGGCCACCACTTGGACGTCCTCGTGGACCAGGTTGCGCAGGGTCCAGGCACCGATGCACCCCATGGCGCCTGTCACCATAAACGTTTCGTGGCTCATGGGTTGTCTTCCCGCTTAGCGGCCACCGGATCGCACTTCCACACAGGGGTTGGTCAGGCGGCCCAGGCCTTCCACCTCCACCGTGACCACGTCGCCATGCTTGAGGAAGACGGGCGGGTTGCGGAAGGCGCCCACGCCATCGGGCGTCCCGGTGGTGATAACATCGCCGGGCAGCAGGGTGATGCCCCGGGAGAGGTAAGCGATCAGGTAGGGGATCTTGAAGATTAGCTCTTTGGTGTTGGAATTCTGGTAGGCCACCCCGTTGACCTCGCAACGGATGGCCAGGTTGTGGGGATCTGGGATCTCGTCCCGGGTGACCAGGTAGGGCCCCAGGGGGCAGAAGGTGTCCAGAGACTTGCCCATGATCCACTGGTCGCCCTTCTCCAGCTGGAGGTCCCGGGCGCTGACATCGTGACAGTTCATGTAGCCGGCGATGTAATCGTAGGCATCCTCTTCGGCCACGCCTTTGGCCTTCTTGCCGATGACCACCGCCAGCTCGGCCTCGAAGTCCACCTTGCTGGTAAGCTCTGGGTCCCAGCGGATCTCATCGCCAGGGCCGATGATGGAGCTGGGGTACTTGGCGAACATGGTGGCCAGGGTGGGGACCTGGCCGCCGGATTCCCGCACGTGGTCCATGTAGTTGAGGCCGATGGCCACGACTTTGGAGGGGTTGAGGATGGGCGCCAGGAGCCGGACCTGGTCCAGGGGGACGCCCAGGCGGTCGGCCAGGGTGGGGGTGGCCAGGCTGCGGGCCAGGGCCATGGCCTCCTCACCCAGCGTCAGGAATGAGCGCATGTCGCCGGGCAGGCGACCGTCCGATGCTTCCACCAGGTTGATCACCCGGTCGTCGACCACGACGCCCAGTTGGGGCGTACTTCCCGCCGGTTTGAAAGTCACGAGTTTCATGAGGGCTCCTACTCAAGGCGAAAGGGTTGAAAGTTGCAACAGGGTGAAACCCGCCGATGGTCGATTGGCTGCCGGCCGGGCAGGGCCTAACAGGATCGACCGCTGTGCTCCAGGTCAGCGGTGGTTGAACGAAAATATATCATATAACGCCCGCCGGGCGAAAACGTTTTCCAGGCAGATCGGGGGCACGGCCATCGGCAAAATGGTCTGACCAATGCCTGCCGATTCTAACATCGATGGTCTAGGGGTGTCAACCAGTGGGGAATCCCAGATTTCCAGATTTCCAGATTTAATTTGATTCGGGGCGATTCGAGAACGAAGAAAATCTGCCGAGGCCACCACTGTGATGGCCTCGACAGGTAATGGTAGCAAATCGCTTCTCTTCTGCCCTATCCTTTGATTGCACCCGACATAATTCCGCTGACTAGTTGTTTCTGGAAGGCAAAGAATACCACCAGGAGAGGAATGGTAGCCAGGGTGCTGCCGGCAAACATTAGGGAGTAGCGGGGTGCAATCACGGTGGTGCCTTTGAAGTTAGCTAGAGCCAAGGGGGCGGTGATCTTATCAGGATCAGTCAGAATCAGTAAAGGCCCCAGGAACTGATTGAAACCGTCCACGAAATTCAAAATGCCCAGCACTGCCATGCCTGGCACGATCAGAGGCAATACAATACGTGCAAAGGTACCAAAGACCGACGCGCCGTCAATGGCGGCAGCCTCCAACATCTCGTCCGGAATGGTTGCTGCGATATACTGGCGCATCCAAAAGATACCAAACGCGTTAGCCCACTCCGGCAGCCAAAAAGGCCAGTAGGTATCAGCCCATTTAAACGTCTTGACCATTAATAAATACCAGGGGATCAGTGTGATCTGGGTGGGCAGCATCATGGTGATCAGCATCAAGAAGAACAGTTTATCACGCCCTGGAAAACGCCTTTTGGCAAAGGTGAAGCCGGCCAACGATGAGAAGAAGAGGACACCCAGGGTGCGGACTACAGCTAGATAGAAGCTGTTAAACAGAGGTCGGCCAAAGCCTATCTCGGCAAAAAGCTGCCGATATGAGGTAAGATCAAACCCATTTTCAGGCCAGAAATGGGGATTTCGGCTAAAAAGGGCAGCATCATCCATGAAGGAACCTACAAACATACTGTAGAAGGGGAAAATAAAGATCAGGGCCCATAGAATAAGAAAAAGGTACAACAGAAAACGCGTCACAAGACGCATAACCCGCCTGGACCAACGCGCAGCAGGTCGCACGGTTGAAGATGCTGAAGATGCAGCTACCATCTTTCGTTTCCTCCGCTCAACTACGGCCTACGCAGGATGCGAATCTGGATGATGGAGATCACAATGACGAGAAAGCCGATTAGAAAACCAAAAGCAGAGGCATCGCCATAACGCTGCCCCCCGATACCCACTTCGTACAGCCGCAACATGAGCGTTTCCGTGGCTCCCCGTGGGCCGCCTTGGGTCAGCATATAGGGCTGGTTGAACATATTCATCAGACCAATCGTGGCGATAACGGTTAAGAAAAAGATGATGGGGTAGAGTAAGGGCAGAGTAATCCGCCAAAAAATCTGCCACTCATTAGCCCCATCGATCCGTGCGGCTTCGTAGAGCTCGCCATCGATAGACTGAAGTCCTCCTAGAAAGAGCAGAACGTTGTAGCCGATGCCTCCCCAATGGGTCAACATGATCACCACCCATTTGGCCGCCCAGGGATCCCCCCGCAGCCAAGCTACCGACGGCAGGCCGAGCATCTCCAAAACACGATTGACCCACCCCATATGATCGTCGAAGAGCTGGGTAAAGACGATAGCGACGATCACCGAGGAAGTCACATAGGGAAGAAAATAGAGGGTCCGAAAAAGACCGCGTCCTTTCAAGTCTTTGATGTTTAAGAAAACGGCCAACACGATAGCAATAAAGATACCTGTTGGCAGAAGAATATAGGCAAACTGGAGCGTATTGACCAGGGACTGAACGATGTAGGGATCTTTGAGGATGGCGCGATAGTTCTCTACCCCCACATAAGTCATTGGGCCAAATCCCCGCCAACGGCTGAAAGAGAGCTGAAATGCCCATCCTAACGGATAAAGACGAAACACCGCAAAGGCAATAAAAAACGGTGCAATGAAGAGATAATCTATCCAGTGTCGACGAACCTCTTGCCAGAGCGTCCTGCGAGATCTGGAGATAGCCCCGGGCTGTACGGTCGTAATACCCATTCACTCTGCTCCACAATGCGAATGTTCAGCAGTGCCAAATGCGTCGAATTGTGGGGGTCGGCATCTTCAGAGGCCACATCAGCTGCCTCTGAAGATGCCGACTTTACTGACTGCGGCTGTTATATTCGCGCTATACACACCGCGTCCGTTCGAAATCGGGCGTGGCCAACTCCACGATACGAGCCATGCCTTCTTCAATGGAGTACTCGCCTGTCAGAATCGGAACCATTTCTCGCTGCACCACGGTATTCACTGCTCCCCATCCGGCAGGGCGGTAAAATTCAGTGGAAAGCTCTTTCTCCTGGCTGGCCCAAAATTCATTGAATGCCCAATCACCGAAGATGGGGGAACGCATGCTAAAAAACTCTTCAGATTCCAGATACGGACGGTAGGCCGGGATGATGCCCCACTGGCCACACCGGGACGCGCCGTCCACGCTGCCCAGGGCATACTTCATAAACAGAATAGCCTCCTCCGTGTTTTCCCCACACTTGGGTGACACCAACTGGGCACCACCCCACACTCCAGTCCGATACTTGATCCCCTCTCCGCCGGGGAACTTCGCGATGCGCCATTTGCCGGCAGTCTCCGACTCGCCGGACTCAGCCGCCAACTGCGCCTCCCAGAAGCCCCGAGCCCAGGCGGCTGCAAAGTCGCCGATCAGCTCGCCGTCCTTCAGGGCTGCCCAATAGGGAGGGCTCCACCAGGCCACGTCCAGGCCACCCCCCGAATCCCACAACTGCTTGACAATCTGCATGGCCTGGATGCCCTTCGCATCGCCCACGGTGATGGTCTGGCCGTCCTTGCTGACGGCTGTTCCCCCGAGCTGATGTAATACATACATGAACAAGGCACTCCAACCGTCAGCCGGGAACACAAAGGAGTACATCCCCTGTTCCCGCAAGGCACTGGCCATCTCGATGAAATCTGTCCAGGTCAACCCGTTGACATCAATGTCGCCGAAACCAGCTTCAGCCAACTTGTCTTGCCGATAATACCAGCCGCTCACGCTGATATCGCCGGGCCACCCCACATAACGGCCGGTCTTGGCAATGAACGTCTCGTTGAGTTTGAGGGGATGATACTCGTCAAAATGGCCTTCCAATTCCGAAGTCAAATCCACCAACAGGTCATTACACCCCCAGTCCTGGGCATCGGTAGCTTCCGCCCAAAAGAGGTCAGGACAGCCACTGTCGGCCGCCATGGCAGCCTTGATCTTTTCAACGCGGTCGGCCGGATGGGGCGACACCCACTCAATGTCGGGATAGACCTCTACGAAGCCTTCGGCTGCCAGATCAATCGGATGCTGGTCGTGCCCCCAAAAGACAACCTGTCGCTTCTCCGTGGTTGGGGCACCTCCTTCAGTGGCAGGCTGTCTGACCGGCGCAGTACATGCCGCAATGGTGAGAACACCGACCGTCGTTCCTGTCCAGGCAAGAAACTGCCGTCGGCTCAGCCGCCTGGCGAGGGAGTGCTCGCCCATGGGTTTGTGTGACATTGCTGATTCCTCCTTTGTGAGCGTAAAGATGGGTACAGAAGCCAGATGTACAGGAGATGGCGAGGCATTGATGAAGTTTGATAAATTAATACCGTAACCTGAAGGGATCAGCGGTGTTGTAAGAATCTGGAGGTGATTGCGATGCCG
>FWPU01004301.1_pt1 | contig 33454 bp, 28 predicted proteins | sample 2228361 | NCBI WGS metagenome assembly FWPU01 (sample SAMEA103939777, study PRJEB20133) | metagenome
TCGATCGGTTTTATTAGTGGTTTAATCTTTTCTTTCTTTTCAAAATTTAAAGCAAATTCTTTTGCCTCCTTTAAGGAAGCAAAATGCCCCATCCGTACTCGATATAAAGTTCCTTTGGCGGCCCCGCTGCCTGTAATTTGATAAGCTGGATAGCCTTTATTTTGGAGCTGCAAGACCATCTGTTTGGCTTCTTCGGCATTATTAAGGGCAGCCACCTGTAAAGTATATTTTGCCTTAGGCGGCGATGGTTTTGTTTTTGGCCCGGCGGCGGTGGCAGGAGGGCTGGGTGGGGATTGGGGAATCTTTTTTGCTTTCGCTTCTTCCCCTTTAGAGGGAAAATCTTTTTTATCTTTTTCTATGTTTTTAGTTATTTTAGCAGAAGAAGCTTGGATTCCAGATTTTAACTCTTGTAGGCCTTTCCCTAAGCGTAAGCCAGATAAAAAAGCGACTATCGTGAGTATCAAAACCCCGCCAACAATAAAGATCCATCTTATCCTCATTTCCGGCTGCGAGCTGGTAGAGTTTAATTTTAAAGAATATGTTTTTAGGCGGCGTCTTACCGCTCTATTTTTATTCCTCCCCCTTTCTTTATCCATTATGGTCACATACGTTCCAAAACTTCCATGCCTAATATAGAGAGGCAGGAGGCTAAAACTTCTTTGACACCATAAGTTAAAAGGAGCCGCGCCGCGGTTGTTTCCAAATCCTCACTTAGCACTCGGTATCTTGCCAGAAAGGCGTTGAAAGACCTAGCCAACTCCAGCATGTAAAGGGCAATTAAGGATGGTTCATATTCAGCGGCAGCGCGGTCTATGACTTCTGGAAAAGAGGCCAGTCTTTTGACTAAGTCAAATTCTTCCTCACTCGTTAAAATTTCGTAATTTACTAGATCAGTAACCTCGCGCGAAGCTTTGCGCATAATGCTCGCGCAGCGCACATGGGCATTTTGACAGTAAGGCCCTGTGGCACCTTCGAAGTTCAAGATCCGTTCCCAATCGAACTCCACATCTTTGTTGCGTTTAATGCGGAGATCATTGAAAATAATAGCCCCTAACCCGACGGCCCGAGCTATATGCGCCCTTTCTTCTTCGGGAATCTTTCCTATCCGTGCTTCCTTTTCTTCTCCCCTTTGCGCGATGACTTGTTCTGCCCGCTGGCAGGCTTCATCGATTACGTCTTGCAGCAAGACTACATCTCCCCGGCGGGTACTCATTCCCATTACATGCCCAAAATCTACATGAACCAATCTATTACTCCAATCATACCCCATGAGTTTCAGAACCTTGAATAATTGCTGGAAATGCAATTTCTGCGGCGCCCCTACAACATAGATCAGCTTATGAAATGGCCATTTTTGCAACCGGTACTCTGCGGCCGCAATGTCCCGAGTTAAATAGAGAGAAGCTTCATCGCTCTTTAAAATAAGGGCGGGAGGCATCTGGTAGGTATCTAAAGGAATTACCCAGGCTCCTTGGCTTTCTACTAAAAGACCGAGCTCCTGAAGTCTCTTAACTAAAGACGGAATTTTATCCCGGAAGAAACTCTCTCCTTCATAAGAATCAAAGGAAATGCCTAAGAGGCTATATAGCCGCCTAAATTCTTGAATGCTAATTTCGCGGAATTGCTGCCAAAGAGCATGGGCTTCTGGATCTTCTTCCTCTAATTTTTTAAACCAGCCTCGCGCCTCTTCATGCAAGGCTTCTTCTTGTTTGGCTTCGAAGTGGAAGCGGCTATAAATTTCCAAGAGGTGCTTTAGGGGTTGAGTGCGGAGCTGATTTAGATCTCCCCATCTCTTATAGGCCGTGATGACCTCGCCAAATTGCTTCCCCCAGTCGCCCAGATGGTTTAAGCGAATAATTTCGTATCCTTTTTGCGCAAATATTTGGCATAAGGCATGGCCGATGATCGTGGACCGTAAATGGCCTACATGAAACGGTTTGGCGATATTTGGTGAGGAGAATTCTATGAGGATTCTTTTACCCAAGCCTTCGTTAGTCTTCCCATAATCTTTACCGGCGGCAAAAATTTTCTTAAGCACCACTTCTGCCCACCGAGGGCGGTTGATGCGAAAATTGAGGTAGCCCCCTGCCGGCGTGCAGTTAGCTAACAGGCCACGAGGCTGGAAATGGTGAGCCATTCTTTGGGCTAAAATCTGCGGTTTTTGCCTCAAACTTTTGGCTACAGAAAAGCAGGGGAAGGCATAATCTCCCCAGTGGGGCTCGCGGGGTACTTCTATTAGAGGAGGCAAGTCAGCGAAGGGTAAGTCTGTTTCTTGGGAGATGAATTCGGCTATCTGGGAAATTACTTCATTCATATCAATCTTTAACCTACCAGCTTTCCACTCAAATTGGAAATTCGCTCTTCCAGTGGAGCCTTCCCAAAGGCAGGAAAGGAATTGAAATTTCCTAAGATTTCCCCATAAATTTCAGGACGCCGATCTGGGAAGAAAGTCCAAACTCGTCTGGTTCTTTCAATTTCCTGCAGATCGAGATTGACAATTACCAGGCCTTGCTGGCGCCCACTAGGCAGGTCCAAAAGATCACCTTCAGGGTCCGCGCAAAAGCTATTACCGTAGAAATGTTGTTTGGCCTCTTTACCTACTCGGTTCACGCGGAAAATAAAGAGGCCATTCATGGCTGCATTGGCACAGATAACCTTCTCCCATTTTTTTTGCGAAGCCAAAGCAGCTGCCGTAGGAGCAAATATAATTTGCGCTCCTTTTAAGGCTAAGATCCGCACCCCTTCGGGGAAAAAATTGTCCCAGCATATCTGGATGGCCACATGGGCATAGCGAGTAGAAAAGACAGGAAAGCCAAGATCGCCAGGGGAAAAGTAAGCCCTTTCTTCCCAGAGGGGGATCTGAGGGACATGGATTTTGCGGTATTTGCCTATAAGTTGGCCATCGGCGTCGATAACGGCCGCCGTATTAAAATATAGTCCTCGCTCGTCTCTTTCAAACATGGGTAGAATTATTACTACTCCCTGCTTTAATGCCCAATTGCTGAAAATCTCGGTAGTGGGACCAGGAATACTTTCGGCAAGTTGAAAATGGCTAGGGTTAATATCCACGGGAAACCAGTGGGTATGGAAGAGCTCCTGGAAACATATAATTTTTGCTCCTTGCTCAGCAGCAATTAAAGCCAGATGCTCTGCTTTCTCTAAATTCCTTCTCTTATCGGGAGAACAATGCATTTGTATACCAGCAACTTTCAACATGATTTGCCCACTCCTTATTTTAAAAAGTTTATCCTCTTTAGCATCAAGGGTCAAGGAAGAAAAGCTTCCTGCTCCGCTTCTACTTTGACTCCTGATCTCTTTATAAAGTTCTAGCAATTAATCTCTTAAAATAAAAAACCCTAAGAAGTTAGCTTCCCAGGGTTTTTGGCGGGTCTTAATTCTATCGATTCCTTACTTTTAAAGCTTTATTACCTTGGTGGCTTGAGGACCTTTGGCCCCTTCAGTAATTTCAAATTCTACTTTTTGGCCCTCAGCCAATGTCTTAAAACCTTCTCCCTGAATGGCTGTATAATGAACGAAAATATCTTTACCTCCTTCTTGTTCAATAAAGCCATACCCTTTACTATCATTGAACCATTTTACCTTGCCTATCAACCTCATCAAAAGCCTCCTTTTCTTACCTGAGCTGGCGACCCGCCAACCAGCTCGCTCAAGCCGCAAAAAACGGCTTCTCGAAAATTGCCCATATCATAATTTCATGAATAATGTCAAGATATTTTTCATGCGTTGTCATTTTCAAGCTGACCCGCGCTCACTTCGCTCCATCCCTCGCCACCAGGGAAGTCGAAGAGACCTGACCACGGGGGAAAGAATGAAGGGTTTAAAGTTACTCATAAATGGTCAGGCAAGGCAGAGATTTTTAGCCAAAATAAACTTGTTAATTTCAAAGACAGGATCACTACGCCAGTAGGCAGGATGCCTAAGATAGGGATGAAGATCACGCCTACTAATAGGGAGCCCAACCAAGCCCCGGTTAAGTCAGCTGCGTAAAGCAGTCCAGCTGGCCGTCCTACTTCTTTTATTAGGCGAGCAAAAATTTTGCTGGCTAAAGGGAATTCAAGGCCCACGCTAAAGCCAGAAAATAGGCTTAGGAGGAGATAGGCCACTTGGACAAATTTAAGGATGTTTGTTCTAAGGGGCTGGGTATAGAAAAAGAAAAGAGCTGTGAGGACAAGAACAAGATAGATCAAAATAAAAATTTCTACCCGCACAAGTTGGCTTTTAGCAAAATAATCTTCTTTTGAAAAATGGATCATGGTGAAGCTGCCTAAACTTAAGCCAACCATAAAAGCAGCGATCAAAAGACCGATCCAGTGGTAGGCGTATCCATATATAGTCTGAAAGGAGAAAATTAATAAAATGCTCATGGCGGTGCCGAAAAATCCGGTAGTGATCACCACCCAAATTAAGCAACCTTTTTCCGTTTCTTTTTTCTTTCTTTTTTCTAAGAAGAAGATAAGGACGGCTATTAATCCACTTATGCTTAAGTAATGCTCGATTTGCATAATGCCCACTAAGTTCCAGAAAGGCTGAATACCTGGGTGAAATTGAGCGTGCCAATAGGCGAGGGCGTAGTAAACCCCAGTGGGCAGGTCATCTCTATTCAATCTTACTGTTTCTCTTGAAGACAAAGCAGCTCTATACCACTCTTGGCGATGGGGAGCGAATTTTTGTTGGATATGAAACTCGGTCAAGAACTTGGTCGATAAATTACGCTCTCTTTTGCTGCTAATTAAATTCTCGATCTTTAAAGATTTTAAAATTTCTCCGGGAGAAGCTAAAAAGTAGTTGGGGTCGCCAAAGATTATATAGGTCTCAGGAAAGACAGCTTTTAAGGAGAACCATAAATGGAGATTAAGCGTTTTATTCTCTGGCCCTAAATAGGACTCAGATCCCGGGCTTACTAAGACCAGGAGGCCTTCTTTTTTTAAAACTCGAAAAATTTCGCGAAAGAAATTTATGGTGTAAAAACGATTTAGTTGCAAAGTATAAGGAGGAGGCAAATTAAGGATAAGGGCATCAAATTTTTCCCTAGTGCTTTTGATGAACAGACGACCGTCTAAGTTATGCACTTTTACTTTGGGATTAGTAATTTCTTCTTGCGTTAGAGGAGTTAAATATTTCTGCGTTAAATGAATGATAAGGGGATCTAATTCAGCATAATGAATTTCTTGCACGGGGTGTTTTAAAATTTCGTAGATAGCCCCTCCGAAGCCACCGCCTATAATTAAAACCTTTTCTGGAACAGGCAAGAGAAGTAAGGGAAAGTGAATTAGTTCTTCCATAAAGGAAATGTTAGGCGTAGGTATATTGCAGATAGGGATGCCATTAGCAAAGAAAGAAAATTGTTCTTCTCTTTGGGCAACTAACACATTTCCATAAGGGGACCAACGCGATTCGATTATCTTTACGCCCTTCCATAAACGCTGCTGAGAAATTTTCTCCCAGGGTTCACCCTGTTGTGGAAAAGCATACCAGAGACTGATAAATAAGCATATCAGGCAAAGATAAATTGGTTTTTTAGAGCTCCTTTCTGGAAGAAGGTGGAGGAAGAGAAGAAGAGCCGAGCTTATATTGGCAGCCCCCAAAAGAAAGGCGACTTGAAAAGAATTAAAAAGGGGAATAAATAAAAAGGTATAAAGAACTCCACCTATTCCCGCTCCTAAAGCTTCCAAAAGATAGACTTTCCCTATGGACGTAGCTCCTTTTCCGGCCCATCGGGCATAAAGAACACAACCCGTCGCAAAAAGAAAGCCATCACAAATTCCTAAAGGAGCTAATACAGATAAAGTCCCCCAAAATATTTGCCAAAGGTTGGCCCCTTCACCCCAAGCCAAGCCTATTAGATCGTGGAGAGAACGTATCCCGTAGATAGTGGAAGGTAAGAGAAAAGTTACCAGGAGCTGGAAATAGGCATATTTTTTCTCGGGCAGGGACCACCTTTCTACTTTTCTTCTTATAAAAACACTTCCGGCTGCTTCTAAGATAAGCCAGTTAGCTAAAATGATGGCAATAGAAAGTTCATTTCCCGTAAAGATGATAAGTAGTTCCCTAATAACCACCACTTGGGTTATGGTAAAAGTAAAACCCATAATAAGCAGAGGAAAGTAGAGAGATAATTTCATAGAATTTCTTTTTCCGCCCACATTTGGCAAATAAGGATATAATAAAAAAATATAGGTTTGGTAATAAAGCGATGCCCCTTTATAAAACGCAAGCCATTGTTATGCATTCTCTCCCTTATGGGGAGGTAGATAAGATTGTTACTTTATATACCTTGGATTTTGGAAAAATCAAGGGGATTGCTAAAGGAGCCAAGAGATCGCGGCGGCGCTTTGGGAATATTTTAGAAATTTGTTCTCATATATTCCTTACTTTTTTTGAGAGAGAATCGGGGGGACTAATGCGCTTAAGCCACGGCGAATTAATTTCTTCTTTTGAGAAATTGAGGGCAGATATTCGCCAATTAGCTTGGGCCAGTTATTTTCTTGAATTAGTTAATGAAATGACTGCTGAAAGGGTACCAAGCCCACAAATCTTTTATCTTTTATTAACCGGGCTAAAAATTATAGATAAGGGTGAACTTCAAGAGGAGATTATCCGAATTTTTGAAATGCGGCTCCTTGCTCATTCGGGCTACCAGCCTTTTTTAGAACATTGCTTACGATGCCGAAAGAGCTTGACCAAAGAAGGGGGGTATTTCAGTGCGGAGGATGGAGGCATCTTTTGTCGGCATTGCGGTCAAAATATCTCAAACCTTATACCTGTCTCTTTGGGCACAATTAAAACTCTTGTTTTAGCTCAAAATCTTCCTTTAGAAAGGATCAACCGTTTGAATTTTTCGGTACAATCTTTACGGGAAAGTGCGGTTATTCTATCTTTATTTTTGAGAAAGTATTTAGGGAAAGAGCTTAAATCGCGAAAATTCTTTGAACAACTGTCTTCGGTTCCATAGGCTTTTAGGGTGAGAGGTATTGGCGAGGATTAAGTTCGAAGCCAAATTAGACTTGACTTAGGGATAAAATTAATGTTAAGAATTTCCCCTCGATCTTAGATTTTTTCGGACATAGAAAAAAGTGACCAAGTTCTCTTAGCCATAAGCAATTCTTGGCCGAAAAAATTCGGCCGTAAATGATCATTAAATTTTTTCTGGGCTATATTCTAAATGAAAATTATAGGGAACTTTAATTATGAATTTCCAAGATTTAATCATGGCTCTACAGAAATTTTGGGCGGAACGGGGCTGTGTGCTCCAGCAGCCCTATGATTTAGAAGTGGGCGCCGGAACATTCCATCCGGCAACTTTTTTAAAAGTATTAGGACCTGAGCCATGGAGAGCAGCTTATGTCGAACCTTCACGTCGTCCCACGGATGGTCGCTATGGCGAAAATCCCAATCGCCTGCAGCATTATTATCAATTCCAGGTCATTATTAAACCGTCACCCTTAGACATTCAAGATATTTACTTAGAAAGCCTCAAGTCCTTTGGCATAGAGCCCTTAGAACATGACATTCGCTTCGTCGAAGATGATTGGGAGTCGCCTACTTTAGGGGCCTGGGGATTAGGGTGGGAAGTCTGGCTTGATGGCATGGAGATTACCCAATTTACTTATTTTCAGCAAGCCGGAGGTATAGATCTGCGACCTGTATCCGTAGAAATTACCTATGGCGTTGAAAGAATTGCCATGTATTTGCAAGGCATCGATAATGTGTTTGAGCTGGAATGGACAAAGGGAATAAAATATGGAGATATTCATCATCGCGGTGAAGTAGAATATTCTTTTTACAACTTCGAGGAAGCTGATGTGGCCATGCTCTTTAGTCTTTTTGCGCAGTATGAAAAAGAATCCTTGAGGCTCATTGAGAAAAGACTTGTTCTTCCCGCCTATGATTATTGTTTAAAATGCTCGCATACCTTTAACCTTTTAGAAGCGAGGGGAGCAATTAGCGTAACGGAGCGGACCAATTATATTGCCCGCGTGCGCCATCTGGCACGTTTGACAGCGGAGGCTTACTTGCAACAACGGGAAGATATGGGTTTCCCCCTTTTAAAGAGAAGCAGTAGTTAAAGTAATTAAGGGATTACATATGGCAGAACTTCTATTTGAAATTGGATCAGAAGAAATTCCTTCCTCTTATTTGCCAAAAGTAGTGGAAGAAATGAAGGCCATTTTAACCGCAGAATTTAAGAATCAGCGCATTAATTGCCAAGAGATTAGGGCCTTCGCTACCCCCCGCCGTTTGACTTTGGCGGCTATGGGCGTGGCTCCCACTCAAGAAAAAAGAATGACCGAAGTAATCGGACCGGCTAAGCATATTGCTTATGATGAGAAAGGACAACCTACCAAAGCTGCTTTAGGCTTTGCGCGCGGACAGGGCGTTTCTGTAGAGCAACTGGAGGTAGTGAAAAAAGAAAAAAAAGAATATGTCTGTGTACGCAAAGTAGAAGAAGGAGCGGAAACAATTACCTTTCTGCCCGGAATTCTAACGCGTTTAATCTCTTTGTTATCTTTCCCCAAGTCCATGCGCTGGATGGATTTAGATATTTATTTTGCCCGTCCCATCCATTGGATTTTAGCCCTCTTTAATGGACAAGTTATTCCTTTGCAAATAGGGAATATTGCCGCGGGAAACCTTTCCCGCGGGCATCGCTTCATGGCTCCTGGATCTTTCCCTATAAAAGATTTTGGTGATTATTTGCGCAAACTTAAAAATTCCTTTGTCATCGTAAATCAAGATGAACGTAAAGAAATGATCCTGGCCGAAGCGCATAAAGCGGCAAGCGAAGTCTCGGGTGCCCTTCTCCATGATGAGCAACTTTTAGAGACAGTTACCTGCTTGGTGGAATACCCCGTAGCCATCCGGGGATGCTTTGCCGCCGAATTCTTAACCTTACCTCGGGAAGTATTAATTAGTGTTATGCGGGAACATCAAAGATATTTTCCCGTAGTAGATTCCCAGGGAAACCTTCTCCCTTATTTTATAGCAATATCAAATACAAAACCCAAAGATCCTTCGGTAGTTATTCGCGGTAATGAACGCGTCCTCCGCGCCCGGCTGGCAGATGCCCGATTCTTCTTTGAAGAAGATCAAAAAATAAGTTTGATCGAGCGCCTCGAAGGTTTGAAAAAAGTGGTTTATCATTCCAAATTGGGCACTTCTTATGAGAAAGTTATGCGCCTTGGCCGTCTGGCCGATTATCTGGCGGAGCAGGTTGTTCCAGAGCTTAAAGAAATCATTCACAGGGCTGCTCTATTATGCAAAGGTGATTTAATAACGGGTATGGTGGGAGAATTTCCCAACCTTCAAGGAATTATGGGCGGAATTTATGCGAAACTGGCGGGAGAGAAAGAAGAAGTGGCCTTGGCCATCTATGAACATTATCTGCCCCAAACCGCCGGTGGAGTTTTGCCCAAATCTTCGGCGGGGGCCGTCCTTAGTATTGCTGACAAATTAGATACCATCGTGGGCTGTTTTGGCGTGGGGTTGATACCCACGGGAACAGCCGACCCTTATGCCTTGCGGCGGCAGACTATAGGAATCATAAATATTATTTTGGATAAAAATTACGCGCTGTCCCTTTCCGCCCTAATCGACCAATGCCTTACTCTATTAGCTGAAAAAATCGAGCGGCCACCAGAAAAAGTAAAAGCTGAAGTTTTAGAGTTTTTTAAAGGCAGGGTGCAGAATATTCTTTTAATGAAAGATTTAGCTCCTGATGCCGTAGAAGCAGCCTTGGCCGCGGGAGGCGATGATTTGGCCGATCTCCAAGCCCGAGCACAAGCTCTTCATGAATTCAAAAAAGTCCCTGATTTTGAATCATTAGCTATTGCTTTTAAGAGAGTAGTTAATATTTCGAGTGGTTATAATCCAGGGAATGTAGATCCGGATAAATTTGAGCACCCTCAGGAACACGCTTTGTTGGAAGCCTACCAGATGAGAAAAATTAAAGCGGAAGAGAGAATTTTTCAAAAAGACTATCTGGCAGCATTAAAAGAGCTTGCTTTACTCCGCCAGCCTGTAGATGAATTTTTTGACGGCGTATTAGTTATGGCTAATAATGAGGGCATAAGAGCAAATAGACTTAAGTTATTAGCTAATATTTCCCAGCTCTTTTTTAGAATTGGTGACTTTTCCCGCATTTCCACTAATTAAGCTACCAAGAGGCTTCTTCCCTCTTGTCTAGGCCATTTTACACAATATATTGTGTCCTCAAAAAATAAATATACATTTAGTTGTACTTTTATCTTTACAAAAATTGCCTAAGTTGTTAAAATGGGCCCTAATTAGGGATCGAAGCTTTATTGGCTAACAATTGGAAATTAATGGTTTTTTGAGAGGGAGCCATGCGCATAAAAAAAGTTGAAGTGGCTGGATTCAAATCCTTTTCGGAAAAAATAGAGATCGGTTTTCCCCCTGGAGTAACAGCCATTGTAGGGCCGAATGGGTGCGGCAAATCTAATGTAGTAGATGCCATCCGTTGGGCCTTAGGAGAGCAGAGTGCTAAACAGTTACGCGGGAAGTCTATGGAAGATGTAATTTTTAATGGAAGCGAAAGTAAGAAACCCTTGGGCATGGCTGAAGTCACTTTAACTTTTTCTTCCGAGAATGGACATCCTCATCCCACTTATCCAGGTTTTACGGAAATATCTATAAGTCGCCGTCTTTTTCGGTCAGGGGAAAGTGAATATTATATCAATAAAGTTCCTTGTCGCCTCAAGGATATTGTCGATCTATTCTTAGGCACAGGCATAGGTCACCGGGCTTATTCCATAGTAGAACAGGGGAAGATAGATTTTGTCATTAACGCCAAACCTGAAGAGCGCCGTATTCTGATTGAAGAAGCAGCAGGCATCACCAAATATAAAGACCGAAAAAATGCTGCATTGAGGAAAATGGAAGCAACCCAACAGAATCTTCTGCGCCTCCAGGATGTAATTGGAGAAATCAGGCGGCAACTCAACTCTTTGAATCGTCAGGCTAAAAAAGCTGAGCGTTATAAAGAATACAGGGAGGAAATGCGCTCCTTAGAGTTGGGCCAGATGCGCCAAAAATATCATAGTTTGCAGGCTCAACGAGAGGAGGCGCAATCAATCTTAGAAAACCATCAAGATGAAGAATCGCAAATTAATGCCCAAATTGCCGGGCAGGAAGCAAATTTGGAAAAAATTAAACTTAGTCTCCTGGAGGGGGAACAAGAGTTAGCTGCTTACCAAAGAGATTTAGTGGCTAAAGAAAAAGCCTTAAAAGACTGGGAAACAACTATTGAATTGGCTCTGCAGGAAGAAGGAAACCTGCAGAAGCAAGTGGTGAAAGCTCGCGAAGAAATAAGTAAACTGCAGCAGCAGCGGGAGGAAAGCCAAAGAGAGTTGGCGATCTTAGAAGATGAGAGCATAAAAGTGGCCCAAAAATTGACCCACTCTGCGGAATTTTTGAAAGAGCAAGAGAAGATTTTGCAAGCAAAGAAAGTTAATTATGCCGAACTAGAAAAGAGAATTCTGCAAGCAAAAAATAGCTTAATTGAGCACCTCACCCATTTAGCTCATTTGAAAAATCGCCAGTTAGAGCTTCAAAAAAGGGGAGAAGAAACCTCCTGGCGAAGACAAAAGATTTCTCGCCATAAAGAAGAGGCTCAAGTAAAAGTGCAGGAGATGGAGAATCTTCTATCCCAAATAGGCCATGATTTGCAAAACCAAGAAAATAGACGGGATCAATTAGAAGACCTAAAAAAACAGAAAATTGGGGAAAACACTCAGTTACAAGAGACTATGAAAGAAAAGCAAAGATACTTGGAAGATAAGAAAGAAAGACTTCACCGTGAAAGCTCACGTTTGCACTCTCTTTTGGAATTGCAAAAGAATTTTGAAGGGTATCAAGAGGGAGTTCGCGCTATTTTATTAAAGAAACGGGCAGAGGAATTTGTTTCCAATGGAATTCTGGGGCTGGTGGAAGATATTATTGAGACCGAACCTCCCTATGAGAATTTAGTGGAAGCAGTGCTCAGTGAACGGCTGCAAAATTTTATTGTTGCCAACCATCAGGAAAGTATGAAGGCCATAGAATATTTAAAGACGAATAATTCTGGGCGATGTACTTTTATTCCTCTCCAGCTCAAACCTAAACCTTTTCCCTCGGCCGCAGTTTTTCCCGAGGAAGGAGTTATTCCTCTGCTCAATTTAGTGAGAGTTAAAGAAGAGTTTGCTCCTTTAATTCGTTATCTTTTGGAAGATATTTGGGTTGTTCCTAACTTAGCCAAAGCTTTAGAACTTTGGCAGCGCGACTCCCTTTGGAAGATTTTGGTGACTTACGAGGGAGAGATTTTGTATCCCTCCGGGATTATTACTGGAGGCCCAAAAGAGCAGAAGCAGGCTGGCACTTTCCATCGCAAAAGAGAGATAAGGGAGCTGACGGCCAAGGTCGAAAATTTGACCAAAGAGATTGACCAATTGGAAAAAGATTTGGAGGAGTTACAAAAGAAAGGAAAAAGTGAACAGGAAGCTCTGGCTGAGCTTGAACATCTTCTTCATCAACAAGAATTAGAGATGGTTAAACGAAGTAAAGAATTGGATCAATATCAAATAGAAAAGGCGCGCTTAAGTAAAGAAATCGAAGTTCTCGAGTTAGAAGAAAAACAGTTGGCAGAAGAAGGGGCAAGTTATCAAGAAGAGATGAGGATCATAGAAATAACCTTAAGGGAAGGGGAAGTTAAAAAAATAGATAAAGAAGAAGAAATTCGGAATGCCGAACAAGCGTTTCAGATTTTAAAAGGAGAGATTGAGCAGATAAATAATAAGGTCACCGAAGCGAAGGTAACCTTAGGGGCGCACCAAGAAAAGAAAAATAATTTAGACCAAAATTTAGGGCGGATTAAGAATACTCTGCAGGAAATTCAAAAACTTTTGGAACAAACCCAGGGAGAGATTACCGAAGGGGAGTGCAAACAGGGCACAGCTAAAGAGAGAAGAAAGTTAGCTGAAAAAGAAGTACATAATATCTTAAGCAATCTGCAAAAGATTCGTTCTATGGTAGAAGAGCGGCAGGAAGTTTTAACTTCTACCCGGCAAAGACTGGAAGCAGAGGAGAATCTATGGAAAGAAAAGCGGCAGGAACTTCAGGCCCTGCGGGAGAAGAAGAATGGTATATCCCTAAAGCTTATGGAAGTTGATCTGGAAATTAAACACCTCCTCTTTACGGCGGAAGAAAAATTTAGAATGGATTTAAAATCTCTTCCGCCTTTGGAAGCAGGAGAGGACTATTTTGCCCCGCAAGTAGAAGCCCGGATGCAAGAACTAAAATCTCTAATGGAGGCCATGGGCGAAGTAAATTTATTAGCAATTCAAGAATTTGCGGAAAATAAAGCACGCTTAGATTTTCTTATGGAGCAAGAGGCAGATCTAAAAAATTCCCTGGAGTCTTTAAATCAGGCCATAAAAAAGATAAACCGTACTTCCCGCCAAAGATTTGCGGATACTTTTCAAAAAGTTAATGAGAAATTTAAGGAGCTTTTTACTTCCCTTTTCGGAGGTGGCCGAGCAGAGTTAGTTCTGGTGGACGAGAATAATTTATTGGAGACTGGAGTAGAAATAATTGCTCAGCCTCCGGGGAAGAGGTTGCAGAGCATTTCCCTCCTTTCGGGAGGGGAAAAGGCTTTAACGGCCATTGCCTTGATCTTCGCCCTCTTTTTGATCAACCCCAGCCCCTTTTGTCTCCTCGACGAAGTTGACTCCCCTTTAGATGATGCTAATATTGGCCGCTTTAATAAATTGATCAAAGATCTGGCTCAGCAGTATCAGATCATCCTGGTGACGCATAACAAGCGAACAATGGAATTGGCTGATACCCTTTATGGAGTTACCATGGAGGAAGCAGGCGTTTCTAAATTAGTTTCGGTGAGGCTGAATTGAAGATCTTAAAGACTATCTATCCCAAAGGAATTTATGATGGCGGAAGAGAAAAAAGGATTTTTTCAGCGCTTAAAAGAAGGTCTTTTTAAAACCAGGCAAGGATTAGTTGAACGGATTGATCAACTAATCGCTGGGAAAAGGAAGGTTGACGAAGCCCTATTGGCGGAGTTAGAGGAGGTTTTAATTACCAGTGATCTGGGGGTAAAGACTACCCAAGAGCTTTTGCACAATGTGACAGTGAAAGTCCAGCGTAAAGAATTGGAAGACGCTGATCTTTTAAAGAAAAATTTGAAAGAACAGATGTGGCAAATTCTTAACCAGCAAGAAAAGCCTTTGGATGTTTCCCTGGCCTCTCCCTTCGTCATTATGGTAATTGGCGTTAATGGTACCGGCAAGACGACCACTATTGGCAAGATGGCCCAAAAGTTTAAGAATCAAGGGAAATCCGTTCTTTTAGTGGCGGCAGATACATTCCGGGCGGCAGCGATTGAGCAACTGGAGATATGGGGGCAGAGAGTAGGCTGTGAGATAATAAAACAGAAAAGTGGTTCCGATCCCTCAGCCGTGGTGTTTGATGCTCTCCAAGCAGCCCAAAAGCGGCAAATTGATGTGGTCATCATTGATACTGCCGGCCGATTACATACTAAAGTAAATCTCATGGAAGAACTGAAGAAAGTGAAAAGAGTAATTAGCCGGCAAATTCCCGAAGCCCCCCATGAAGTTCTATTAGTCTTAGATGCCACTACCGGTCAAAATTCCTTAAGTCAAGCCAAGATGTTTAATGAGGCCATAGGAGTAAGCGGCATTGCCCTGACTAAATTGGATGGCACGGCCAAAGGAGGGATTCTGATAGCCATCTCCTCTGAATTCAAAATTCCTTTACGTTATATCGGCATTGGAGAACGAGTGGATGATTTGCGCGAATTCAATGCCCGGGAATTTGTCGAAGCCCTTTTTTAAGGGGACCATTTACCTTGATCATTTCCTAATTTTAACTTCGCCAGTTTTAACAAAGGGAATAGTCGTATTGCCTAATGGGGTCTTTAAGACAGCCACTCCCTCAATTTTATAAGGAAGATCGCGCCCGGCAAAGAAAAAGCGCAATGGATCAGAAAGATTCTTTAATTCTACCCTGAGGGGAAGCGAAACTTTGGTTATGGAAGATTTGCCAAGTAAAATTTCTTTGGGGGATTGTCCCTGGCCGATTTTCTGGCCCTGCAAATAAATAGCGTATTCCATACCGCGGAGTTTCAAGTCGAAGTTATTTGGATTGCCTACTTCCCAGATCAAATTTAAATCCAATTTTGACCAAGAGACATGTTGTAATTCAATTTCTTGCAAAGAGAAAGAAGGCTGCTCTACGAACCAGGTGAGGCAAGAAGGTAAAATAAGGAAAATTAGGAAGATAAAATATTTGCTCCTCCCTTTCATGGTTTTATAGTACACCAAGTGTGGCCAGGTCGGTCAATATATTTGAGATTATTGCTTCCCTTCACTTTTCAAAAACAATGATGGATTTAAAAGATTAATTGCCAGCACTTAATAAAGAGGCCAGGGGGTTCATTCAGGATCATAAGGCACTTTGACCATATTTAGCTCGGGCTCGCTTCGGCCCAAAAGTTAGCTTGTTTCTTATGTCCGCCAAGGCTTTGCGGCAATCTGGCTTCCAGTTTTAACTACTTCTTCTCCCGCCGATGCTCCCTCATTTACCCCTGGTTCATCCCCGGTTCATCCATGGTTTACCCCCCGGCCTCTTAAGCGGCCCAAGATTTGGATACCAAAGTGAAGGTGGGCAAGATTTGAGTTCTAATCGTCTAACAGTTTCAATTTTTCTTTCCAGCCCGGTTCCAGGGTTTTCCCTTCGCTTAAATTTGCTGTGGATTGCCAAAAGGATCGCCAGCCTGATAGGAGTTGTAATGCATAAATAAAAAAGGCGTCCCGAAGGACGCCTTGTTGGGTTATCAATCGCGGACTTCCTACTCCACCTGAATCTTTATTTCTTTCTTCTTGGCCTCTTCAGATTTCGGGAGCGTGATCTTCAAGATTCCATTCTTATAAGAGGCTTTGATGTTCTCTTCTTGCACTTCTTTAGGAAGCTGGATAGAGCGGGTAAAAGTACCATAGCTCCTTTCGATCAGGTGGAAATTTTCGTCCTTTTCTTCTTTCTCTTGTTTCTTTTCCCCCTTTATATTTAGCACCCCATTCGCCAGAGAGATATCAATATCTTGGGGATCCATTCCCGGGACTTCCGCTTTCACAATGATGTCATTTTTAGTCTCCGAGACATCGAAGACTGGGAACCATTCTAATTCTTCTTCCGTTCTCTTGCGCAGGCCCCCTTCCAAGAAAGTATCCCAAATGCGATCCATCTCTCGGCGCATTCTCTCAAATTCTCTAAAGGGGGATAGTTCTCTAAATGGTCTCCAAGGAGTAAGTTTGCCGGCCATCTTCCCTGCCTCCTTTCCTGCTTAATTGTTTAATCTGCACAACTTCTGCATAAAAAATAATCATTCTTTGCTCTTTGTCAAGTCGTTCCTGCCAATCCAATTTCCTGGGCCACCTCTTGCATCCCGCGAATAGTGTCTTCTATGATTTCATCCAGACTCAAGTTGAGCATGGCCGCCCCTTTTTCAATTACGGATCGATCCACGCCCGCAGCAAATCTTTTATCCTTCCATTTATTCTTTACTGATTTCACGGTTACATCATGAACACTCTTAGAAGGACGTACCAAAGCTGTAGTGACTACTAAGCCAGTGAGTTCATCTATGGTATATAGGAATTTCTCTAAATCGGAGATAGGTTCTACTTGCGAACAGATCCCCCAGCCATGAGAGACAGCAGCCCTGATATATTCCTCTGGCCAGTTATTGGTCCGTAAAATTTCCCCTGTTTTTTGACAATGTTGGTCAGGAAACTTTTCATAATCTAAATCATGGATCAAACCAATGATGCCCCATTTTTCTTCATCTTCTCCCCGCTTGCGGGCTAAATAGCGCATTACTCCTTCCACAGCGTAAGCATGTTTTCGCAAACTTTCATTGCTATTGTATTCATGCAAGATTTGCAAAGCTTCTTCCCGTGTGGGCTTAGTTTTCTCCATCTTTTTCCTCCTGTCTATTTATTTTAATCAATACCGACTAACTTACTTCGCCGTTCCATCAAAATAACATCCCGCCAAACCCCTGCAAATTCGCCGAAAGTCATCTGGCCAATTTTTCTTCTCCGACCAAGAATCTGGAAGCCATGCTGCAGGTGCAGATTTATACTGGCTTGATTTTCGGGGAAGATACCAGCTTGTAAAGTCCATATTCCGTGTGTTTCAGAAGACCTGATAAGGGCCGCTAATAAAGCGGATCCTATTCCTTGCCCTCGATATTCTTTTGCTATGTAAATACTAACCTCCGCCACTCCCGCGTAAACCTTCCGTCTCGATACAGGACTTAGGGCCGCCCATCCCGCTAATTCATAGTTTATTTTAGCTACTAAGCGAGGCTCTCTTAGGTGATGGCTGTCCCAATCTGGCCAATCCGGAACCTCCGCTTCAAAGGTAGCATGCCCAGTATTTATTCCTTCTTCATATACTTGGCGCACTTTGGGCCAATCTTCAGGCTTCATCCTTTCGATGACGAAATTCATAATATTTCCTTCCTCTTCCAAATTTATTTAATTATATTTTTTCAAATTTTACCGACTATGTAAATGCATACTTTTCTATTACTTTCATTTTGCTTCGCAAATTCTTCCAATTCCTTCCTCCAATTCCTTTTGCCCAAAGTATTCTTGTCTTCCAAAGGGGAAGCAAGGTGAAGGGATACAGCCCTTTTGCTTTTATGATTTATTGATTTGTGCTATTTTAAAATAGTGAGTTTTGTTTATCGCCTGCTTATCATGTATCAAGAGGGAGAGAAGGCTCATTTTTAACTCTTAATCTAAGAGGCTAAAGAAACAGTTTAATTTTTCGAAAAGTTTTTTTCATCATTATTTTTGTTTGAAATCTATGCTTTTTATCCCCGGTGGGAAGAGGATGGGTTGGGAGCTGGAAAACCTTTCCTATTATAGATTAAATTAATGATCTTATTTAACTATAAGACGGCTCGGCCCGCCCAAAATAGGGGAAGAAAATTTAAAAAATAGGGAGAACAGAGTAGTGATTCGCCGATGTCGAGGGGAAGATTTTGAAGATATGTGGAAGATCATTAATGCCGCTGCTCAAGCCTATAAAGGAGTAATCCCTGACGATTGCTGGAAGGATCCTTATATGCCCCAAGAGGAGCTTTGGCAAGAAATAGAAGCAGGGATTAATTTTTGGGGCTATGAAATGGCCGGAAAACTCATAGCCATAATGGGCCGACAAGAAGTGCAAGATGTTTCTTTAATCCGTCATGCCTATGTGCAGCCAAGGGAACAGAATAAAGGAATAGGAGGAAAACTCCTTTCTGTTCTTAAGAGGCAAACGGATCGGCCTTTATTGGTGGGTACGTGGGCGGCAGCCATTTGGGCCATTAAATTTTACGAAAAACATGGGTTTTCTCTTGTAAGCACGGCCGAAAAAGAGAAGCTTCTAAGAAAATATTGGCATATTCCTGAAAAACAGATAGAAGCTTCAGTGGTTTTGGCAGATGTTAATTGGTTGCGCAGGCAAGAGGGAGAGGATAAATGAAGCCGGGAATGAAAACAATTTGGTGCTTCTTTTTCCTCATATATTTGAATTTGATCATTGGCTGCACCTCCCCTGCTAAGGATAATTCTGTATCTGAAACTAACCCTAACGGTGAGTCTCTTAAGCCAGCTTACGGTGATTTACTTATCCAAGGGTCGATTGGAGATGCCTCCAATCTCATTCCTATGTTAGCTTCAGATAGTGCCTCGCATGAGATTGCCTCAAAGATTTTTAATGGATTAGTAAAATATGACAAAAATCTTAATTTAGTTGGCGATTTAGCGGAATCTTGGGAGATTTCTAAGGATGGTTTAACCATTACATTTAGATTGCGCCAAGGAGTAAAATGGCATGATGGGCATGAGTTTACAGCTGAAGATGTCAAATTTGGTTTTGAAACTATTATTCATCCCCATACCCGCACGGCCTATTCTGGAGATTTTCGAGAAGTAGAAAAAGCAGAAGTGCTCGATCCCTATACATTTCGGGCAAAATATAAACGTCCTTTTGCCCCTGGTTTAGATAGTTGGGGATATTTAGTAGTACTTCCCAAACATATCTTAGCCGGGCAAGATATTAATATGACGCCTTTTAGCCGGAGGCCAATAGGTACAGGTCCTTATTGTTTCAAAGAGTGGAAAACAGGAGAGAAGATTGTCCTTACAGCAAATCCCCATTACTTTGAAGGGCGTCCCTATATTGATGGTTTTATTTACCGGATTATTCCCGATCCAGCGACTATGTTTCTGGAGCTTATGGCCGGGAACATTGATTTTATGGGATTAACGCCTTTACAATATCGTCGTCAAACTGATACTTATCGGATGCGCCGCGATTTTCGTAAGTATAAATATTTAGCCTTTGCTTATACTTATTTGGGATACAATTTGAAAGACCCTCGTTTTCAAGACCGCCGGGTTCGCCAAGCGATTAGTTACGCCATTGATAAAAAAGAGATTATTGAAGGAGCCCTTTTGGGTTTAGGATTAGAAGCTACAGGTCCATATAAACCCGATACCCCCTGGTATAATCCACGAGTCAAAAGATATCCCTATGATCCTGAAAAAGCGAAGAGCCTTCTTAACGAAGCTGGTTGGAGAAGTACGGGAAAAAATGGGCTCTTAATGAAGGACAGTCGCCCTTTTGAATTTACCATCTTGACTAATCAAGGCAATGAAACCAGGAGCAAGTGCGCCGAGATAATTCAGAGGCGGTTAGGCGCTATCGGCATCAAAGTAAAGATAAGGACCTTAGAATGGGCCGCATTTATAAACGATTTTATCGATAAAAAGAATTTTGAAGCAGTAATTTTAGGCTGGACTATGGGACAAGATCCAGATCTTTATGATATCTGGCATTCCAGTAAGACAGGGGAGAAAGAGCTAAATTTTATTTCTTATCAAAATAAAGAAGTCGACGCCCTTTTAGAGAAAGGACGATACACCTTCGATTGGCATGTACGGAAAGCCTGTTATGATCGAATTCAAGAGATTTTAGCTGAAGATCAACCCTACACTTTCTTATTTGTACCTTTTGCTTTGCCGATTATTCATGCGCGGTTTCAAGGGATAGAACCTTCGCCAGCCGGAATCGGCCACAATATGCCCAAGTGGTTTGTGCCCAAAGGGAAGCAGAAATACCTCTTACAACCTTAAGACAGGAAATAACTATTATGGATCTAACCGCCCTTATTAAAGAGAAGGCATTAGATTTAGGATTCGCCGCCGTAGGCGTATGCTCTGCTGATCCCTTTTCCCATTATGCCGCCGAACTAAATGAACGGGCAGAGATGTATACTTGGGGAAAGACGCTGAGTCAGAGGACTTCGGTTAAAGATTTAGATCTGACCAAATTTATTGATCCAGCTATTTTTCTCCCCCAAGTAAAGTCGATAATCGTGGTTACGGATAGCTATTTAGAAGAAGAAATTCCGCCGCCTTTAAAAGGCAAGATTGGCCGGTGCTACCTGAAAGGCCTTTTTTGCCCTGAGGATTCAGCTCATAATCGTCGCCGGAAAGAGTTCAAGAAATTTTTGCAGAGTTTGGGCCTGAGATCTATTTATGGACCAGCACCAGCACGCCTAGCTGGAGCAAGAGCAGGCCTAACAAATTTTGGAAAAAATTGTTTTGCCTTTGCTAATAAGGTGGCTGGCCAAAGTTCCTGGATTGTCAATGAGCCCTATCTTATAGATCGGGAATTAACATATGACGAAGCAACGATGAAAGTAAATTGTCCAGAAAATTGTCAACAATGTCTGCAGGCTTGTCCTACCGGCGCTTTATATGCTCCTTTGAAGATGGATCCCCGGAGATGTATTGCTTATCATACCTATTTCAATGATGGCCAAGTTCCCTTAGATATAAGGGAGAAAATGGGCACCTGGATTTATGGATGTGATATATGTCAAGAAGTTTGCCCCCGCAATAAAAAGTGGCTGGAGAAAGATAAGCCTTTAGACGAAAAGCTTATAGAAAGGGCGAAAGATTTTGATTTGCTTAACTTGCTTACCATGTCATCCGCCCACTTTTTGCAAAAAATATGGCCATTGCTTTATTACATTCGTCAGGATAAAAGCTATCTTTGGCAAAGGAACGCCGCGATTGCTTTGGGGAATGAAAGGAATGCAGAGGCTATTCCCTATCTAATTGCAGCTTTGGAGAATCCCGAGCCTTTAGTGCGTATGCATGTGGCTTGGGCTTTAGGCAAAATAGGAGGGGTAACGGTCAAGAGGTCCTTAGAAAAGAAAGAAAAGCTCGAAGCAGATGAACTAGTCCGCCAAGAGATTAAATTTGCTTTAGAAAGGATTTGAAGCAAAAAATTTAAAGTTTTTATAATCCCCTACCGATAAAAATTATGAACAAAATAAATAAGCAATAAAAATAAGCAACAAAGAAACGAAAAAATATGGTTAATCATGAAATTCTAAACATCAAAGAAGTTTCTGATTATTTGAAAATCCCCGTGTCCACTATTTATAAATTGGCTCAAGATGGGAAAGTTCCGGCCATTAAAGTTGGCAAACACTGGAGATTTTTAAAGAAAGATCTCGACGAAATGTTTTCCCAGCATAGATTTATCAAGCAAAGTAAATAAGATTTCCCCATATCAAAATTAACTCTCTTTTTGCCTACGCTTTAATCTTCATTTATAAAGATATCTTTTAATAACTAATTAATAAGCTATCCTTTCGCTAAAACAAACTCGGGCTAATGAGGTAAAGGCCCTTTATGATCTCGAGTGAATCCCCTGCCCTCTTAGGCGCACCAAGTTTTGGATGCCAAAGTGAAGGCGGGCAAGGTGAAACAAAATATTGACAGGGTATGAGCCATATTTTAAAATACAACAAAAATCAAGAAGAAAAGATATGGCTAACGAAAATATCCTAATCATTGACGACTCGCCCGAGATTCTTACCCAATTCCATAATTTTCTAAAAGAAGAAGGCTTTGAAGTAGACACGGCTTTAGATGGCCAGTCGGGAATCGCTAAAATTGAAAAAAAATTTTATGACCTCATTGTAACTGATTTAAAAATGCCTGGGATCGATGGGATGCAGGTCTTGAAATATATTCAAGAAAACTCCCCTGATTCTCTTTGCATTATCTTAACTGGATATGGAACAGTTAAGAACGCTGTGGAAGCGATAAAATTAGGCGCCTTTGATTATTTACCCAAGCCAATTAAATTAGATGAGATTTTGATCACCCTTAAGAGGGCCCTAGAATATCGCAATTTGCGGCGCGAAAATATTAATTTGAAAAGCCAGCTCAAGAGAAAATATAGATTTGAAAACATTATTGGTGATAGCGAGAAGATGCAGAAGGTCTTTGAAGTGATAGAGAAAGTTGCGGACTCGGATAGTACTATCCTGATCTTGGGAGAGAGCGGCACAGGAAAAGAGCTAATTGCCAAAGCAATCCATTATAATAGTTATCGCCGAGATGGCCCTTTCATTCCCGTAAACTGTGCCGCCATTCCGAGTGAACTTTTGGAGAGCGAACTCTTCGGCCATGAAAAGGGGGCCTTCACCAACGCTATCCGAACCCGCATCGGCCGTTTCGAAATGGCCAATGGGGGAACCATATTTTTAGATGAAATTGGTGATATGAGCCCTGTTTTACAGAGTAAATTGCTGCGGGTTCTTCAGGATCGGCAATTCGAAAGAATTGGCGGGATCAAGACCATAAAAACGGACATTAGAGTTATTGCAGCCACTCACCAGGATCTAAAATTAGCTGTAGAGCAGAAGCGCTTCCGGGAAGACCTTTACTATCGGCTCAATGTTATACCAATCCACCTTCCTCCGCTGCGGGAAAGGAAATCGGATATTCCTCTTTTAGCCTACTATTTTTTAGAATACTTCAATAAGACGAAAAAGAAGAAGATCAAAGGATTTACTAAAGAAGCTATAGAAAAGCTAATGCAATATAACTGGCCTGGTAACGTGCGTGAACTGGAGAATACAATTGAAAGGGTGGTAATTCTTTTGGATGGCGATTTTATTACTCCTCAAGATCTTCCGGAAAAGTTTCAGAATTTAACTCGCGATAATCTCCTGCAAGAAATAATAATTCCTGATGCAGGGATTTCCTTAGAAGAAGCCGTAAATGAATTTGAAAAAAGATTAATTTTACAGGCTTTACAGAAGACAGGATGGATAAAAAACAAAGCTGCCCGTCTCTTAAATCTTAACCGCACTACTCTCATTGAAAAGATAAAAAGGCAGAATATTCAACCCCCGGATTCATTTTAAAACATACTAACCCTATTTTTCTTAATTTTCGCTCTTTTTCTTTCGCTTGCTATTTGTTCAAGCCTCCGCCGTCAAAATCATGACTTTTTAAATTTTTTTTGACAATTTTTAAAACCTAGCACCTCCTTTTTTAAGTTCAAGTATCCTATTTTATTGAAGTTTTGCTTCCTTTTTAATATGGCATATTAATTGCTACCTTTAAGTGTAAGTTATGGGCAATTGTCTTATTTTGGCAAATAAATGGTAAAGAAAGTCCTAAATTGGTAAGGTAGAATCTATGAATTTGATCATGAAGGAGAATGAGAGTGTGGCCATTAAATGGCCCCGCGTAATTTCAGTGAGTAGCGGTAAAGGTGGGGTAGGGAAGACAAATGTGGTGGCTAATCTGGCTTTTGCTTTTACCCAGATGGATAAGAAAGTTTTAATTTTAGATGCTGATCTGGGGTTAGCAAATATAAATGTTCTCTTAGGATTGATGCCCCGATATACCATCGAGCACCTGCTCAAAAGAGAAAAAGGAATATTTGATATTTTAATGAAAGGTCCAGGAGGTATGTTTATTCTGCCGGCCAGCTCCGGTGTTCTCGAGTTGGTAGAACTTAACGAGGGGCAGAAGATTTTTTTATTAAGCGAAATGGATATCCTGGCGGAATCAATAGATTTTCTACTGATTGATACAAGCTCTGGTATTTCCTCTAATGTCCTCTATTTTAACTTGGCTGCTGAAGAATCGATAATCATAATTACGCCTGAACCAACTTCTATTACCAATGCTTACGCTTTATTAAAAATTCTCTTCCTTAAATACAAAAAGAAAAGTTTCATGATTTTAATTAATTCAGCGCAAGATGAGGAAGAAGCTAAAGAAGTTTATAAGAAAATTATTTCCATGACGGATCGGTTTTGGGGTTGTCTCTCCATAGATTATTTAGGCTTTATCCCCTTTGATGAAAAAGTTCCTTTAGCTGTTAAGCATCAAAGGCCTGTTTTAGAGGTATTTCCTGAGGCTTCTTCCAGCCAAAGTTTTAGACTAATTTCTCAAAACTTAATGGATAAGCCGCGGCCCAATGAGGGAAATGGCAGCGTGCAATTTTTTTGGCGCCATTTACTCAGATACCATCAATTAGTAGAAAAAGAGGGGGTAGCAACTTGAAAGAGAAAAATTTCAAACTGTCAACTGTTGATCTAACCCCCCCAAGTAATCTTCCCAACATAGATGGGAAGTCATTGAGCCGGGAAGAAATAATCCTAAAATTTACTCCCCTAATAAAATATATAGCCCACCGTTTAGCTATGCGGCTTCCACCTCATATCACGGCCGATGACTTAATAGGTGCAGGAGTTATTGGATTGATGGACGCTATTGAGAAATTTGATCCAGCAAAAAAGGTCCAGTTTAAAACTTATGCCGAGATTAGGATCAAAGGGTCTATGCTTGATGAGTTAAGGTCTTTAGATTGGGTTTCCCGCTCTGTACGCCAAAAAGCTACCCAATTAGAAAAGACCTATCAGTTATTAGAAAAACAAAACGGACGAGCTGTGGAAGATGAAGAAGTCGCCCAGGCGATGAGCATTTCCTTGGAAGATTATTATAATCTTCTTAATGAAATTTGCGGAGTCTCCTTATTAGATATTGAAACTCTAAGGCCTAAAGTGACTGAACAAGGTGAAGATGAACTGGCTGATTTGCCCGGTGAAATTCGGGATAATCAACCATTTCATTTTTTCCGCCAATTAGAGATAAAAGAGGTTCTTTCGCGAGCCATTAAAGAATTACCCTATAATGAAAAAATGGTCATCACTCTTTATTATTATGAACAGCTAACTTTAAAAGAAATAGGCGAAGTGATGGGTTATACAGAATCGCGCATCTGCCAATTGCATGCCAAAGCCATTTTGAGATTGAAACATAAACTTAGAAGTTATAAAAAAGAATTTTATTAAAGTTTAGAATATGATGGCCTTGAGGCCGTTAAATTTATGATAAAATTAAAAATTGAATTCAAGCTTAAAAATGTCAAATTTTTGGATTTATAAATCCGAGCGGTTTATTTTTTAATTTTAAATTAGCAGTTTTTGTCCAATTTTTTCCATTCTTATACAAAATAGGACCTTTTTTAAATGATTTGTCAATTATTTGACATGTGAAAATCAAAATTTTAGAAAAAAGTTAAGGCCCTTATGCGCGCTTTTTAGAACCATTTGAAATTATTTAAAAATATTTAAGAACTATTAAAAACTTATTTTGCTATAAAAACTAGGAACTTATACTGGGCGGCCTCGGTTTTGCATAACAATTTTTAAAAATTTTTCCCCTGGTGGGAGGGAGCAAATATGTCAGCTGAAAATAAAACTATCGAGAAATTACAGACCATAGAAAAATTAATAAATGAGCTGGTGGAAATGCGGCACCAGATAATCGAGTTAAAGGCTTCGGAGATGCAAAGGCAGATGACCGCCGCCGCGCTCCAGGCCTTAGAGAGCAAATATAAAACGCTAATGGGAAATATTCCCCAGAAGCTTTTTGTAAAAGACAAGAATTCTGTCTATCAATATTGCAGCGAAAGTTTCGCTCGCGATTTGAAAGTCAAACCTGAAGATATAGCTGGCAAGTCTGATTTGGACTTCTTCCCCAGGGAACTCGCTGAAAAATATATGGCTGCCGAAAAGAGAGTTATGGAATCTGGACTGGCTGAAGAAACGGAAGAAGATTACCAGTTTGATGGGCAAAAAGTGGTTGTGCATATAATCCGGATTCCGTTGCGTGATGAAAAAGGGGAGGTTAATGGGCTTTTGAGCACTTTCTGGGATATTAGCGAAGAGAAACGGAAAGAAGAAGAAATTAGAGAAGAGATTAGTCTAAAAACAAATAAAATCCGTGAGTTAGATAGTCAATTAGAAGATATTAAAAGTCGTTTAGAAAGAGAAATAGCTCAAAGGAATCTTTTGGAAGAGGAATTTGGCAAGAATAGAACCTATCTGGAAGGGGAGTTACGTTCTCGGCGAGAAGAATTGCAGGAAATTAATCAACGCTTGCAAATAGAAATAGAAGAGCATAAAAAGGTAGCCGCTGAGTTAAATCGTGTTCGCGAAGAATTTTCTATGGCGAAAGCTGCTTGGGAGGAAAAGGTTCGGGCATATACTGACGAAATAAAAACATTGCAAGACCAAAGGGAGCAAGAACTTGGCGAGCAAAAAAGGCTTAAAAAAGAACTTGCCCAAGCACAGGAAAAAATACTTAACTTAGAGGCGAAAGTTGCGGAAAGCTCTGCCGAATTAGCTAAACTAAAAGAGCAGCTCGCGCAGGAGGTAAATCACCTTAAGGATGTCCAAAAATATCTCGAACAAGAAAAAGAGAAAGCGGCTAATTTGGAGAAGGAGCTTAAGGAGAAAAATAATGAAATAGCTATTTTACAGGAAGAGTGGCAGAAAGAGCAGAATAGTCGCAGGGGAGTGGAAGAAGCATTGCAGAAGAAAGAGGAAGAGTTAGGTCGTTTGCTCCAAGAAAGCTCGCTGGCTTCAGAAATTGGCGAGGTTCTGAGTTCAACAATAACCTTAGAGGAGATTTATCAGCGTTTTGCCCTCTTCGCTGATGAGGTGAAGAAGCTTATTCCCTTTGATCGTCTTTCCACCACTATTATAAATCCCGAAGATAACACTCTCCAGATTTCCTATGCTTTGGGGAAGGATTTGAGCAGCTGGCCAGTGGGGGAAGTGCGGCCTTTAGCTGGCTCGAGTGCCGAAGAAGTTATGCGCACAAGAACCTGCTTGCTTGTTCAAGAGGAAAATCAAGAAGAAGCCAGGGAACGATTCCCAGACTTGCAAATATACTTGGCTGCAGGATTTCGGTCTTTACTTTTTGTTCCTCTATCTTTTCGTGAGCGGGTTTTAGGAGTTTTAAATATTTTTTCTACGGAAAAGAATGCCTACAATACAGACGTGGTACGTATCGCCGAAAAATTAGCCGCGCAAATGGCTGGGGCTTTGGGCAAAGGACAGCAGATTTTAGAGCAGCAAAGAAGGGAAGAAAGACTCAAAGCTTCCGAAGAAAAATTCCGGGGAGTGGTGGAAAAATCACCTTTAGGAATTTGGGTCTCTCGAGGAGGCAAAGTTATTTATGCCAATCCTAAATGCCGAGAAGTCTCAGGCTATACCTCCGATGAGATAATGGAAAAGAATTTGCCCATTTATAGCCTTGATAAAGAACGAATAACAGACTTACTGACCAAATGGGAAAACGGCGAAATACCAGCTGCTTCTTATACATGTCGATTCTACCACAAAGATGGGCAAATAAGGTGGTTAGAAAATAAGACCGCCCTTGTCTCTTGGGAAGGACAACCTGCCTTAATCCATTTCTTAAATGATATAACTCAACGTAAGAGTATCGAAGAGTCGCTGCGGCAGTCAATAGAGCCGTTCCGAAGATTAGTGCAAGCAGTGGAAGACATTGTTGCGGCTCTTAAAGAAGAAGCTCAATAATTAATATCAAGATCTGGAGTTTATAAAAAGGGGAATGCTTTGGTGGAGCTGAGGAGGATCGAACCCCTGACCTCATGAATGCTTTTTAGACCCATTACTAACCATCATTTTCCTTAATCCAGAGGCTTTACTCGATGCTCAAAAAAGAGGCCAAATTTGACTCCGAACTTGAGGAACAATCCAGCTTCGAAGTCTTCCCTTTTGCACAACCTCCGAAAGAGGTTACCTACAATCCAAAAATTCCCGTTGAAACCTTTGATTTTATAATTACCGATGAATGTCACCGCTCCATATATCATCTCTGGCGTCAGGTGCTTGAATACTTCGATGCCTTTATTATCGGATTGACTGCCACTCCTTCCAAGCAGACCCTAGGCTTTTTCGATCAGAATCTTGTGATGGAATATAGTCACGAGCGGGCGGTCGCAGACGGGGTAAATGTTGGTTATGATGTCTACCGAATAAGGACTGAGATTACAGAGAAAGGAAGCAAGGTTGAAGCAGGATATTTTATAGACAAGCGGGATAAACTCACCCGTGAAATAAGATGGGAGCAACTGGATGAGGATCTGGAATATACCTCCGCCCAATTGGACAGGGATGTGGTTGCTCCTGATCAGATGAGAACCGTTATCAAGACATTTAAGGAGAAACTGTTTACAGAATTATTTCCAGGGCGAACAGAGGTTCCAAAGACCCTTATCTTTGCTAAAGACGATTCCCACGCAGAGGATATCGTTCATATTGTCAGGGAAGAATTTGGCAAGGGAAATGAATTCTGTAAGAAGATTACCTACAAAACCACAGGAGAAAAACCTGAGGATCTGATTGCAAGTTTTCGTAACTCCTATAACCCGAGGATGGCAGTAACGGTTGATATGATCTCTACGGGCACGGATATTCGTCCCCTGGAGTGTCTCATTTTTATGCGCGATGTTAAATCACGGGTCTACTTTGAGCAGATGAAGGGAAGGGGAACACGGGTTATCTCCTCAACAGACTTCAAATCCGTAACCCCTGATGCTTCAAACAAGACGCATTTCATCATTGTCGATGCGGTTGGTGTCTGTGAAAATGACAAGACGGACTCGCGTCCTCTGGAGAGAAAAAGGAGTATCCCATTTGATAAACTCATTCAACTGGTTGCATTGGGAAACAGAGATGAGGATACTCTGACTTCCCTGGCAGGTAGACTGGCAAGGCTTGAAAGGGAGGCGGATGAAAAAGACAAAAAGGAGATTAAAGAAGTTCTTGCAGGGGCAGGTTTTGAACCCACTTTATCTTTAAAACAGGTAATCAATAATCTTCTCGATGCCGTAGATCCAGATAAGAAGATCGAAAAGGCAAGGGCAATCTTTAAAACAGATACTCCAACAGAGGAGCAGTTAAAGAAAGCCTCTGAGGAATTGGTAAAAATAGCCTGCCTGCCATTTGATAATTCCTCATTTAGAAATACCCTCATTGCCATTAAGAAGAAAAATGAGCAGATCATTGATACCGTGAGCAAAGACATGGTGATTTTTGCAGGGTATGACGAGAAGGCAAAGGAGAAAGCCCAATCCATCATTGAGACCTTTAAGAGATTCATTGAGGAGAACAAGGACGAACTTACCGCAATTCAGTTAGTCTACCAAAAACCCTATGGACGTCGGCATATCACCTATGAGGAGATCAAACAACTGGCAGAATCTATCAAAAAACCGCCTTATTTTCTTACTCCAGAGGTGATCTGGCAGGCTTATGAACAATTGGAAAAATCAAGGGTTCGAGGAGCAGGTCCACAAAAACTTCTCACCAACATCATCTCTCTCATCCGCTTTGCCATAGGTGAAAGCGATGTCCTTGAGCCATTTTCTGAAACAGTAGAGCGAAGGTTCAATGAATGGCTTTCTCAGCAAGAAAGATTAGGACGAAAATTTACACCCGAGCAGATGGAATGGCTCACGATGATAAAAGACCATATTGCAACCTCCCTCTCCATAGGAATGGAAGATTTTGAATATGCCCCTTTTTATGAAAAAGGTGGACCAGTGAAGGTCTATCAACTCTTCGGACAAGAATTGAATGGCGTTTTAGAAGAACTCAACGAGAGGCTTGCTGCGTGATGGAAGATAAATCGCCATTAAATGTAGGGGCGAACCCGTGTGTTCGCCCTAATTTCTCTACAACCCATCTACCCGAACTCCCAGAGGGCTGGGTTTGGACGAGAGTGAATGAAATTAGTGAGATAAACCCAAAATTCAATAAGGAAAAGTTCCCTGATGATATGGAGGTTACTTTTTTACCAATGAGATGCGTCGAAGAACTTACGGGTCGAGTTGATTTATCATTGAATAAGAAATTATCCGAGGTAATTAAGGGATATAACCATTTCATTGAAGGGGATATACTATTTGCAAAAATTACTCCTTGCATGGAAAATGGTAAAATAGCTATTGCTCATAGATTGAAAAATGGAATAGGGTTCGGTTCAACTGAATTTCATGTTATCAGACCGTATGGAATGCTGCCGGGAAAATTCCTTTTTTTCTATTTTATACAAGAAGATCTACGCAGAGATGCTCAAAGGAATATGACCGGGTCTGCGGGCCAGTTAAGGGTGCCTGTTAATTACATGGGCCAAATTCCTATCCCCTTTCCACCCCTCCCTGAACAGCACAAAATCGTCGAAGAAATCGAGCGGCGTTTTTCTATTGCCGATAACATTGAAAAAATTGTTGACCAAACCCTCAAGCAGGCAGACAGATTAAGGCAGAGCATTTTAAAGCGAGCATTTGAAGGGAAGTTAGTTCCCCAGGACCCAACCGACGAACCCGCCGAGAAATTGTTGGAAAGGATAAAGGCAGAGAGAGAACGGAGTGGGTTAAGTGCACAAAAATCAAGAAAAAAGAAAAAATGAGGTTTAATCCTGAGATCCATCATCGCCGATCAATCCGATTAAGGGATTATGATTATTCCAAACCAGGGGCATATTTTGTCACAATATGCACCCATAACCGTGAATGTTTGTTCGGAGAGCTTATTGAGGGAAAGATGAAATTAAATGATGTGGGGAAGATGATTGAAAAATGGTATTTAAAAATAACGGAAAAATTTCCAGATATCAAATGTGGCGAATATGTTATTATGCCAAACCATTTCCATTGTATCATCCATAATGTAGGGGCAGACCTGCGTGTCTGCCCTGAAAATGTTGGGGCAGACGTAGGGGAAGACCCATGTGTCTGCCCTGATAATGAGGAGCGAATAAATGGGAAACGAGGGCAAAAACACAGGTTTACCCCTACAAATATGAAATTGGACGAACACAAAAACAAATGGGCAAACACATAGGTTTGCCCCTACAAATTTGAAATTAGGGAAATATTTAAATAAGAGGGTAATATAAGATGCCAACGGAATCTTCAACCATTGTTCAACGACTTTGGAATTACTGTAACGTCCTTCGTGATGATGGCGTAAGTTACGGTGATTATGTAGAGCAGTTGACCTATCTTTTATTCCTGAAAATGGCAGATGAGCAAACCAAACCACCCTTTAATAAACCTTCGATTATCCCTGAAGGTCTTGACTGGGAAAGTCTCCTTAAAAAGGATGGCGACGCACTGGAAGTGCATTACAGGCATATCCTTGAAACTCTTGGCAAAGAAAAAGGTATGTTAGGAGTCATCTTCAGGAAATCTCAGAATAAGATTCAGGACCCTGCAAAACTAAGGCGCTTGATTGAACTCATCAACGATGAAACATGGGTTGGTCTTGATATTGATGTAAAAGGTGATATCTACGAGGGGCTTCTTCAAAAAAATGCAGAAGATGTTAAGGGCGGGGCAGGACAGTATTTTACTCCCCGGCCATTAATCAAAGCAATAGTCGAAGTCATCCGGCCAGAGCCTGGGTAGACTATCTGTGATCCTGCCTGTGGAACAGGTGGCTTTCTTCTGGCCGCACATGATTACATTACTAAAAACTATCCTCTTGATAAAGAACAAAAGAGATTCCTCAAATTCAATACATTTAAAGGCAAAGACATCGTCGACTCTGTGGTAAGGTTATGTGCTATGAATCTCTATCTCCATGGGAATGGGAAAGTTGCCATTGTCGTCCTTGATAATGTCTTGTTCGAGGGTGGGGCGGGCGAGACAATCAGAAAAAAATTGCTTGCAGAATGCGATGTCCATACCCTTTTAAGGCTTCCTACAGGGATCTTTTATGCCCAAGGGGTGAAGGCAAATGTCCTTTTCTTTGACCGAAAGCCAGCCAGTGAAAAACCCTGGACAGAAAAACTCTGGATTTATGACCTAAGAACAAATCAGCATTTCACCCTGAAAACAAACCCACTGGGATTAGAACATCTTCAGGATTTTATCCAGTGCTATCATCCAGAGAATCGCTGGGAAAGAAAAGAAACAGAGCGGTTTAAAGCCTTTACCTATGATGAGCTGATGCAGAGAGACAAGGTGAGCCTCGATATCTTCTGGCTCAAAGACGAAAGCCTTGAAGATTCTGAGAATCTTCCACCACCTGACATCATCGCCAGAGAAATCGCGGAGAATTTAGAATCCGCCCTTGAGCAATTCAGTGGGATTTATGAAGAATTAGGACGAGAATGAATGAAAATCTATATAACCCATTGCTCAGCAAAGAAGACTGATTCTCTAAAGAATACTGGGATAAAAGTTACTCCAGATAAATTATATACGGCAACCCCAACCCAACGATTTATGAGGAGCTGTTCAACAAAAAAAGTAAAATGGGCGTCTTTTCAGATTTATATGGTGTTTGGTTTCCTAATAAAGAACGTGCGTGGCATGAAAAAAGTCCTGATCCAGTTAATGAACAGGAATTCAGGGTTAACTTAGTTTTCTAGCGACTAATTTGGAGAAGAACCAATTAAAAATTAAATAGATTGGATGGAGATAATTCCTGATGGATTTATACTTCTGGATCAGACCAAGAATGGAGAAAGAAGAGAGGTTCCTATTAATTCGGCCTTAATATTAACCTTGCAAGACCTTCCCAACGGAACTAAAAAGAGGCCAAGGAGAATTGATATTCCCTGGCTATTTTATAACCCAATAACAGAGAATCCGTGTAAGAATGTTAAAAGGCCTTTTGCTTCAGCCTGTAGAAGAGCAAAGATTCAAGACTTCAATTTTGATGATTTAAGAAATACCTTCGCTTCCCATCTTGTAATGGCTGGTGTAGATTTGATGACAGTTAAAGAACTTCTGGGCCATAAATCACTAAACATGACCCTCCGTTATGCCCACCTTGCACCAGACCATAAAGTAAAGGCTGTCCATATGCTTGATTCCAAACTTAATCCTGCAGAAATTTAGTTCAATTCCGAAATGAATGGCGATTTAAGTGCACAAAAAATGCACAATTTGGAGATTTCGGCGAATGCTTAGAAAGGAAAACTCATTGAAATCCTTGGTGGAGCTGAGGGGGATCGAACCCCTGACCTCATGAATGCCATTCATGCGCTCTCCCAGCTGAGCTACAGCCCCACTTCGAATAGAATAAATATCATAATAATTTAGCCATTGTCAATATTTTTTATTGAGACCTCTGAAAAAGTCTTTTTAATATTGCTGAGATGTTTCCTTGGAAGAATCTTCACGAGTGGGCAAA
>FWPU01003452.1_pt1 | contig 33439 bp, 32 predicted proteins | sample 2228361 | NCBI WGS metagenome assembly FWPU01 (sample SAMEA103939777, study PRJEB20133) | metagenome
CTTTTTTTTTAGTATCTTTGGCGGTGGATTTATCGCCCATGGCTTCAATCATGGCCGGAGAAGGACCGATAAACTTAATACCGTATTCATGGCATATAGCCGAAAACTCTGCGCGTTCGGATAAAAAGCCATAGCCGGGGTGAATGGCATCGGCATTGGTAATTTCGGCTGCCGAAATAATGCGGGGAATATTGAGGTAAGAGTCTTTGCTGGGTGCATCGCCAATACACACGGCCTCATCGGCAAAGCGAACGTGCAGGCTTTCGCGATCGGCAGTTGAATATACTGCCACAGTTTTAATACCCATTTCCTTGCAGGTACGTATTACGCGCAGCGCTATTTCTCCGCGATTGGCTATGAGGATTTTTTTAAACATACTGTTACCTTTTTAAGCAGTGTGAATGGGCATGTTTAGTATGCGTAAGCTGATGGCAGAGGTAAAATCAGTCGAGTTCTACAAGGAAAAGCGGCTGATCGTATTCTACCGGTGAAGCGTTTTCTACCAGCACTTTTACAATTGTACCCGACACATCCGATTCAATTTCGTTGAACAGCTTCATGGCCTCTATTATGCACACAGTTTGTCCTTTGGTTACTTTATCACCAACCGATACAAACGGAGGGGAATCGGGGTTGGCCGAGCGGTAGAAGGTGCCAATCATGGGCGATTTGATTTCCGCGGTTTTTTTACCCGAGGCTGCCGGTGCTTCGGGTGTGGCAGCTTTCGGGGGCGGAGCCTGTGGCGCTGGTGCAGGTGGTACTGCAACAGGCGCAGGGGCAGCAACCGGGGCAGCTACTACCGGCGCAGCATGTTGAACTATTTTTTGATCGGCCTCACGCTTTACATGCAGCTTAAGCTCGCTGGTTTCAATTTTCACTTCATTCAGTCCTGATTTGGAGATGAAGTCAATAAGATCCCGTATTTCAGCAGTTTTCATGGTTTCGGTTTTGGGATTTTTGGTACCTGCTTTGGTGTTGCGTTTTGGTTGGGTGGTCATGGCTTTACTTAACTCGTTCAACGTATTCGCCGGTTCGGGTATCTACCTTTACATTGTCGCCGGTGTTAATGAAAAGGGGAACGCGTATTTCGGTTCCGTTTTCCAGGGTAGCCGGTTTAAGGGCGCGTGTAGCGGTATCGCCCTGCACGCCTGGTTCGGTGTATTGAACCTGTAATACCACATGCGGCGGTGCTTGTGCGGTAATGGGCTGCGTACCGTTTTCGAAGGTAATGAGCAGGGTAGTGCCTTCTTTTATAAACCTCAGGCTGTCGCCCAGCAATTCCTTGTCAATATAAATCTGGTCAAAGGTGCTGTTGTCCATGCACACCAGGCTTTCGCCATCGCTGTACAGGTATTGATATTCGCGGGTTTCAACATTCAGCCTGTCCACTTCATCACTCGGCCGGAACCGGTTCTCAACAATTTTACCATTGCGCACGTTGCGCATTTTTACCTGATAAAATGCACGCAGGTTGCCCGGTGTGCGATGCTGCAGTTCTTCTATCTGCACGATTTCACCATTGTATCGAATGTAATTTCCTCTGCTTAGATCAGATACAGTTGCCATAGCTCATTAGTTAACATTGTTTTTGCGTGATACAGATGCTCCATCATAGGCCCATCTTAAATAAGAGGCGCCCCATGTAAAACCACCGCCAAAGGCAGCAAATATAAGATTATCTCCTCGTTTTAATTTGCTTTCATAGTCCCACAGCAGCAGCGGCAATGTTCCGGCCGTGGTGTTGCCGTATCGTTCAATGTTCATCATTACCTTTTCGGGGTTCAGCCCAATGCGCGCTGCAGTGGCGTCAATAATGCGCTTGTTGGCCTGGTGGGGCACCAGCCAATGAATGTCATTGCCGGTAAGGTGGTTTCGTTCGGCAATTTCGGCTGCTACTTCGGCCATTTTGGTTACGGCAAATTTAAAGACGGGCTGGCCATCCTGGTAAACATAGTGCAGGTTGGCATCGACCGAGGCATGCGAGGCTGGTATGCGGCTTCCGCCAGCTTTCATGTTCAGGTACACGGCTCCCGATCCGTCGCTGCGCAGGATGGAATCGATTAATCCCAGGTTATCGGGGTTGGGTTCCAGCAGTACGGCACCGGCACCATCGCCAAAAATTACACAGGTGGTGCGGTCTTTATAGTTTATGATAGACGACATCTTGTCGCCACCTGCTACGATAACCTTTTTGTAGGTACCCGTTTCGATAAACTTGGCGCCTGTGGTGAGGGCATACAAAAATCCGGAACATGCTGCCGACAGGTCGTAGCTAAAGGCGTTACGGGCACCCACTTCATCGGCTACCAGGTTGGCAGTTGCCGGAAAGGGCATGTCGGGGGTTACGGTGGCTACGATTATCAGCTCAATATCTTCCGGGTTTGTACCGGTTTTATCGAGCAGCTCTTTCACCGCCTTGCTAACCATGAAAGAGGTTCCTAGTCCTTCGCCTTTCAGTATTCTTCGTTCTTTTATACCGGTGCGGGTGGTTATCCATTCATCGCTGGTATCGACCATGGTTTCCAGTTCCTTGTTGGTAAGGATGTAGTCGGGAACGTACCCGCCCACACCGGTTATGGCAGCACGTATAGGGGTCATGGCTTATCAGGCAAGCACTTCTTTTTCAAGTACCACCTTTCCGTTGTAATACAGTTTGCCTTCGTGCCAATAAGCGCGGTGGGGCAGATGGTGCTCGCCCGTAACCGGGCATACCACCAGCTGGTGGGCCTCGGCTTTGTAGTGGGTTCTGCGTTTATCTCTTCTTGTTTTTGAGGTTTTGCGTTTCGGGTTAGGCATAAGTAATGGATTTATGTTTAGTTGTCTTTGAGTTGCTTGAGTATGTCCCACCGGGGGTCGGTTTCTTCTGTTCCGGTGGAATAAATAATACCGTCAGGGGTGTTATCGGACTGGTATCGGGGGTGCAGTTTTTTGAGGGGTACTTCAAGGTCTATAAACTCATACATCAACTGGCCCAATTCCAACGAGTCGGTGCCCCAGGGAATCATTTGTATCTGTTCGTCTATTTCGCGGGTCTGATCGCCAAACTTGAACAGGATTTTTCGGCTGATTTCCATCGGGTAGTCGAATTCATCGAGGCTGCGGTCGCATACCAGCTCTACCGTTCCGGAAAGATTAAAGGTTACCTCTATAAAGGTTTCGTGCTTGTCCAGCCATATTTCGGCCCGGAAACGTCCCTTTTCAACCAGGCGGGTTCCATAGTGCCTGAAGAACTCATCGCCAAACTGGTATTCAAAACGATGGGTGGTGTTGCTCAGGCCCTGAATATGAACACGATACAAATCCACGGTAAAAAACAGGACGGCAAATTTAGGACATTTTGGCGGATTCTGAAAAACGGATTTTAATGGCCCTCAGAGGTATTCTGAAAGGGCGATTTTCCGGAGCTCTTCGGGTTTTTTCTTCTGGTAGTTTTCTACGAAGTAATCGATAACCGACTTTTTGAACCCCAGTTTAATGGCAATGTTTTTTGCAAAAATTATTTCACTTTCAAATACATTGTGGTCGGCAAAGATCAGATCTATGCACGACATGAGGTATTCAAATTTCTGATCGGGCGTTAGGGCCCCAAGGGTTTCAATAGGTTGAGGGTTGCGGATAAGTTGAAGCACCTTTTCTTCCGGAAAATTGCGTTCGCGCGCAATGCGCAAAATCATTTCGCGCTCCACCCGGGCAAAGTGTTTATCGGCCTCAGCCAGCTGAATAAGAATGTTAAGTTGGGCCTGGGTTACAATGTCCATAAGCGAAGTGTGGCATAGGAAGCTTAAAGATAGAAGTTAAAGCTTTACTTTCAGTGCCGATGTACGAATCGTGTAATGTTTTATGGATTTTTGCTCAATTTTCGTCTGTATTTTCCCGCCGGGTACTTAAAATGTCGGATGCGGTAAATATGGCCTGGCGCATGGAGGCTTCGCTGGCCTGGTTTTTTCCGGCAATATTGTATGCCGTTCCGTGGTCGGGCGAGGTGCGTATTACGGGCAATCCGGCAGTAAAGTTTACACCGTTTTCGAACGATAGAATTTTAAAGGGTATAAGGCCCTGGTCGTGGTACATGGCCAGAATGCCATCATACCTTCTGTACTGACCTGCGGCAAAGAACCCGTCGGACGAAAAGGGCCCGAAAACCAGTTTGCCTTTGTTTTTCATTTCATCAACAACAGCTTTGATTACCTGGTCATCTTCAGTGCCCAGCAGGCCTCCGTCACCTGCATGTGGATTGAGGCCCAGCACAGCTATGCGGGGTTTATTTATGCCAAACTCCCTCCGCAGGGTTTGCTCCATAATGAGCAGCCGGGTTTGAATGCGGTCGCGCGAAATAAGCAGCGGCACTTCCTTTAACGGAATGTGCTCCGTTACCAGGCCCACGCGCATTTGTTCGCTTACCATCATCATTAAATAATCGGAAATGGAAAAGTAGCTGGCCAGAAATTCCGTATGCCCGCGAAACGGGAAGTCGGTACCATGTATAACCTGTTTGTTTATCGGTGCGGTTACCAGCGCATCAATTACCCCTTTATTCAAATCAGCTGCAGCTTGTTTCAAACTTAATAAGGCAGCTTTACCGGCCTGGGCGTCGGGTTTTCCGGGATTAATTTCAATTACCTCTTCCCAGCAGTTTACTACGTTAACGGTTTTGTGGGCAAACTGCCCGGGCGATTTTACCTGGCTGTAGGTAAAATCGTCCAGGCCCAGCATTTTTTTGTAAAACGAAAGTACACGTGCCGAGCCGTAAATTACCGGGGTAATGAGGTTTAACATGCGGTTGTCGTGCAGTGCCTTCATTACCACCTCAGGCCCTACGCCATTAATGTCGCCCAGGGTTATGCCTATGCGGTATCTGGCAGTTTTTGTTGGGGTTGTCATAACGGGCAAAAATATTAAATTGTTTTATAGTACTTTACAAACTGTAAACAGCTATGCAACCGGTAAAGGCAAAAAAACAACTGGGCCAGCACTTTCTGCACGACCGGCACATAGCCGGCCGCATAGCCGACTCGCTGCAACTGCACGAGCCGCCAGAAAACGTACTGGAAATAGGGCCCGGCACAGGTATATTAACCGGGTATTTGTTAAATAACTCTTCAATAAAACTCAAAGCCGTTGAATTAGATCCTGAAGCTTCGGCCTACCTGCACCGGAGGTGGCCCCATCTGGACTTGATACAGGATGATTTTCTTAAGGTAGATCTGAACGCCTTGTTCTCGGCTCAATTCAGTATTATTGGTAACCTGCCCTACAACATCAGCTCGCCTGTTTTTTTTTCTATACTCAGGCACCGGCAGGTGGTTAAACAGGTGGTGTGCATGGTGCAGCGCGAAGTAGCCGAGCGCATTGCGACCGGCCCAGGAACGAAAACCTATGGTATACTAAGTGTTTTGTTGCAGACCTTTTACCGTGTAGAGCTGTTGTTCAGGGTTGCCCCCGGGGCTTTTGTTCCTCCGCCCAAAGTACAATCGGCCGTTTTGCGGTTAACCCGCATTGAAGGCCTATCGCTGCCCTGTAATGAGGCCCTTTACTTTGACGTTGTAAAACAGGCATTTGGGATGCGCCGTAAAACCTTGCGCAACGCACTTAAAAGCATAACTTTGCCCGCCATCCATAACGACCCCGCATGGCAACAATATGCCAATAAGCGGGCCGAGCAGTTAAGTGTGGAAGATTTTATTAAGATAACATTAACCATAGAGCAACACCGTGCAGCAGGCCATGCAATTTGAACTTACCCGCGAGTTTGTAGAGCATTTCCGCACATTGGTGGAAATGCGCAATGCAGCGGCCATACGCGAGGTGCTTGCCGATGTGAATCCGGCTGATATTTCGGCCCTGCTCTATGAGTTTAATTCCGAAGAATCGAAGTATGTGCTCGACCTGTTGCCGTTGGAAGTCCAGGCTGATATAATAAACAACCTCGATGATGAAACCCGCCGCCGGTTTCTGAAAATCTATAGTCCAACCGAAATCGTAGCCCTCGTCAACCTTTTCAACTCTGATGACGCGGCCGACCTGCTCAATGAACTTCCGGTAAAACTGCGCGAAGAGGTGCTGAGCGGCATGGATGCCGAACTCCGGGCCCAGGTAATCGACCTGCTGCGATTTGAAGAAAACGTGGCGGGGGGGCTCATGGCCAAGGAGCTGATCAAGGTCCGCCATGGCTGGACGGTAGCCCAGTGCCTGGAAGAAATACGCAAACAGGCCGAAAGCGTGGACAAGTTTTATGCCGTTTATGTGGTCGATGAACAAGACAGGCTGTTAGGCAGAGTGTCATTGAAAGACCTGGTGCTGTCTGACCCCTCACGGCCCGTAGCCGAGATTTGCGAAGAAGACATCGTTTCGGTTGATACGTTTCTGTCGGACCTGGAGGTAGCCGACATTATGCGGAAGTATGACCTGGAGTCGGTGCCCGTGGTAAATGTAAACGGGCAGCTCGTGGGAAGAATTACCATTGACGATGTGGTGGATGTAATCACCGAACAGGCAGAAGAAGAGCGGCAGCTCATGTCGGGTATAAGCGAAGATGTGGAAGAAGACGACTCGGTGTGGCGCAACACCCGGGCACGCTTGCCCTGGTTGCTTATAGGCATTGCAGGAGGGTTACTGAATGCAAAATTCATGGGCTTTTTCGAAGCCGAATTGGCCCGCATTACCGCCATAGCCTTTTTTACACCCCTTATTCAGGCAACCGGTGGCAATGTGGGCATCCAGTCGTCAGCCCTTATCGTACAAAGTCTTGCCCATCCAGGCTTTGTGTACGACAGGCTTCTGGGAAGGCTTACCAAAGTACTGGTCATCGCCCTGCTTAACGGCCTGTTCTTGTCTTTGCTGGTTTACGGAGCCAATATTGTGCTTTTTCAGGAATGGGAGTTATCGCTGATCGTATCCATTGCCTTATTTAGCGTAGTTGTCTTTGCATCGTTTGTGGGCACCTTTACGCCATTGGTACTGGCCAAACTGGGTTATAACCCCGCACTGGCCTCAGGCCCCTTTATTACCACCATAAACGATCTGCTGGGTCTTACGGTATACTTCCTTACCGTGCACTTTTTGCTTTAGATGTACAGAAGCATGTAAGATTGGCGCCCGTTTTGACTTGTTCTGATTACCGGATTTGCTTTTAATTTGATGATATTTTAAACCCAATGGAAGGGCAAAGCAAAAAGCGGATTGAAAGGCTAAGAGATAAGTTTAATCTGATTATTGAAAAGCCCCTGCTTACCTCCACCCTGGTGCTGGTAATCATTACCCTTATTGTGCTTTCGCTGAGCATGAAGTATTACCTGCACGATTTTGATAACTTCTGGGCTCAGATACTTGCCGAAGCGCACGGTATGATTTTCGACATTGCCGTGATCGGTATTCTTATTTTCTGGCTCAATGAAAACGGCCAAACCCGGCAGCGCATAAGGTTTTACCGCGATGAGATTGACGACTTCAGGTTGTGGGAGTCGGAAGAAGCTGCTTTTCGCACCGTAGGTAACATCAAAAGGCTTAACCGGCATAAAATTTACGAAATTAACCTGGTGAACTGTTTTCTGTCGCGCACCAACCTGAACTACGTAAACCTTAAGGGTTCCAACCTCAACTCGGCCAATGTGTCGCAGTCTTCGCTTATCGAGGCCAATCTGGAAAACACCCGCTTAAATCAAACCAACTTTGAAAACTCAAACCTGAATCAGGCTAACTTTAAAGGCGCTTATGCCAGCGGAGCAAATTTTAAAGATGCTTTTCTTATTAAAGCACAGTTCGAGAATGCTTTTCTCATAAAGGCCAATTTTAACAACGCCTATCTGATGGAAGCCAATCTGCGCAACAGTTATTTAATGGGTGCCGACTTTGAAAACGCCAGTTTGTACAAAGCCGATCTTCGTGGAGCGAAAGGGCTTACCCTGGACCAACTGGCAAAGGCCAAAACCCTGTACCTTGCAAAGTTCGATGCCGATCTCCAGAGCCAGGTAGCACAAACCCTGCCCGAACTGGCAGGCACATAAGGCCGTAAAGAGGCACAAAATCAGGATAGTGGATAATTTCCGCTAAAATATTAACTTTGCCCCATCAACAACGGTCGGTCAGTCCCGTCCGTTGTTTCTTTTTTAACCACTCCCAAGGCAAGAAACCTATGGCAAAAAAAATTTCATACTATACCAAAGAAGGGCTGGAAAAGCTTAAGAGTGAACTGGCAGAACTAAAAGGAAAGGGCAGGGCCGAAATTGCCCGCCAGATTGCCGAAGCACGCGACAAGGGCGATCTGAGCGAAAATGCCGAGTACGATGCGGCCAAAGATGCCCAGGGACATCTGGAGGCCAAAATTGCCCAGCTGGAAGAGTTGCTTGCCAATGCCCGGCTGCTGGATGAAACCAACATCGACACTTCGAAGGTTAGTATCCTTTCGCGCGTTACCATCAGGAATAAAAAAAACGGGGCCACCTTTACCTATACCCTGGTTTCTGAAGAAGAAGCCGACCTGAAGGCAGGGAAAATATCCACCCTTTCGCCAATCGGAAGCGGTTTGCTGGGCAAGAAGAAAGGTGAAACGGCTGTTATCAAAACTCCGGCAGGAGAAATGCTTTTTGAAATAATTGATATCGGAATCTAACCTCTATGCCTTCCATATTTACCCGAATTATAAACCGCGAAATACCCGGGCATATTGTAGCCGAAGACGGGCAATATATTGCCTTTCTTGATATCATGCCCCTTGTGCCGGGCCATGTACTGGTGGTACCCAAAAAAGAAGTAGATTATATTTTTGATTTGGATGAAGATACTCTTTCCGGGCTTACCCTTTTTGCCCGCAAGGTGGCGCATGCCATGAAAAAAGTTATTCCCTGCAGGCGCATTGGGGTGGCTGTTATAGGCCTTGAGGTGCCCCATGTACATGTTCACCTGGTGCCCATGCAAACTATGGATGATTTGAATTTTACCCGCCCCAAGCTTAAACCAACTAATGAGGAACTCAAAGCCATGGCGGAAAAAATCAGAAGTGCTTTTAATCAATAAAATCAATATCTACATTCAGCGGGTAACGCATTAGGTACTGAAGCGCCTCCTTTACGGTAAGATCTTCAAATAACACCTTATAGAGGGTAGTAGTAATGGGTGCCCGCACCCCGTAATAGTCAGCACACTTGCGGGCAATCCGCACCGTGTTCACCCCTTCGGCCACTTCGTCCATGCTTTCCAGAATTTGCGTAAGGGTTTGTCCCTGCGCCAGCCTGTACCCCACCTGAAAGTTCCGGCTTAGCGCACTGCTGCAGGTAGTTACCAAATCGCCCACACCGGCAAGACCCAGAAAGGCTTTGGTGTTGCCGCCCAGGGCACGGCCCAGGTAAATCATTTCTACAATGCCCCGGCTTATTAATAACCCCCTTGCGTTTTCTCCGTATCCCATGCCGCTCAGGGCACCCGAAGCAATTGCGATTATGTTTTTCAGTACACCCGCCAGCTCCACACCCACCAGGTCGTTGTTGCCATACACCTGAAACCGATCGTTGCGCAGCAGGCGCTTACCGATGCTGATCACCTCGTTAAAATGGCTGGCTACCACGGTTGCAGCAGGATGTTTGGCGGCCAGCTCTTTCGAAAGATTAGGCCCGGCCAGACACCCCACCCGTACCACCACGCTCTCCTCGCGTATTACTTCGCTCATGGTTCTAACCTGCTGGCGATTTAATTTGGGCATGGTTTCTATGTTTTGTCCTTTGGGAAGCGAAATGTCGAAACCCTTGGTTCCGTGAATAAGAATATGATAGGGATGAAGGTAGGGCGACAGTTTGCGCATCATGCTGCGAAAATGTGCCGAGGGCACAATGGGAAAAATTATGTCGCATTCCCGGGCCAGCGCTTCCAAATCGTTTACCGGAGTAATATTCTTCTTCATTTTATGACCCCGGTTTTCGCGTTTGTTCAGAATGCGCTCAATGGTTTTTTCATCGCGTGCATAAAGCAATACATTACGGTGAACAGCCAGCAGGTTCGATACCGCACTGCCAAAATTGCCGGCCCCGATTACGCCAACAGGCTTTTCGTTAGATAATTTTTTCGAGGTCATATCCGGTAAGCCGGTTGTGGTAATAAAAAAGCAGGCTCAGATCCTGTGTAATGATGTTCCCGTCTTTGTTAAACAGCAGGGGGCGCTTCAGATGAAAAATACCTACGTTTTCCATGCCGTGGCGAATCACCAGATCAATTTTACCCTTCAGATGTGTGGCATGGTTAATCTTTCCTTCTTCCTTAAGTCGGTAAATGTGTTTACGAACGCGCTTGCAGGCTTTTCTAAACTCTGCATAATCCAGAACCAGATCTTCCTCCGGCAGCTTCAGCAGGCCGAAAAGGTCCAGTTTGGGGTGTTTTTTCTGCCAGAGCTCAAAGGCAACAAACGCAACCAGGTGACTGGCAAACACACGGTTAATGCGGTGGTATTCGGAAACGATACGCTGCCCCAGCATACGCGTATATTCATCTTCGCGTTGCTTGTCAATGGTTATTTGGCCGTTCGAAACAAAGTAATCGCGCGTATGTATAGGCCGGCCCTGCTGGTCCAGGCTGTTGCCCTCATCATCAACGTAGTTGCCCATTACATCAAGTGCACGCCCGATGGAAACCGAAATGTCAGAACCTTTGCTGAAAAATTTAATCAAAAACCGAATAAGCTGAAAGCTTCCGTATTTGTCCTGTTCGGGAAGGTAACGGTCCTGACCTTTAACCGTAAGGTAATCTTCAATCAAATCGGGCGCTTCGAGCACGAAGTGATAGTTAAGCGTTACCGGTACCACAAAAATTTTACGAGGCTCGGTGCCGGGCTCGGCTTCCAGATACAGATTGCGCTGGGCTTCAATGCAGGAAGAGAGCAACCCGAGTTTCAGACTTTTTTCAATGGCTCCGCTACGCGAACGCGTGCCCCCCGGAAAGAAGAGGCTGTGCGCGCCTTTTTGAATGGCCAGGGTAGAGTAGGTTTTTAGGGTTTCCAGGTAGGGCAGATTCTTCTTCCGGCGGTCAACCTTATAAGCGCCCAGGCTGTTCATGAAGTAGGCAAAAATCTTGATATTAAACAGATTTAGCCCGGCTCCGTAAATAAAGGCCGGCAAACCGAGCGCATGGATAACCCAGCCTATTAAAACCGAATCGAGGTTGCTGAAGTGGGTAGGTACCATTACAATGGTTCCGCGCCGGGCCAACCTGCGCAGCATCTTTACCTTGCCCACAATCTGAATTTTGTCGCGAAGGGTGTATTGGCTGCGGAAGATGGCGCCAAATTTTTTAACCCGTGCAGCATTGAGCAACCGGTTAAACCAAAAGGTGGTTATCTCGCGGGCCAGTTTGTAGGAGCTGGGTTTAAAGTTTCCGGCTATTTCGTTGGCGTAACGGTAAACAATTTGTTTTAACAGCTCCTTTTCTGCTCCGCTTTCGTCATCCGAACGCGCCGACAAAACGTTAATCTGTTCCTTTACCGATGCCCAGAAGCGGGGTTCGTCCCTGGGGTCTACACGCCAACGGTTACGCTTCATGCGCTGTTGTTCGCGGTAAACGGTGGTTTGCAGTTCGTCCAGCAGTTGTTTGCGTTGGGGTCTGAGCTGCAGAATACGCTCATAGGCCTTTTGGGCAACCTCTTCTATAAATTCCTTCCGGTTGCGGCTAAGCCGGTACACAGGCCAGTCGGGGATACCGTCCAGAATAGGCTTGTATTTCTTGTTCTTATTCTTTTTTTCCAGTACTTCCACGGGGGCAAATTAGCATAAATTTAGCGGGCTGGCACAGGTGTTTCAGGCAGAGGGGTATAATCTCTTCAGTGCACGGTTTAGTGCATCTTCCATCTCTGCGAATTGCCGGTGTACCTCATCCATAAAATCGTCATTTAGCAACTGCCGCAAATGCTGTTCACTGTCCAGTACAAATTGGTCAATTTTAAAAACTTGTTCAAAAAGGCCCTTTTCAATTTTTATTAGGTACCGGTTGTTCCAGCCCATAAGGGTTACCCTGCATTCGTTTTGTGTAAATTCATCAATTATGCGCATATTTTTGAGATCAAATCGGGCGATAATGTAAGTATGTTTGCAAATAAGCCCGCTGCTGTAAAATTAAAAGCCTTTTGCAAACGTTTAACAAGATGAATTTTTTCCCTAAGCGCCGGGGTTATATATTGGTAACGTTATTATGAGAATGGCCATGTTTTGTATTAACCTGCCCCGATGGGTAAGGCTTAAGTTTTTTTTGGCATTGATGCTTGCGGGCTGTGCAGCCGATGTATTTGCAACGCACCTCAGGGCAGGCCAGATAATAGTTCGCAAGGTGGGCGACAATTGCGATTTTACTTATGAAATAATTGTAACAGTTTACACCAACACCGGCTCACCGGTATTGTTCGGGGGCGAGCAAGATGTGCTCTGCTTCGGTGATGGGGTGTGCGTGCTGGTGCCCGAAACCCCCAATACACCTCTCCCTGAATTTGGCCCCAACATAGGTACGGCATCGTACCGCATTGTCCATACGTTTCCTGCGCCGGGCGCCTACACCATCAGCTACCTGGAGCCAAACCGCAACGGTGGGGTTTTGAATATGGATGCATCCATCAACACCACCTTTTATTTAGAGACGCAGTTAATCATCGATCCCTTTATCTGCAACCGCAATAGCCCTAACCTGCTCATACCACCCATTGACCGCGCGTGTAAAGGAGTAGCCTTTTTTCATAACCCCGGCGCCTACGATGCGGATGGCGACAGCCTTTCATACGAACTTGTAGTTCCTTTTCGCGATCGCAACCTTCCGGTTATCAACTATCGCCCCCCCAATCACTCGGGTTTTTACGGAGCATGCCAGCCTGGCAACGAAACGGGCGATGGCCCGCCCACCTTTAGTATAAACCCTGTTGACGGCACCCTGTTGTGGGATGCACCCTGCCAGGCTGGTGAGTATAATATTGCTTTTATTGTTGTGGAATGGAGAAAGATAAACGGCCAATGGGTGCGCATAGGATTTGTGCGAAGAGACATGCAGATTATAGTGGAAGACTGCAATAACGACCGCCCCGACCTGGAAGTGCCGGCCGACCTGTGCGTTGAGGCAGGTACCGTGATTAACGCAACCATTTTTGGTATAGACCCCAACAACAACAAGGTTAAGCTGGAGGCCTTCTCCGAAATTTTCGATCCTACCTTTCCTTCGCCGGCTTCAGTAAGTCCGTTCCCGCCGGTGTTTCAGAATTCCACTCCGCCGGCTGAACTGCAGTTTAATTGGACCACCACCTGCGACCATGTAAAGGACCAACCCTATCAGATTGTTTTTAAAGTTACCGATGATGGCGCACCCCGGCTGGTAACATTTAAAACATGGCGCATAAAAGTAATAGGGCCGCCTCCGCAGTGGGTACAGGCCAATGTAAACCTGGCACAGCGCAGTGCCGATCTGGAATGGCAACCTTATATATGCCAGAATGCCGAAAGCATACAAATATGGCGCAAGGTTAGCAGCACACCCTTCACACCCGACAGTTGTCAGACCGGCATGCCTCCGTTTTTGGGATATTCGCTTATAGCCACACAGCCTGCCGGTACCACAACATTTACCGATACCAACGCCGGAAAAGGACTGGATGCCGGTGCGGCCTATTGTTACCGGCTGGTAGCACTGTTTCCGCAGCCTCTGGGAGGTGAAAGCTACGTTTCGGATGAAATATGCATACCACCCATTTTAGCCGATGAGCCGGTTATTACACACGTTACGGTAGAAAAAACCGATTTAAGCAACGGTGAGATACGCATTAGCTGGCGTTCGCCTTTCGATATCGACAAAGCTCAGTTTCCAGGACCTTACGAATACAAAGTGTGGCGTGCTCAGGGCTTTACGGGGTCTTCGGGTATTACCGAGGTTCATCCGGGCACCCTGCCCGGTGACACCACCATTGTAGATACGGGCATTAATACCGATGTGGATGCCTTTAATTATCGCGTGGTGCTTTACTCCAACACCGTTTCTGAACCCACTACCTGGTCTCCGATCGACACTTCTTCGGTTGCATCGTCAGTGCGGCTGGACCTGCGGCCCTCCCGAAACCAGATACAGCTTACCTGGAATGCAGCAGTGCCCTGGTCAAATGCCCTGGCGGCCTATCCCCGCCACCTCATTTATCGAGGGCCGGAAAATGCCACCGAAAACGATCTTACGCTTATCGATAGCGTAGATGTGTTGCAAACCGGCTTTACCTACATCGATTCAGGACAGTGGAATAATACACCATTGGTAGAAAGCCAGGTGTACTGCTACCGCGTTAAAGTACGCGGAGGGTACGGCAACCCAGCCATCGGAGAGCCTCTGGAAAATTTCAGTCAGATAGGCTGTGCGCAGCCCAACGATACAACCCCGCCCTGCCGGCCGGAGTTGATTCCCTTTGTTGTTGATTGCGAGAACTTTGTAAACCAATACGGGTGCAATCCCTCTAATTTTGTAAACGTTGTGCGCTGGCGCAGGCCTGCCGATCCACTATGCCGCGAAGACACGCGCAGTTACAACGTATATGCCTCAGCTAGTGTAAATGGACAATATTTTCTGCTGGCATCTAACCTCCGCGATACGGTGTTTTACGACAGCGCCCTTTCTTCGTTTGCCCGGTGTTACCGGATAAGTGCCGTTGACCGGTCAGGAAACGAAAGCGAACTGAGCGAGCCGGCCTGCAATGATAATTGTCCGTATTATGAATTACCCAACTTGTTTACGCCCAATGGCGATTTTTGCAATGATGTATTTGCTGCATTTGGCTACGAGCCCGAGTTTGACCCCGAAATACCCGAGAGCTATCCGTGTCGTAACCTTACCGTTGGACCACGGGGCGAAAACCTGCGGCTAAAGTGCGCGCGCTTTGTTCAGTCGGTTAATTTCCGGGTGTACAACCGCTGGGGCAGCGAAGTGTATTCGTATTTTGGCAGGCAGGGAGACGAACAGAACACCATTTACATTAAATGGGATGGCCGCAATCAAAACGGTACACCACTGGCCTCGGGCGTATATTTCTATCTGGCCGAGGTTACGTTTAATGTTGTTGAGCCGGCCAAACGCATCCAGCGTATTAAAGGATGGGTTCAGATAGTAAGATAAGTTCCCCTGGGGCTTTTGTAGTATTGTTCGATGGATACTGCAACCTTTGCACCCATTCGGTTCAGTTTATCATTAGGCGTGACCGGAAAAAGATATTTCGGTTTGCCTCCCTGCAGTCTGCTACCGGGCGAACCCTGCTTCAAACCTTTAATGTTCCTCAAACCAAAGCCGGCAGTGTTGTGCTTATTGCAGGAACAAAGGCCTTCACCGAAAGCACAGCTGCCCTGCACATAGCACGCAGGCTTTCGGGATTGTGGCCGCTTTTATTTGTCTTCATGATTGTACCACCCTTTATTCGTGATGCGGTTTACCGATTTGTAGCCAAGAACCGGTATAGGTGGTTTGGAAAACGTTCTTCCTGCTGGCTTCCTGATGATGGGTTGCGTGCCCGTTTTTTGGACCAATGAAAGGCGGCCGCTGATTTTTTGTATTTTGCGCACTCAATCTGCAATACATGAAAGCCTATATTTTCCCCGGGCAGGGTGCCCAGTTTACAGGCATGGGCAAAGAACTTTATGAAAACAACCAGAAAGCCCGCCAATTGTTTGAAGAGTCAAATGAGGTGTTAGGTTTTCGGATAACCGACACTATGTTTGCGGGAACCGCTGACGAACTCCGGCAAACCCGCATCACCCAGCCTGCGGTTTTTATCCATTCGGTTGTTGTAGCACTATGCAACGATAGTTTTAAACCCGATATGGTGGCGGGGCACTCGCTGGGCGAGTTTTCAGCCCTGGTGGCGAACGGTACACTTTCATTTGCCGATGGTCTGAAACTTGTTTTTCAGCGCGCCCAGGCCATGCAGCGTGCCTGCGAATTGAACCCATCGACTATGGCTGCCGTGCTGGGGCTGGATGATGCCGTAGTGGAAGAGGTGTGCGCTTCCATTGCCGGCGAAATTGTGGTACCCGCCAATTACAACTGCCCGGGACAGCTGGTTATTTCGGGCAGTATAAAAGGCGTAGAACTGGCCTCCGAAAAGTTAAAGGCAGCCGGAGCCAAACGTGTTATGCCCCTTCAGGTAGGCGGGGCATTCCATTCGCCCCTTATGGAACCGGCCCGCCAACAGCTTGCAGCAGCCATTGAACAAACCACTTTTCACAACCCGGTGTGTCCGGTGTACCAGAACGTAAACGCCCTCCCGTCAACACAGGTGGAAACCATAAAGGCAAACCTTATTGCCCAGCTTACTGCCCCGGTACGGTGGACCCAGTGCGTTAAGCAAATGGTAGCCAATGGTGCCACAGAGTTTATTGAATGCGGTCCGGGAAAAGTGCTGCAGGGGCTCGTAAAAAAAATTGCCCCCGAAGCAGAAGTAGCCAGCCTGTAGGCAGAAAATCCGCTTATTGCCGTTAAACTATTCTTCTAACTGCAAGCCGGTCGGGGCAGCGCTCAAGTAACTGTCTGGCCGTATGGCCGCCAGAGCCGGTCACCAGAAGAGGCGCAATTTCTGCAAGCGGGGTCAGGGCAAACCTTCGCAGGTGCAGTTCGGCCGGAGGTATGGTAAGCCGCTCTGTGCGGAAAATTTTTCCATCGTAATACAGAATGTCAATGTCCAGTATCCGCGGGCCCCATTTTCGTTCCCGGGTTCTGCCGGCTGCTGTTTCAATCTGTTGAAGGCGGTTCAGTAATTCTTCGGCTGGCAGCGCAGTGGCAATTTCAATAACCTGATTATAAAACCAGGGTTGACCGGGTTCGCCCCATGGCTCGGTTTCGTAAATTCCCGAAGATGTAACAATTTGCCCGCATAACCGACTTATTTCCACGCGTGCGGTATGCAAATTTTCATACCGGTTGCCTATGTTTGAGCCAAGCAGTAAATAGGCTTTTACCATGTAACAAACATACTTCTACTGTCGAAAACGATAAATAATCCACTTATGAACTTTTTCAAAACCTTTCTGGCAAGCTTTCTGGCCCTTACCGCTTTTTCCGTTCTTTCTTTTTTATTGATGGCGGGCATATTGGCCGTACTTTCATCGGGTGAGGGTGTAACCGTAAAGCCCAAAAGCGTACTGGAACTTAATCTGGATGCACAGATTACCGAGCAACAAACAGACAATCCGTTTGAAGGCCTTGGCGGCGGCAATCAACCAGCCAACATCGGGCTTATTCAGCTTAAGGAAACCATTAACCGGGCTGCAGCCGACCCCAACATTGAGGGCATTTTGTTAACCGCAGGTTATCCCATGGCCGGCTTTGCCACCATTGAAGAAGTCCGGATGTCACTAAAGCAATTCCGGCAGTCGGGTAAATGGGTGGTAGCTTATTCCGATATAATGTCCGAGCAGGCCTATTACCTCGCAACTGCTGCCGATGAAATATACCTCAATCCTGAAGGCGAATTGGAGTTTAACGGCCTTACGGCTGAGGTGAGCTTTTTTAAACGCATGTTCGAAAAACTCGAAATCAAACCCGAAATTTTTAGGGTAGGGGAGTATAAAAGTGCAGTTGAGCCGTTTATGCTGGATAAAATGAGTGCCGAAAACCGTAAGCAATTGCAGGAGCTTATCAATGCCATTTACGAGGTGGTTATTCAGCGCATAGCTGAGGCACGCAACATGCAGCCGGAGCAACTTTTGGAAATATCCAACAAAATGCTGGTGCGCAACGCAAAGCTTGCCCTGCAGCACGGCCTGGTAGATTCGCTGGTGTATTACGATGGCGTACTGGCCAGCCTGCGCCACAGGCTTAACCTTAAGGAAGATGAAAAGGTGAATTTCATTACTTACAAAAAATACCGGAAAAGTCAGGCTGAAACAAAACAAAAGATATCATCCAACGAAATAGCTGTGGTTGTGGCCGATGGCACCATAGTACCGGGTAAATCGGGTAACGGAATCATCGGATCAGACACGTTTACTGAAATACTGCGCAAGGTCCGCGAGAATAAACGCGTAAAGGCTGTGGTATTGCGCATCAACTCACCGGGAGGGAGCTTTCAGGCATCGGATGTGATGTGGCGCGAGATTGCGCTCACCACTCAGCAAAAGCCCGTAATTGCCTCCATGTCCGACTACGCCGCTTCGGGCGGCTATTACCTGGCCATGGGCTGCGACACCATCGTAGCTCAGCCCCATACCATTACAGGCTCAATTGGCATATTTTCGGTGCTGTTCGATGCCAGCGGGTTTCTTAACAACAAGCTGGGCATTACCTTCGATGAGGTGCGCACGGGCGAATTCGGTGAACTGGTAACCTTTACCCGTCCGCTGACCGATGCCGAGAAACAGGTATGGCAAAACCGCACCAATGAAATTTATGAGGTGTTTACCGGAAAAGCAGCCGCAGGCAGAAACTTACCCGTTGATGAAATCAAAAAAGTGGCCGGAGGAAGGGTATGGTCAGGTGAACAAGCTATGGAAAACAAGCTGGTTGACGTAATGGGCGGACTGGACGATGCCGTGCGCGTGGCAGCGCAGGCCGCCGGCCTGGGTGATGATTACCGCGTTCGGTACTACCCCAAGGTGAAAACATTTGCCGAGCAACTGCTGGAGTCTATTGGTGGCGAAGCCGAAACCAGACAGCTTAAGCGGCAACTGGGCGACTATTATCCCCTTTATTTACAGCTTAAAAACGCCCGCCACCTCTATGGCGTGCAGGCCCGTATGCCCGTAGAATTTACCCTGCGGTAGGAGGGAATAACCGTCTCAGTTTTTGATGTAAGATTTTGGCCGGAAATGTTATTTTTTGAACAAAAAGTAACATTTCCGGCCCTTAATATTACCTTAAGAACCAGGGCCGGGCAAAGGGTATTTGCCCGGAAAATTGCCATATCATGTGCCACCCTTTTATATCATTTGGTATTCTTCTGGTTTGACGTTGCTTTTATTTGGTTTTCGTTTTGTTTTTCAACACATGTAATCTTTTGTGCACTGCTCTGCCCCGGGCAGGTAAACAATAAACATTGAACCATTTTCTTTACATGCGTTGGTCATTGGGGTTGTTGTGGTATGAATGTAAACTGCATCATTGGCTGCAGGTTTCTAACCGGGTTGTTATCAGATGGCATAACCTGTAACTCGGGTAAATCCCAGGTGCATCATCTCCTTAAACTGGATTAAACACGTGTTGTTTTCCTTTACCCGGCTGGCAACTGCAAACCTTATCCTCAAGGTAAGTCGCTGTTGCTGGGCAGTAACCCTTAACCAGAGGTGCATAGCTTTTGGTTAAGCATAAAAACCCTGCCTCCGGCGCCACCGGAGGACAGGGTGCTATCTAACCAGTTGATTATAAGTAGCCTTAGCCTCAAATTACATCCGGTCGTGGGCCACAAAGCCGCCCAGCGGCTCGGTGCTGTAAACCGGACCCTGGCGCTTTTCCTGCTTGCCGGCAGGAACCCGTGCAGGCTTGTGTACCGATACCACCGTAAACGATACCAGTACTACAATGGCCATTGCTGCTAAAATGAGGAAACGGGTTTTCATAACTCAGACTTTAAATTGTGAAAGTGGGTATCTGCTAATGGGTGACTATTGTTAAAATTAGCAAGCCGGAGGTTAACAGCTTAGTCTATTCCTCCCGGATTTCCAACTCCTCCACCATTGTCCTGCAGCTCAGTTGACGGCCTGATTTCTTCTTCGGCGCACGAGGTGGCAACAAACGAAACTGCGGCAAAAGCCAGAAGGAAGTACATGAATTTTTTCATAACATTGTGGGGTTTAGGTTTAACTTATATTTTCAAAAATTTTTTTTTGTTGATTAACTTGTACAAAGATGGAGGGCCGGAAAAAGTCAGAAGAAATTAACGCTTCGGGCACCTTACTTATGTGGGAATATATAGTGGCTTTTGGTTTGAACGCAAAGCGATGCGCCCTCGGGTGCATTGTATGCCTGTTGCTGACTTTTGGTAACTGCCCGGCCCAGTCGCTGAGCGAAGATTCGCTGCTCAGCGTTTTAAACCGCACCACAAAGAATTACGAAAAGGTTGAAATTTTCAAAAACCTGATCAGGGCTACCTATGCAAGAAACGATGTTGTAACCCTGAATCGTGGGCTTGATTATGCGGAAAAACTATTGGAACTGGCCAAACAGCAGCCCGACAGTGCCTTAATCGTCTGGACTGGCAGGGTGTTAGGACAATTTTACAATAAACTGGAAAGGCCAAAAGATGCCCTTGAAATACTTAACCAGATGTTACCTGTGGCAAAACGAAATAAACTGGAAGAGGAAGAAAAGCGCATTTTAAATAACCTGGGCCTGGCCTATACTTTTCTGGCAGAGTATCACCGCGCCCTGGAAATATTCTACCAGGTTCTGGTGCTGCGCGAGCAGGATGGCAACCTACCCGAAATTGCCGCCACCCTGAACAACATCGGGCTGGCTTACTTTAAGCTGCGAAACTACGCCAAAGCATTAGAGTTTTACGAACTTGCGCTGGCCAAGCTCAAGGAAGGCAACATAACCGCCTTTCTGGACCAGCAGTATGCCAACATAGGGTTGTGCTACAACCAGCTTAAGCAGTTTAATAAGGCCGAGGAAGCCTTTAACCATGCACTGGAGGTATGTCAGCCAAATTGTTCGGATAAAGTAATGGTTAATGCCAATTTTGGCCTTGGTGTTACGCTTTACGGTAAGGGCGAGTATGAAAAAGCAGAAAAGCAGTTTCAGGCAGCTCTTGAGCTGGCTACAAAATCCAACGACTTGCGATATATTGGCGAAAACAACGTGTACCTGGCCAAGGTTAACATTGCCCTTGGCCAGTACCACGCGGCCATACCCTTTTTGCAGCAGGCCGAGCAAATTGCCCAGAGCCAGGGTTTTAACGAGCTGCTTATCGATACCTACCGCCAGTACTCCCTGCTCTACAGCCAGTCGGCTAACTACCAGATGGCTTCGGAGTATCAGCAAAAATACATTCAGTTAAAAGACAGCGTGTACAGCGAAGAGCTTATTGACCGCATTGCGCGCATACAGACCCACTATGCCGAGCGCGAAAACCTGGCCATTATACGCGCCAAAGAGGAGGTTATCCGGCGGCAGCGCATGCTTAATATATCCATAGGTCTTATTGCCGTTTTGGCCGCTGCCATGATGTTTATTCTGTTTCGCAGTAACCTGGTGGTTAAAAAGGTAAATCATGCCTTGTCGCAGGCCAAGCAGGAACTGGAGGTACTTAACCAGGATTTGGACAGGAAGGTAAAGGAAAAAACCGCTTCGCTTGAAAAACTGAACCGCGAGATGGAACACTTTATTTACAAAACCTCGCACGACATCCGCGGTCCGCTGGCTACGCTGAAAGGAGTAACCAACGTGGCCCTTATGGACGTGAAAGACCCCATGGCCGTTAATTACTTCCAGCGGCTGGACAGCACGGCCACCAAGTTAAACCGCGTGCTGTCGCGGTTGCTTATTATTAACCAGGTAAACCAGGCTACACTCAACATTGAACCGGTAAGTGTAAACGAAGTGATAGATGAAATCATCGAACAGGAAAGGCGCAATGGCCTGCCGCCCCGCATGAAGATCATTAAAGAAATTCCGGACGGGCTTGTCTTTCCATCCGACCGCCAGTTGCTGGGAATAATTCTCAGCAACCTCATTGATAATGCAATAAAGTATCATACCGAATCCGACCGGGTGGAACCGTTTGTCCGGATTGAGGCCTGCACAGATAACGGAGTACTAAAGGTAAATGTAATCGATAACGGTATTGGGGTGAATGCGCAGGACTCTGATAAAATATTTCAGATATTTTACCGTGGAACCGAAAAATCTGAAACCGGAGGTGTGGGTCTGTATCTGTGCCGTCTGGCTACCGAGCGCCTTCAGGGTAAAATAGGAGTTACGGTTTACCATCAGAAACACCATACCAACTTTTTTGTTGAGCTTCCGGAAATACCCAACGGTAAGGCCGTAGCCTGAAACTTTGTGCCTTCGCCTTCAATTTGCATCTTTGCTCCCCCTGAATTCCGGTTGCATGTCCAAGAAATTTAAACGCACCACCGTAACAGCTGCCCTGCCGTATGCCAACGGCCCGCTTCATATCGGCCATATTGCCGGGGCTTATCTCCCTTCCGACATCTATGTACGATACCTGCGGCTAAAAGGAGAGGATGTAATTTACGTTTGTGGTTCGGACGAGCACGGGGTGGCTATTCAAATTGGGGCAAGAAAAGAGGGGATTACCCCCCGGGCCTTTGTAGATAAGTACCACGAGCTGATGAAACAAACCTTTCAGGCCTTCGGTATATCGTTCGATATCTATTCGCGTACCAGTAACCCCATTCATTATCAAACGGCACAGGATTTCTTTAACAATATTTACCAAAAGGGAATTCTGCGCGAAGAAACATCCGAACAATATTTCGATGAACAGGAGGGCATTTTTCTGGCCGACCGGTACATTACGGGCACCTGCCCGGTATGCGGATATGAAAAAGCCTATGGCGATCAGTGCGAAAAGTGCGGCTCCAGCTTAAGCCCCAGGCAACTGCTTAACCCCCGTTCGGCCGTTTCCGGACATGCGCCGGTGCTGCGTCCCACCCGCCATTGGTATTTTCCGCTCGATGAATTTGAATCCTGGCTGCGCGAGTGGTTGTTAAAAGGCCATGCCCATGACTGGAAAACCAATGTGTACGGGCAGTGCAAATCGTGGATTGAGCAGGGCCTTCAGGCCCGATCCATTACCCGCGATATGGACTGGGGTGTGCCTGTTCCGCTGCCCGATGCAAAAGGAAAAGTGCTTTATGTGTGGTTTGATGCTCCTATTGGTTATATATCGGCAACGCGGGAGTTAAAAGGTAACGATTGGGAAAAATACTGGAAAGACCCCGAAACCCGCCTGATCCATTTTATTGGCAAAGACAACATAGTTTTCCATTGTATTATATTTCCTTCCATGCTTAAGGCAGAAGGCTCGTTTATTTTACCCGATAACGTACCGGCCAATGAATTTCTGAATCTGGAAGGAGATAAAATTTCCACCTCACGCAACCATGCCGTATGGCTGCATGAATACCTGAATGATTTTCCCGGCCGGCGCGATGAGCTGCGCTATGTACTCACCTCCATAGCTCCTGAAACCAAAGACGCTGACTTTACCTGGAAAGACTATCAGCAACGGGTTAATAGTGAGTTGGTGGGTATTCTGGGTAATTTTGTTAACCGGGTATTGGTATTAACGGGTAAATACTTTAACCATTCTGTGCCCGGCGCAGATCATGTTTCCGATCAGCTTGAAAAAGCCTGGCAGGAAGTCTCAATTGAACTTAACCGGAGCATTGCCGCCATGCTGGCTGCGCTCGATGAATTTCGTTTTCGTGAAGCCCAGTTTCAGATGATGAATATCGCCAGGCTGGGCAACAAATGGCTGGCCGATACTGAGCCGTGGAAACGTCATGCAAATAATAAGGCCGAAAGCGCTTTTATATTAAACCGGGCGCTCTGCATTACCGCCACGCTGGCAGTAGCATGCGAGCCTTTTCTTCCCGACACGGCTGCTAAAATCTTTGAACAGTTAAATGCTCAAACATGGCGGGAAGCAAAAGCCATTGATTTCTGGCAAAAAGGCAATCTGGTGGAGCCCACAGAGGGTACAAGCATCCAGGCAAAGCCACAACTGCTGTTTTTACCAGTATCCGATGAGGATATTGAAAAGCAACTCGTGAAGCTCAAGAAAAAAGAAACCTCAATGCAACAGCCTGACAGACCATTTGTTAAGCCTGCCAAAGAGCAGGTTACCATTGATGAATTTTTAAAACTGGACATCCGCATTGGAAAAGTACTTACCGCTGAGCGGGTGGAGAAATCAAATAAGCTCCTTAAGCTGCTGGTGGATACGGGATTAGACCAGCGGGTAATTTTGAGCGGAATTGCGCAGCATTTTACACCCGAAGAACTGGTGGGTAAGGAGGTAACCCTGGTGGTTAACCTGGCACCCCGGAAAATGATGGGCATTGAATCGCAGGGCATGATTTTAACAGCCGAAGGGCCGGATGGAAAGCTACACCTGTTACGGCCTGACGGAGAAGCCGGGCCGGGTGCGATAATAAGTTAAGTCGGTTAGTCGTTGTACTGGGTCATGGTTTTTTCGATGCCGGCTGTGCAGAACGACAAAATCATTTCGCAGGCTTTGTCTATGGGCGGAAGAATGGTATCCAGTTCTTCCTTCGAAAAATTTCCCAGCACATAGTTTACCTGCTGCCCCTTGTGGTAGTTGTTGCCAATGCCAAAGCGCAGGCGGGCATACTGGTTGTGGCCCAGGGTTTCTTCAATGTTTTTCAGGCCGTTGTGCCCGGCTGCGCTTCCTTTGGGACGCAGGCGCAGTTTGCCGAATGGCAGTGCCACATCATCAACCACTACCAACAGGTTACTAACTTCAATTTTCAGTTCCTGAAGCCAGTAGGCTACCGCTTTGCCGCTCAGGTTCATGTAGGTGGTTGGCTTGATGATATGCACCACTCTGCCCTTGTGTTTGATTTCGGTTTTAAAGGCATGCCTGGAAAGGGTAAAAGAGGCTCCGTGCCGGTCGGCCAGCCGATCGGCAATCAGAAAACCGATATTGTGACGGGTGAGTTCGTATTCGGCACCAATGTTGCCCAGTGCTGCAACCAGAAACTTCATGGTGTAATAATAAAAAAACCTGCCGTCTGCAGACGGCAGGATGATTAACCAAATGTTCAGGAAAATTACTTCTTACCTTCTTCCTTCTTAGGCGCTTCGGCCTTTTTGGCTTCTGCACCTGCGGCCGGGGCAGGGGCTGCTGCTTCGGCACCTTCAGCAGTGGTTGCTGCGGCTTCGGCTGCCATCTTGGCTGCGCGCGGCACTTCTACGGCCGCAATTGCCGACTGTTTAGGGTCTAAAAACTCCAGCCCCTCAACTTTCATATCGCCTACCTTTACCGCATGGTGAAAATCGAGTTCTGTAACGTCAACATCAATATGATCGGGCAAATCTTTCGGATAGCCGTAAACTTTCAGCGTAGCGCGTTTGCGTACCAGCAGTCCGCCTTTTTCCACGCCTTTGGCACGGCCCACCAGGCGAACGGGGATGTTCATTTTAATTTTGCGGTTTTCTTCAATGCGCAGAAAGTCGGCATGCAAAATAATTTCGCTTACCGGATGGAACTGCACCTCCTGAAGAATGGCCTGGTATTCATCGCCTTCAATGTTCAGGTGTACAAAGTGCGCTTCGTTGGTGTATACCAGCTCGCGGAAAAGAATCATGGGAGCATAAAAGTGAACCTGCTGGCCTCCGCCATACAATACGCAGGGCACGTGCCCTTCCTCGCGCAGTCGTTTCGATTCAGCCTTGCCGAGATTCGCTCTTTTATACCCTACAATCTCAACAGTTTTCATGTGTTATGGGGTTTTGGTGAAACAAACATTTACAAACGTATAAACAGTGAACTTATAGATTCGTGGTCGTGAATTTTTCGGATGGCTTTAGCGAACAGGTCGGAAACCGAAAGCACCTTTATTTTCCGCGAGGGCCTTTTGAGTGGCAGTGTATCGGCCACTGCAATTTCCTCCAGAACGGAGTTTTCCAGATTTTCGTAAGCATTACCTGAAAGTACGGGGTGGGTGCAGGCAGCCCGCACGGAGTTGGCGCCTTTTTCCTTCAGCAGGGCTGCTGCCTTGCAGATGGTTCCGGCGGTATCAACCAGGTCGTCAACCAGTACCACATCTTTTCCTTCTACTTCGCCAATCAGGCGCATGGATTCCACGCGGTTGGCTTCCTTGCGGTATTTGTCGCAAACGGCCAGTTCGGCATCGAAAAACTTGGCAAAACTTCGGGCCCGTTTTATGCCGCCCACATCGGGTGAAGCAAACATAATGTTTGGCAGATTGAGCGACTTGAGGTAGGGAACAAAAATGTATGCACCATCCAGGTGGTCAACCGGAATATCAAAAAATCCCTGAATCTGGTCAGCATGGAGGTCGCACGTCATAATACGGCTGGCGCCTGCGGCCGACAAAAGGTTGGCAATAAGCTTTGCAGCAATGCTTACGCGGGGTTTGTCTTTCCGGTCCTGTCGGGCATAGCCAAAATAAGGTATTACCACATTTACACTGCTGGCGCTGGCGCGTTTAGCAGCATCGACCATCAGCAGCAATTCCATCAGGTTGTCGGCAGGCGGGTGGGTTGATTGTATGATAAACACCTCATGACCACGAACGGATTCGGCAATATGGGGCGACATTTCGCCATCGCTGAACTGCTGAAAATTTACCTCGCCCAGGGGCTCGCCATAGGCGTGGGCTATTTTTTCAGCCAGGTAAGTAGAGGCCCTTCCGGAAAAGATTTTTACCGCCATGCGAAAACTAAAAACCCGGCTTTTGCCGGGAGAACAGTTTTGGTTGTCCGACAAGGATTCGAACCCTGACCAAAAGAACCAAAATCTTCTGTGCTACCGTTACACCATCGGACAATCCGCCAAAATCATTACAGGTATGCCTGTGATTTTGGGAGTGCAAAGGTAGAATTTTTATCAGAAAAAATAAATGGCGGTTCAATTAATTATCCAGGTCGTCATCCGGCCGGGGGTTGGTGTTACCTTCCAGAAAACCATCGGCCCAGAACCGGTATTTGTCCAGTATGGAGATAACGGCATTGCGCAGGTGCCTGTTGTTAGCGTAGTCAATGGGCCCGTATAGCGCAGTGGCATAACCCTGCCATATAGCCCGGTTTTGGCGCCGGTCGAAGAACTGAATAACCAGCGTGCCGGTTTTCATGTTGAAGCGCTTTTTGTCGTAGTTCAGGTTTTCTTGCTGCGATTTTATCCAATCTTCAATTTCGGGCTGAATGTAGCCGGTAAACTGCAGGCTGTCGGGAAATATCCGGAAACTGATGAGCAGGTGAGGCCTGCGGTCGGTTTGCCGGTATCCCAGAAATTTCATCCTGGCAATAATGTACGAGGCGATTACCGGATTATCCATTACCGGATCGGTGGATCCTGCCGGTTTAATCATATCGAATGTGCGGTAGTTTTTAAAATTCCCCTTGTAACTATAATCGTATTCCACCGGCAGCTCTTTAAAACCAGAACATGATGCCAGCAGCAGGCATACTATTATACACCAGTAAGGCCACACAATCATATTCCGAAAATCGGTATTCGGCTTGCAAAATGCAAAGCCGATGTTTGCAAACTTTACTGGTTCTTTTCCATAAGCCATTTTCGGGCGTTTACAAACGCTTCTATCCATGGGGTTACTTCATCGGCCTTGCGGTGTTGAGGATAGAAGGCCCAATTCCAGGGGAAAAGGGAGCGTTCCAGGTGGGGCATAATGGCCAGATGGCGTCCGTCGGCCGAGCAAAGGGCGGCTATGGCCTCCTCTGAATCATTTGGGTTGCCCGGATATTCGGGGTAGGTGTACCTGGCTGCCACGTTTACCAGAGGCCTTTTGTCGTTTAGTATAAAACGCCCTTCGCCATGCGCTATCCACACACCCAAGGTGCTGCCGGCCAGCGATCCCAGCATAACGGAATTGTTGGAAGGGATTGTGATCGACAGAAAAGCCGATTCAAACTTACCGGAGCCATTATGATGCATGCGCGGATGTTCGCTGCCCATTTCAGGGTAAAGCAAACCCAGCTCCAGCATCAGCTGGCAACCGTTGCAAACACCCAGACTCAGCGTATCGGGACGTTTGTAAAAAACCTCAAGGGTTTGCTGTGCCCTGGTGTTGTATCGAAATGCGCCTGCCCAGCCTTTGGCCGACCCCAGTACATCGGAGTTGGAGAAACCGCCAACAAATACAATCATTTGCACATCGCTCAGATCTTCCCTGCCCGAAACCAGATCGGTCATGTGCACATCTTTTACTTCAAAACCGGCAAGGTAAAGGGCAAAGGCCATTTCGCGGTCACCGTTCACGCCTTTTTCTCGTATGATGGCAGCTTTTATCCGGGCTGCCTGTGTATGTATGGGCTGCAGGTTGTGGCTGGCAAAAGTCCCGGAAAAATGAGCGGGGAAGCTATACACCAATTGCTGACGCGCCAGGTTTTTAAAACGAAGCTGTGCATATTTTTCCGGGCGCTGGCGACTGTCTAACAGGTATGATGTAGCAAACCAGGTGTTACGGAGTTTGGGTACATCAAAAGTGTCGGAATATTGGGGATGATGGATGGAAAGGCTTTCAGAGAAGTTAACCTTTCCGAGTATTTCATAACGAACCTGACTCTTATCAAGTATTTTTATTACTTCATCCTGTGCTGTTGTTTGTATTACGACAGCCGGATTTTCTGCAAATAAAATTTCAACCGGGTTTTCGGTAAAAGAGCTTAAATTCAGGTGAGCACCTGCCCGGGGGGTGGGAAAGCACATTTCCAGAACGGTGGTAATAAGCCCACCGGCCGATACATCGTGTCCGGCCAAAACCAGGCTGCGTGCGATAAGTTGTTGCACTGCGTTAAAGGCACGCGCCACTGCGGCAGCATCTGCATCGGGTGGTTGGGAACCAAGGGCGGCCAATACCTGAGCCAGGGCGCTTCCGTCCAGGGAGAGAGGTGTTCCGCTAAAGTCAATCCATATAAGATAACTCCCTTCAATAGGCAGAAGGGCAGGGCTAATGCACCGCGAAACATCCGACACCTCGGCTGCTGCTGAGATAATAACTGTTCCGGGCGATTTAATCTCGGTGCCATCGGGATATTTCTGGGTCATGGAAAGCGAATCTTTGCCGGTAGGGATGTTTATTCCCAAAGCAATGGCAAATTCGCTTGCAGCCTGCACGGCCTGATATAGGCGGGCATTTTCACCCGGCTTTTTGGAGGGCCACATCCAGTTGGCGCTTAGTGAAACGCCTTTTAAACCGTGTGCAAGCGGGGCCCATACCAGGTTGGTAAGAGCTTCGGTTATGGCCAGCCGGCTGCCGGCTGCCGGATTAAGAAGGGCGGCAATGGGTGCATGTCCGATAGCCGTAGCCACTCCGGCTTTGGTATGGTAGTCAAGTGCCATAACCCCAAGGTTGTTAAGCGGAAGCTGTATTTGTCCGCAAGTTTGCTGCAGGGCCACCTTTCCGGTTACCGAACGATCGACTTTATTGGTAAGCCAGTCTTTGCAGGCCACCGACTCCAGTTGAAGTACAGCCTCCAGATACTGCGGAATGAGGCTGATGTCACTATCTAAAACTTTAAAAGTGGTTTCAACTGTTTCATCGTGCAATATGGTTTTGGGCGAGGAACCCAGCAGGTGGCGCACTTCCAGATCAACCGGAGGGGGCATGTTGTGCTTCACAAACTGAATGCGCTTGCTGCCGGTAGCCTCGCCAATTACGTAAAGAGGTGCGCGCTCGCGGCGGGCAATACGTTGCAGCTTGTCGAGATTTTCCGGCCGGATGGCAAGCCCCATGCGCTCCTGCGATTCGTTGCTTAATATTTCCCTTATGGAAAGGGTAGGGTCGCCAACGGGCAGTGCGTCAATATCAATGGTTCCACCGGTTTCTTCCAGCAGTTCAGAGAGGCAGTTAAAGTGTCCGCCGGCTCCGTGATCATGAATAGATACAATGGGGTTGTTATCTGATTCGGCCAGGGCCCGGATGGCATTCATTACCCGTTTTTGCATTTCGGGGTTTGACCGCTGAATGGCGTTTAGCTCAATGGCCTGTCCGTACTGGCCGGTGGTTACTGATGATACCGCACCCCCACCCATGCCAATGCGATAGTTATCGCCACCCAGCAAAACAATTTTATCACCAGGTTTAAGGTGCTCTTTAAGGCTGTCCTGTTTTTTTGCGAAGCCTATGCCACCTGCCAGCATCACCACTTTGTCGTAACCCAGGTGGTGGCTGATGCATTCAAAAGTAAGCACGCTACCGGCAATGAGAGGTTGCCCGAATTTATTGCCGAAGTCAGAGGCTCCGTCGGAGGCTTTGATGAGAATATCCACCGGGGATTGATAAAGCCATTTTCGTTCTGGGTTTATCTTTTCCCATGTCCTTCCGCCTGCCAGCCGTGGGTAGGAGGTCATATAAACGGCTGTTCCGGCCAGGGGCAGGGCTCCCCTTCCGCCCGCCAGGCGGTCGCGTATTTCGCCACCCGTTCCAGTAGCGGCTCCGTTAAACGGTTCGACCGTGGTGGGAAAGTTGTGGGTTTCTGCTTTGAGTGATATTACCGATTCTATTTCGCGCACGGCAAACCATGCGGGTTCATCCTGCCGAAGCGGGGCGAACTGAACAATTCGGGGTCCTTTAAAAAAGGCCACATTGTCGCGGTAAGCCGAAACCAGCAGGTTGGGGTTTTGCTTTGAGGTGTTTTTAATGAGTTGGAAGAGGGAGTGCGGCTGTTCTTTGCCGTTGATTACAAACGTTCCGTTAAAAATTTTATGCCTGCAGTGTTCGGAGTTTACCTGCGAGAATCCGAATATTTCGCTATCGGTAAGCGGCCGGTCCAGTTCTTCGCTTACTTTTTCGAGGTAATCTATTTCTTCTTCACTTAGGGCAAGCCCTTCGGCCTGGTTATAGGCGCGGATGTTGGTTATGTATTTAACGGGTTCCGGGGTAATATTTACAGTAAAGATCTGTTGGTCCAGATCCGTATAAACGGCCTGCAGCATACGGTCGAATTCCGGATTTGGTCCGGTTTGCGTAAACTGCTCCATTCGTACTATGCCGGCTATGCCCATGTTTCTGGTAATTTCAACGGCATTGGTACTCCACGGAGTAACCATTTCTTTTCGGGGTCCTACGAAGGTGCCGTTCAGGCAATTGTGTTTGTAAAGGGCAGCACCTCCCAGCAGCCAGGTTAGTTTTTCGATGTCGGCAGTTTGCAGTGGGGTTTGGCAATCGATGGCATAAACCAGGGGGCGGGCAAGAAAAAAGCAAATCATGCGAACTGGGCAAGCGTTGAAAGAGCGCCCAAAAATAAGGATTTGGCTGTTACAGATAGCCGGTGCTTGTTGCACCAGGTTACATGGCAGTTTGTTTTACGGAAAACGATAAGAGTTTACAAAAATAGTGCATAATCATTGCTCAGCCTAACAGAATTCTGTGGCCCATGCATGGGGCTGAAGTTTGTTCTGTTCGCTTGCTGCGGTGCGCAAGTACAGGTGGAAAAAAATTTTATTGTCTGGCAAACCAAATCTTTCTGATTGCGTTAACAGAAACGTTGAAAACTTTTATAACACTAAAAGTTTTCATAGTTTTGCCGGCCTTATGGAAGAAAACGGGTTAAAAGCCAGGATTTTAAGGGGAGCCGAGGAGCTTTTTATGCGCTACGGCATTCGCAGCGTGAGCATGGACGACATAGCGCGGCAACTGGGCATTTCGAAAAAAACACTTTATCAGCACGTAACCGAAAAGGAAGAGTTGGTGCTTGAAGTAGCACACTTAAACTTCGAGCGCAACAAAACACTTGTTGAATGTGCGTGCAACGAAGCCAGGAACCCGGTAGAAAAACTCGCCATGCTTTCAATGTGTATACGCAGCACTTTGGAGTCGGTTAATCCTTCTGTTTTGTTTGATCTTCAGAAATTTCATCCTCAGGCATGGAACGCGTGGCTGGATTTTAAACGCGGGTATCTCAGGGAATCCATAATAAGTTTGCTAAAGGAGGGAATCGAGCAGGGCTACGTCCGTAAGGAAATTGACCCGGAGGTAATGGCATCCATGCGTATTGAGATGGTGCAAATTGCCTTTAACAGCGAGTTGTTCCCGGGTAACTACACTTTTGGGCAAATTCAGGAACAATTATACGACCATTTCGTATACGGCCTTGTAACTGATAAAGGAAGAAAGCTGTATCAGAAATATAAATCCAGAATCAATCAACAACCTGTAAACCATTTATGACAATCAGAGCTGTACTAACGTTTGTATGCCTGTGGGTAGGCTACATAACAACAACGGCACAACAAACCGGTGCTTTTACACTTCAGCAATGCCTGGATTACGCCCTGAAGGAAGCGGTTCCGGTTAAGAACGCCATACTTGATGAGCGCATTGCCAAAGCACGTGTTCACGAAACTATCGGAATAGGTTTGCCACAGGTAAACGGATCGGTAGGGCTTGACCACAACCAGCAGCTGCGAAGGTTTTTCGCTGTATATGATCCATCCAGTCCGTTCTTTCAAAACCCCATTCCGGGGCTGGAGGTAGGTGATGTGGTGGCAGCACGAAATTTCTTTCAGCTGCCCAGCACCGGAGACGCCAGCGTGCGGGTTAACCAGCTGCTTTTTAATGGCTCATATCTGGTAGGGCTTCAGGCCGCCAATGCCTACCGCGACCTGGCTGAAAAAAATGCCGGACAAACACGTGAACAGGTGGTTAACGCTGTAAGTAAGGCTTATTACGCGGTGCTGATTAACCGCGAACGCATCAAGGCATTCGATGCCAACATCAGCCGGGTGGATTCGGTTTTGAAAACCACCCAGCTTATGATAGCCAATGGCTTTGCCGAGCCCCTGGAAGCCGATCGCCTCAGGGTATCGCTGAACAACCTCATTGCCGAGCGCAACAGCTTTATTCGCCTGCAGGAAATAAGCGTGGAATTGCTCAAGTTTCAGATGGGTTATCCTATGGAACAACCCCTGGAAGTGGCCGGAATGCTCTCGGAGGCTGAGGTGGCCATAAACCTGGATTCGCTGGTTTCGGACTGGAACTACCGCGACCGTCCGGATTTTCAGGTGTTGCAGGCCAACAAAAAGCTGCAATCGCTTAACATCAGAAACAAGTTTGCCGAAGGCATGCCCGTACTATCGGCCTATGCCAACCTGGGATACTCCACGCAATCGCCCAACGTTGGCGGCCTGTTTACCACCAACACACCCATTAGCGATAATGGCCAGGTTGGTCCTGACAAATGGTATCCTTACTCGGTGTTTGGGGTTTCGCTCAGTATACCCATCTTCAGCGGCTTGCAGCGAACCTATAAAATTCAGCAGGAAAAGCTAACCCTGCAAAAGATAGAAAATGGCGAACGCCAGCTGCGTGCACAAATTGACATGGAGGTAAAAGAAGCCCTGAACAAATACACCAGCAGCATGGAAACACTCAAGGTGCAGAAAGATAATATGGATCTTTCAACCAAAATTGCCCGGATTACGCGTTTAAAATATACCGAAGGCGTTGGCTCGAACATTGAGGTGGTAGAAGCCGAAAGCTCGTTGCGCCAGTCGCAGGTAAATTATTACAATGCCCTGTTTGATGCCATTGTAGCCCGCATTGACCTTATCCGTGCACTCGGAAAATTAAATACATCAGAAACATCCAAATAACCAACCCTATGCGTAAAACTTTATACCTTGTTATAATTATGCTGAGCAGCTATGCCTGCTCCAAAACCGAAAGCAACGATATAGCCGGCAAGAAGCAGGAACTGGAAAAAGCCCGCAAAGAGCTGGCCGAGTTGAATAAGAAAATCCGCACGCTGGAAAAGGAAATAAGTGCTGTTGACC
>FWPU01004302.1_pt1 | contig 33439 bp, 32 predicted proteins | sample 2228361 | NCBI WGS metagenome assembly FWPU01 (sample SAMEA103939777, study PRJEB20133) | metagenome
ACACCCTCACAGGGGAATGCGGCGAACCAGCAGCCGCGCGAGGTCCAGATCCGTCTGCTGCCGCCTGGGGTCATCCTCCCGCCGAACACCACCCCGATGGCCGACTTCAGCACGAGCGGCCTGATGGTTGTCCAGACGCCGGTGACCTTCGACGCGAGTGCATCGAAGGACCCCGACGGCACCATCGTGAAGTACGAGTGGCTCTTCGGCGATGGAGCGACCGGGTCCGGGAAGGTGGCCACGCACACCTACGCGGTGAAGGGCACGTACAGCGTCACGCTGACGGTGACGGACGACCGTGGCCTCAGTGCGTCGGTGACGAAGACAGTGCCGATCAGCGACTCCGATGCCCCGACGGCGGATTTCGACTTCTCGCCTACGGCGCCGAGGATCGGGCAGGAGATCTATTTCAATGCCTCCAAGTCCAAGGCGGCGACGGGACGCACCATCGTGTCCTACGACTGGGACTTCGGTAGCGGGCGCACCGCCTCCGGCATTACCGTTTCGAAGACCTACGACACTCCTGGCACCTATAAGGTCACGCTGACCGTGACGGACGATGTCGGAAAGAAAGGGGTGACGTCGAAGGACGTCACGGTTGCTGCTTCCGGCCCAGCGTTGACGGCCGATTTCACGTTCTCGCCGACGAATCCGACGAGTGGTGCGCTGGTCACGTTCAACGCGAATACCTCGTCGCCGTTACCGTCCATCGTGAGGTTCGATTGGGACTTCGGCGACGGAACCGTGATCAACAATTGGCCGAGTGTCATCATCGAACATACCTACTTCAACAACACGGGTAGTGACATCACCTTCACCGTGCGCTTAAGCGTGCACGACTCCGCCGGCCGAACGGCGACCACGACGAAGACGATCAGCGTGAAAGCAGATGGCGCGCCGACGGCGGCGTTCACGGTGTCTCCGTCGCCGGCCGCCGTCGGCGCGGTAGTGACGTTCGATGGTTCGCCGTCGAGTGCGGTAGCCCCAGCGACGATAACGCGATACGAGTGGCAGTTTGGCGATGGCACACCGCTCGTGTCGACTACAGCACCGACGTCGACAACGACGCACACGTACAGCATGCCTGGGAACTACGTGATCCGCCTGACGGTTGTTGACAGCAACGGCCGAACAGGGTCGACAACGCGGACGCTGGTGGTGCAATAGCTCTTGACTGCGCGCAGCCGCGGGGCGGCGCCGGAGGTACAATTGGCTCCCAGCCCCCCGCGGCTAGCCTCCGGCTAGCCGCGGCGTGGCAGGCCGCGCTGGGCGACAAGGATGCCCGAGCCCACGTCCCTCGAGCAACTCGAGCGCCGCGTCAAAGCGGACCCGACGTCGATCGCCTTCGCGGCGCTCGCCGAGGAGTATCGCCGCGCAGGGCGATACCAGGAGGCCATCGCCGTCTGCCGCGCGGGACTCGAACGCCACCCCGCGTACCTGTCGGCCCGCGTGACGCTCGGCCGCGCGCTCATCGAAGTCGGCGAGCTGGACGAGGCGAAGGCCGAGCTCGAACGCGTGCTCGCGGTCGCCCCCGAGAACCTCGCCGCCATCCGCGGCCTCGCCGAAATCCACCACCGGCGCGGGGAAATCCCGGAGGCGACCGAGCACTACCGGTCCGCCCTCGAGGTCGCCGAGCAGCGCGCCATGAAACACCCGGAGCCGGCCAGCACCGGCCGGCCCCTGCGACAGGCAGGCGACGAACTCGACCGACTGTCGCTCGAAGGTCTGGAAGAGGACCTGCGAAGCGGGCCCGTTCTCGCCACGGTCGGGCCGGCACCCCAGCCGACGGCCCGGGCGGAGGCGCCACAACCCCCGACATCGCCGGCGCTCGCGGCCCTCGAGCGCTTCCTGGAGGCCATCGAGGCTCTCAAACACGCGCGCCAACGGTCGCTCGGCGCCTGACCGATGGCAGCGCCGCCGCCTGCCTGCCTCGCCGCGCGCGTGAGCCGTGTCCGCCGCCACCTGTCCGCGGCGCGCATCGACGCGCTGCTCGTCACCCATCCACCCAACCTCCTGTACCTGACCGGGCTTCGCGCGACGACCGGGGCGCTCATTCTTACGCCGAGTGACATCATCCTCGTCGTGGACCCGCGCTACGTTGCTGCCGCCCGGGAGGCGGTGGCCTCCCTCGCCGTGCAAACGAGCGCGCGGCTCGAGGAAGCTCCGCGCGCGCTCGACGAGGCGGTGGCAGCAGTCCTCGGCCGCCTGGGAGCCGGGCGCGTCGGCGTCGAGAGCGCGCACCTCACGGTCAAGCGCTTCCAGGAGCTGGGCGCTCGGCTGAGGAAGGTCTCGAGGCCTTGGCCTGCGCGCCGGGGTCGGGTCAGGCTTCTCCCGAGGCTCGTCGCGACGGAGGGCCTCGTCGAGCGCGAGCGGCTGCTCAAGGACTCGTTCGAGCTGGCGACCATACGGCAGGCGGCCCGCCGAGTGAGCGATGTCGCACGCCTGGTACCCGGGTTCCTCCGACCCGAGCGCACCGAACGCGAGGTGGCTGCCGACATCGACAACGCCCTCCGCCGGGCGGGGTTCGAACGCCCGGCGTTCGACACGATCGTGGCGTCGGGTCCTCAGAGCGGTCGACCCCACGCGCGGCCGACCGAGCGCCGTCTTCGGGCCGGAGACGCCGTGGTGCTGGACTTCGGGGGCGTGTACGACGGATACTGCGTGGACCTGAGCCGGACGGCCTGCCTCGGCCGCTCCTCCGGCGAGCTGGAGCGAATGCACGCCGCCGTCCTGGCGGCTCAGGAGGCTGCCCTGGCGGCGGTGCGACCGGGGGCCCTGGCGAGCGCGGTCGACGCCGCCGCCCGCGAGGTGCTCGAGGAGGCCGGCCTCGGCGATGCGTTCGTGCACGGAACGGGGCACGGGCTGGGCCTGGACGTGCACGAGGACCCTCGGCTCGGTCGGGCGCAGGAGGGGGCGCCGGACCCGAGGCTCGAGGCTGGTATGGTCCTGACCGTCGAGCCGGGGGTCTACGTGCCGGCGGTAGGCGGCGTGCGGATCGAGGACGACGTGCTGGTGGTGGTGGGGGGCAGGGAGGTCTTGACCGACGCGCCTCGGGCCCTGTGGGTGATCGCGTGACATGACAATCGAGGACATCAAACAGATCCTGGACCTGGTGCGCCAACACGAGCTCACGGAGTTCGAACTCGAGCGGGATGGGCTTAAACTCCGCATCCGCAAGGGCGCGGCCGGCCCGGTGCTCGTTGCGCCGTCCCCGACGCCGACGCCGGGCGCCCCTTCAGCGCCGCCGTCGGCGAGCCGGGTGGTGGAGGCTGGGCCCGCGCCGCTCGCCCCGGGAAGCCCGGCGGAAGGGGCCGAGGCCCCGGCCGTCGACTTGGCCGTGGTGAAGTCGCCGATCGTGGGCACGTTCTACCGGTCGTCCGAGCCCGGGGCGCCGCCGTTCGTCGAGGTCGGAACGGTGGTGAGGAAGGGACAGGTGCTCTGCATCATCGAGGCGATGAAGCTGATGAACGAGATCGAGTCCGAGTATGACGGCGAGGTCGTCGGGATCTACGTCGAGAACGGGCAGCCCGTTCAGTACGGTGAGCGGCTGTTCGCCATTAGAGTGGGATGACAATCTGGCTCGAGGCTCACGGAGAAAGGCTTTCGCGCGGCCGTTCCGGCAGGGCGCTCATCTCCCGGTCTAAAGGTGCGCTAGAAAGGCACAGCCGCAGGGGTGACGGCGGCAATGAATAATTCGCGCTAGAGACTCATGTTCAAGAAGGTCCTGATCGCGAACCGCGGCGAGATCGCCCTGCGGATCATTTGCGCGTGCCGCGAGCTGGGCATCAAGACGGTCGCGGTGTATTCCGAGGCGGACGAGGACTCGCTGCACGTGCGCTTCGCGGATGAGGACGTTTGCATCGGGCCGCCGCGCAGTCTCGAGAGTTACCTCAACGTGCCCGCCATCATCAGCGCCGCAGAGATCACCGGCGCCGACGCCATTCACCCGGGCTACGGGTTCCTCGCCGAGAGCGCGTATCTGGCCGAGGTCTGCGAGGCGTGCCACATCAAGTTCATCGGGCCGGACGCGCGCGTGATCCGCCTGATGGGCGACAAGGCGCGCGCGCGCCGCGCGATGCGCAAGGCTGGAGTGCCGGTCCTGCCCGGCAGCGACGGGCCGGTCGAGTCGGAGGAGCACGCGGCGAAGGTCGCCAAGGACCTGGGCTATCCGGTTATCATCAAGGCGGTGGCCGGCGGCGGGGGTCGCGGCATGCGCATCGTCCGGTCGCCGGGCGAGCTGGGTCAGAGCCTGAAGACGGCCCAGCGCGAGGCGCAGGCGGCCTTCGGCGTGGGCGACGTCTACCTGGAGAAGTACCTCGAGCAGCCGCGGCACATCGAGGTCCAGGTGCTCGGAGACCACCACGGAACGGTCGTACACCTGGGCGAGCGCGAGTGCTCGCTCCAGCGGCGCCACCAGAAGGTGCTCGAAGAGGCGCCGTCGGTGGCAGTCACCGACAAGATCCGACGGAAGCTCGGCGCGACGGTCAGTGACGCAGCGCGCGCGGTCCAGTACACGAACGCCGGAACCTTCGAGTTCCTGATGGACGAACGCGGCCACTTCTACTTCATCGAGGCGAACACGCGCCTGCAGGTGGAGCACCCCGTCACCGAGATGGTCACGGGCATCGATATCGTGAAGGAGCAGATCCGCATCGCGGCCGGCGAGCGCCTGTCGTTCAAGCAGGGGGACGTCACGTTCACGGGCCACGCGATCGAGTGCCGGATCAACGCCGAGTGCCCGGAGACGTTCGCCCCGAGCCCCGGTACGATTCAGGTGTTCAGCGTGCCGGGCGGGCCGGGCGTGCGCGTCGACACCTACGCGCACGCGGAGGCCGTGGTCTCGCCGTACTACGACTCGCTCATCGCGAAGATCGTCACGCACGGGCGCGACCGGATGGAAGCCATCGCGCGCATGCGCCGGACGCTCGAGATGACCGTGATCGAGGGAATCAAGACGAGCATCCCGCTCCACCTGAAGATCCTCTCGGACCCTGACTTCGTCGCGGGCCGGCTGCACACGCACTTCATGGAGCGGTTCATCCGGGAAGGGAAGACGAACCGGCCGTCGCTGGCAGAAGCCGTGTAAGACGTTCCGGGTCCTGGGTGCTGGGTTCGGTGGGTCGCCTGCCTCGCCTCTACGCCATCCTCGACGTTGCGGTCGCCGAGCGGCACGGATGGTCACCAGCGGAGCTGGCGCGGGCCTTCCTCGAGGGGGGCGCGCGACTGGTCCAAGTGCGCGACAAGCGGGGATCGAGCGGCGCCTTGCTCGCGCTCTGTGACCAGGTCGTGGCGCTCGCGCGCCCGTCTGGCGCGCTCGTCATCGTGAACGACCGCGCCGACCTCGCGCGACTGGCCGGGGCCGACGGCGTGCACCTGGGCCAGGAGGACCTGCCGGTCGCCGAGGCGCGGCGGCTCGTGGGCCCGGGAGCGCTCGTGGGCCTGTCGACCCACACGCTGGACCAGGTGCGCGCCGGCGCGGCTGAGCCAGTGAGCTACCTGGGAGTCGGCCCGGTTTTCGGAACGGCCACGAAGGACACCGGCTATGCGCCGGGGGGCCTCGATCGGGTGCGCACGGCGGCCGCCGTCGCCGCGGGAACGCCCATCGTCGCGATCGGCGGGATCACGCTCGGCCAGGCCGCCGACGTGATCGCCGCCGGGGCCGACGCCGTGGCGGTCATCTCGGACCTGCTGTCGACGGGCGACCCTGCGCGCCGCGTCCGCGAGTACGTCGACCGTCTCGAGGCGTTGTGACGCCTATGTCTGCCCGCCTGCTCGACGGTGCCGCCATCGCCGCCACCATCCGGGAGGCGCTCCGACCCGAGGTGGAGGCCTTCACGCGGGCGGCGGGCCGCCCCCCTGGACTCGGCATCGTGCTGGTGGGCGACCACCCCGCGTCGCAAATCTACGTGCGCAGCAAGCAGCAGGCGGGCACGGAGGCGGGCTTGTGGGTCGACTTGCACCGGCTGCCGGCAGCGGCGCGCCTCGAGGAGGTCCTCGACCTGGTGGCGTCGATGAACCGCAGCGACCGGCACGACGGCATCCTCGTGCAGGATCCGCTGCCGGCGGCGCTCGGGCCGGACGCCGCGCAGCGGGTGTTCGACGCGATCGCGCCGCGCAAGGACGTCGACGGCTTCCACCCCGTCAGCGTGGGCCGGCTGGTGCAGAACCGGCCGACGCTCGCGCCGTGCACGCCGGCCGGCATCGTCGAGTTGCTCGACCGCAGCGGCATTCCGATCGCGGGCGCCTCGGCGGTCGTGATCGGGCGGAGCGACATCGTGGGCAAGCCGCTCGCGCTGCTCCTGCTTCACCGCCACGCCACCGTGACGATCTGCCACTCGCGCACGCGCGGGCTCGCCGAGGTGGCTTCCCGGGCGGACATCCTGGTGGCCGCCGTCGGCCGGCCGGGGTTCGTCACGCCGGAGTTCGTCAAGCCCGGCGCGACGGTCGTGGACGTGGGCATCAACCGGCTCACCAGCCGCGAGGAGGTCGAGCGCCTCTTCGGCGCCGGGTCGCCCCGGGTCGCGGCGTTCGATCGCCGGGGCTCGGTGGTGGTCGGCGACGTGCATCCGGCGGTGGCGGAGGTGGCCGGGGCCCTCACGCCGGTGCCGGGCGGCGTCGGGCCCATGACGATCGCCATGCTGCTCAGGAACACGTTGCAGGCGGCGCGTGGCGGGGTCGGCGCGTGAGGCGGACGGCTCACGCCGGCTCGAGGCCGGCGGCGCGCCGGAGCGCGTGCCAGACCCACTCGACGGCTCGGTCCGTCTCGGCGAATGTCCCTTCGGTGGAGACGACGTAGTGGGCACGCGCGACCTTGAGCTCGATGGGCCACTGCGCGGCCAGGCGCTGCTCGACCTCGGCGTCGCTCAGGCCGCTCCGCGCGCGCAGGCGCGCGCGCTGGGTGGCCGCTGTACAGGCCACCACGACCACCCGATCGAAGTCCTGCTCGTGGCCCGTCTCGAACAGCAGTGGGATGTCGGCGACCGCGAGCGCGTGGCCTTCGGCCTCGACGGCGGCGAACCAGGCGCCGAGGCGGCGGTAGACCTCCGGGTGCACGATCGCCTCCAGAGCTGACCTGGCGTCGCGGTCGGCGAAGACGAGCGCGCCGAGCCGCGTTCGGTCGAGCTCGCCCGAGGGGGTGAGGTAGGCGGAGCCGAACCGCTGGACGATCGCCGCGAGCGCGGCCGAGCCGGGCGCGACCACTTCCCGAGCCACTTCGTCGGCATCGGCGACCGGCACGCCGAGGGCCCCGAGCCGGGCGAGACAATAGCTCTTGCCCGTGGCGATACCCCCCGTGAGCGCCACCCGCAGCATCGTTCAGGGGGCGAGGATCTCGCTGCCGTCTTCCTCTTCCTCGCGGGCGGGCGCGATGCGCTCCTCGACGAAGGTGTTCCACTCGTGGCAGTGTGGGCACTGCCAAAGGAGCTCCGTGCTCCGGTAGCGGCACTTCAGGCAGACGTGCGGGTCGAGGTAGAAGACGGCGTCCTGGGTCACATCGATGTACCGCGCCACCAGCGCAGGTGGCAGCCCGAGCTGCGAGAGCGTGGTCCACACGGCCTGGTGGATGACGAGCGCGTGCGGATTGTTGACGAGCGCCTCGAACAGCAGGTCGAGCGCTGCCGCGGGTTCCCCGCGGCCGGCGAGGTGGCGCGCGAGGGCGAGTCGGGCACGCCAGTCCTGCGGGTTGGCGCTGATCAGGCGTCGGCAGAGCTCGCTGAAGCGCTGCGGCGATCCTTCCTGCACGTAGGCGGCTTCCAGCCGGGAGAACGCCAGGTGCGCGCGGTCCGGCGCAACCTGGACCAACTGCTCCCAGAGGGCGACCGCGCCGGCCAGGTCGCCGGCCGCCCGGCGGGCGTCACCCAGGAGGAGGTACGGCGGCGGCACCTCCGGCGCCCGGTCGATCGCCGCCTGGAAGCGCCGTAACGCGTCGGCGTCGCGGCCCTCGGCCTGGGCGGCCCTCCCCAGCTCGTGCTCGAGAAACGCGAGGATCGTCTGGTGGGTCGCCTGCTCGCGAGGGGCGTCGAGTTCGGCGAGCCGCTGGCGGATCGCGTACGCCTCCAACCACTGGTGCTGCTCTTCGTGCAGCTTCTCGAGGTGCACCAGGGCGTAGCGGTTCTTCGGGTCCAGTCGGAGCACCTCCGAGAACGCGTCCATCGCCCGGTCGACGAACCCCCCGCGCCGAAAGTCGAGACCCAGGCAGAGCAGCACGTTCGCGTGCTCGAGCTTGGTCAACCGCGGCCGCTGGAGCAGGCCCTGGTGCTCCTGGATGGCGCGCCCCACCTGGCCCTTCTCGCGGTAGAGGTTGCCCAGGATCAGGCGGATCTCGAGCGACGCCGGGTCGAGCCGAGCGGCCTGACCGAGCTCGTCGATCGCGGCGTCGAGCTGACCCGCGACGAGAAAATTGAGCCCGAGCAGGTAGTGCGGCGACTCGCGCAGCCGGCGCCGGTCGATCCAGCGTCCTTCGTGGAGCTTGTAGCGTTCCCACGCCTTGCCGGCAGCCAGCCCGACGAGCAGGGCGACGAGGGCGGCGAGCAGCGGGAGGTAAGGCTGCATCCAGCTCAGAACATCTGCGTGCGCCAGAGGTCGTGCAGATGGACCACGCCTTCGATGACCCCGGTCTCGTCCACGACGATGAGCGAGGTGATCTTGCGCTCTTCCAGGATCTTGAGCGCCTCGACCGCCAGCACCGACCGAGAAATCGTCACCGGCCGGCGCGTCATGACGCGGTCGGCCGTCAGGCTCAAGAGGTTCGTCGTCGGGCTGAGGTGGCGGCGCAGGTCACCGTCGGTCACGATGCCCACGAGCCGCCCGTCCTCGTCGGCCACGCACGTCATGCCCAGCCGCTTGCTCGACATCACGTGCACGACGTCGGCCATCGGCGTCGACGGCCGGACGACGGGCACCTGATCGCCCCGGTGCATGACGCTCTCGACCCGCAGGAGGCGCTTACCGAGCTGCCCGCCCGGGTGGAGGTGGGCGAAATCCTCCTCCCGGAAGCCGCGGCGGACGGCGAGCGTCATGGCGAGGGCGTCGCCCAGGGCGAGCGCCGCCGTCGTGCTGGCCGTGGGGACCAGGTTCATCGGGCACGCCTCGTGGGGGATGACGCACTCGAGCGTGACGTCGGCGGCCTGCCCGAGCGTGGAGGCAGGCGCGCCCGTGATGGCGATGAGCCGCGCGCCGATCCGCCGGATGGCTTCGAGCAGCCGGATGAGCTCTTCCGTCTCGCCGCTGTGCGAGACCGCGACCACGATGTCCTCCGCGCGCAGCGCGCCGAGGTCGCCGTGGATGGCCTCGGCCGGGTGCAGGAAGAACGCCGAGGTGCCGGTGCTCGACAGGGTCGCTGCGATCTTGCGGCAGATGATGCCCGACTTGCCCATCCCTGTCACGATGACCCGCCCCTGGCACCCGTGGAGCAGTTCGACGGCGCGCTCGAAGCGCGCATCGAGCCGCTCGATGAGGCCCAGGATCGCGGCGGCCTCCGTGCGGAGCACCTTCCGCGCGAGGCTCAGGTCGTCGGCCGAGGGGGAAAGGTCGGCGCGGCTCATGGGACCCGCGCGGCCGCCCGACGCACGACCGCGTCGATCTCGACGAGGCGGCAAAGCAGCGGCTCCAGCCGATCGAGGCGCAGGGCGTTCTCGGCGTCGCTCGGCGCCCGCTCCGGCGCCTCGTGGACCTCGAGGAAGACTCCGTCCACGCCGGCGGCGACCCCCGCCGAGGCGAGCGGCTCGATGAATTCCGCCCGGCCTGCGGTCTTGCCGTCGCCCGCGCCGGGTCGCTGCAAACTGTGCGTGACGTCGAAGACGACCGGCACGCCGAGCCCCCGCAGGATGGGGAAGGCCCGAACGTCGACGATGAGGTCGTGGTAGCCGAACGTCGTGCCGCGCTCGGTCACCAGCACGTTCGGGTTGCCTGCCCCGACGACCTTGTCGACCGCGTGGCGCATGTCGCCGGGCGCGAGAAACTGCCCCTTCTTGATGTTCACAGCCCGGCCGGTCCGCGCCGCGGCGACGAGCAGGTCGGTCTGCCGACAGAGAAAGGCCGGAATCTGCAGCACGTCGGCGACCTCGGCAGCCCGGGCGGCCTGCCAGGGCTCGTGGATGTCGGTGAGGATGGGCAGGGCGAGCCGGCTCTTGACGTCGGCCAGCGCGCGCAAGCCTGCCTCGAGGCCCGGCCCCCGATACGACCGGCCCGACGTCCGGTTCGCCTTGTCGAACGACGCCTTGTAGATGACCGGCACCCCGACGCGCCGCGCGATCCGCTGCACCTCGGCGCCCACCTCGAGCGCGTGCGCGTCGCTCTCGATGACGCACGGGCCCGCGATGAGGACGAGCGGGTGGCCGCCGCCGATGGTGACCGGTCCCGCCGCGACGGGACGGGTGTCGTGCACGAGGGACATTATACGGGGCATGCGCCACGGCGCGGGCGCGTCAGCCCGCGAGCGACGCCGCCGCCGAGGGGGCCACCTCGGCGCCCCGGTGCCGGTAGGCGGCTTCGACGAAGCCGGCGAACAGCGGGTGCGGCGCGAGCGGCTTCGACTTGAACTCGGGGTGGAACTGCACGGCGATGAACCAGGGGTGGTCCCTGAGCTCGACGATCTCCACGAACTTGCCGTCGATCGACTGGCCCACGACCTCCAGCCCGTGCCGGGCGAGCGGCGGCTCGTACTGCCGGTTGAACTCGTAGCGGTGCCGGTGGCGCTCGTGGACGACCGGCTGCCCGTAGAGCCGGTGCACGAGCGAGCCTGGCTTGAGCTGGCACGCGTAGCTGCCGAGTCGCATGGTGCCGCCCAGGTCGTCGACCCCGAGCAGGTCGCGCAGCTTGTAGATGATCTTGTGGGGGGCGTCCGGGTTGCACTCGGTCGAGTCAGCCCCCGCCAGGCCGCAGACGTTGCGCGCGAACTCCACGGCCGCCCACTGGAAGCCGTAACAGATGCCGAGATAGGGCACTCCGCGGGTCCGCGCGTACTCGGCGGCGCGCATCATGCCTCGCGTCCCGCGGTCGCCGAAGCCGCCGGGCACCAGGATGCCGTGGGCGTTCGCCAGGTGCTGCTCCCATTCCGGCTGCTCGAGCGCTTCCGCCTCGACCCACCGGATCTCGACCCGGAGGTTGTGCTGGAAGCCGCCGTGATAGAGGGCCTCGTTCAGGCTCTTGTAGGAATCCTCGTACCCGACGTACTTGCCGACGACGTGAATGGGGATGACGTCGGCGGGATGATGGATGCGGTGGACCAAGTCCTCCCACTCCTGCATCCGCCGCTCGGTCTGCGGCAGTGCGAGCAGCCGCAGGAGGATGCGGTCGAGGCCCTCGGTCGCCAGCACCAGCGGGACCTCGTAGATGCTCTTGACATCCTTGGCCGTGATGACCGCCTCCTCGGCCACGTCGCAGAAGAGGGCGATCTTGCGCTTCAGCTCGCGGTCCAGGAACCGGTCGGTCCGGCAAAGCAGAATGTCGGGCTGAATCCCGATGGCGCGCAGGTCCCGCACGCTGTGCTGCGTCGGCTTCGTCTTGAGCTCGCCGGCCGTGTTGATGAACGGCACGAGCGTCAGATGCACGTAGACCGTGTTCTCGCGGCCGACGTCCTGGCGCATCTGGCGGATCGCCTCGAGAAACGGCAAGCTCTCGATGTCGCCGACCGTGCCGCCGACCTCGACGATCACCACGTCGACGCCGTTGGCCACCGTCCGAATGCTGTCCTTGATCTCGTTGGTGATGTGCGGTACGACCTGCACGGTCCCGCCCAGATAGTCGCCTCGCCGCTCCTTCTGGATGACCGAGAGATAGATCTTCCCGGTCGTCCAGTTGTGGTCGCGCGTCGTCACCACCCGGGTGAAGCGCTCGTAGTGGCCCAGGTCTAGGTCCGTTTCGGTCCCGTCGTCGGTCACGTAGACCTCGCCGTGCTGGTACGGGCTCATGGTGCCCGGGTCCACGTTCACGTACGGGTCGAATTTCTGCAGCGCGACACGGTAGCCGTGGCCCTCGAGGAGGCAGCCGATCGACGCAGCGGCGAGCCCCTTGCCCAGGGAGGACACCACACCGCCGGTCACGAAAATGTACTTCACCGGCCGCTGGCCAGCGCCGGAGTGGGTCGGGTCGGTGGACATCACCGTGTCACCTCGCGTGGCGGGCTGCGACCAGGCGGCGCACCCGCTCGAGATCCTCGGGCGTGTCGACGCCGATCGACGCGCAGGGCGTGTCGACCACCAGGATGCGGATGCCGTGCTCGAGCGCCCGGAGCTGCTCGAGCTGCTCGGCGGATTCGAGCGGCGTCGGGGCCAGGCGCGCCAGCGCCAGCAGGCACGCCCGCCGGTAGACATACAGGCCGACGTGTTCGTAGACCGCCGCCTGGGAAGTGCCGTCGCGAACAAAGGGAATGGGCGCCCGGGAAAAGTACAGCGCGTAGCCCTCGCGGTCGCGGACCACCTTGACGACGTGCGGGTCCACTGCCCGAGTCGGGTCGTCCAGGCGCCGACAGAGCGTGCTCATCGCCAGCTCCGGACGAGTCCCAAACGGGGCGAGCGCGTCCTCGATCATGGCCGGCTCGATGAGCGGCTCGTCTCCCTGCACGTTGATGACGAGATCGCAGGGGAGGCCTGCGGCCACCTCCGCGACACGGTCGGTCCCGCTGACGTGATGCCGCGCCGTCATGACCGCCAGGCCCCCGAAGGCTTCGACGGCCGCGCGCACGCGCTCGTCGTCGGTCGCGACCACGACCGTTCCCACCGACGGCGCCGACACGACGCGCCGATACACGTGTTCGATCATCGGACGCCCGTCGATGAGGACGAGCGGCTTGCCCGGGAGGCGGGTCGAGTTGTATCGCGCAGGGATGACGGCCAGGGCGGTAGCGGGCCGCGTCGCCCCAGAGACGTGCGTGGGCGATGCAGGGGGCACGAGAAATCTTAACACGACTGCGCGCGGTTGCCCACCGCCCGCCGTGCGCCTCGCACCACCGGGGCCGGGCGTGCTACGCTAGGACAGCCGTGGGGAGTCGGGCATGACCGCTGCGCGCATCACGACGCTCGTCCTCGGCAGCGCGCTCGTGACGACCTGGCTCGTGTCGGGGGCGGTGACCTGGCGCAGCCACGACCAACCCGCGCGCCCGCCGAACCCCACCCCACCCGTGGTCACCCCGTCGCCGGCGTCGCCCGAGGCCGACCTACACCGCGAGCGCCTCGACGTGCGTCTCGAGCGGATTCCCTCTCCCAGTCGGTCCCCGCGCAATCCGTTCCGTTTCGGCTCGCGCGACGGGTCGCACGAGATGGGCCCCGCGCTGCTCTCGCGGGGGCAGGTCGAGGCGGCGGCTGCCGTGCTCGTCGATCCGGCTCGGGCGACGGAGGGCGCCAACCAGGAGGGGCCGCCGCTCCGGCTCGTGGCCATCGCCGAGAACCGCACGCCGGACGGGCTGGTGCGTCTCGCCGGGATCGCCTTCGGCGACACGGTGGTGCTTGCGAAGGTGGGCGACGAGGTCGACGGCCGCTATCTCGTGACCGCGATGTCTCAGGACGTCGTGGAGCTGCGCGATCGGATCAGTGGACGGTCCGTGCGCCTCGCCCTTCGGTAGCCTCGCTGATCGAAGACCGCTGGGTGTCGCACGGGTGCTCCAGGTATAATGACAGCGGTGTGTCGTGCATCGCGCCCCCTGCCGGCCGCGCGCACTACGCTGGTGCAAAACGCTGGCTCGGCCGAATTGACGCGGGAGAATCCAGGCGGTCGGCAGGTTTTTCCACACGCTTTTCCACAATTTTTGTGAAATTCTCGTCGACTCAGGACAGGGACGTGACCTAAAGCGTCATCGGTCACGTTGGTCATCATGCCGCACTTTTCCATACTCAAACCACCGTCCGAAGGCAGACCCATCTCCATCAAGAATGGCCGGGTCGTGGTTCCAGACGACCCGGTCATTCCCTTCATCGAAGGCGACGGCACGGGGCCCGATATCTGGCGGGCGAGCGTGCGCGTCTTCGACGCGGCCGTCAAGAAGGCCTACGGCGGCAAGCGCCGCCTCGTCTGGTTCGAGGTGCTGGCTGGGGAGAAGGCCCACACCACGGTGGGCGAGTGGTTGCCGGCCGACACGCTCGAGGCTGTCAAGGCGTACAAGGTCGCCATCAAGGGTCCCCTCACGACGCCCGTCGGCGGCGGCATTCGGAGTCTGAACGTCACGTTGCGCCAGGTTCTCGACCTGTACGCGTGCGTTCGGCCGGTCCGCTACTTCAAGGGGACTCCGGCACCGGTCGTGCATCCGGAGCGGCTGAACGTCGTGATCTTCCGCGAGAACACCGAGGACGTCTACGCCGGCATCGAGTTTGCTCGAGGGACGCCGCAGGCTCAGAAGCTGATCGAGTTCCTCGAGCGCGAGATGGGCAAGCGCGTGCGCGAGGATTCCGGGGTGGGCATCAAGCCCATCTCCGAGTGGGGCACCAAGCGGCTCGTGCGCAAGGCCATCCGGTATGCCCTCGACAACGGCCGGACCAGCGTGACGCTCGTGCACAAAGGCAACATCATGAAGTTCACCGAGGGGGCGTTCCGCGAGTGGGGCTACGAGGTCGCGAAGGCGGAGTTCCGCGACCAGATCGTCACGGAGGAAGAGGTGAGCCAGGGCGCCTCGGCGGCGGGCAAAATCCTCATCAAGGACCGCATCGCCGACAGCATGTTCCAGCAGGTGCTTTTGCGGCCGGCCGAGTACGACATCATCGCCACCCCGAACCTCAATGGCGATTATCTGTCGGATGCCTGCGCGGCGCAGGTGGGCGGGCTCGGGATGGCACCCGGCGGGAACATCGGCGACGAGGCGGCGTTCTTCGAGGCCACCCACGGCACGGCGCCGAAGTACGCGGGCAAGGACATGGTCAACCCGGGCTCGCTCATTCTCTCCGGCGTCATGATGCTGCGCTATCTCGGCTGGACCGAGGCTGCCGAGCACATCGAGCGCGCCCTCGAGGCCACCATTAGCCAGAAGAAGGTCACCTATGACCTGGCGCGCCTGATGGACGGGGCGACCGAGCTGAAGACGTCGCAGTTCGCCGACGCGGTCATCGCGAACATGTAAGAGCGGCCGGGGCGGCCTCGGAGTCGGATGTTTGTCATTCCCGGAGAGACGCCATGAATCGAAAAGTCACGGTCATCGGCGGCGCCGGCAACGTCGGCGCCACGGTTGCGCGCGGGATCGCCCTCAGGGAGCTCGCGGATGTCGTGATCGTGGACATCCTGGACCAGAAGGCCTCGGGCGTCGCCCTCGACATGCTGCAGGCGTGCCCGATCGAGGGGTCGGACGCCCGGGTCGTCGGCGGCGGCGACTACGCGGCCAGTGCCGACTCGGACATCGTCGTGATCACCTCGGGTGTGCCCCGGAAGCCTGGCATGAGCCGCGACGACCTGCTGCAGGTCAACTTCGCGATCATGCAGCAGGTTACCGAGCAGATCGTCAAGTACTCGCCCCGCTGCATCATCCTGCCGGTAGCGAACCCGCTCGATGCCATGGCGCAGGCGGTCCTGCGGCTCAGCCAGTTCCCGCGGGAGCGAGTGATCGGCATGGCCGGCGTGCTCGACTCCGCGCGGATGCGGGCGTTCATCGCCATGGAGCTGAACGTCTCGATCGAGAACGTGCACGCCTTCGTGCTGGGCGGCCACGGCGACTCGATGGTCCCCTTGCCGCGATACTCGACGGTCGCCGGCATCCCGATCACGGAGCTGCTCCCGCCGGAGAAGATCGACGCCATCGTCAAGCGGACGCGCGAGGCGGGCGGCGAACTGACCAAGCTCATCGGCACGAGCGCCTGGTATGCACCCGGCTCGGCCGTGGTCGACATGGTCGAGGCCATCCTGAAGGACAAGAAGAAGATCGTGCCCTGCTCGGTCTATCTGCAGGGCGAGTACGGCATCCACGATCTGTTCGTAGGGGTGCCGGTGAAGCTTGGGGCCCGAGGGATCGAACAGATCATCGAGATCAAGCTGACGCCCGAGGAGGACGCCGCGCTGAAGCGGTCGGCGGGCGCCGTCAGGGAACTGGTGGAGGTCATCAAGGTGTAGCCGCTCCGCGCGGCGCCCTGCTGGTCGCGGCCGGCCTCGCAGCGCACCCTCGCCCCGGGGGCGAGGCCGGCCGCGCGTCGTTTCGGTCTCCTCGCCCGGGTCGTCCTCCCCGGCGCGGCGTTCACTCCCCCTGGAACACCAGCCTGAGCGGCGCGAATCCCTTAAAGAGCCGCGCCTTGATGTACGAACGGTTGAGGAGGGCAATGTTGGCAAGCGTGATCTCTTTCGGACAGACCGCTTCGCACTCGCCCTCGTTGGAACAGCTCCCGAACCCGAGTTCGTCCATGCGCGCGACCAGGTTGACGACGCGCTGGTCGTGCTCGACGCGGCCCTGGGGCAGCAGCCCGAGGTGAGCGACCTTGGCCGCCACGAAGAGGATGGCCGACGCGTTCTTGCAGGCGGCCACGCAGGCGCCGCACCCGATGCAGGCGGCGGCGTCCATGGCGCGTTCGGCGACGGCGCGCGGGACCGGGATGCTGTTGGCTTCAGGCGCGCTCCCGACGTTCGCCGCGATGTAGCCGCCGGCCTGGATCAGGCGGTCGAAGGCGGACCGGTCGACAACCAGATCCTTGATGATGGGAAAGGCCCTGGCGCGCCAGGGCTCGAGGGTGATCGTGTCGCCGTCTTTGAACCGGCGCATGTGGAGCTGACAGACGGTGCTTCCGCGGTCGGGTCCGTGCGGCACGCCGTTGACGAGAAACCCGCAGGTGCCGCAGATGCCCTCGCGGCAGTCGGAGTCGAAGGCCACCGGGTCCTCACCGCGGACGATCAGGTGCTCGTTGAGCACGTCGAGCATCTCGAGGAACGACATGTCGGGGACGACCCGATCGACCGTGTACGAGACGAAGCGCCCGGGGGCCGTCGGTCCGGGCTGCCGCCAGATGCGGAGGTGAATCGTCATGGTCCTGCCAGGCATGGGGGGTTCAGGCTCCGGTCTACTTGTAGCTGCGCTGCGCGGGCGTGACGTACTCGAAGACGAGCGGCTCTTTGTGCAGGACGGGCGGCTTGCCGACGCCGGTGAACTCCCACGCCGCCACGTAGGCGAAGTTGGCGTCGTCGCGCCGCGCCTCGTTGTCCGGCGTCTGGTATTCCTCCCGGAAGTGTCCCCCGCACGACTCGTTGCGGTGGAGCGCGTCGAGGGCGATGAGCTCGGCGAGCTCCAGGTAATCGGCGACCCGGCCCGCGTACTCGAGAGGCTTGTTGAGCGTGTTCGGCTCGCCCGGAACCGCGACGTTCTGCCAGAACTCGTCGCGCAACTGGGGGATGCGCGCCAGGGCGCGTGTGAGACCGGCCTCGTTGCGCGCCATGCCTACCTCGTCCCACAGGACGGCGCCGAGCTCCCGGTGGAGCTGGCGCGGGGTCTTCGAGCCTTTCACGCGCCGGAGTGCGTCGATGCGCGCCTGGACGGCGTCGGCGGCTTCCTTGAAGGCGTCGTGGTCGGTCGAGACGGCCGGCAGCGCGACGCTCGCCAGGTAGTGCGCGAGCGTGTACGGGACGATGAAATACCCGTCGGCGAGCCCCTGCATCAGGGCGCTCGCGCCCAGCCGGTTGGCGCCGTGATCGGAGAAGTTAGCCTCGCCGATCACGTGCAGGCCGGGGATGGTGCTCATCAAGTTGTAGTCCACCCAGAGCCCGCCCATGGTGTAGTGCGCCGCCGGGTAGATCCGCATCGGCGTCACGTACGGGTCCTCCGCGGTGATCTTCTGGTACATGTCGAAAAGGTTCCCGTAGCGCGCCGCGATCGTGTCGCGGCCGAGCCGCGCGATGGCCTCCGCGAAGTCGAGGTACACCGCGCGGCCGGTCTCGCCGACCCCCCGGCCTTCGTCGCACACCGCCTTGGCCGCGCGCGAGGCCACGTCGCGCGGCACGAGGTTGCCGAAGCTCGGGTAGCGGCGCTCCAGGAAGTAGTCGCGCTCCGACTCGGGAATCTCGTTCGGCGGCCGGCGGTCGCCCGGTGTCTTCGGCACCCAGACCCGCCCGTCGTTCCGCAAGCTCTCGCTCATCAGGGTGAGCTTCGACTGGTGATCGCCCGAGACGGGAATGCAGGTCGGGTGAATCTGGGTGAAGCAGGGGTTCGCGAAGAAGGCGCCGCGCTTGTGCGCCCGCCAAATCGCCGTGACGTTCGAGGTGACGGCATTCGTCGACAGGTAATACACGGTGGAGTAACCACCTGTCGCGAGGATCACGGCGTGCGCCGCGTACCGCTCGAGCTCGCCCGTGATCAGGTGGCGGCAGACAATCCCCCGGGCCTTGCCGTCGACGAGCACCAGGTCGAGCATTTCCCGGTTCGGCAACACCCGCACCGTGCCCAGCTCGACCTGCCGCATCAGGGACTGGTAGGCGCCCAGCAGGAGCTGCTGTCCCGTCTGCCCGCGGGCATAGAAGGTCCGCGAGAGCTGGGCACCGCCGAACGACCGGGTGTCGAGCAGCCCGCCGTACTCCCGCGCGAAGGGCACGCCCTGCGCCACGCAGTGGTCGATGATGTGCACGCTCAACTGCGCCAGGCGGTAGACGTTGGCCTCGCGCGCCCGGTAGTCGCCGCCCTTCACCGTGTCGTAGAACAGGCGCCAGATGCTGTCGCCGTCGTTCCGGTAGTTCTTGGCGGCGTTGATGCCGCCCTGCGCCGCGATGCTGTGCGCGCGGCGCGGGGTGTCGTGCAGGCAGAAGCTGAGCACCTGATAGCCCAGCTCCCCGAGGGCCGCCGCCGCCGAGGCCCCCGCGAGCCCCGTCCCGACCACGATGACCGTGAACTTGGGCCGGTTCGCCGGGCTCACCAGCTTGCTCTCGAACCGGTGCCGATCCCATTTCTCCTGGATCGGCCCGGACGGAATCTTGGCATCGAGTGACATGGCTGCCTTACCGGAAGAAATACGCCCACAGCGGGATCGACGCAAACCCGCCGCCGATCGCGATCGCCACGATGACGCCAGCGCGGATCGCCGCCGGCGTGAACCGCGGACCGTCGAGGCCGAGCGACTGGCACGCACTCGACAAGCCGTGCCTCAGGTGCAGGCCGACGAACACCATGGCGACCAGGTAGCACGCCGCCCACCACGGGTTGTGGAACGTGCCGACGACGAGCTGGTAGAGGTCGCGCACGCCGGGCTCGAACTCAGGCGGTTCGTAGAACACACCGTACTTGAACCCGGCGACGTGGACGACGACGAACGCCAGGGTGAGCGTGCCGGTCCAGATCATGGTGGCCGAGCCGAGATTCTTGCGGCTCGTGTGGCCGGCCCAGCGCTTCATCGCATAGGGCGTGGGCCGCGCCTGCCGGTTTTGCCACCAGTTCTTCACACCCTTCCACACGTGCACGAGGAAGATCACGAGCAAGCCGATCTCCGCCGGCACCACCAGCGGGTTGCTGACGAGCCGGTGGCCCCACCCGTTGAGAGCCTGCGGGCCGAGGTATATGAGCAGGTTCCCGGCCAAGTGGAGGACCAGGTACGCGAACAATGCCAGACCGCTCAGCGCGAGGATGATCTTGGTGCCGACCGAGGAAGAGACGAACGTCGAACGTCGCGCCATGCGAGACTCCGAACCTCCGGGTTCATCCGTGGACCGGCCGGGGAGAGCGTCGCGGGGTGCGTCAGGTGGCCCAGCGGCTCGCTCGCGGCGCGCCGGAACCGGCGCGCCGCGAGCGCCGATTATATCGCACCGGCGCCGGCAGCGCCGGGGAACCGTCACGCGGCGGCACAGCCGCGGCGCCCGGGAGGCCGCCGAGCGAGGGGTTTCGCCCGCGGGCCGACTGGCGTGTCGTTTGCAGCTCGCGGCGATTGTGGCGGTAGTGCTCTCGCACGACGTCGTGATCCTCGGCTCAGGGCTGGCTGGCCTCCGGGCCGCCGGCGAGATCTGCCGCCGCCTCGACGGGCGCGTCGACGTCGCCATCGTCTCGAAAGTTCAGTTGATGCGCGCCCACTCGGTGTGCGCGGAGGGTGGAACGGCCGCCGTCCTCCGCCCCGAGGAGGGTGACTCCCTCGATCTGCACGCGTGGGACACGGTCAAGGGCTCCGACTTCCTCGCGGACCAGGACGTCGTCCGTCGGTTCGTCGAGCTCAGCCCGCGGGAGATCCTGCTGCTCGACCATTGGGGCATTCCGTGGACCCGGGACGCCTCCGGCCGCATCGACCAGCGCCCCTTCGGCGGTCACTCCTACCCCCGGGCGACACTCGCCGCCGACAAGACCGGTTTCTTCGAGATGCAGACCCTGTACGACGAGCTGCTGCGCTACCGGAGTTTTACCCGGTACGACGAGCTCTTCGTCACCGACCTCCTCGTGGCCGACGGGCGCTTCGCGGGCCTCGTGGGCATTCATGCGCCGAGCGGTGAGCGCGTCGTCTTGACCGGCCGCGCGCTGCTCATCGCATCGGGCGGCGGCGGCACGCTGTACGGATTCACCACCTACTCGGAGACGGTGACGGGCGACGGGATGGCGATGGCGTACCGGGCGGGTCTGCCGCTCGAGGACATGGAGTTCCTGCAGTTCCACCCGACGGGGCTCGTCCCCTCGGGAATCCTCATCACCGAGGGCTGTCGCGGCGAGGGCGGGTACCTCCGGAACAGCAGGGGCGAGCGGTTCATGGAAAAGTACGCGCCGAGCAAGATGGAGCTCGCGCCGCGGGACATGATCTCGCGGGCCGAGATGACCGAGATCCTGGAGGGGCGCGGCTTCCCCGGACCCGACGGCAAGGGGTATCTGCACCTGGACCTGACGCACCTCGGTGCTGCGCGCATCAACGCCCGCCTACCGCTCATCCGCGAACTGTGCATCAAGTTCGCCGGGCTCGACCCGGTCGAGCAGCCGATCCCCATCCGCCCGGTGGCGCATTACTCGATGGGCGGGATCGAGACCGACCTCGAAGGGCGGACGCGCCTGGCCGGCGTCTGGGCGGCCGGCGAGGCGGCGTGCGTGTCGCTGCACGGCGCCAACCGCCTCGGGGCGAATTCGACGGCCGAGTGCCTGGTCTGGGGCGGCATCACGGGGGCGGCGATCGCCGGGGCGCTCGACGCGCTCGGACCGCCACCGCCGGTGCCGCAGGCCGCCCTCGAGGCGGCGGAAGACCGCCTGCGCGCGGTGTTGGCGCGCGAGGGCGCCGAGAACCTGTACGCGTTGCGGCGGGAGCTGCGGACGACGATGGACGACTGTGTCGGCGTCTTCCGGACGGGTCAGGGTCTTCGCCAGGCGCTCGACGCGATCCGAGACATCCGCTGCCGTCTGGCCAGGGCGCCGGTCGTCGACAAGGGCTCGGTGTACAACTCGAACCTGTTTCATGCCCTGGAACTGGAGAACCTGATCGACCTGGCGGAAGTCACGGTGGTGGGGGCGCTGGCGCGAGAGGAATCGCGCGGGGCCCACGCCCGGCGCGACTTCACCGCGCGCGACGACGAGGCGTGGCTCAAGCACACGCTGGCATGGCGCACCGACGGAGGGCCGCGGCTCGACTACAAACCCGTGACGATCGACACGTGGAAGCCCGTGGCGCGCACCTATTGAAGACTCGGGGAGGGGGCATGCTCGAGAGCCATGGTCGGCCCAATCGTCTGGGGCTCGTCGGCTGGGCCGTGGGCGGACGCTGGGGCCTCGAGCGCTACCTGTACACCCTGCACCGGCTGACCGGCCTCGCGCTGCTCGCCTACCTCCTGCTCCATATCGGCGTCACGAGCGCGCGGGCGTTCGGGCCGGAAGTCTGGGAGCGGACGATGCACCTCGTGTCCGCTCCCGTCTTCAAGGTCGGCGAGTATCTCGTCTTTCTCGCGTTCGCGTTCCACGCGACCAACGGGATCCGGCTGGTGCTCGTCGAGCTCGGGGTCGGGATTGGCCGGCCGATCGAGCCGGTCTACCCCTACCGCACGTCGCTCGACGTCCAGCGTCCGCTCGCCCTGGGGGTGCTGGTGCTCGCGGCGGTCCTGGCCGTGCTGGGTGGCGTGCAGTTCGTGGACGTGCTGAGGTAAACATGCGTCACGACCGGTGGTGGACGCTGCACCTGTTGTGCGGACTGGTGGTGCTCGTGTGCCTCGGGCTGCACATGGGGGCCATGCACGTCGATACGCTGCTGGGCGTGTTCAACCGACCTGGGACCGAGGCGGTGGCCTGGACGAACGTCGCGGCGCGCGCGGGCCGCGCGGCGTATCTGGTGATTTACGTCGTGCTGCTCGCGGCCGCGCTCGTGCACGGGCTCTATGGCCTGCGCAACATCGTCGCCGAGCTCGACCCGCCCGCCGGGTTGGTGCGGGCGCTGGGCGTCGTGCTGCTCGTGGCCGGCGTCGGCCTGTTCGCCCTGGGCACCTGGGCGGCGTGGGCGAGCTTCGCGCTGGCGCGCGGGCTCTGAGGGTGACCATCGTGGAGGTGACCGTTCGGATCCGTCGCTTCGACCCGGCGTCGGGGCGCGAGCCGTTCTGGGAAGAGTACCGCCTGAGCTCTGCGCCGGGCATGACGGTGCTCGACGCGCTGAAAGAGCTGAAGGCCACGGCGGCACCGACGCTCGCGTGGCGGTCGTCGTGTCGGATGGGCGTGTGCGGCTCGTGCGGCATGTTTATCAACGGACGGCCGCGGCTCGCCTGCCACACGCAGGTCGCGGAGCTGGGCGCGCGCATCGAGCTTGCGCCTCTCGCGAACTTCGACACGATCCGAGATCTGGTGCCGGACCTCGCGCCGATGTTCCGGGCCCACCAGGCCGTCATGCCGTACATCATCCGTGAGGATGCTGCGGAGATGGCGCAGCCGACCGGCGAGTTCCGCCAGACGCCGGCGGAGCTCGAGCGCTTCCTGCAGTTCTCGTACTGCATCCGGTGCGGCTGCTGCCTGGCGGCCTGCCCGACCTGCGCAACCGACCCCCGATACCTCGGGCCGATGCCGCTCGCGCAGGCGCACCGCTACAACACCGACTCGCGGGACGATGGCTTCGACCGGCGTCGGGCGGTGCTGAGGCGCGACGGCGGCCCGTGGCGGTGTCACTACGCCGGCGAGTGCTCGCGCGCCTGCCCGAAGGGCGTCGACCCGGCGCGGGCAGTTCAGTTGCTGAAGCGCGACCTCGTGCTGGCCGTGCTCGGCGCGCGCCGCCGGCGCGCGCCGGCGGCGATTGCAGAGCGGCCGCCGCGCGCGAGTCCGCGCGAGGAGATCCCGTCGGCGCCGAGGCCGACGGTGTGAGGGCACCGCTTGATCTTTCCGCGGGTTCCTGGTCATGATAACGCGTTTCGATCGCGACCGGGGCGCGCACGATGCGTGCGCGTGAGCGTCTCGTCATGAAGATTCACGAATACCAGGCCAAGACGATCCTGGCGCGGTACGGGGTCCCCGTGCCGCGCGGTGAGGTCGCCTTCACGCCGGCCGAGGCCGGGGCCGTCGCCCGTCGTCTCGGCGGGCGCGTGGTCGTGAAGGCGCAGATCCACGCCGGCGGCCGCGGCAAGGGCGGCGGCGTGAAGCTCGCGCGCGACGCAGAGGAGGCCGAGCGCGCCGCCGCGCAGATGATCGGCCGCCGCCTGGTGACCCCCCAGACCGGACCCGATGGGCGCGTCGTGTCGCGGGTGCTCGTCGAGGAGGGCCTCGAGATCGCCCGGGAGCTGTACCTGGGGCTCGTGATCGATCGGGCGGCCGAACGGCCGGTCCTGATGGCCAGCCCGGCCGGTGGCGTGGAGATTGAGACGGTCGCCGCTGAGACGCCGGAGCTCATCTTCAAGGAGCGGCTGCATCCAGCGCTGGGGCTGGCAGCCTTCCAGGCTCGGCGCCTCGCGTTCGCGCTGGGGCTCAAGGGCGAGGCGGTCGCCCGCGCGGTCTCGCTGATGCAGGCGATCGAACGAGCGTTCGTCGCGACCGACGCATCGCTCGTGGAGATCAACCCGCTCGTGGTGACGGCGGCCGGCGCCTTGCTGGCGCTCGACGCCAAGATGAATTTCGACGACAACGCGCTCTATCGCCACCCGGAGATCCGCGAGCTGCGCGACCTCGCGGAAGAAGAGCCCCTCGAGATCGAGGCATCGAAGTTCTCGCTCAACTACATCAAGCTCGATGGGACGATCGGCTGCATGGTCAACGGCGCCGGCCTGGCCATGGCGACGATGGACATCATCAAGCTCGCCGGCGGGGAGCCGGCGAACTTTCTCGACGTCGGCGGCGGGGCGAACGCGGAGCAGATCCGCCACGCGTTCAGGATCCTGACGTCGGACCGGCACGTGCGCGCCGTGCTCATCAACATCTTCGGCGGCATCCTGCGGTGCGACGTCCTGGCCGAGGGCCTCGTCGCGGCGGTCAGGGACCTGCAGGTCAGCGTGCCGATCGTCATCCGGATGGAGGGGACGAACGTCGAGCGGGGCAAGGCCATGCTGCGGGAGAGCGGCCTGAATTTCACGACCGCCGACACGATGAGCGAGGCGGCCGAGAAGGTCGTGGCGCTCGCGCGCTGAGGCCGTCGCGCGCCGGCGGGGAAGGGTCGAGGACACCATGGCGGTTCTGATCGACGAGACGACGCGACTGCTCGTGCAGGGCCTGACCGGCCGGGAGGGCACCTTCCACGCGAAGCAGATGGCCGCCTACGGCACCGCGATCGTCGGCGGCACGTCGCCCGGGAAGGGAGGCACCGTGCACGAAGGGTGGCCCGTCTTCGACACGGTCGAGCAGGCGGTGAAGGCGACGGGCGCCAACGCGTCGGTGATGTTCGTCCCGGCGGCGGCCGCGGCCGACGGCATCCTCGAGGCCGTCGACGCCGGGCTCGACCTGGTCGTGTGCATCACGGAAGGCATCCCGACCCTCGACATGATGCGGGCCATGACGGTGGTGCGCGCCTCGCAGACGCGCCTGGTGGGCCCCAACTGCCCCGGGGTGATCTCGCCGGGAAAGGCGAAGGCCGGCATCATCCCGGGGCACATCTGCCGCGAGGGTCGCGTCGGCATCGTGTCGCGCAGCGGGACGCTCACCTACGAGGCGATCCATCAGCTCACCGGCCTCGGGCTCGGCCAGAGCACGTGCATCGGGATCGGCGGCGACCCGATCATCGGGACGAGCTTCATCGAGGCGCTCGAGCTGTTCAGGGCGGATCCCGAAACCGACGCCGTCGTCCTGATCGGCGAGATCGGCGGCACGGCGGAGGAGGAGGCCGCGGCGTTCATCGCCACTGGGTATCCCAAGCCCGTGGTGAGCTTCATCTGCGGGCAGACGGCGCCGCCCGGGCGCCGCATGGGTCACGCCGGGGCGATCATCGCCGGCGGCAGGGGCACGGCCGCCGAGAAGATGGCCGCGCTGGCGCGCGCAGGCGTGACGGTGGTCGCGAGCCCCGCGGAGATCGGGCGCGCGGTGGCCGAGCGGCTGGGCGTCCGCCAGGCCGACGTGGTATAATTCCCGCACAAGCACGTTGCAAGCCAGCGTCCTGACCGCGCTCGGATCGCGCGGGCGCGCGTCACCGTGTGGAGTGCGATCCGGTTTCGAAGATCACCGCCGAGGAGCGTGCCGTGTCAGAAGTTGCGGTCCAGGAGTCCGCTGCCGAGCCTACCACTCGACGGATCGTCAACGACTTCAGCATCCAGGTCGCCACCGTCAACGGGTCCGGCAGCCAGACGGCGAATCTCGTGCTGCTCCGTTCGATCTTCCAGATGGGCGTGCCGGTTTCGGGCAAGAACTTGTTCCCCTCGAACATCGCCGGGCTGCCCACCTGGTACACGGTTCGGGCGAGCCGGGACGGCTACATCGGGCGCAAGAAAGAAATCGATGTCCTCGTCGCGATGAACCCCGAAACGGCGCGCGAGGACGTGGGGGCACTCGAGTCGGGCGCGGCGGTCATCTACGATGAGCCGCTGCGGCTCGAGACGGTCCGGTCCGATCTCGTCTTCTATCCCGTCCCGTTCGACCGGCTCGTGGCGCCCGTGTGCCCGAACGCCAAGTTGCGCAAGCTCGTGCGCAACATGATTTACGACGGCGTGCTGGCGAAGCTCCTGGGTATCGACCTGACCGAGATGGAGCGGGCGCTGCGCAAGCAGTTCGCGCGGAAGCCGAAGGCCGCCGACTTGAACCTCGCGGCGCTGCGCGTCGGGTTCGAGTACGCCGCCGAGCACCTCGCCAAGCGCGACCCCTTCTACATCGAGCGCATGGACCGCACCCAGGGCCAGATCCTCGTCGAGGGCAACGCCGCCGCAGCCGTCGGGTGCATGATGGCGGGCGTCACGGTCGTTGCGTGGTATCCGATCACACCCTCGTCCTCGCTGGCCGAGGCCCTCATCGACTACATGCGCGAGTTCCGGATCGACCGGGAGACAGGCAAGGCCACCTTCGCGATCGTGCAGGCCGAGGACGAGCTGTCGGCTCTCGGCATGGTGCTGGGGGCTGGCTGGGCCGGGGCGCGGGCCATGACGGCCACGTCGGGGCCGGGCCTCTCGCTCATGGCCGAGTTCGCCGGCCTCGGCTACTACGCCGAAGTGCCGGCGGTCGTCTTCGACGTGCAGCGCATCGGCCCGTCGACCGGTCTGCCGACGCGCACGTCGCAGGGGGACATCCTGTCGGTGGCGGTGCTCTCGCACGGCGACACCAAGCACGTGCTGCTGCTGCCAGCATCGGCGGGTGAGATCTACCAAATGGCGATCGACGCCTTCGACCTGGCCGAGCGACTCCAGACGCCGGTCTTCATCATGAGCGACCTGGACCTCGGCATGAACACGTGGATGTCGGACCCGTTCCCGTATCCGGAGCGACCGCCGGACCGCGGGAAGCGGCTCGACGAGGCCACGCTCCGGCGCCTCGGCGGGCGGTGGGGCCGTTACCGGGATGTGGACGGTGACGGCATCCCGTACCGCACGGTACCCGGCGACGGGATGCCCGCGTACTTCTGCCGCGGGTCCGGGCACGACGAGGACGCCCGGTACAGCGAGCGCCCGGAGGATTACGTGCGGAACATGGATCGGCTGGCGCGCAAATTCGAGACGGCCCGCCAGCTCGTCCCCCGCCCGGAGGTGGACGACGACCCGGAGGCATCTGTTGCGTTGATCGCGTACGGGACGTCCCACTGGGCGGCCGTCGAGAGTCGTGACCAGTTGCGGCAGGACTACGGCGTCCGTACGGGGTACCTGCGGCTCCGCTCGTATCCGTTCACGGCGGAGGTCGAGGCGTTTCTCGGGCGCTACGCGCGGGTCTACCTCGTCGAGCAGAATCGGGACGCGCAGATGCGCGCGCTCATGCGCATGGAGCTGCCGGCAGACCTGACGGGCAAGATCCGCAGCGTCCGGCACTACAACGGGTTACCGATCGACGCGCGCTCGATCACCGATGCGGTGCTCGCCCAGGAGGGCATCGACATCGACGGGCGCCTCGGCGTCCGGGAGGCGGAGGTCGAACCATGACGACGACGGCGGTTCCGGCACCGGGGAAGCCGGTGAATCGTATTGGTCTCGAGCCGCAGGCTTACAAGGGGAGCAAGACGACGCTCTGTGCGGGGTGCGGGCACAACGCGATCTCCGAGCGCATCCTCGAGGCGTGCTTCGAGATGGGCGTCGACCCGCGCGACGTGGTGAAACTGTCGGGCATCGGCTGCTCGAGCAAGAGCCCGGCGTATTTCCTCGGTACCGCTCACGGCTTCAACGCCGTCCATGGCCGGATGCCGTCGGTGGCCACCGGCGCCGTGCTGGCGAACCGGAGGCTCATCGCGATCGGCGTGAGCGGCGACGGCGACACCGGCGCCATCGGGATCGGCCAGTTCGTCCACCTGATGCGTCGGAACCTGCCCGTCGTCTACATCATCGAGGACAACGGGTGCTACGGGCTCACGAAGGGTCAGTTCTCGCCGACGGCGGACCTCGGCTCCACGCTCAAGACGGGCGTGGTGAACGACCTGCCGCCCATCGACACCTGCACGCTGGCCATCGAGCTGGGTGCCACCTTCGTAGCGCGGTCATTTTCGGGCGACAAGAAGCAGCTGCTCACGGTCCTGAAGGCCGCGCTCAGCCACCGCGGCACGGCCATGATCGACGTGCTCTCGCCGTGCGTGACGTTCAACGACCACGAGGGCTCGACGAAGAGCTACTCGTATGTGAAGGACCACGACGAGCCGCTCGGCGAGGCGAGCTTCGTGCCGTTCTTCGACGACATCGCCGTCGACTACGAACCGGGCACGACGACGGCGGTGACGATGCACGACGGATCGAAGCTGTACCTGAAGAAGGTCGCCGAAGACTACGACCCGACCCACAAGGGCGCGGCGCTGCGGCTGATTCGAGAAACGCGGGAACGGGGCGTCTACGCCACGGGCATCCTCTACGTCGACAGCAGCCGGCCGAGCTTCCTGGACCTGCTGAACCTGGTCGACGCGCCGCTGTCGATGCTGCCGCTCGAGAAGACGCGGCCACCGCGGGAGGCGCTCGACGCTCTCGTGGAGCGGCTGCGCTAGCCTGACGGGTGCCGCTCGGCGAGAGGCGTTCCGTCGTGGCGCCGCACGCGACGGGGCGACCGGGCTGCGGTATAATCGGTCGCTCATGGAGCGGACACTCGCGATCATCAAGCCCGACGCCGTGTCGCGGGGCGTCGTCGGGCGGATCCTCCAGCGCATCGAGGACGCGGGGTTTCGGATTCGGGCGATGCGCATGGTGCGCTTGACGCGCCGGGAAGCAGAAGGGTTCTACGATGTTCATCGTCAGCGAGACTTCTTCGCGAGCTTGACGACGTTCATGTCCTCGGGGCCGGCCGTCGTGATCGCCCTCGAGGGCCCGGACGCGATCCGGCGGTGGCGCGACCTGATGGGTGCGACCGACCCGGCCCAGGCGGGCCCCGGCACGATCCGGCGCGAGTTCGGGACGTCGATCGAGCAAAACGCGACGCACGGCTCCGACGGGCCGGAGACGGCGGCGTTCGAGCTGGGCTACTTCTTCTCGGGCCTCGAATTCGCCGAGTGAGCGGCGACGAGGTCGGGAGCCGGAGTGGCGGCGATGGGCAAGCTGCTCGTGACGGTCGGGCTGGTCATTGCGGGCGTCGGTCTCCTCCTGGTGCTGGGCATTCCCTTCGGACGCCTGCCCGGCGACATCGTCGTGCGGCGGGGCCACGTCACGTTCTACTTCCCGCTCGCCACGTCGATCCTCGTGAGCCTGATCTTGACCATCCTGTGGTCGCTCCTGCGCCGTTGATGCCCGGCTCGGACGCGGGCACGGACACGGCGCCAGCGCCGGGGGGTGATGAGGCGATGACGATCAAGGCGGACCGGTGGATCAAGCAGATGGCGCTCGAGCATCGGATGATCGAGCCCTTCGAGGAACGGCAAGTCCGGGGCGGCGTCATCTCCTACGGCCTCTCGTCGTACGGCTACGACATTCGGGTGGCCGACGAGTTCAAGGTGTTCACGAACATCAACACGACCGTGATCGATCCCAAGAAGTTCGACCCTCGGTCGTTCGTGGACGTCAAGGCCCCCGTGTGCATCATCCCACCCAACTCGTTCGCGCTCGCGCGCACGGTGGAGTACTTCCGGATCCCGCGCAACGTCCTGACGGTGTGCCTGGGCAAGTCGACCTACGCCCGCTGCGGCATCATCGTAAACGTGACGCCGTTCGAGCCCGAGTGGGAAGGCACAGCGACGCTCGAGATTTCCAACACGACGCCCCTGCCGGCGAAAATCTACGCCAACGAGGGCATCGCCCAAGTCGTCTTCTTCCAGAGCGACGAGCCGTGCGAGGTGTCCTACGCCGACCGCCGCGGCAAGTACCAGGCCCAGGTCGAGGTGACCCTCCCGAAGGTCTGAAGGCGGTGCCCGAGCGACACGGGGCCGGAGCGGTCAGCGGCCGGCCGCAGGGGTCGTCTGCAGGAGTCGGTCGACGGCGGGGAGCAGTTGCTCGGCGGGGCCCTGAAGCGCCAGGTCGACCACGTCCGAGGCCGGCGTCCCCTCCAGGTTAATCTCGACGGTCGCAGCGCCGCGGTGCTTCGCCTCGTGGACCAGCGCCGCGGCGGGGTACACGACGGCCGAGGTGCCCACCGTGAGGAACACGTCGCAGGCGGTGGAGGCGAGCGCCTGCTCCCAGACAGCGGGGTCGATCGCTTCGCCGAACCAGACGACCGCCGGGCGCGCGAGGCCGCCGCACGCGGGGCAGCGCGGCGGCAGGACCGCGAGCGGCACGGTCTCGTCGTGCCAGGTGGGGGGCGCGCCGCCGCAGCCGCCCGCGCAACGCAGGTCCCAGATGGAGCCGTGAAACCGGATCACGTGCCGGGTCCCCGCGCGTTCGTGCAGGCCGTCGACGTTCTGGGTGACGAGCGTAAAGCCCGGACGGCGGCTCCAGCGGGCCAGAACCGCGTGCGCCGCGTTGGGCTGACACCGCGCGATCACCTGACGGCGCCAGTCGTACCACTCCCAGACCAGGCGGGGATTTCGCCGGAACGCGTCGGGTGTCGCCAGATCCTCGGGACGATACGAGCGCCAGAGCCCGCCCGTCCCGCGGAACGTGGGCACGCCGCTCGCGGCGGACACCCCGGCGCCGGTCAGCACCGTGAGTCGACTGGCGGACGCCACGCGACGAGCCGCTTCGGCCAGCCGATCCATCTCCCACCATTATACGGGCCGCTCGATCTAGAATCGGCCGGCCTCGGGCGGGCGTGTTGCTGTGACTCGCAGGATCCCTCGACGGAGACGCCGGCAGGGTGGGTCGTGGCGCATGGCTGCCACTCGATCCCTCCTCGCAGTCGGGGATCCGTGCGCGGCGTGTGGCGGGTGACGACATGGATTACGTGAACCTCGGGCGATGCGGGTTGAAAGTCTCCCGGCTGTGTCTCGGGACGATGAGTTACGGGTCTCCGGCGTGGCGGCCGTGGGTGCTCGATGAGGCGGCGAGTCGCCCGTTCATCCGCCGGGCGCTCGAGCTGGGGATCAACTTCTTCGACACGGCCGACATGTACTCGCGCGGCTCGAGCGAGGAGATCCTGGGGCGGGCGCTCAGGGACTTTGCGCGCCGCGAGGAGGTCGTGATCGCGACCAAGGTGTTCTATCCGATGGGGGAGGCGCCCAACGACCGCGGGCTGTCGCGCAAGCACCTGTTCGGCGCGATCGACGCGTCCTTGCGGCGTCTGGGCGTGGAGTACGTCGACCTCTATCAGATCCACCGCTGGGACGAGTCGACGCCCATCGAGGAAACCCTCGACGCGCTCGACGACATCGTGCGAGCGGGCAAGGTCCGGTACGTCGGGGCGTCGAGCATGTATGCGTGGCAGTTCGCCCGCGCGCTTTACCTGGCCGATCGGCACGGGTGGCTGCGCTTTGTGTCGATGCAGAATCACTACAATCTCGTCTACCGTGAGGAGGAGCGCGAGATGCTGCCGCTCTGTCGGGCAGAAGGCATCGGGGTCCTGCCGTGGAGTCCCCTCGCCCGCGGCCTGCTGGCGGGCAATCGGACGCCCGGCGGCCAGGGCGCAACGGTGCGGGCGCGGACGGACCGTTACGCCCACGGACTGTACGGTCTGCCGAACGACTTCGAGATCGCGGCGCGGGTGGCCGAGGTCGCCGCGCGGCGCGGGGTCAGTCCGGCCCAGGTGGCCCTCGCGTGGGTATTGCGCCAACCCGGCGTGACCGCGCCGGTCGTGGGCGTCACGCGGCTCGAGCAGCTCGACGAGCTCGTGGCGGCGCTGGATCTGACGCTGGACGACGAGGAGTGCCAGCGGCTGGAGGAGTTGTATCAGCCTCACCCCGTGTCGGGCATGGAGTGAGCACTCACCCGGAACGGCGGAGCCTGTTCACGTCAGCGCGGCCGCGACGGCCGCGTAGAGGCGGCCGTCGTTGCCGTCGATTCGCTCCGTTCCGACCTGCCCTCGGTCTCGATCGCCAGAAAGGGAAACGTCGCTTGAGCCGGCCGACCGCTCGGTCCGGGTCAGCCCCGCGGAGAGCGTGCGGCAAATGGCTGGCAGAGGAGGACTCGAACCTCCACCCTCCCGGTTAACAGCCGGGCGCACTACCAATTGTGCTATCTGCCAGTGGAGTTCTCGAGGGCCCTCGGAACTCTCCTCCCAAACGACTGTGGACGATTCTATGAGGCGAGTCCGTCAGTGTCAACGACGCGCCCGGCGAACACGCACGCCACCGTGCGCTCGCTGCGAGCGTCGAGAAGGTCGGCACCCCCCCGCCGAACGGCCGAGCGGCTCAACCTTCAGCGCTTCCTCGTCCTCGCGGACCGAGAGAGGCAGCCGCCGAAGCCTCGTGGGTGTTCGGACAGGATTGTCGGCAGGGTCGCGCTGCCTGCCGGCGCCTCGCGGTCGTATGTTGATCTGCCGTCAGTTCGCGCAGCGCCGGAACCGCGGCCGTGCGCCTCCTGGCCCGCTGGCGCGAGCAGCGCTGGATCCGGCGGGGCTCGACGCGGTCTCGGGTGGAGCGCCTGCGAGTACTGGGATCTCACCGAACAGATCTTCCGCGAGGTCGCGGTCATCACGGCGAAGCCGGTGCGCCCACGGTCCTCGACGAGCCCGCCCTCGGCGGCGGGCGCGCAGAGCGCGCCGAGACGCGCGGTCAGCTAAGAGCCGACGGCCTCCTGGGGGAACCAGGAGGCCGTGGTCGTTGCGTGGAATTGGTTGCGGGGGCGGGATTTGAACCCGCGACCTTTGGGTTATGAGCCCAACGAGCTACCTGACTGCTCCACCCCGCGGCAGCGGTCCCTATCGTAGCACGCTCCTGCCGGCCGCGCCAGTCCCGCAGCGTCGGCCGTGCTCCCGCCGCCGGAGCCGGGCCGCCTGCGGGCGTCGTGCGCCGGTTCGGCGCCTACCGGCCCGGATCCCGATCGTCTCGCCGGTTCTCCTTGACACGGCCTCGCCACGGCCGGCGACCGGCTGAGGGGCGACGCCGAGCGCGCGTCGTCGCCGACGGTCGAGGCGCGGCGGTGGCTCGCGGGGGTCATCTATGGAGCGTGTCGACAGCGGCCTCGGCCGGCCGCGGGATGAAGCCGCGGGATGACATGGAACCGGCCACCGGGTTTCCCTCGGCGGCCGTCGTTGGTTGCGGGGGCGGGATTTGAACCCGCGACCTTTGGGTTATGAGTTAGATCGAACGGCCCGACCCGAAACCACTCAAGCACACACAAGCCCATTTTCATTGGCGTTTCTGACGGTGGGCGGCTACTGCCGCCCACCCGAAACCGCGCACGGTTGTCACCCGTTTGTCACCCAGTTCGTGACCCAAGGGTCGCGCAGTCTGGGTGACAAACCGGTCAAGCTGCGCGTGCGGTGCGCCTCGGAGGATGGGTATGGATTTCGATCCCCACGATTAAGATGACCCGCGCGATCAAGTTCGTTGGGAGGGACGCGCGAACCGCGAAGACATAGACCTTCCTCGCGCACGCCGTGCGCCGTCGGCATCAGCCGACCGCGACGGCGACTGGCACCACTCTGACGCCCGCTCGCGCGACCGCGAGGATCATGATGTCCGCACGCTCGGGCGCGGGCGTGGCAACGATGGCCGGGCCTCCAATGACCACACCGCTGACC
>FWPU01004307.1_pt1 | contig 33397 bp, 25 predicted proteins | sample 2228361 | NCBI WGS metagenome assembly FWPU01 (sample SAMEA103939777, study PRJEB20133) | metagenome
TCTGCAATAACCAAGGAAAAGGTAAAGGAGGCGAGCTCATGAGAGTAGTCCGAAAATTGATCTCATGGGAATTCATGCTAATCGGCTTTTTGATTTTGGAGATGCTGTTCTTCCGATCCGTGAGCAGAGTCTTTTCCAATTTAGAAAATTTACTATATTCCTCAAATGATTTCGCATACATCATGTTAGCAGCTCTTCCTTTGACTCTCGTTATTATTACAGGAGGAATTGATATCAGTATTGCATCTGTGATGGGGCTCACATCGATTGTCTTAGGGGTCACTTGGCAGGCGGGTTTAGATATTTTTGTAGCCATGACCATTGCGCTGACTGTAGGAGTGTTATGTGGTCTTCTGAATGGCCTATTGGTCACTAACACAGATATTAACCCATTGATTATCACATTGGGTACCAATTTCTTGTATGCTGGCATCGCAACAGGGGTTTCTCGTACATTTGTTGCCTCTAGCTATGAGGGAATTAGCGGAATCCCTACGAAATTCACCCGTTTATCTCATCAAGCTTGGGGTGTTATTCCTTATCCCTTAATCCTGATTGTGATCTTTGTGGTTATTTATTCAATCCTGCTTCATAAGACGCGATTTGGAAGAACTTTATATCTGATTGGAACCAATCCTAAAGCAGCTCATTTTAGTGGTTTGAATGTCAAGGCGATTACAACAATGGCATATATCTTGACTTCATTTGGTGCTGCAATGGGAGGGGTGATGCTTTCTTCTTACTTTACCTCAGCGCGAGCAGATCTTGGTTCCGACGCCTTGCTTCCATCAATTACAGCAGTGGTATTGGGAGGAACCAGTATCTTGGGCGGGTCTGGAACGGTAATCGGTACATTTATTGCTGCAATCATCTTGGGTTACTTGAAACAAGGTCTCCTGTCTGTGGGAGTGACGAATGATGTTTCGCAAGTTGTTATTGGTGGTTTGTTAGTATTTGTGTTGGCAGCAAAGAGCTTGTTTACGTATGTCAACCAAATTCAATCAACGAGACGCGCTCTACGCGCATCGGAGTCATTAGAGAGGAGGTGAGGTGATCGACAAAAATCAACAAGAATCTCTACTTAGCTTTCTCGATCAATCCTATCTTTGTTAAGGAGAAAAAAATGAAACGCCTAACCTTTATCAAGACTATCCTGTTTTCACTGGTAATCCTGTCGTTGCTTGTTGGTTGTGCGGGACAACCTGCTGCGCAACAATCTTCGTCAGAGGGAGCTCAGCAAGAACAAAGTAAAACCATTAAAGTCGCATTTATTCCCAAACTCACCGGCGTAGGTTTCTTCGAGTCAGGTGGTCGTGGGGCTGTTGAGATGGGAAAGGCGATTGGCGTCGAAGTCAAGTATGATGGACCGAGTGAGGCAAGTGTGTCCGGTCAGATTGAATACTTGAATAATTTTATTAACCAAGGGTATGACGCGATTGCAATTTCATCTCTATCACCCGATGCATTATGTGAGACGCTCAAAAGAGCAATGGACAGAGGCATCAAGGTTGTTACTTGGGACTCTGATGTTAACCCTGAATGTCGTCAATATTATATTAATCAGGGTACTCCTGATCAACTCGGCCGTTTGTTAGTCGAGATGGCGGCTAGCCAAATGGAAGACGCTAAGGGGTCTCCAAAGCAAGTTGCATTCCACTACTCAAGCCCGACAGTAACTGATCAAAACCAATGGGTTAATGTAGCCAAAAAGATCATTGCTGAAGAATATCCGAATTGGGAAATTGTGACTACTCAGTTTTCAGAGGAAAATGCCCAAAAAGCTGTTCAGGTGCCGACTGACATTTTCCAAACCTATCCTGACCTAGATGCCATTATTTGTCCCGATGCAAATGCTTTGCCGGGCAGCGCCCAAGCTGCTGAGAATCTCGGTATCTCAGGAAAAGTGATCATTGTGGGATTCTCAACCCCCAATGTCATGCGGCAATATGTGAAGAGCGGGACGGTAAAGCAATTTGGTCTATGGGATGTTGTTATTCAAGGTAAGATAGCAACCTATATAGCCGCTCAGCTTGCAATGGGTAAGCAATATAAGGTCGGTGAAAAAATTGAAATTCCCGGTGTTGGTACTGTCGAAGTATCACCCAATTCTGTTCAGGGTTACACCTATGAAGCAGAATATAACGGGATTATCTTGCTGCCCGAACGGGTAGTCTTCACCATCGATAACATTGATAATTACGATTTCTAATTAATCTATCAATCAATCTCACTACAGGCAGAGAGGAACTCTCTCTGCCTGTAAAGTTATCAAATAGGTGGTGACGAATGAGATATTTACTCGCTCTTGACGCTGGCACAGGTAGTGGCCGAGCAGTTATTTTTGATGAACTCGGTAATCAAATTACCAGTTCATCAAGAGAGTGGACTCATCTCAGTGAACCTGATGTACCCGGATCCATGGCTTTTGATGTTTCTAGCAATTGGAAGTTGATTGTGGATTGTATCCAGGAAGTTTTGCTAAAGGTCGAAAGCCAGAATATCGTTGCAATCAGTACAACCAGCATGCGTGAGGGGATTGTCGTTTATGATCATCAGGGGAAGGAACTCTGGGCTTGCGCAAATGTCGATGCCAGAGCTATTGAAGAAGTCAGATATTTAAGACAAAAAGCAACGGACTTTGAATATAACATCTATCAACGTTCAGGTCAAACCTTTGCTTTAGGTGCGGCGCCTCGTCTTCTTTGGCTTAAGCGTCATAGACCATTACTATACGAGAAGATTGCCAAAATATCCATGTTGAGTGATTGGATCGCTTATCGGCTTGGTGCGGATATCGTTGTTGATCCTTCGAATGGCGGCACTACCGGCCTGTTTAACTTGAACACTCGAAAATGGGATCTCGAGCTGGCTGATTTATGCGAACTGGATGGCGATTTTCTTAGCACCCCTGTCGTCGAGGGGGGAGCAGTCATCGGGGAAGTTTCTAGAGAAGTATCTCGAGAAACGGGTCTACAACAAGGCACAAAAATTGTAATGGGTGGCGGTGATGCTCAGCTTGGAGCGATTGGTATAGGGGTGGTAAAGCCTAATCAAACTGCAATCTTAGGGGGAACTTTTTGGCAACAAATGGTTAATGTTGATCACCCAATTATTGATCCGACAGGTCGGATTCGTTTGAATTTTGCTGCCATGCCCGAGCTCTGGCAAGCAGAGACAATCGTGTTCTTCCCGGGGTTAGCAGTGCGTTGGTTTCGTGATGCAATCGCCCCAGATATTAAGGCTTTGGCTATTGAACGAAACCAAGATCCTTATGCGTTATTGGAAGAAATGGCTAAAGAAGTGCCTGCTGGTTCTGATTTCATCATTCCAATTTATTCTGATGCAATGGATTACATGCATTGGCGTCATGCAGCTCCTTCTCTATTAAATCTTAGTCTCGATCCAGCCAGAGCTAGTCGGGCGGCTATCTTTCGCGCTTTGCAAGAAAATGCTGCTGTAGTGACCCGCGCAAATCTTGACCGAATTGCCCAATTAACAGGTAGAACTGAGCCAAGCGTGGTATTTGCGGGTGGCGCCTCAAAAGGTTTCTTATGGCCTCAAATTTTAGCTGATGTACTCCAAAAAGAAGTGCAAATACCGGTTGTAAAGGAAGCTACTGCGCTTGGAGCAGCGATTAATGCGGCGATTGGGGTGGGAATTTACAAAGATTACGATGAAGCGATTCAAACCGTTGTCAAGTTAGATCGAACCTATCAACCGCAGCCAAAGAATGCTGAAGTGTATGAAGATCTTTATCAACGCTGGCTTGCTGCCTACCCGACGCAACTTGAATTAGCGGATAAAGGCATAACCCAATCGATGTGGAGGGCACCGGGCGAATAACTTGTCGGTAATTCATAAAGATATTATTTTTTATAAGGAGTAAGATTATGGAAGAGGTATTACTAAAAAACGAAAAAGAAGAACAATATCGATTTAATAATGTCTCTGGGCCTAAATACTTAATGAGAGGTCCAAGAGCTGAATTTGGGTTAGTCGTGCTTATGCCTGGCGAAGACTTTGCTACTCATTATCATCATGAATTAGAAGAAAATTTTTACACCTTAGAGGGTGAGGTTGATGTATATATCTTTGATAAGGTGTTCACTCTAAGACCTGGAGATTTATTACATGTCCCTCCTTATCATCCTCACTATTTGATAAATAAGGGAAACGTACCTTGGAAAGCAATTTTCTTTAAGGCACCTTATGTATCGAAAGATAAGTATGATTTACAATGGAGACCAGGGGATGCTCCGATGAAAATCGAGGAAACTTAGTCTTTGCTTCTCGTACCGCCAGTTCACTCACTGTCGGTTATCTTTTTCCATCTCTGAGCTTTATAAAAAAGCTCCTCCAATTATTTGGCTTGACTTCCGAAGTGGATTTGCTTCGGAAGTCATAGCTATCGGAAGATCAACGGGAAATAATAGCGAAACTCCGGGAAGCGGGCAATTTGCACAATTTGGGGGGTGTTGGGTGTTTGGGAAGCTAAATGATGCAGCGATGCGCCATCCAAACCGCCATTCTGGCGCAAAAATTCTAAATACTCCTGACTGGCAACTTGATAATATAAAACGACAACTACCCGTTGAGTTTCAGGTGGGACGGGAAACTCGGTAATATCCCAATGCTGTCCATCCTGATAGGTGGCACCCACGGGTCGTAAGCCATCTTGATCGAATTTTGCGTTGGTGAAGCCGCGCGGTGGAATCCGATTATCTTTGAGAACGGTATTGTTGAGCAGAAAATGGAAACTATGTCCTGCGTTTACACCCAGCAAGGTCGCTAATTCCGGCGTGATCCCTTGCAGAACTTCATAGATTTTCGTATCCGCTGTTACTTGCCCGCTGTTGGGGTCGTAAGCGCCATATTCGCCAAGCAACGTTCCACTTGAAGCGTATGCCCGCAAGTTGAGCCACATCCTGCGCCCCTCAGGATAGCCGGTGGGCAATTTATGGCCGCTTTCATTGACCACCGTGACTCGAGCGATCTTGCTGCCGTTTTGCTGGATGAGCTCGACGGAGAGGGTAACAGCCTTGCTCAAGAAAGATTGCGTGGCAAGGTTATTTGCCTCCAGATATGAGCGGTCGCTCATGGCGTTGAGTCGCCAGGCTTCATTGAGCAAGAGTTGGGGTAGCCAAGTGTTGGCGCCCAACAGGTCGTGGGTGGGTAAACAGCCTGTGGTGCCGCAATTGCGCTCAAAGGGGTTGAAAGCGGCATCGGCTGCATATCCTTTGGCGCGGGTTAGGTGGCAATCCTGACAGGCGCGCACAATGCCATCTAGCTTGTCGCCGGCAAATTGTGGGGCGTACACTCCCCCTTCGGTGGCGTAAGCGCTGTTTAGCCACTCGCTAAATGTCGTCTCGATCGGGTAGTAAGGAGGCGCATCGGTGGTTGCCTGAGAGGTGCCTTTGTTCGGCCAGTACTGGTTTCGAGAGGTATCCCAACTGAGCAATGGATTGAAGACATTGTGACAGGAGCCGCATAATCTTGAGCGGGTGATGGCGTCACTGTTCTGACCCAAAAAATCGGTGCGATAGGCAGTGTGATAACCGAAAGTTGGGGCAAGTTCAAAAGGCCCGCGTCGATTGTCATTTGGGTCCACAATGAGCATGGCGTTGCCGATGGCATTGGTGGGGAGCGGATGGGTTAAATTTTGTCGGATGGCGGCGTCAATGGTGCTTGCCTGATCGGAACTGCCCAGTGGTGGGAATGGATCGACCAAACGGTGGCAAAGCTGGCAGGAGATGCCGTTGCGCAGGTCATGCTCGGTCATCAAGCTACCACTGGAGTCTTGGCTGTGCCCATCGAACCAGCCATTGGGGAGGTGACAGCGTAGACAAAGCTCGCCCGAATGGGGGACAACATTGTTAGAAGCCGCTAAGGCTGCCCACATCAGCGGATCGCGGCCGGCTTGGCTCATCACGCTGCCTCGCCATCGGTCGTAGATTGGCGCTGAATGACAAGTATCACAATCTCGCGAATCCAGTAAAGGAACTTGAAGTTGGCTGGGTTGGGTGCCCGGCAAAATGAAGTCTGCGCTGCTGGTGGTGAGATGGGGGCGGGGAACATAGACCGAGCTTGCTAGAGTAAGCGCCGGCATGGTATTGATCGTAAGATAGGCGGTGTTGTTTTGGCTGCCTTGAGCGGACGGCTTGACCTGCGCACGATAACGAAGGGTTGTCAAGCCGGGCGGTAGAGAGCCGCTCCACCGAAGGAGAGGAGATTGGGAGTCATCTACCATTCCCGACGTGGCAGTAAAACTGCCGCTAACATAGGTTAGATTGGCAGGCAAGGTATCGGTAAGGACGACGTTTGCAAATGGGGAAAGGGTATTGTTTTTGAGTTCGATGGTATAAGTGATAACCTCGTTCTTGTCTGCCCATGGGCTGCTGACCCATTTGCGTGAACCTTTGAGCGCTTGATTGACGTCTACGACACCGCTCGGATCGGTCAGATGATGGATTTTCCCTTGATTATAGTTAGCGATATAGATTTCACCGTCCTCTCCTTCCCCAAAGGAGCTGATATTAAAGCCAGCTTGCAGCTCTAAAGTGCGCGCCGACCAAGTCAGAGGGGAGTTGGAGAGCTTTTTGATGCTCCAGATTTTGCCGTTTACATAATCCGCAAAGAAATATGTGCCGTAGAGATTCGGATACAAACTGCCGCGGTAAACAGTTCCGCCGGTGACCGAGTAGCCTTCGCTATGGCTGTATTCTGTGAAGGGATCGGTGAGGGTAGCCAAAAAGCTGGCATCATTGCAGGGCGGATTGGAGTTGTAAGGGTGAGCTCCTTCACGGCAACGCCAGCCATAGTTGATTCCACCTGGGGCATTCGCCGCTTGAAAGTTCACTTCCTCCCACGCATTTTGACCGACATCGGCAATGTAGAGGTCGCCGGTCAAGCGATCGAAGCTGAATCGCCACGGGTTGCGCAATCCCAGTGCCCAGATCTCGTCGGCTCCGTCTCGGTTGACGTACGGGTTATCGGGTGGAATGGCATACGGATTGCCGCTATTGACGTCAATGCGCAGCATTTTGCCTAACAAGCTGTTGATGTTTTGGGCATAATTTTGCGGGTCGCCACCGCTGCCGCCGTCACCCATGCCGATGTACAAATAGCCATCTTGCCCAAACTGAAGACAACCGCCATTGTGGTTGGCGTAGGGTTGCGGGATGATCATCAAGATCGTCGCACTAGCTGGATCGGCAAGATCGGGGTTCGTCGCCGAAACGCGGTAGCGGGCGATAACCGTCGCGCCGTCAGTTTGGCGAGTGTAATTGACATAGAAGGTACCGTTTTGTTTATAGTTGGGGTGGAAAGCTAGACCAAGTAACCCTCGTTCCCCTCCATATAAAACCAGCGAGGTGATGTCAAGATAGGGCGTGCTAAGTAGCATTCCCTGTTTGATCACCCGAATGCGGCCTGGCTGTTCGAGGACAAACAACCGCCCGCTATTATCGCCGGCGTGGGTGATGAAGACCGGGGCTTGGAGTCCGCTAGCGATCACTTCGTCAACGGCTATGGAGGCATTGGAGGCTGCAATACTTTGTCTAGGGGGAAACAAGCTGAGAATGATGAAACTAAGGCTTATAGATACGAATAAAATCATCGAATAGAGGGTAAGCTTGCGCATGGAAACACACTTTCTATAAAATACCAATCAGGGAAACTTGGTTTGAAATCAGTATAGCAAGGATTTTGGGTCTGACCTCTTACCAAATGTCACTTCTCTAAAAGAGAAACGTAACCTCGCTTGAGTTGATGACTTGCGGAGAAATCCCTCTAAAAGAGCGGAGATACAGGGAAAGGCAAGCCAAACGTCTTGCCTGCTTTTGGTGATTGCCTTGAGTAGGGTTTTATTCGTTAGTCAATAAGTGAGTTTTATGTTTTCCTTTTTATTTGGTGACCAAGGGCAAATTGGTGTTATAGGCGTTGCCGCTCAGATAAGGTACAACTCTGCCATTGTATTCAGATGCCCAAACTGCGCCGATCCATTCACCATTGGCTGCCATATCGGCTCCTTGATAGCGGGAGGTCGAGTCTGAGGTAAAAATTTTTCGTATATTCGTCCCTGGCGCCCAAACATAAGCATCGTCGATTGGGTAAGGTGATGAAAAGCTATACCGCCTCCAACCCACCACCGGCCAATAAGAGCTCCCTTGTTGCACCCGTACCATGTTCAAATAGGTTTTAGAATGATCTGTGTTGGTCACTCGCGATTCGGCTGGGTTGGCTGAGAGATTTGAGATGAAATAAAGTTCGCTATTGGTTGTGCTGTTATTTGCGGCTAGAAAGGCAACATAAACTGATTCACCGATACCTATAGCTTCTATCTCCCAGATAGACCAAGGCGCAAGAGAGTCGGTGAGATGAATTTCCTCCTCTGCCTTTGATGTGCACCCGTTAGCCAGACAGGAATGGTTAAAAATCCTACCTCCTGATCTCCTGATGATATAGACTTTCTCAGGATCTCTGGCTGTGGTGAGCGCAAGGGCATAGCCGGGGGTTTCGTAACCAAGAATCCACTCCTGATTCATATCGCCACTTGGGGTAGTGGTCGCATTGCTGTTGTAGCGAATAGTATACTGTCCGCTGACATTATTCTTTTCCACCCAGGTTACATGTAATTTGTGTGCCTTATCGATGGTGACTTCCATGTTTTCGAGGGAACTATTGGCAGATAGGTAATCGGCAACCTTTTTTTGTGTCGAGATGGTGGGCGATAATTGACGATAATACAATATGCCGTAACCAGGATAAACAACGTATACCGTATCGCCGCGCGCAACCACCCGCAGGACTAACATGGTGCTGTAAAAATCGCCGGTATAGAGGGGGATACAAACGATGGAAGCAATCCCTACAGGGATGGCAGAATAACAGACAACACGTTGAGAAGAAACGATGGAAAACCACACCAAATAAGCCATCCCATTATCCGTCACCGCAATATCTGGAGAGGCAGCACTGTTGTCTTGAAGCGAGGCGCTCTCGATTGCCTCTCCAAAGCGGGTACGCCAATAGTGCAATCGCTGCGTGCTTCCCTCCCGTTCCAGCCAGAAGACGCTTTTCCGTCCGTTCGGCTCAACGGCTATTCCCATCGGCTTATCTACATTGGTCAGATTAAAGCCGGTGCTGGAAATCAGGGGGGTAGGGGCAAAAAGACCGGGGATACAAGCGGTGAGGGTTAACGTTCCGATGCAGACGGCAATAAAAAATCTCTGGATCATTGGATTTACCTCCATTTCTGAACGAGAGCCGAAACCTAAGGTTGAACAGGGTAGATGTCCTTTATTCGGTATCTGAATAACGATAAGAGACGCTTAAGGGGTAGAGAGTTTGTTGCACCAGTAAGAGGATACTGCTGCGACGAAATTGCCCCCTTGTGTGGGTATCGTGATAGACGATTCCCTACCTATACATATCATAGCGAAAAATTCGCCGCCATTTTCTAAGAAGATGGTGAGAAAAGTTGGGTTTAGGGCTGAACGCTTATCGGTTTGAAAATAAAACCTTAAAACCTTGGGATTCTCTCTTAGCTGCTTTTTTTGCGGGTTATAAAAAAAGTGTAAACTCCCTGCGGACTGAGCGGGTCAGTTTGATAGTGTCGTTCGACGAGGCGGCGGGTGAGCGCCAAGTTCCAACGCGTTGGGACGAGAATCCAGCGTCCGCTTAGCCACTTGGACACCAAGGCGGGCAACCCAAAATAATGCCCCCACTCCACGACGGCCAGCGTAGAGGGGGGGATGTAGTGCCACCACTCGATCAGCTCGAAGCCGGCTTTTTCGAGCCTAACTTGCCAAATCTCAGGTGGATCACAGTGAATGTGTCTGGAGATGCGATTGAAGAAGCTGCGATATGCCCTACTGAGGCGATTCAAATGCAAGGTGCTCAAAAAGTTCCCTATGGATAATCCATCTAGAAACTGATGATTGGGTACACAGAAATAAAATGGTGCGCCTGCCTGGAGGACGCGACTGATTTCGCAGAGAACAATGTCTACGTGAGGGATGTGTTCTAGAACCGAGTTGCTCAGCGCACTGGCGAAAGATTGGTCTGGAAAGGGCAGTTTACCGCCATCCCCTTGAATTAAGAAGGCGTAGCAATGGCGCCGTTTTGCTTCTAGAAGCGGGGAATACCACGGGTCGATGCCCACCTCTAGGTTGCGCTCGAAGGTAACACTGGCGAAGTGTCCATCTCCACAACCGACATCCAGGGTAGGTGCGGGTAAAGGTAAGCCCGGGTAGAAACGTGCCTCGATCGCTCGCACCAATGATCGGAAATAGGGCAACTCGCGCAGATGAGCTTCGAGAAAATCTTTTTGGTTTGTGGCAGCAGAAGACATTTTCATCGATGCGGGTCAGGCACTTTGAACGAGTAAATTTTGAAAGATGGTTTCATATTGTTCGGCAACCACATCGGGATCATGAAGCTGGCGAATCGGCTCAATGTCCACCTGAAAATTCTGAGGGTGTTCAAGCACCTCGAGGATCGCTTGGGCAAGCGCAGTGGCATTGTGCACGGGGACAATCTTCCCCATGCCGCTGCGGAGCACCGGTTGGCGCACACCCGGTAAATCGCTTGCTACTACGGGAGTGCCGCAGATCATCGATTCGACCTGAACCATGCCATACGATTCGGTGCTGTTGGTGCTTGGTAGAACAGTCACCTCAGTGGTCTTAAGAAAAGCAGCAAAATCTCGAGGAGGCAAGATGCCGATAAATTTCCAATGTTCTCCGAATTGTTCGATGGATGGCATTAGCTTTGCTGCATAAACCTCCTCGCCCAGCACATTTTGGTATTGACCGACAAAGAGGACGCGAGCAGTGGGGAAGCGAGATAGGATCGTTGGCATGGCTTCGACCAGAGTCTCGACCCCCTTTTCAGCAGCCAAGCGGGCAGCCATTCCGATCACGCGATGCGCAGGGAGAAGGTTAAACCGACGGCGAAATTGTTCGATGTCTGCTGCAGTGACGTTGGCGACGGTAATGGGAGGGGGAATTGCCTTAATTTTGCCGAGATAGCGACGAAGGAAAGGAGAATGTTCTGCATAGTCTTGCGTGTTGGTGACAATGCAGTGAGCCAGGCGCGCCGTGATGTGATTGGCGAAATTCGAGGCAAGGTTGGCTAAGGCGTGAACAAAGCCGCGTGGCAGTCGTAAGTCGCAATGGTATGTCAGGACGATGGGCTTTCCAAGAAGTCGCCCTACCATAGACAGTAAGGCAGCGTCCAATTGCGGGACATGCAGGTTCACCACATCAGCCTGGCGCACCAGCCTCCATGCCCAATAGGGCATGGAAGGCATGATTACTCCCTTACTGATGCGCAGACCTACCGCTAGGCGACGGACAGACACACCATCTAACGCTTCGAGCTTGGGTAATTGAGGGTCATATTGAGAGGTAAGCACGGTCACTTGATGACCGCGCTTTGCCAGAGCTCGCGCAAGGCGCTCGGCATAAATGGTCAAGCCCGAATAATGAGGGCGATAATAGGTTAGGGCAATCAGAACGTGCATACAACCTATCCTGGTGATGGCTGCTGATCTTTCTGCACGCTTTTTGTTTGGCGGTAGAGATCGAGAAGCGATTCTCCATCTTGAGCTAAAGCCAATGCCCCGATGATACCCGTGATGAGCACTTGGGATAGATGAGCGGTGACGGCAAACGCCAAGGCGGTGGAAGGATTCAAGCCAAAGGCGCTCAATGCCCCCACTGCGGCCATCTCTACCACGCCAACCGAAGCCGGCGAAGAAGGCGCAGCAACACCGAGAGAGATGACCCCTAAACTAAAAATAGACCACAGCAACTGCGCTTGGGGGAAAAAAGCGCGAATAAAAAGATGATACTGCAAGATGCCCACGCTCCAGTTTAAGATCACGAAACCGCTGACGATGAGGAAACGGCGGGCGTCGGTCAAGGTGGATAAACCTTGGATGAAAGCTTCTATAGCCGTCTGGCCGAATCGTTTTAGGAAAGGAAGGCGTTTTTGAAAAAAGGCGTAGGTTTTGAGCAGCAATTGGGGATGGCGCGCAACCAGATAAAGACCGCTCAACATCATGAAGACAAAGACAGCAACCCCGAACGAAGCCTGACGCGCCCACTCTACCCCCACCACAAACGGCAGGGTGCTGAACAACAAGACGATTGCCATCAATAGGTCAAAGGTGCGTTCAAGGACAATCGTGGAAAGGACAAAGAAGAGGCGCATGTTGGCTTTGCGGCTGAGCAGGAAAGCGCGACCCAATTCACCTAGGCGAAACGGCAAAAGGTTGTTCAGCAGGTATCCTTGATTAACCGCTCGAAAGACCAGCCAAAAAGAAGCCTTTTCCTGCAACAAACTGCGCCAAACCAAGCCTCGCACCGTCAGCCAGACAAGCGCAAGCAAGATTGCCAAGCCAATTTGCCGATAATCGGCAAGTTGTAAAGCGCGCAGAAACTCTTCCCAATCTGTGAAATAGGCAAGCAAAGCCAAGCACACCAGGCTGATTAAAATCCCAATCCAAAACCGACGCTTCTCGGCGGATGAAGTGGAATTAGAGGGTGTGGGAGAAAGGGGAAGGGGGGTGTTTTCAGAGTTTATCTTATTCCTCCCCATGCCGCAGGACAGCGAAAAATGCTTCCTGAGGGATTTCGACGTTCCCGATCATCTTCAATCGTTTCTTGCCGCGTTTTTGCTTTTCGAGTAGTTTTTTCTTGCGCGTGATGTCGCCGCCATAGCATTTTGCTAAGACGTCCTTGCGCAGTGCTTTGACATTGGCGCGCGAGATCACCCGTCCGGCAGCATAAGCCTGAATCGGCACGACGAACAGTTGGCGGGGGATAATCTCTTTGAGTTTAGAGATAATGGCTTGTCCCTTATGGTAGGCGTCTTTGCGGTGGACAATGGTGGCGAAGGCATCTACTGGTTCATCGTTGACCAGAATCTCTAGCTTGACGAGATCATCGGGACGATATTCTTTGAAGTGGTAATCCATCGAGGCATAGCCGCGCGTTCGGGCTTTGAGTTGATCGAAGAAATCGACAATGATCTGGGATAAGGGAATCTCGAAGATCATCTGAACTCGGTTGGGGGCGGGGTATTCTTGCTGAATAAAGACGCCGTGGCGCTTGGTTACCAAATCCATCACCGCGCCGTAATATTCGGTGGGGGTGATCATTTCAAGCGTCATCCACGGCTCACGAATTTCCTGAATTTGGGCTTCATCGGGTAGTTCAGCCGGCGAATGGATGCGCACAATCTCTCCGTTGCGTAAGACGACCTCATACTCAACCGATGGAGCTGTGACGACGATATCTAAGTTATATTCGCGTTCTAGACGCTCTTGGATGATCTCCATGTGAAACATCCCCAAGAAACCACAGCGAAAACCAAAGTTGAGCGCTTGGGAGGTTTCTGGTTCGAAGACCAAAGAGGCGTCGTTGAGTTGTAATTTTTCAAGCGCTTCTTTGAGGTCCTGATAATCCTCGTTTTCCACCGGATAGATACCCGCGAAAACCATCGGTTTGACTTTACGATAGCCGGGCAGAGGTTCCTCTGCCGGCTGTTGGGCATGGGTTAAGGTATCGCCCACCCGACACTCGCGCACGGTTTTCAAGCCGGTTGCCACATAACCTACTTCTCCGGCGGTCAGGCGATCCACCGGTTGAAGGTTGGGTGAAAAGATACCGATCTCAACCGGTTTGAATTCTGCGTTGCTCGCCATCAAGCGTAAGTTATCGGTGGGGCAAATGCTTCCATCCATAACCCGAATGTAGGCAACGACTCCTTTATAGGGATCGTAATGCGAGTCGAAAATTAACGCTCGCAAAGGGGAATTTTCATCTCCTCTTGGAGGGGGGATTTGATGGACAATCGCTTCTAATACCTCTTCGACATTGGTGCCAACCTTGGCAGAGATGCGCAAAATTTTATCTGGTGGCACTCCAAGCAGGTTGCTAATGTCTTCGGCAACCTGATCGGGATGGGCAGAGATTAGATCGATTTTGTTGATGATGGGGATGATCTCCAGATCGGCCTCTAAAGCCAAGTAGAGGTTGGCTAACGTCTGCGCCTCGATACCTTGACTCGCATCGACAACCAACAGCGCGCCTTCACAAGCGTTGAGCGCACGACTGACTTCATAGCCAAAATCGACATGGCCGGGCGTGTCAATTAAGTTCAACTCGTAAGTCTGACCATCTTTGGCTTGATAATTCATGCGCACCGCAGAGGCTTTGATGGTAACCCCCTTCTCGCGTTCCAAATCCATCGAATCCAGAACTTGCTCGACCATCTCGCGGTCCGAGATCGTTCCAGTGAGCTGAAGCAACCGGTCGGCGAGGGTCGATTTGCCATGATCGATATGGGCGATGATGCAAAAATTGCGGATATTTTCACTTGCCATCGCCCCGTAGTATACCCGATTTTCCGATCAACGGGATTGGTCTATGGTTGCCATGCCATTAGAGTGGAGTTTTTGTCACAATGGTTTCAGATTGATCAGGGTTGTTTGAAAGGATTACATACTCCCCCGAGCCCATAAGGCGATTCGCTCCTTACTTTATTCGATAGTATAATCCATGACATGGCACGCAAAACAATCGGGGACGATCCTCAATATGGCCACTACCTATCGCCGCACTGGTATCGTGTTGGTGTGCTGTTTCTGCTCGTTGCCCTGCTGGCTTCAGCTTGCGTGCGCTCATCAAGCAATTCTCCCTCCCCTACCATTCCCATTACGCCGACTTTAGCGCCTGCTGGAGTCAGCGTGACTAGAGTGCCGCAACCAGATGCCGCCGCACGGAGATTCCTTGAGGCATGGAAGAGCGACGATTATCCGACCATGTATCAGATGTTGACCTCTCTCAGCAAAGATGCCATCAGCGAGGAGGAATTTATCCAACACTATCGAGGGATTGCCTCCGAAAGCGCTCTGGAAGGGATTGATTACTCGATTTTATCTGCGCTCGTTTCTAGCCCTCAAAGCGCACAGGTCAGCTACCGGGTGACTTTGCGGAGTGCTCTGGTGGGAGAGATAACCCGTGACACGTTGATGAATCTCAGCCGGGAGAACGGTGAATGGCGCATTCAGTGGAATGATACGCTTGTCTTGCCGGAATTGGTCGGCGGCAATTATCTAGCCATGGAACGCTATGTGCCCAGCAGGGGGAATATTTATGACCGAGAAGGGAGTGCTCTTGCAGCTCAAAGTGATGTGACAGCCATCGGCGTTGTGCCAGGACAGATTTTGCCCGAACAACAAGAACAACTCTTTACCGTATTGGTTGGCTTGCTTGGCATCCGTGCCGATGATCTAGCTGCCCGTTTAGCTGCATATCCTCCGGGTTCGGATTGGTATTTGCCTTTAGGAGAGTTACCTTCCGCCGAAGTTGCCAGGCGTTACGAGACGCTTGCCAGCCTGAGCGGGGTACAACTTTCGCCATATAAAGCTCGCTATTATTTTGAAGGTGGTATTGCTCCGCATGTGGTCGGATACGTCAGCACCATCCAAGCGGAAAAAGTGGATGAATACCTGCGAAAAGGCTATCGCCGCGATGAACGTGTCGGCCAGGTGGGCTTAGAAAGATGGGGGGAGGAGTTTCTCTCTGGCAAGCGCGGCGGTGCCTTGTACGTCTTCAACGAACAAGGCCAGCCGGTCACCCGCTTGGCAGAAGTGCAGGCTGAGCCGGGACAATCCATCTACACAACCCTGAATAAAGACTTTCAGATTGGGGTGCAGCGCGCCATCAGCGGTTTTCGCGGCGCGATCGTTGTCCTAGAACGAGATAGCGGTCGGGTTTTGGCGATGGCGTCCTCGCCAACCTTTGACCCCAATGCGTTTGAGCCGAGCAACTTCAACAGTTTTACCTTACTCAACGAAATCTTCGGCGATCCCAATCGCCCTTATCTCAACCGTGCCACGCAGGGGTTATATCCGCTGGGTTCAACTTTCAAGGTCATCACCATGGCGGCTGCTCTGGAGACAGGTCAGTATTCTGCCGAGTCCACCTATAACTGCGGTTATTTCTTCGAAGAGATACCCGGCGTGCGCTTGAATGATTGGACTTATGAGCGTTTTCTTCAGGATGGAAAGACGCAGCCCAGCGGCCTTCTGACGTTACCTCAAGGCTTGATCCGTTCCTGTAATCCCTTCTTTTGGCATATTGGCTTGAGTCTATATCGCGCCGGCTTTACGACAGCCATCACCGATATGGCGCGCAGTTTCGGTTTAGGAAAACCAACCGGTATTGAAGGGATCGAGGAGGAGGCTGGACAAATTCCAGCTCCTGCTAGTGAAATCGATGCTACCAATCAAGCCATTGGGCAAGGGAATATGCTGGTCACCCCACTACAAGCTGCAGCTTTTGTGGCTGCGGTTGGCAACGGGGGTACGCTTTACCAGCCACAAGTGGTCGAAAAAATAGTTTCCATCGATGGCAGCGAAACACGCACCTTTACTCCAAAGGTCAATGGGCAACTGGCAGTGACCGCCGAGAACCTTAAAGTCATCCAAGAGGCGATGCGCGGGGTTGTCGCCAGCAACCGCCCATTTGGCACAGCTTGGCACCGTTTTACCGGCTTAGACATCAAAGTGGCCGGAAAGACCGGCACGGCTGAGTCGGGATCGGGCAAGCCCCATGCTTGGTTCATCGGCTATACCTTCGAAAATCGTCCCAACAAAGCGGATATCGCTGTGGCAGTTGTGGTTGAGAACGTCGGTGAAGGGTCGGAGTATGCTGCTCCAATCTTTCGACGTGTCGTTGAGCTATACTTTTACGGTCAACCTGGCAAGCTGTATCCGTGGGAATCAACTTACTACATCACCAGCACACCCACGCCGGAAGGGTTTGAAACCCCAACTCCAGAACCAACCTTACCGCAACCCCCTTCTCCATGACGGATCCACTGCGAGGTATTATTGTCCGCGTCCAATCGGGTTTCTATTGGGTAGATACCCCTTATGGCCAGATCGTTTGTCGGCTTCGCGGCAGGTTGAAAAAGTGCCCAAGGCTCGGCGATGTGGCAGCGATCGGTGATTGGGTGAAAGTCATCCCGCTCGGCGATGGCAGTGGGGTTATAGAAGAAATTGAGCCGCGTGCCCGCGCTCTCTCACGCAAAGCGCCGACCCCTCAGGGGGAATATGAGCAGATCTTGATTGCCAATCCCGATCAAGCTGTCTTGGTTTTTGCCTGTACGCAACCAGAACCTCGCTTGGGGATGTTGGATCGCTATTTGGTGATCTGTGAGAAACAAACCATCCCGGCGTTGATCTTAGTGAATAAAGTCGATTTGCTGGATTTGGATCGAGCGCAGGAAATTTTTGAGCTATACCATCAACTGGGTTACTCGATCTTATACGTCTCTGCCAAGAGCGGGTTTGGTATAGAAGCGTTGCGTCAGCGATTGCAAGGGTTGATTTCGGTTTTCACCGGCCCTTCCGGAGTAGGGAAATCTACGCTGTTGAAATGCCTGCTGCCCAATTGGGAACGAGAAACAGCAGAGGTACGGAGGCGGGTTCATAAAGGTCGCCATACAACGGTGAGACGCGAAATGTACCCTTTACCGGAAGGGGGATATGTTGCCGACACGCCTGGGTTAAAGGCACTTGCCTTATGGGATATCCAACCCGAAGAGCTGGATGGTTATTTTATCGAGCTGCGACCGTTGGTTCAGCAATGTGCGTTTCGTGATTGCACCCATTTGCATGAACCGGGGTGCGCGGTGCGGCAAGCGGCAGAAAAGGGACGTATCCATCCTTTGCGTTATCAATCCTATCTGCGCTTGCGCTATGGAGAAGGGGAAACCTGATTCGAATTTATTTATATCGTTTGCGGCTTTCGAAAACCTTATGAGCACCCACCAAGTTTGCTTGTTGAGGGTCTTCTTTTTGAGCACCTTTTTGGGCAAATGAGCTGCCAACAGCTTCTGCTAGGGCGGTGTTGATCCATTGATTGAGGCTAACCCCGTCTTGCTCGGCAAGTTCACTGAGCTTGCGATGGAGAGATTTGGGCACACGGACAACGAATTTGCCGCTAAAGTCTTCTTCGTGACGTGGTTCGGGAATGGCGGATCCCTTGCGCAGCTCAGCCTCGATCCAGCCGCGCATGGCGTCTTCGATCATCGCCATAGCTTCTTCAACTGTATCCCCCTGGCTCATGCAGCCGGGCAATTCTTTGATGCGCACAAACCATCCTCCCTCGGGCTCGGGAATTAACTCGCGTGTATAAGCCAGATTCAGATAATCTTCAATCTTTTTTCCCATCTTTTCATTCATTATCGTTTTCTTTCTTTTGCAAACGTTCGCCTTGATCATTGACGAACAAGTGCAACTTGAGGCCGAAGAATCAGGCGGTTATGGTCAACAACTTTCTGACGTTGCTTCTGATCACTGGCACATTGCTGGCGGGACCAAACAGTCAAAAACTGCTTGCAAAAATCATCGGCATCGGATAACAAGTCGAGTAAATGATCCATTGAGAACCTCCCTTCGGGATTGAAATTGTGCTGTCGTGACAGTCGTTTACTCCCATTTGAGTCGCTACGATTACACTGGGCTGAGTTAAAAAAGGCTACCGAACAGTGACAAGACGAAGAGATAGATAATTCCCAGAACGATCGTGACTGGAATCCAAGCAAATGTCATTTTTAGTAGAAAGCCTACCAAATTCCCAAAAGGCACGTCTATATCCTCTACCTTTACGTGCAACAACCATTTTGCTTCGGTGGATTTCGTTATTGTCTGCAAGGCTTGGGTTATCTGTTGGTTTTGAGCTCGTAGCAGGTCAACTTGTTCCTGTTGAATGCGGCAAATATCGTTTAGGCGTATTACTTGCTCTTGGAGAATTTCTATTGGATTTTTCTGAGTAGGTGATGATGGATGAATAGTCATTGTTTTCTCCTCTCAACTATATTGCTATTGTGATCATCTGACAAAAGTGGATACGAAGAACAGGTTGCTAATACTTGCCACCCAACCATTAATTCTACGGAATAGCCTTTTTCTTTCATTTTGACATTTGTTATGAAAATCTACTATGTAAATAAATTATCCTTTCCTCCTTCACAATCTGCAATCCATTCCCAAAAAATATTATACGTTCTAAACTATCTTTGTCAATAACAGGGAAGTACTTCGAGTTGGTTAATCATGGATTAGCATCCCAATTGGATGTATAATATTCGCAAAGTAAGAAAGGTGCTTTTTGAAAAAAGGGCTTTGTGAAAAGCGATGGCGAGATCCTTGTTGCATACGGATTAATCAAGCCTGAGCGATCGATAGCTCGAAAGGACAGAGAATTGGTTGTGATGATGAGCAGGCGAATCATCTCTTAAGTAGAGAAATGGTGTTACAATAGAAGAAATCAACAATGAAGGACAAAATGGATGGCAGATGCAATTCTTGATGTCCAAGGGCTGGAGACCCAATTTAGAACCTCAAATGGAATCGTGCATGCAGTCAACGGAGTCTCTTTTTATCTGAAAGAGGGGGAAACCTTGGGAGTAGTGGGGGAGAGTGGTTGTGGAAAAAGTGTCACTGTCTTATCGATGTTACACCTTATTCCCTCTCCACCTGGAAAAGTGACAGCGGGGAAAGCTTTATTTTGGGGAAAAGATTTACTTCAAATGAGTGAGGATGAAATTCGCCATATTCGTGGGGCGCAAATTAGCATGATCTTTCAAGATCCGATGACTTCGTTCAACCCCGTCTTGACCATTGGCCGTCAGGTGGCAGAACCACTAGAAATCCATTTGGGCATGAGCAAGAAGGAAGCTACACAACGGGTGATCGAATTATTGGAGATGGTCGGTATCCCGCGAGCCAAGGAGCGGATTAATGATTATCCACACCAGTTTTCGGGAGGGATGCGCCAACGGGTGATGATTGCGATGGCTTTGGCGTGTAATCCCAACGTTTTGATCGCCGATGAGCCGACGACTGCCCTTGACGTGACCATTCAAGCTCAAATTGTCGAATTGGTGAAACGACTGCGAGACGAGATCGGCATGTCCATCATCTGGATCACCCACGACTTAGGGATCATTGCCGGTTTAGCCCAGCGGGTAGCGGTAATGTATGGCGGATATATTATTGAGGAAGCAACTGTAAAGGAATTATATGCTCATCCTCAACATCCATATACCATCGGCTTGTTGGGAAGCCTACCTCGCTTGGATGAACATCAACGCAAGCGACTCGAATCAATCGATGGATTACCCCCTGTGCTTTATGAAAAGCCTACCTACTGTCCTTTTGCTCCGCGATGCAGGTTTGCCTTTGATCGGTGTTGGAGTGAGAATCCCGCTCTCGAAAAAATCGACACCGACCATACGGTTGCATGTTGGTATAACGTTGAAGAGGGGAGGTCAAGATGATCACGGGTGATGGTGTTTTGCTCAGCGTTCGCAATCTAGTTAAGCATTTTCCGATTACCAGAGGGATAATCTTCCAAAAGCAGATTGGTGCCGTCCATGCTGTTGATGATATTTCATTTGATCTACATCGGGGAGAGACCTTAGGTTTGGTCGGTGAATCGGGATGTGGAAAGTCTACGACAGGGAGAACAATCCTTCAGCTTTACCGTCCGTCTTCCGGAGAAGTCCTTTTTGAGGGAGTGAATTTAGTTACTCTGAAGGGCAATGAATTACGTAAAATGCGCCGTCGTATGCAAATGATTTTCCAAGACCCCTATGCCAGCCTAAACCCGCGAATGACGGTTGGAGAGATCATCGGCGAACCGCTGGTGATTCATGGAGTGGCGAAGGGTAAGGCAATTCAAGAACGTGTCGAGCAATTATTGGAATTGGTGGGTTTGAACCCGGCCTTTTCCAATCGCTACCCACATGAATTTTCAGGCGGTCAACGCCAACGGATCGGGGTTGCGCGCGCTTTAGCCTTACAACCTGACTTAATTGTCTGTGATGAACCGATCTCGGCGTTAGATGTCTCGATTCAAGCTCAGGTGGTCAATTTGCTGGAAGACCTTCAACATCAATTGGGTTTGACATACCTCTTTATCGCTCACGATCTCTCGATGGTTCGTCATATCAGTGATCGGGTTGCGGTCATGTACTTAGGGGTGTTGGTGGAGTTGGCAGATCGAAACGAACTCTACAATCATCCTCTGCATCCTTATACCCAAGCGTTACTTTCAGCGGTGCCAATTCCCGACCCCTTTGTAGAAGAAAGACGGCGTCGGATCATTCTGGAGGGAGATGTTCCATCACCCGTCAATCCGCCTTCAGGTTGTCGATTCCGCACGCGATGTAAATACGCAAAAGAGATTTGCAGTGATGTAAAGCCTGAATGGCGTGAATTACAGCCAGGTCATTTTGTCGCATGCCATTTTGCGGGTGAGTTGGGGTAAAATAAAGGTGCTTACGATGCAAGCAGGTGCTCGGTTAAGTAGGAAGGAGGTGGTAGCAAAAACGGATAAAAGAACAAAATACCTGTACCCGTTATTAAACTCAACCAAAACCCAAAATCTATTTTTTGAGGAGAAGAAAATATGAGGACAAAAATAATTACCTTTGTCGCATTGTTGATGGTGCTAAGCCTTGCCTTAGCTGCCTGTCAACCCCAAGCACCCCAGGTGCAAGAGGTTATCAAGACCGTTATTGTTGAAGTGGAAGGGACACCACAAGTTGTGGTAGTGACCCCTGAACCAGTTGAACAACCGGCTGGTCCTAAGACCTTACGCATGAACATGGGGCCTGGTGATATTCCAACCCTCGATCCTGCTCTGTCAACTGATACCTCTTCAGTTCAAATTGTTGAACTGACCACGGTGGGCTTAACTCGCCAGAACGAGGTCACGACAGAGTTGGAACCGGGTATGGCAGTTTCGTGGGATGTGGTCAATAATGAGGATGGCACACAAACCGTGACCTTCAAGCTGCGCGATGACGTGTATTGGGTCAAATACGATGGCAATGAAGTCGTTCAGGTCACCGACTGTGAAGGCAATCCGCGCAAAGTGACTGCCATGGACTTCGAATACGGCATACTTCGCACCCTTGCTCCAGCAACTGCTTCGGATTATGCGTATGTCCTTGCTTTTGCGGTTAAAGGCGCGGAAGCCTATAACGCAGGCGAGAACGAGGATCCCGAATCGGTGGCCGTTCAAGCTATTGACGAGACCACGTTGGAAATCACTTTTGTAGATCAGGCTGTCTATAACCTCAACATTGCCGGCATGTGGGTTGCTCATGCACAACCAAAATGGCTGATTGAGGGCGATGATTGTACAGAAGCGCGTGGTGATCGCTGGACTGAAACCGGCTTCTTCCAGGGTTATGGCCCTTACACTCTCAAAGAATGGGTCCATGACTCGTATATTACCCTGATCAAGAATCCCTTCTGGGTGGGCAGCGAATCCGTTCCTGAAGCCAAGATCGAAGAAGTTACCTGGACGATGTTGGATGAAGCCCCAGCTTTTGCCGAGTACGAAGCCGGCAACTTGGATGTTGCGGCTGTTCCCTTGGCGGACATAGACCGGGTGAAAGCTGATCCAACCCTTTCTGCAGAATTAAAGATTGATCCTGTTCTCTGCACTTACTATTACGGAATCAATACAAAGGCACCGGTCGTGGATGATGTACGTGTGCGCCGTGCTCTATCTATGGCAATCGATCGCGAGAGCTTGATCGCCAACGTCACCAAAGGCGAGCAGGAACCTGCACAATGGTTCTCGCGACCTGGTTTGGCAGGAGCTCCCACCATGGAGACCCATCCTGATCTCGGTGTCAAATATGATCCTGAAAAAGCCAAAGCCGAATTGCAGTCTTACCTCGATGAAAAAGGTTTGACTGCCGATCAGCTTGATTTGACTTTGATGTTCAACACCTCTTCCGGTCACCAGAAGATCGCTGAAGCGATTCAGCAAATGTGGAAGGATGTGTTGGGTGTTGACGTAAAGCTGGTCAATCAAGAATGGAAGGTGTATCTTGAGACCATCAAGGATGCAGAAACACCTCAGATTTGGCGTTTGGGCTGGTGCCAGGACTATCCGGATGCCAACAACTTCATCCGCGAGGTCTTCTATCCAGGTGGGTCGGCCAACCCCAAGACGGATGGAAGCGTGGGAGGCGTTTCTTGGAGCAATGAGACCTTCAATCAGCTTGTTCTGGATGCTGCAAAGGAAACCGATCCCAACAAACGTGTCGAAATGTACGCTCAAGCAGAGCAAATTTTGGTCTATGAAGACGCGGTGATGATCCCCATCTATTGGTACACCCGTGTGACGGTGACCAAACCCTACGTCCAACGAACGTTCTCTGTTCTTGGAGGCTTAGAGCATATTGAGAAGTGGGATATCACCCAATAATTTGGTGAAGATTGGATGGGGAAGGGACTCCTTCCCCATCCAACTCTATGGAGGTGTCCATGGGCCGTTATATTGCCCGCCGAATGATCTACTTAATTGTTGTCTTGATTGTAGTTTCCTTCATCACTTTTGGTTTGATGCACGCAGTGCCAGGGGGCCCGTTTGATCGAGAGAAGGCTTTACCGCCTGAAATTATGGCAAATCTCGAAAAACGATATCACCTAGACGATCCGCTTTGGAAGCAATATTTACAGTATTTATACGATGTTTTTATTCCTCGCCTGACCACTCAACCTCCAAAGCAGACATTGGAAGATGATTTCCTAATCAGCGCCAAGATCGGAGGGGTCTGGTTGCGGTGGATGAATTTTGGGCCCTCCTACTCTTCCCGTAGTCGAACGGTGAATGACATCTTTCGTCAACAATTGCCGATTTCAGCCCAACTTGGTACGATGGCTTTGCTGGTGGCTTTGATCATTGGTATGCCCTTGGGAATCATTGCTGCCTTAAAGCAGAACACGATCTTTGATTATTTGAGTATGAGCATTGCCATCATTGGAGTATCGGTGCCGGTGATCGTATTGGGTCCGTTGTTGATATGGATTTTTGGGGTTACATTGAAATGGCTGCCCCCAACCGGTTGGGGAGCTAAACCTCCTTATCTACTCGGCTTTTTACCTACCAAGTGGGGGTGGGACTATTTCCGTTTCGCTATTATGCCCTCCGTAGCTCTAGGTTTGGGAAGTTCAGCGGTCATCGCGCGGTTAACAAGGGCGAGTCTCTTACAAACTATTCGCGAGGATTATATCCGCACCGCAAGAGCAAAGGGGTTACAGGAACGATTGGTGATTACGCGACATGCACTCAAGAACTCATTGATCCCGGTGGTCACAATTTTAGGACCAATGTTTGCCGCATTGGTGACAGGCACATTTGTTACCGAATTGGTCTTTGGAATCCCAGGCATGGGCAAGTATTTTGTGACCAGTATTACGAACCGCGACTATCCGGTGATTATGGGGACAATCCTGCTTTACGCGGTATTTTTGGTGGTTGCTAATTTAGTCGTTGATCTGGTCTATGCCTATTTGGATCCGCGAATTCGTTATGAATAGTACTAGGTAAGCTAGGAGGTTTAATGTCACAAGAAGCTGTTGGACTTAAGGAAAGAGTGTAGAAATAAGGAAAAAGCTTTAGCAGGTGGAATGCCACTGACCCAAAAGAGGGAAAACCTTTGGGTGGATGCCTTTCGACGCTTGATTCGAAATCGTGCCGCAGTAATCGGTGGAACGATCGTCGTGGTATTAATTATTATGGCAATTTTTGCTCCTCAGATCGCTCCACGTAGTTATGAAAAGCAGGTGTTAAACGACCAAAATACGGTACCGGCTTGGTTGTTGAGTATATTCCCGACCATGAAGCCGTACGCGAGGGTTTCGAATGATTATCTCTTTGGGGCGGATTATGTGGGACGAGATTTATTCAGCCGCATTGTTTATGGGGCGCGCGTCTCGCTCACCGTTGCATTTATCGGTCCTTTAATCAGCTTATTGATTGGCACAATCTACGGAAGCATATCCGGTTATTTTGGTGGGCGGGTGGATAACATCATGATGCGTATTGTGGATGTGCTATATGCTTTTCCTGGATTGCTCTTCATCATTTTACTCCTAGCATTTTTCCGTTCGACTTTGACGAGAATAGAGCCGGGCACTTTTGCCTATAGCATTAGTCAGTTGGATGCTCGTCTTGGAGGGATGCTCTTTATTTTTATCGGCATCGGACTGACTGCTTGGGAGACGATGGCGCGCCTGACGCGAGGACAAGTCCTGTCTGTGCGTGAAAAGGAATTTATCGAAGCGGCACGCACCATTGGGGCTTCTAACCTTCGGATCATGTTTCGCCATATTTTGCCCAATATTATTGGCCCCTTGGTGGTTGCTGAAACCTTGGCTATTCCTGGATATATCTCCACAGAGGCGTTTTTATCCTTTATTGGACTGGGTGTTAATCCCCCAACACCTTCTTGGGGTTCAATGATTTCTGATGGCGCTCAAGTGATCCGCACCTATCCAAATCAAACAGTGTTCCCGGCGTTAGCGTTGGCAATTACCATGTTTGCCTTTAATTTTCTTGGCGATGGATTGAGGGATGCCTTAGACCCTCGCTTGCGAGGTACCCAATAAAAATCATTGTCCTGAACAAAAAAGCAGACTTGCTAAAAAGGTCTGCTTTTTTTCAAGCATTTATAACAGGCTTGGATAAGACCACGGTCGAATTTGATTACTTGGACAACTCAACTCCGTATTTTTTATGGTAAACTTAAAACTGAAGATGATAGATGATTTACAAAGCATGCTCACTTTTTGTTATTTTGGCGCATTGAAAGGAGGTGAAAAGGACACAAAATCCCTTTACTTCTTAGTTTACCCCTTTAGTTTTTCTAAAACTACCTTTTGGAGGAGAATATGTTAAAAACACGTTTGTTTCAAATCTTAAGCCTGCTCATCGGTTTAAGCCTTATCCTTGGTGCTTGTGCTCCGCAAGCCACGCCAACGCAGCCCCCTGCGGTTGTGGAAACACAGCCCCCTGCTCCAGCAGAGACGGAGGCTCCTGCCGAGCCGACTCCTACTCCTGAACCGACGCCCGTTCCCCCAACTACCCGCCGTGGAGGTTGGTTGGACGAGGTCGTTTTCACTGTTGTAGAGAGCGATTCGGCAATCCAACAGATTCAAGCCGGTGCAATTGATATTTATACCTTTGGCTTGGCTTCAGATAAAGTGGAAGATATCAAGAACTCCGGTTTGAAGTATGTAACTTCGTACTCTGGGTATTACGATATCCTTTTCAACCCAGCCGTCTTCAAGGATACAACTGTCCTGAACCCGTTCTCTAATCGAAAAATCCGCGAAGCGATGAACTGGCTGATCGACCGTGATTATGTCAATCAGGAAATTTATGGTGGTGGGTCTTTACCGAAGTATTTGCCCATCACAACCCAATTGGTGGACTACACCAATGTTGTGGAGACTGCTCGAAAATTGGAAGCTTATTATGCTTATAATCCTGAGAAGGCAAAGGAAGTCATCACGGCTGAGATGGAAGCCATGGGTGCAACTTTGAATGCCGATGGCAAATGGGAGTATCAGGGCAAACCAGTTACTTTAATTTTCATCATCCGCAATGACGGTGATGGAACACGCTTGCCTTTAGGAGACTATGTTGCTAACCAACTTGAGACCGTGGGCTTCACCGTTGACCGCCAATATAAGAAATCTTCCGAGGCTGCCCCGATCTGGATTCAATCCGAGCCCACCGAAGGTTTATGGAATCTCTACACAGCAGGGTGGATTTCCAGCGGCTTAACTCGAGATGAGAAAACTATTTTCCAAGAGATGTACCTTCCCTCCAGTGTGCAAGGTTTGCCAGTATTTTTGGCAAATCAACCGGACCCAGAATTCCAGAAGGTGGGTGACGCTTTAGCCCAAGGAGATTTCACAACCTTGGAGGAGAGAAAAGAATTATTTGCCAAAGCGTTGGAGCTCGCTTTGCAAGACTCGCTTCAGGTCTGGGTCATTGATCAACAACAATATATGCCCATGAAAGAGAACATTCAGGTTACCTACGATGTGGGTTCGGGGATTGAAGCGTCGTTTATGCCTCCTTACACCTTGCGAATAGCCGATCAAGAAGGCGGCCAGGTAAAGGTGGGCACCAATGATTTGTTCACCGATCCATGGAACCCCATTGGAGGAAGTAACTGGGTCTGGGATGGTTTTGTCCAAAAATTTACCCAGAGCTATGGGTTTATGCCCGATCCATTCACGGGATTGCAGTGGCCCCTGCGCGCCGAGAAGGCAGAAGTGACCGTTCAAGCAGGATTACCGGTTGGAACGAACCATGATTGGATTACCTTGAGCACTGTTGAGACCATTCAGGTTCCTGAGGATGCTTGGGTAGATTGGGACGCGGCAAATCAGAAATTCATTACTGCGGCCGAAAAGTTCCCAGAGGGTCAAACTGCAAAGGTGAAGAGTGTTGTCTATTACCCAGCAGACCTATATCAGACCGTTAAATGGCACGATGGCAGCAACTTCTCGATCGCCGATGTGCTAATGGCGATGATTATGACATTTGATCCAGCAAAGCCTGAGAGTGCTATTTACGATGAATCTGCCGTGCCCAATTTTGAGTCATTCCTCTCGGCCTTCAAAGGAGTAAAGATTGTATCGGTTGATCCATTGGTGATCGAAACCTACACCGATAACTTCTATAGCGATGCTGAGTTGAATGTGACAAGCTGGTGGCCATATTACCCCTATGGGGAAGCCTCCTGGGCTGCCATTGCCATCGGCAATTTGGCTGAAGCTGCGGGTGAAGTAGCTTACACCGCAGACAAGTCAACTCAGAAGGAAGTTGAGCAAACCAACTTCGTCGGCGGACCGAGCCTTGATATCTTGAACAAGTACCTTGATCAGGCAATTGCTGAACAGACGATCCCCTATACTGCTACGTTAGGGGAATATCTAACGGCAGATGAGGCAGTCGCTCGCTATCAGAATCTCAAAGCGTGGTTTGAGGATCACGGCCATTTCTGGGTTGGCACTGGTCCGTATTACCTCGATTCGGTTGGCCTAACCGAGAAAACAGCGGTGGTAAAGCATAATCCAGACTTCCCCGATTTAGCCGACCGTTGGGCTGGATTCTCCGAGCCAAAGCTAGCTGAAGCGACCCTTGACGGCCCCGCTCAGGTAAAGATCGGCGAGGAAACTACCTTCGAGTTGACTGTAACGCTCAAGAACGGTGATCCATATCCATCTGCGGAGATCAGAGAAGTCAAGTTCTTAATCTATAACGATCAAGGGGAGACTCTCTACGTTGGAGAAGGACAACCGGGTGAGGGTGATGGCCTCTTCACGTTGACCATTCCGGCAGATGTAACTGCCACCCTAGCCGCCGGTGCAGGCAAGATCGAAGCAGCCGTGGTCCCCATTCCGGTTGCCATTCCTGCCTTTGCAACTTTGGAATACGTGGTCATTCCATAGATGGTTTAGCAGGTTGGCGGGGCGAAGGAAACCCTTCGCCCCTCTTCTGTATTTTTTAAGGATATGCGATGAGTACAGAAACGGTTCAAGTATCTTCGTCAATGGGTGCGCGCAAAGTAAGCACATTTGCCAATAGCACTTTTGCAAGAGTAGCGAAGTACACGGCATTACGATTGGTTACTCTTTTTGTGACCGTTGTGATCGGCGTCTACCTCACGATCCTAATTGCCAATATGGGGGGATATGTCGATACGATCATGCGCAATGAAATTAAGTATAATGCCGCTCAGGCTGTAATTGCTAATCCGGCAAATCGAAACCTCGCTCCTGAGGTGCGACAAAAACTGATTCAGGAACGGATCGCCCTGGAAGAAAAACGGCTAGGTTTGGATCAACCCTTTGCAATCCGTTCTTTGCGCTATCTGCGGAATGCCTTGACCCTCAATTTGGGTTTTGCAATTTATATGAATAGTGATAGCGGCTCAAGGCAAGTTCGTTTGATCCTTTTGGAACGATTACCGGCAACACTTTTGCTTGCCGGCACTTCTGAATTGATCTTATTCTTTGGCAGCGTATTTATTGCTTTATCCCTTTCAAGGAAATACGGTAGTTTTTGGGACAAACTCACCATAGCCCTCTCTCCCACTTCTTCTGCGCCACCGTGGTTTTATGGCATCTTCTTTATCTTAATCTTTGCGGCATTGTTGAAAATTTTACCCTTTGGGGGGTTGGTAGATGTTCCACCTCCGAAAAATCCTGTTGACTATGGTCTGAGCGTCTTAAAACATTTGATTCTACCGGCTTCCTCTCTGATTATTAGTTCATTGTTTCTCAGCATTTACAATTGGCGCACCTATTTCTTGATTTATTCCAGCGAAGATTATGTAGATATGGCGAGGGCGAAAGGATTGTCTTCTCGAGATATCGAAAGACGTTACATTCTTCGTCCTACCCTTCCGACTATTGTAACGAATTTTGCTTTGTTGGTGATTTCTCTCTGGACAGGCTTTACCATCACTGAGACAGTATTTCTATGGCCGGGTTTAGGTAGGACTCTCTACCAAGCCATCGGATTATATGACACGCCAGTTATCGTTGGTTCAACGATTATTTATGCCTACTTACTTGCGATTACCGTATTTGTGTTAGATTTTGTCTATGCCATTATTGATCCGCGGGTTAAGATCGGTGGAGGTGCTCCCCAATGATCAAATTCCGTAGTTTGCTTGGTGAACTCTTACGCTATCCGTCGGCAATCATTGGGTCTTTGGTAGTTCTGTTGCTGATTGGTGTAGCGATCTATACTATTGTGAAGATCCCCTATCGTGAAGCAATCCGTCTCTGGCGCGGGGGGGAAGAAGTGTGGTATCAAAACCCCAAATACGCTGCGCCAGCTTGGTTGAATGTTTTCTACTCGAAGAAGCAACCGATTTCCTTTGCGGTGAACAGCGCTGAGGAAGAAGTAGAGAAGGTGGTTACTCCAATTGATCAAACGATGTCAACGATAGAGTATCGATATTCGTTTGATTTTCAATATGACGAGTTTCCCCAGGATTTGATCCTTTATTTCAAAAGCCAATTTACCGAAAAATCTCCCTTTGTTTCAATCAGTTGGGTTACCCCTGATGAAAGGACGATTCGCATTGCCGATTTTGGTGTTAGCCGATCGCAGACCTTCCGTTTTGCGCAGGATAAAAAATTACAAAAACGGCTAAAGACTGAAGAGAAAGTGATTGCTGCTTTATTTAGTGCAGGGGATGAACAGGATTATCAACCCTTAAAGGGGAAGTATCAATTGATTATTACGGCAACAACCTTTGAACCCAATACGGAGGTTAATTTTGAATTTGTCCTTCATGGTAAATTATTTGGACTCGCCGGAACAGATCAATATCGGCGTGATTTGACTCTTGCTTTGTTATGGGGAACACCCGTAGCTTTGGCATTTGGGTTACTTGCTTCTCTAGGAACCTCTCTACTAACGATGATCATTGCAGCAGTCGGGACATGGTATGGTGGTTGGGTAGACGAACTAATCCAAAGAATAACCGAGATCAATTTGGTTTTGCCCTTTTTGGCAATCCTGATCATGGTAGGTACGTTTTATTCGCGTAGTATTTGGGTGATCTTAGGAGTCACAATATTGCTAAGTATCTTTTCCGGTTCTATTAAAACTTATCGGGCAATCTTTTTGCAGTCTAAGGAATCGCCATATATTGAGGCAGCGCGTTCCTATGGCGCTTCGAATAGCCGCATTATCTTTGCATACTTGATTCCTCGCATGATCCCCCTTCTGATTCCTGCCCTAGTTTCTTCTGTCCCCTCTTATGTGTTCTTAGAAGCTTCATTGGCTGTATTAGGGTTAGGGGACCCTGTCTTACCCACTTGGGGTAAGGTTATCGAAAATGCTTTTACGGATGGGGCATTGTATCGGGGATTGTATTATTGGGTACTTGAGCCGGCGGTGTTGTTGATGTTGACCGGCCTAGGTTTTGCCATGCTTGGATTTGCATTAGATCGAGTTTTCAATCCAAGATTGAGGGATATTTAGTTGATGACGAGCAAAAATCAAGTTCTCTTACGCGTTGAAAACCTGGTCATGCACTTTGCCACCCTGCGCGGACCGGTGCAAGCGGTGGATGGGGTGGATTTCGAGTTGGGTGTCAATCGGGCAGTGGTGATCCTTGGCGAATCAGGGTGCGGGAAAAGTTCGCTTGCCAAAGCTATCCTGTGTTTGTTACCGCGCAATATTGCCAAATATAGCGGGAGAATTTACCTTCACGATCGTGATGTGATGCAGTTAAGTGATGAGGAATTCCGTCAAAATATTCGGTGGGTGGAAATGTCACTTGTCCCCCAGGCGGCAATGAACGCCCTTAATCCGGTCATTCGTGTCGGAGACCAAGTCGCTGAGCCGGCGATGATCCACATGGGGATGAGCAAAGCGGAAGCACTGGAATCAGCCCGCACCATGTTTCAGCGCGTTGGCGTTGCGGAAGATTTTCTCACCCGTTACCCCTTCGAATTGAGCGGGGGAATGCGCCAAAGAGTGGCACTCGCAATGGCTTTGGTCACTTTGCCGAGTTTAGTGATCCTCGATGAACCGACCTCAGCACTGGATTTGCTCACCCAAGCCAATATTTTCAATACCCTAAAGCGGATCAAAAAAGAGCTTGGCACGAGCTTTATCTTAATTACCCATGATATTGCAACCTCCAGCGAACTTGCCGATGATGTTGCTGTGATGTATGCGGGTCAGATTGTCGAAACGGGTGAGGCAAAAGATTTCTTCCCCGATCCCCTGCATCCTTACTCGAAGATGTTGATGGCAAGCGTACCTCGCCTACGGGCTGATCAAGACCCACAATTCATCACCGGTCAACCCCCCAGCTTGATCTCACCCCCAACGGGTTGCCGCTTTGCCGAACGTTGCCCCTCCCGTTTCGAGAAATGCTCTGAAGAGCCTCCCGTTTTTGAAAGAGATGGGCGTAAAGTGCGCTGTTGGTTGTTTGCATAAGGAGTGCCGATGGTCTTAGAAGCTGCGACAATGAGTGAGCCCGGCGTCGATCAACGCCAAGTCTTGCTTTCAATCCGCAATTTACATGTATGGTATGAGTTGCGTCGTTTCGGGTTTGGCATCGTGGGTTATGTGCGTGCGGTGGATGATGTCAGTTTTGACCTGCACCGAGGAGAAGCGATCGCGGTCGTAGGCGAAAGCGGCTGCGGCAAATCCACGCTCATGAAAACCATTCTGGGTTTGGTGCGCCCGCGCGATGGAAGTGTGACTTTCGAGGGCAAGGATATTGGCCATGCTGATGCGGCGACCCTAAAATGGTATCGCTCTCAGGTGGGTTATATTCAACAAGACCCTTATGGCGCTTTGCCACCCTTCATGAGCGTGCGAAGAATTTTGGAAGAGCCATTGGTGATTGCCGGGATAAAGAATGGCAAAGAGCGACTAGATCGCATTCATCGGGTGATGGAAGAGGTCAAGCTCTATCCGGTGGAAGACTTTTTAGGCAAGTTTCCACACATGTTGAGCGGTGGTCAGCAGCAACGCGTGGTGATTGCCCGGGCAATGATCCTCAATCCAAAGTTGATTGTGGCGGATGAACCTGTCTCTATGCTGGATGCTTCGGTGCGGGTGGAAATCCTCAAGCTGTTGCGCGGCTTACAGGAATCGCATAATTTATCCTTTATCTACATCACCCATGACCTTTCAACGGTCAAATATTTTTCGGAGCGCATTTTTGTTATGTACGCGGGAAAATTGGTCGAACAGAGCCCGATTGGGGAGCTGTTGAAAAATCCCCTGCATCCTTATACCCATGCTCTGCTTTCGGCAACCTCGGATCCGGATGCCCGCAATGCGCTTTCGTTTCGTGAGGTGCCGCCGGGCGAGCCTCCCAGTCTGGTGAAACCGCCGCCTGGATGCCGCTTCCATCCTCGCTGCGCTCAAAGGATCGAAGGTTTATGCGAGGTTGAGGATCCTCCCGAATTTATCCCCGTTCCGGATCACCGCGTTGCTTGTTGGTTGCATAAGGAATAAAGAAGCGGTGCGTGCTTGGCAGATCATTCTGATTGGGTTTATATTATGTTTGAGCGGGGTGATTTTTCCCTTTCTAATGGTTTTGAAAATTCTTGAATCTACTTTCTTCCTGAATTTCCTTTCTTATACTGCTTCGATTTTGGGGTTGTTTCTTGGGCTAATTGGCGTGGCTTATTATGTAAGGGAGAATCGCCAAAAGTGAGGTGGTGATGGAGGGGGAGACTGGGTAACTTCGATGTCCTTTGGAAGGACGCCTACCTGTGTTATGTGGAATTTACTCTCCTGACCTGTTGAACATCGGGAGACATGTGAAGATTCCTCAGTCGCTGCGCTCCTTCGGAATGACACGCAGACGCGGGTTGAGGAGCGGAACGAAGTGGAGTGTATCGAAATTTACCCTCACCCCCTGTTTACAAGTGTAGGTTTTTCATGAGCCTGTAGCGCTAGTAGAGAAGGATGGCCAAGGCTGCGGGTAGAAACGCCCCAATGGC